>Ga0179593_1385773_pt1 | contig 13436 bp, 11 predicted proteins | sample CZODoug2_1_08_16_FD_185931 | JGI IMG/M metagenome (GOLD analysis project Ga0179593, IMG submission 185931) | Vadose zone soil fungal communities from Angelo Coast Range Reserve, California, USA - CZODoug2_1_08_16fungal (PacBio error correction) | ecosystem: Environmental > Terrestrial > Soil >... | reverse complement strand
CGTCTCGCGTTCTTTCGTATCGTTTGAGTGACTTCCTTGAACGTGTCATCTCCCCCCATGGGCCTCTGGATAGGTTGGTTCGACGCCTTTTACTCCCAATATAAGACTTTCCTACCTTCCTCAGTAGGGAAACCGATCCATCTCCCGAGATTTTCTGCTCCTCCACTTATAATGCACCTCCGAGACGCGTGAATCACCCCTCTTCCGCTTCCTTTTGAGCGCATGGCTCGCACTTCTACGTCTCTTCCTTTTCAAAATCGTCTTTCACTCATAGTACTGCGTAGTGCATCGTTTTTTTGGTTGCGACGGTCACGCCTGTTTCTGAGCTGCGATTACATAGCCATGCACCCCCACCATCATTTGCTCACCGGAGGGAGAGTTTGTTGAAAGAACTTCCCCCCTTTCAGCCGGCCTCGCATTTCGTTTCACTCGGCAGAGTCGGCGCTGATCACCCTACCCCTACCCTTTGCTCCCCAAACAGGCTCTTTTTTCTTCTTTCGTATGCGTTTAACCTTTAGACTGCTCGATAGGTCCGTTCTTTGGGGTTCGCTTTCTGCCATTGTTGGAACCCTGGCGCCTGCCTACCGCTTTTTTTTCGAACGGACGCATTTTCCCCTTTCATCCCTCTTGAAGTTTTGTCATTCTGTAGTTTCGTTACTATCGTTCGTTCACCCGACCTTCTTTCCTTCTTTCTCCTCCTCTCACTCTGAGGTATAGTTCTAGCATACGATTTGCCCGCTGTTTTTTCTTTGCTCATCCCCCCAGGGTCGGCTTGCCAACCTCCTATTTTTGTTTTCATCGCTTTTGGAGTTCGATTTTTTTTGGTCGAGTCCCCGCGGCCCCCACTCCTCGGACCCCCATTTGTAGCCTCCAGCGACTAGGCGTGGTGAAAAGACGGGAATGGACTTTTTTTTTTCAGTCACAGTGCTTCCGACCTAGACTATTCCTTCGTCTGTGATCTCTTTATGTTTTGCTCCGATGTGGACCTGGAGTCTCAGCAGTTAAAAAAGTGCCCTTCCCAAGTAGTGGTATTTATGTCTTCCTTCCAAGGCTTTATTCTCTCCGCGTTTCCGTTTCTTGTTAAGTTTTTGAGTACCGTTGGACAGGCCATTCCATCTGTCTCCCACTCAGACAAACTTCCCCTATGTGAACAGTCCCAATGGTTCAGGCGTGCGGTTCTTCCTCCTTTGGTTTTGGTTGTGCCTACCCCCGAGGTGTTTGTAGCTTTGCTAGTTGTCCTCACGCTACCTCCTGACGATTGCCCATAATTTTGAATTACCACCTCACCCCCCCCGCCCACGTTACCACCCCTGTTTTCAGTCTTTGTTTGTCGGGCCGACCGAAAAATGCCCCCAGTGAGGCCCTTCTGGCGGACCTTTTCTTACCCACTCGTCCAGCACGGTTGAAGGGATTGGAGATTCCAGGGAAGACGGTGGTTCAGCACCCCCCTTTTTGAACCGTGCAACCACGCTTATCGCAAACCAAACCGATGAGGACCCCCGCGGAGCAGTCCCAGGGAACGATTCCCCACTTCCACAATGTATCGTCCCCCTAAGTTTTTACACCACCCTTTGCGGGTTTCACTTCCGGTTTAAGTCTAAAAGTGAGATTTTCTTCCTTTTTCCCGCGAATTGGCAGTGGCAGGGCACCCACCGGAGCCCCCAAAAATTGTTAGCTCGCACCAAGTTGTCTGAAAACGCTCTATACTAAAGGCCCTTCATCGATGTCATGCACCGTACACCTCTTCGTCCGCAATACGCGACTAAGCGAACGATGAAGAGCGGGTACATCCCTGGTTCGCTTTTTCCAGCCCTTTCGCAACGGCCCTTGACGCCTCTTGACTGGATTGAGAGATCCTGAAGAGCGGAGTAGCCCCCCCCGGGAACTCCCCCCCGGCTTCCCAGCGCCACCCCATCATACAAGATCCGCAAGAACGAGTCCCTGTTTCAGGCCTGCTCTCCTTCTCCACCCTTCCCCTCCCTACCACTCGTCCTGATTCCCTTCCTTTCCCCCACACCCCCCTCTCCTCCGCCTCTCCTGTTATGCTGATATAGATTCCAATTTGAGTGGCCCTCAATGAACTAGCGCCTCCCCCACCAGAACTTCCCACTGTTGGCATGCCGTTCGTAACCCCTACACCTGGACGTTTTTGACCCCCTTTTCGCCGACGTGCGGTGTTTCACCCCAATGACAGCAACGTTCCTTCCATCTTTCCTCTTTGACGTCATTCTCACGTTTACACTTTGCTAACCACGCTTCTGGTCGTCTATGTATCTGCAACCTGTTTCTACTCCCCCCACCTTCCTTTGAGTATCTATGTAGCCTTCTGAGCTATTGCAAGTCTGAGCTTCGCTGGGGACTTAGACCTTCGTGAATATACCCTTTCCGGCCGTGTTTTTAGCTTCACCATCCTGTCCTTCAATTTTTGTGGTTCCTCAACCGGGGGTGCATGTTGTTGAAGTTGATGTAGTTTTTGTGTTACGGAAGAGGCCGTGAACGCGTTCTGAGTCTCCCCCCCACACTGGCTTCAGTCTCCTTGAGGGAGTCGAGGCTGTTTGGGCGACCGAACTGGCGCGGTCGTACCCGTTTAAAGAGCGAGCGGTTTGATGGAGATTATTAATTCCCGCACTAAGCCACATCCCCTTGAAACGGAACGGCGGACTTCTTTGCACTTTCTTTAGGAGGTGTTTTCTTCCTTTTCCACGTTCGTCTAAACGTCCTTATACCCGGCCCTGTGTTCTCCCCCAGTCCCCCCCGCTTTCCAGAAGCCTCCCCAAAATTGTCCCTTTTATCTTTTTACGCATCTTCCTCACGTCGTCCCCTTCCTGGATATCCCCCGGTTTGAATCGTCTTGTTTTCACGACCTTTTCTCGATTTTTCCTGGGTTCCCTGGCCTTCCCGTCTGAGCGGCCTGTTCCCTCACCCTCTTTTCTTTTATCAGGAGGCCTGTCAGGTGTTTTCTTCCCAGCTCCGTTACTGCCCGAGTCCTTCCACCAATGGTCCCAGCTTTTAGAATGAACCGTGATGCGAATATCCCCCTTCTCCCCCCTCCAGCGAGTTTTTTTATCTGTCTTACGGAAGAAAGCGCTAGTCTTCCTTCCTCTGTAACTCCGCGTTTTTAGCGCCGAAGACCCTTACCCGATCACCTATCTCACTTCCCCCCTCGCCGCTGTGCAACCAGTACTATGGGTATTATTCGCCCAGGTTCTGATTTCCTTTTTACCAGCCGTTTTTGGCAGGCGATTACATTGGGACAGCCCCCTGCCATTGAAAATCCGCGGATTTCTTCCACCCCCAACCGGGTTTCTGCTGGATTTGCGAGTCTGAACTGTTCTCTGCTACACTTTTCGCACCAAATGTTTTCCTCCAGACTGACTCCCGTATCCGTCACCCCCCCCTTCTCCCCTTTCCCTAGGTTACCCCTCGCAAATTTCACTAATGGCTCAAAAAACAGAACGAAGCGAGCCCAGAATCCTTTTTACATTGAAACCGGCCCAGCGACGACAAAACACTGATCCGTCACCGAGTCCCAACCAGAGTGTAGCCATATGGACGATCTACAACCCCCGCCCCACAACCTTAAGGTGATGGACCGTTGCATGAATTTCGGCATCACCTTACCATACCGGCAAACGTACGACCCTCATTACCCCCCCCTTTCTAAGTCCCTGCAGAGCAGACGCTTGCGAGATGTACCAAAGAACCAGACTTCGGTCCTTTCCCGTATCTCCTACTGCCTCCGGTCGTGATGAAAAATGTTCGTAGACGTTATTCGCGTTCGCAACCGCCTCTCCTGATCTTCTTGTTCCACGTTGTTGTTACGACCTTTCACTTTAAGCCCACCAACCTCTTGGCGAGTCTTTGATCTCCCCCGGTTACGACGTAGGTGCCTTTTGGCGATTTGGCAAATAGAACTCCAAATGCTCTTGCTCCGTCTTGATGTTTTTGAGCCGGCCGTTTCTCTGTTTGCTCGTGTCGACTCGTCTTGTTCTGTTTTTTTTTAGGAAACCCCATTTGCGTCTCTTTTCCACCTCTTCCACCTCGTTTGTTTTTGTGAGTCGTGACGCGATTTCTGTTAGGTTCCTGAGCAGCGTCGCGTGCTCCGTGAACTCGTTCTCATCTGCCGATAACATTTGTCTGCTCTCTCTGGAGACTCTCGAGAAGGCCTTGTTAAGCCCAGCGCTTTGATCACCCCAACAACCTCCCGGGCTCCCGGACTGAGATTAAGGAGCAGCCGCCAGTTACCCCTTAGATTTCCCTAATTCGATCGCGTGTTTCTCGTCCCCGTAGAGACCGTTTTTGTCCTGCCTCGCCCCCCGTTCGAGGGAGCTTAACGACCCCCTCAGGGCCAGTTCCCCCGGCACCGACGAAAGGAAACAGGACGGTTTGATTCCTCGTCTAGTCCCTCTCCTTTTTTTTTTTTGTTCTTTTAGAGTCTACCCCCTGTCTTTCCTTTCTTCGTTGCGTTTTTTCTTTTTGTTCGTCTAGACGCAATGGAGACTCCGTTTCCGCAAAACCCCCCCTATGGTTTGAGGCAGAACCCCACCTTTCGTCTTACTTCGTGTTCCTAGCTGTTTTTTTTTTTTGGCTTTGATGATCCTCCACTGTCCGCTCCCGTTTTGCGGTTTGTTTTGAGCCGCGCTGATTTGACCCCCATCGCTCCTCGCGGTCGCCGCGACTTTTACCCGATGGTAGTTTACGCTGCTCCCCCCCCGCGTTTCGCGCACTCGACCCGTGTCTCACCGCCCCTACGAACTGCGTTCAGTCTACGAACAAAGCCGCCCTCCGCTTTTCAGCTGCGGTCCAAGAACCCCCGGTTCTCTTTTTTCACCCCCATGCGGCCTCCGCTTCTAAGAGGCAACCAGGAGAGCGTTCGTACAAGTTTTTTTTTGCAACATCCGGACGGTCTATGCGAGGTGTCCTGCCTTCTTGCGAATCGCTCCAGTTACCTACGTCGTCACCTTGGAGGGTGATCTTAAGCTTTTCCTTGCACCCGATCGCGGGGAGAAAACTTTTTCGGTCGGGCCACTTTCCACGTGACCCCTCATCGCGCTTTGCAGGACCTTTTTTTGCCGGTTTTGATCTCTGGCGTCGACTAAGGTGTTTTTTGTTTAAGTCCCCCCCCCGACCGTAGGAGTGACCCGTTCCCCCTAACCGCGCGGAGGTGGGTCGCCTTTTGGAGGTGATCTGTCGGAGGGGGCTGTTGTAGTTCTTTTGGCCCGTTTTCCTCGTGACCCGGTCCAGACGGATCGGGGTTCTTTGGTCTTTTGGATCTTTCCTTCATTCATTTTGTGGATCTTATCCCTGCTCACGGTGTGTACGCCTCAAGGTTTGCCGCTTAGAAAGATCTTTATACTCCTTTTTCTTCGTATTTCCCGTTGACTTTCCCGACTTCGGGCATTTTGACACTGGTGTGTTAGGGCTTTTTTCTTATTGATGGATTACCCCATTGGTTCGCCACTTTTTTTCCGAATGTCGAAAGTACGCTCATCCTGCCGCTCTCATGGTTGGTGGCCTCCTGACCTAGCTAAGGGCAGGGAATGGCGGTTCCCCCAGGTCCTTTCGCCGGCCCCTCGTTGTTACCTTCTCCCCTCCGGTCTCGCGCTCGCCCTCCCTTGGTTCCGTCCTCTAGGCCTACGCTGAGTTGATTTTATATTGTGTATGGTTCCGTTTTGTTTTCTGTTATGCTCGTGACGGTCTCAAGAGATCAAGCTCTTTTTTTTCCTCGGTCTCATTCGCGCTGGTCTCGACTTCTCGCTTCTTCTTCGTTTTGCGGTTACCAGCTTGTTCAGTTCCCTTTTTTAGTCTCGTCCTCTCTTAATCGTTTCAGACAAGTTGCCTTGCTAATCTCCACCTCTGGTTGTTTCTCTTGTTCCTCCCTTTCCCGCGCCGCTGCACCGCTTCTCGTCAACCGCCCTTCTGGGAGTATAGTATGCCTATTTCTCTACCAATTGCCCCCCGTAGAACGCTGTCCCCTGGTCCCCGGTGGGAGTTTGACCGAGCGTTCCTTTGTTTCGATCGTCGTGGACAGGTCTCCGGCTTAAGGTTTCCCTAAAAGTGGCAGCCGACCCCACCGCGAACTATGGGAGGTTGTGTTAGAATTCCTTTTTATTCAATCGAGGTCGTGCTCTCAAGTACGTCATACCCTCTCCCCCCGATTTTCGTGTCCAGTCCTGACCTGCGCTTTTTTATTCTACCCCACCACAGTCCTCGCTAACGCTGATGACCTGCGTTGTGTTTTTTCTACGTCGACGTCGTGCCCCCTTCCCTCTGAGGACCCACTTCCCATGAAAATTAAACAGATCCCCCAAGGTTTGTTTCAGCCCCTTCCTTTTTGAAAATTGATGGTCTCCCTGGCCGGCCAGTTGCAAGCTCGACTTCCTGAGAAGTCTTCCTCTGTTCACGAATATAAGCCGTTACGGACAAGCCCGTACCTCGGGGCAGTGTCATCTCCCATCGGGTGCATGCGCCCCATGAGTCCGAGTTAAGCTTTTTGTGTCAGTATTGCATTGTTCAACTGTGGATATTTGCCAGCTAAAGCATTAACTTTGAACTTCTTCATTTTTTTTTTTTTGCTGTATCCTCGCCCCGGTAATCTTTCATGGTTGTGGTTCCACCGTCTCCGCTTCGTGTCTCGCTGATCGGGCCCGCCAGGCTGGTTTGCGTTCACTCTAGGAATGATACGTCTGCATGTATTTCTGCTGGCTGGTCCTTTCCGCTCTCTTTTCACGATGGACCCCTGCAGCAGCGATTACTCTGGATCCCCGTACCGGCTTCGTGCTTTTGCGAACTGTTCTGCCGTCCCCCAGCATTCCCTAAGGCACCGCTCGTCATTTTCTTGCTCGGCATTTTTCGGTTCTTCCTGCTCGACAGTTATGGGGTTTGGTAGTCCCGCCTTGCCGTTCGTCGGCCCCTTTTTGCCCCCACCGGGTCGCCCCATTTTTTCGATCTTTACTGGTTTGCCCTAATAGCGTCTCGCCGACTTTCTTTTTTCACAGCACGTGCACCGCGCCGTGTTAGAGCACCATTAGCAGGTTTTTATTTTTTTTATGGCGATGAGCCGCCGCTTCCTTTTTCCTTTCTTTTTCCTCATTTGTTTTTGTAGAGATAGGGGGGACTTCCTCTGTCGACCTTCTTGAAGAAACCTATTTCCGGCTTTTGCTTCGTTCTCTACTCCCGCCCGCCTGCCTCCGCGGGTTTCCCGGATGAACCGAACCAAGCGGAAACCGCTGGGTATCTGGGGCGCTGTTTTCCTCTCTTTGGCTATGTGTGGAGGTCTGGGCTTCGTCAGGTTCCTGTCCTTCTTACGTGAGATGTTTTAGCCATGACTCCCCTCTAGGCACGGGTTTTACACCCCCTATCCTGCCACCTCTTTTTTATCTCTCCCCACCCCTACTATCCACTTTCCCCTTCCTTCTTTTTCCCCTTCATTGTTTTTCACCCTCTCCATTAATCCCCCTTTCCTCTGACTTCAAACCTTTCTCCTTCATATCCATTATACTCACCATTCACCTCCATTCCTCCGCGCTTCCACCCCTTTATCATCGTTATGCCCATCTTTCGCTCCCCAATCCCTACTCCCCTCTTTTCCCTTTCACCCTCCTCTCCCGCTCCCTTTCCCAAATTGCCCCCTCCTGTTTTGCCCATTAGACACTTTAGCATTTTCTCTACCCCCTATTTACATCTTTCTACCCTTCAATAGCCCACACATCCCCCTTCGTCGAAGCACACAACACGACACGTTAGATGAAAACACACCCTTCTGAACACCCCCCTGTACTAACCACGCCCCCTTCCGTTTCCGCAGCTAGCAACTTTATGCTCCTCTCCACCTCAAACCCACGCGCTTTGTCGCTCTCTCCTCCATCACTCCCTTCTCTCCTCTTCCCCTCGTCTCATCCCTCTTCCCTCTCAAACACGTCCAGGATTTTGCCAAGCACTCTTCAAATGGGGCATATGATGGTCAGTCCACTCTGATATCTCCCACCCGTAAGAGTATATGATTGGATTCTCACCTTCCCCAATTGGCTAGTGCTCTCCCCTTTTCAAGAAATATCATAAACCACCCTCCCAGGGCTCCCCCGGACTGATTTACCCTTATCCTACTCTCCCCCCCTTCTCTCCCCATCGTGTCTGAATTACTCCGCCAGTCCCACCCTTCCCCTTTTGTTTACTGTTCTCCGTCCTACCATCTATCCGTTTGCTCGCCCCACACTCCTCTTGACCCTCTTTGGTATATACTCCTCCTCTCGGCCCGCGTCCACCCGCGGGAACTCCCGCTCACCCCGGTCAAGGACCATGCGATTCTCTTTATTCGAGGCATTGTTCATCCCCTAAGGTAGGTTAAACTCTATGCCGCTTGAGAAAAAGGGTGTTTTCCCTAAGGATTTTTCATCCCGATGTGAGCTGCGACCGTAACCCCTCTTCCGGCTTCCCACCCTCACAAAATGGAGTCTTTTGAAGGGAAAATGTTTTCCTCCGTTCACTTTTTTTTTTTCTGCCCTGCCCCCGCGGCAAGTTTCTTCTTGGCTCCTAAGCATCTCCTAATTAGTGATCTTCGGAAGAAATCGGCAAGGGACGTGGGAACACTTATGCCTGTTACCTGGGTAGCATTTTACTTGTTCCTCCCCCCCCCCCCACCTTCGCCCCCCATCTTCTCTCCTACTTTACTCTGCTCCCCCTCTTGTCTCTCCGCTATTTCCGTCGTACCTTCTCATCCCTCCTCGCTTTCGCGGCAACATCTCCTGATTATGCCTCTTCTCATCCCCCGATTACTAACCCCCCCCATTCCTACAACAAATGTTCCGTCACTACTCCCCCAAGGTCCCAAAGGAACGTCTGACCCCCTCCTTCCCATTTTAAGCCCCCCACAATCCCCATGTCCCCCTCCTCCTCTTAATCCCAGCGTTCCCACCCAGGACCTAGACCCTACTTCCACTGCTGCCTACGGTGTTCCCGTCTCGTGGAGCCACCAAGTTTCTATAAGACGCGAACCAAGGAAGAGATTCATCGCGAACCCATACCGCGCGTCATGAGCCTGGCGCAGACATCCTCGAGATTTCCACCTCTCTCTCCCCTCCCCTCCTTCTCTTGGTTCCCTTACCTTTTCGAGTGTCGTGTCTCACTCATCCTTACCTACTATGGGAGGCTAGTCTTTGATTGTGATAGACGCCTCCGCCGGCCCTCTCCGAACTTCCTCGTGCTACCGGCGGACGCTTGGCTTCCGTATAAACGAGCCCCTTAGTTTTTTTCCTCTCTGAGATTGGTTTTTTTTTCCCCTGCCTCTTTCTTGTTAGATAAAATCAGTTTTTTGACGTCGGGGCCCCCTCACACTCCTTCCCCCGCTTTGCCTCTGACCGAAGAGGTTTCCTTGGGTAGCTCGGTGGATCTTTTCCTCCTCTCGAGTCTCTTTTCCAGTTTTCACTTTTTCTTCCGGAGCGATGATGAGTTGTCTTCTCCCCTTCTCCTCGCGTTTCTCCGGTGGAAGTCTTCATTCTCTTATACTGGCGGGCTTATTTGTAAGACAAGTCGTTCTGAGCGACTTGCCCCGGGCCCGTCTGGACGCGTCCGGTCATGTCAGCGCTTTCCCCTCACGGCGCTACGATCTTTTTTCGTTTTCTTTTGTTGAGAGGATCTTAGCGTCCCGTTCTTCTTCTTCGCGTCATGACCTTTTTAGTAACTGACCAAGTGTTGATCCGTCGCCGCACTCTTTTCTGAGACACCATGTACTCTTGGAAGTAGGCCAATGCTCCACCGCCTCCCCCCGCGAAGTTTTGTTGTTGACCCCTCCCCTCAGATCTGCCGCGGCTCTACACCTATCTACTCTCCGTGAGCTCCCGGCTTCTCAGAGCTCCGTTATCGACATGTATTTTTCTTTCCTATCGGCCGTCGGTCGTGTCATTTCCCCGTGGTATTTGTTTTGACGTGGTCGCCTTTTGGAGATCGCGAGGACCCGGGTAACACAACACCATATTTCTGCACCTGTTTTTGTTTTGACACGTCCCGTTTCTACGGGTCTCGAATTTGCTCTAGGCCGGGGCCCGAGGCCTTCAAACCCTCACGAGGCTTTCCCAACACCTGGTCTATCTTTCTGCGTTGCGCGCCCCTCTCTTCAGTCTCCCGATGACCCTTCTCTTTCAAGATGCGGACCCCTGCGCCGCCGACATGAGCTTCAGCGGCCGAACTTGCAGCGCCTGACTTTTGTTGTAGGTTTCCGGGCCCTCCGCCCCCTTTCCCCGGCCCCACCTCCCTTCGTCTTTGCGTAGACGACTTAGTGCTATTGCGCTTTCCAATTACTCGGTTTCCTCCCGGTGGTGCTTCGGGCCCCCAGCCCCGTTGGGAACCCCTTCCCCCCTTCCTACCACCTCTTTGGGGTCTTTGTTTTTTCTTTCGAGTTTTGGGCGTACGAGGTGTCAATACTTCTCCACCCCTGTTTCCCCATATCTAAGTGTGGGCCCCCATTTCTTTTCCCTTGAGGGCACCAGTGCGAGACGAAATGAGTCCCCTATCGGAACGTGGGGGATTCTTTTTGACTTCGCGCCCGTCCGAACGACTAGAATGTGTTTTGTATTACCTTCGTGATCTCTCTTTCTCCCTTTTGTAGCTGTCACGTTCTCCTGGTTAACCGTTTTTTTGTGCAGACTGTGGTCATTTGTTTTAGACCCACTTAGTTGGTTTTCCGCTTGGTGGTTTTTTTTTGGTTGGTCGTCTTTTGAATCCTTGAACCCCGCGCGTACGATGGCAACTCCGACGACCACCGCCCCCTCCTTCTCCGGGTCCCCTGTCGTTGTTGTCTTTTTTCGTCGCCCCCCCCTGTTTTTTCCTTTGTGAGTCGGATCCACGAGGTCACTGTACTTCTTCTCCTTGAGGAAGGTTATCTTTTTCAATTTTTGCCCCCCGATCGCCGAACACACATGCTTGACCCGATTTTAGTTGAATGGTTTCCTGCCTCAACCTCCGTGACCCCAGCTTCCGTCCCCCACCCCGTTCGCCCCGGTTGACGGGACGGTGGCCTGAGTACCTCGTGCTCTGATTTCGGGAACGTTCGCCCCCCTTTTTAGCTCTGCCCCCTTTTTTTTTCACCCCTCTCCTGCTCATTAGCTACTTTCAAGTTTCCCTTTGGTCTCGCATTAAACTCGACGGCTTTACGATGCGTTCCGGCATGAGTGGTCCCCTTTCCGACGTCACTAAGACAGACGTTAGATTCTGACAGGTGAGGAGTTGACTCTCTCTCCCAGCTCCCCCCGCCAGCATCACTCCCCTTAGGTCGATAGGAAGAGACTTGAACGAACCCTTCCGCGCCTCGCACCTTTCTACACCGACGCCGCGGCGTTTCTGGTGAGGAATTCCCCCCCATGACGTCAGTCTTCTTTCCGGCCGTGTCGTTTTTCAACAAAGGTCTAAATATTAGTAGTGAGTCTTCTTGGGCCCCTTCAGCGCACCCTTGAACGTGTTTTCTAAATTTTCTTTCCTCTGCGCTGACGGCTGGTCATACTTTCCCCTTCCCCCCGAGTGCTTTCGTCTAACAACGTTTCTTTCTTAGTGAAAAGGACGAAGTCTTATTGCCAGGGTACGTTCCCGCTGAAGATCCTTGCCTTGTTTTTTTCTGATTGACTGCATTCTTCCCGGTTTGCCTCCCCCCCGATGGTTTTGCGGTGTTCTGTCCTTGTATGGGTCCTTGCGCTGCCGGGCCGACTTCGACGTATCACAACACATGGATAGTACCTCTTGTGAGGATGATGATCGGATTGTTGCTCCTCCACTCGATTGGCGTCGTTCACGAGCAGATGTGGAGAGGATGACGACTTGATCCTTTTCCTCTTGCCGGTACGGACGTTCCCCCCTTTTGGCTTCACCCTTCTTCGTCGGTTTTTTTAGTCCCCCTGTCAGTCCATTCTCTGGATCACGGCCGTTTACGACTCCACAGATCTCCTTAGCCGCTCCCACGTTTTGACTTGTACCTTGCGTGGAGCAGTCGTCCTTTAGTAATTTCCTCCCAGTCCCTCCTTCCTTTTTACTCTCTCTTCTGACCGCCCTTCTGTTGACCTATTCTTTGATTTTGCGTGGAAGGGCCACAGTTTAGGCGATGTTGCCCGGCCGGAAAGTATTCCCCTTTTTCTATCAGCGCGTCACTTGACTTGAAGAAATAGGCTAATTCTTGTTACTACCATTTCTCCCGAGCGCGACCGAGTCGCGCCCTTAGTGCGAGAGGTTACCCCGATGCTTTCCGATGCGTCTCTTTCCACTTCACGACTGTGGAGCACCCTCTAAGAACAGGTTCCCACCCCCCCATCCCTCCCAGACGCCATGGCCCTCGGACGTGCAATTCAGGCGTTTATGTCGTGCCCTTCTTGATTGCCTTTCTTGGCCAGTCGGATCATGTTCTCCAGGACAGTCATTCCCAGTCCGGCCGGCTTTTCCCCATGAGTTTAGATAGAGGAGTCTGATATTTCTTTTGCGCCCCGTTTTCATGCGCACCCTTGTCCGTCCCCAGCCCGAGCAGACCCCTAGCTTGCCCCCTTTCTCCAATTTCCGAAGCTGGGTTTCTTAGCCGTCTCTGTTAGGACCCCCCGTAGTATCTTTTTCCTCATCTTTTCCGTTGCAAGGCGGGAGTAAACACCTTCTCTCGCGATCCCCCCAAACAAGTGTCTGTCACTAGTCCTATCCCCTCCACACCCGATAAGGCTTTCCTTTTCTTTTTTCGCGTCCCCCTCACGACGATTTTTTTTTTTCCCCCTCCACCCTACGCCCCCTCCCATCATACCGAGACCTCCCCGACAGTACCCCTGCGGTTGTCGAATGCACTTTTCTACACGTCAGGTATTTCCCCCCTTGTCGTCGCCCGCGCCGTCCTCGCAACCGCTTTGCGCTCTTCTTTCAAAGTTTTTTGTTCCTCCTGGTGTCCGCACCCTCTGTTTTTTTTTTTGCCGAGTCGGCTCTCTCCAAGTCAGTGTTTCTAAGTATTGCGTTGGACCTTTCCTTTCCTTACGTACCTCACCTCGTTTGTGCTCCCGTTTGGATGCGCGAGAAGTTTGACGCCTCAGCTTTTGCTCGGTAGCGGTATTCGCCTAGGGACACCGTTTGGAACGGTTTCGTTTGAACCGCTCCTTAATCGTTTTTTCTTTTTCGTCTCCTCCTCGTTCGTCCTGTTCCCCTTTTCTCGTCCTCTTCGCGTGCTCTCCTTGAGTCCTCCTCGTACCGAGGTGTGACGACGCGCGGCGGCGACCTCGCTTTTTCTTTTGGTACTCGTGTGTTCTTCCCCCCCCCCCTTGGGCTGCGTTCTTCCTGCTCCTTCGGCAAAGACACCCTTGCCTTTCCCAGATCGATTTTCGTGTTTCGCCTCCCTTTTTTTTCGCGCGGCTTTTTGCCGGCGCTACGGCGGCTTGATGAACCCATCAGGCACACGACCAGTTTCGCCTCTCAACAGGGTCTTGCTG
>Ga0179593_1374047_pt1 | contig 13436 bp, 14 predicted proteins | sample CZODoug2_1_08_16_FD_185931 | JGI IMG/M metagenome (GOLD analysis project Ga0179593, IMG submission 185931) | Vadose zone soil fungal communities from Angelo Coast Range Reserve, California, USA - CZODoug2_1_08_16fungal (PacBio error correction) | ecosystem: Environmental > Terrestrial > Soil >... | reverse complement strand
ACGATTATCCCCACGACCGCATACAATTTTACAGTTCCCGACCGCTTATCCCTCTCTACTTAGCCAACAAAACTCCCCTCGGACCACTTTCTTCCCCTCTTTTTCTGTCTCCCCTCCAAGAATCCCACTTGGCCCTAACCTCCCCGTCTCCCCTATTCAAATTTAAGTATTTCCAAAAATTACCCTTTATAACCACTTCTTCGACTGCTCCCCAGTTTGGATCTCCCAGATCGGAGGGTAAAATGGTTCCCTCTGTAATTTCCACTTCCAATGGTCCCCCCCATTCTCGTCTCTTCTCGTTACAAAAGTGAAAACGTCCCTTCTCATTCTTCTAGCAGCCTTCCCCCCCCCAAAGACCCCGCATAGAAGTTCCTCCCCGCGGGCTTATCTTTTGAACAACCCAATCTAGCTACAGGTTGGTAAGCGACAACCGACTCCGCCACCGCACGCCAATTCAACCTCCTCTGTTCACCCTGACCCCCTTCTCCCCTTTTCCAACCCGGTCAAACTCATTTTTTGACAGCACGCACCATAGTACACCCTTAGTCCTGACAGTCGTTTCCTGGCACTATCCCAGCTCCCCTCACCTACGCATTGCCCGACTAGTCCCGCACCCTCTTCGAGCCCCCCCTTCAGCCGTGTTGCCTTCGATTCGTGATCACGGTCGTCCCACCCCGCTGTACCGTCACCCTTCAATTTCTTCTTTACCCAGTTTCCTTTTCCAACCGCTTCTTTCAGTCTCCCCGTTTGCGCAAAGTCGAGCCGCCGTGTGCGACAATGTCGGCCAGTCCAAGCACGTCCCTCCGGATAGAGGAACGGAGGCATCGTACGAAGGGGTTTCGTTTATTCTCCCCTCCTCCAAACTCATTACCCAAGGACGAAACCATTGCCACTCAGCCGTTCTTTTTTAGCGGGACTTTCCCCCCGCCCGAGTTGAAGCTGTGTATATTGATGAGTTTTAAAACCCCATTTCGCTCTTTTTTTTCTCAGGTGGCGCACCCATTCTTTTTCTCCCTCCTTCATGGATCCCTCCTTCACCTGTGATCCTGGGGTCGTTACGCCTCAATTGGTTCCCCAATCGGATTCACGTCATGGAATCACTTTCTTTCCCGCGCCGCTTTTTCTCCTTTCCCCCGTATTCTTATTTCGCGACTCCCTTCTAGATCGTCGCTGCAGAAGTTCGGTAACTCGCAGTTCCTCTTCCTGCCGGTTCCAGAGCACTCCCCTTCCCCCCTTTTCTTTTCTCCTTGGAACTTTACCACCTCCGTGTATCCCTTCCGCTTTCCCCCCCCGTCGGCTCTAGCTCCTTGTGGCATATCGAACCGGATTCCCACCGCTGCGAGAATGACCCCCTTCAAGCCGGACACCAACTTACCACTCCCTTCCTCCCTCTCCCCTTTCAGAAAGGTCCCCACACCCACCACGTTATTGCGGCGTATTGTTGTAGTAAAAGCCCAATTCCCAACTGCTCAGGCTAACTGCTGTCGCGGATTTCGCCACCACTTTTTATTCTTCGGTCATGCCTCCCACCCCTTCTTGCGCAGCCCTCGGTCCCCCCTTTTTTCCTTGACCGGAATTGCGTCCTCTCTTTTATATTAAAGGATATTGAATTTTAATGATTTTCTTTTTTTCTCGTCTTTGCTTTTTTCTTTCTCCTTCGTACCGCTAGTTGTACTCCCGTTATGTTGACCTCACCTCCCGCTTCTCCGCTCCCTTAAATCTTCAAATCTTTCCTTCCCGTCAACCGCCCACCTGTGGTTTTCAATCTTCACACTTTCGACCTCTACTTTTTTTTTCTCGCGGATCACATCGTTCCTCGCATGAAATACGGCCTGATTTGCCCATGGGAAGGACTGGTGCTCTTTTCCCCTTCACTCCCCCCCCTTTTTACACCTTTCCTGGGGAGCGCCGTTCGAACTTTCGATTTCGTCTACCTAATGCTTCCCGCTTCAAACTTGATGTTTATGGAATAGGGGCTATCCTGTTATCCGCCGCGCTCTTACCTGACACCTTTCCCTCGTGCTCCTCATGTGAATAAGACGTAGAGGGGAAGTGCCAGTAGACTCCCCTCCTGGGTTGCCCCAACAGGCGATTTGATCTTCTTTGAATTTTTTCATGTCGATGCGCCGGATTTCCAGATTTATACTTCTTAGCGGACGGATTCTTCTCTGAACCCGAACAGTCCCCGTTTCCCTCCTTAGTCCCTATATATTCTTTCCCACCCCCTCCCCCTTTTGTTTCTGCGAGATCTTGCCGCCGTGAGAGTCGTGCATCGCGTGCCTTGAGGAATTCTGCGGCTTAATCTTCATCCGTGCCCGAAGAGACATATTTCTCTGAGTTTTCTTTCCCTCCGTGGCTTCAAGTCATTTTGCTTTCTTATTTGAGCCAACATTAGATTTTTGACCCCCCACGTCTTTTACGGGGAATTTATTCCGCGACTTTAACCTTTTTTCTTTTCTAGTGAACGAGTCGTGGCCTTCATTGACTCCTCGACGTAGTGCTCACGCATAGGTTCTTCTTCCGCATTGGTCCCCCCAGGAAAGGAATACCCCGTTTTTGTATTTTTTGTAAGGATTTCAGATCGACTCAAGACCGGCGCTTGCTTATCTGCCGTTTAAGCCGTGGGTGTGAGTATTTTGATCGAGAAACCGTTTCGCGTTCGTGATCCTTCCCTCCCGTGATTCCGTTTTCGATTCTCTTTTTCGGCCCAATTAGTCGATGAGCGAGGAATTTTGAGCCTTGACAATTGGACGTGGTTTTCTGAACGACCCGACGCTTTCTTCCTTGGCCCTTTACCCCCATTCGTTCTGCATGCGGGGCGCCGTATGGTAATGAGACAAGCTTACCCCTCATCGGTCCAACAAATCAAGCTCCTCTCCAACTCTTACTCTTCTTGTATGATGGGACAGCTGTCGGCTCCGACATCTGAAGGGGCTGACTTTTCCCCAGAGGGTTCGCTCTCATTCTTCTTATTTAGTCCCCTCTTCTTTTCTTTTTGTTAATCCGCCGCTGAGGTGCAGATTTTTTGATTCCCTTTCTTTCGACATTTATAGGTCACTTTGCTGAACTTTGGTGTTTTTTTCTTCCGTGCTTTCAAAATGGGATCTTTTCTTCATACCCTTTTTTTTCTGCTTTACGCACTAGCCTCTTTTGTGTGCGTTCTAATTGCCATGCGCACTTAAGTTTTCTACGCGCGGCTTGCCTTCCAGAGTGGATGATTTTTTAAGGTCTTTCTGTGGAAGGGGTGTTATTGCTTTTGCACGGTCCCACCCCCGCGGGCGAATTCCCTCCTTCTCTCTTTACTCTCCCTTCATTCTGAAATGTTCTGGCGAAGAAGCCGATGCATCGTCTCACCGGACCTGGGTTTTTTTTCTTCTTGTTCATAAGAAGTGTACCCAGTCTGTATGTCGAATGACCTCCCTAGCTCCACCACTTTTTTCCCGTCATGATTTTCTTCCAGGTTGGACACCTGGTTCCCCCCTTAGAACCCTTTCCTTGTGTTTCATTCTCCCCGTCCCGCCCCGAGTGCTGGTCTTCCCTTGCCATTCTAATTTATTTTAGTAGAAGTTTCGTTTCGTTAACCGTCCACTACTCCAACCATTTCGGTTCTTCTCCATTTCTCTTGCGATGCTTTCTGCTTTCACCTGGAGGAGAGCTCTGGCTTTTTCGTTTATTTTGGTTCTCTGTCGCCGGTTCCCTTTTACCTGGTCCTAATTCCTCTTGACCGCGGATTCAGAATATGAAGCACCCTCTTCGGATTTGTATCCGGGGCCTTTCTCATTATTTGATCCGCGATACCGTGTGCGCGTGTGCGGGGGATGCTGTTGAGCTCTTTTTTTCTGCTCCGAATGGACGAGGCTTTTCGTTTCGCGTTCCGGCCACGAATCTCCTTTTCTGCGGGAGAAAGCGAAGTTATCTTTTCATAGCAGAATTCAGTTGCGCGTGCGTGTGGCTTCCTTGTTTTTTCCGGACCAACTTGCCTTTAGGATTCTTCTTAGTTGCGTTCATTCGATTTTGATTACCCAATTTTGGGCTGTGCATGATTGAGGTTTGTCTCTCTTATGTCCTCCCTCTGACGCTTTTTAAGTTTGACGATTTCGCCCAGACTTTGATCAAGTTTTCCGTTACAGCTGAAAGCCTTGAACCCGCGCGTTTTTGTCTCCGGGGAGAAGTTGGGCTGTATCTTTTTTTAGTTATCCTTCTTCATTGTTACCTTAGTTCGCCCTTTCCCCTCTATTATTTTCGTTTCTTGTCGTTTAGTCGGCGGAGCGTAGCATTTCTCACACTCGGCAGATTTTCATGTGTTTGTGCGTTTCGCAATCCTTTATAGAGCTGGTCTGCGTTACTCCTTTTTCATCTTGTTTGTTGTTTGGTTAATCTCCTTTCTTCCGTCTTGTTGCTTGGAGAGCTTACCTCGACCCCTGCCCCCCCCCCTCCCTCCATCCTCCAGCTGTGTAGGCCCGAAGTAGCTGATGAACCTGCTGCGCCGCCTAACCTCATGCACGGCCCCCAGCTGCCTAGTCCCTGGCGGCCGCATCCGATGCCCCTTAGTCACACGAAATCGCAAAATTAATTATATGCAAAAATAAACTTCCGGATTTTCCTCCGCCCCCTGTCCCCTTTGCTTTTCCGTCCCCGATTTCACCCGGTTCTTACATTTGCTGGACGATTTCTTTTCAACAATGTGACTTTTGTTATTTGTAGAGCAACTACCCCACAGCTGAGGCTTTTTCGCACCTGCCGACGACCCCCTCCGCGTCATCAGTCGTTAGCAAACTTTTCCTCATCGGTAAACGTTATCCTCGACAACGTATGGGAAGCGCCCCCGTAGCCCTACACCCCTAAAGTCTGAAACTTTACTGGCTATGACCCTGTGAACTTCCCCTTTTTTATCCAAAAAGAAATCCCTCTTTTGTTCTCTCAACGTCCACCCACTCCAGAGCAGTCGGCCTCTCTCGCGGCGATCTGACCAATCTTCACCCTCAACAGAGATCTTTGAGATCCTGATCACCATCTTCGCCCCTGCCCCCTAGCTTTTCTTTCGATTCCGGTAGCGACGGGTCCCCGCTGCTCCCATTTTTAGTTCCGGTACAATCAAGCTTCCGGCGTTTCTAGACCGCTCCCCCTCTCGATTCTTTGGTTCGCCATGCGTCCCCTCAAGGCACTCGGTTCCCTGAAACTTCTCTAACTTCTTTGGCGAGTTTTCCTCTGCACTCATCCCCAAAATGACCCCACTTCTTGACCACACTCCTTCTCCCAATCCCTCCTTCTGTGGCCTTCACTCGGGCTTTCTGCCACAGGGACGATGTACCTTTTGATTTTCTTTTCTAAAACTTCGCGGATTTTCAATGTTTTTGAAACTATGTCGAATCCAAGCTTGCCCTCATGAACTTAACATTTTGTGACCTGGGATTGTTCTCCTCTCACATTGAACGGTTTTTCAACGCAATGAACCAGCATAAAAGATTCCCGTGCTTCTCGACCTCTAGTACGTCTTCCTTTTTCCCGTTCGGTCCTTCGTCCTCCCATCGAGCAGTTATTGAATCGTCAGTTCGATTTTTGCCCGGTTGCTCATAAACCGGTCCATAAAGAGCCCACTCCAACTCCTTTCTCCTTCCTTGTAATCCCTTTTTGCTAGTCCCTCCCCCTTTATTCATAACATGAGTTTCAAACCAAACGAGCCAGACTGCACATTCATCTCTCCACAAGTTAGGCTGACGCCCCTGTTCCGTTCCCGAGTTCCAATAACCTCACCCCTATTTTCTCTTTCCCCGGTGATCCTCTTTTGTTTCATTCCACCTCCCCTCTGCTCGAAGCTGCCTCGTTCTCGCGTCTCGGATTTTTTTTTTCCCCCTTTTTGTCAGGAATGCCGAAACTCGCGCGGCCTTTCGTTCCACCCTATGGCCCTTTTTCAGGCACCTCATTTTCTTCCTTTCCCCGTCCGTACTTTCGAACCTGAGTGCCTGGCAATCGTGTGCTCTTCTTTAGGTCCGTCTTTATTTCGTGCCTCTTTTACCCCTTTGGTGTGCCCTACCAGAAAAGGCTGCCCAATGTCCAGTCCCCCCCCCCCCCCCCCCCCCCCCCATAACGGACTTCTTCTGGCAGCGGCCCTCTATTCTAAAGGCAAACCCCTTCCCTTTTCCCGCTCTTTGAACTTTTTTTTTCCATTGTCGCTCCCTTTCACTCTTCCTCGCCAGGAACTTGCCATGATCTACTTTTGAGGAAGCGATGCGGCTTATCCTCTACCTCCCACGTTGTCACTTCGTCTGTTCATCTCTGGATTTGTCGCCTAGTGACCCCCTTAATTCCTCTCAATCCCCTTGCAGAGTTCCTTTCCCTCCTTCATATACTGTTTTTTTTTTTTGCGATTGGCATACCGGAACCGGCATCTTACGTTCTGGATCATGTTTCCTGACATCGCGGACTGCTGCCGTGGCGCCTTTAACCAGTCCGCTTCTTCCAACGCGATTTTCGGGGGGACTGAGGAGCACGTTTCGGTACCCATGGTATTTGTCCTTATAAGGACGCTCCTTTTTTTCTAGTTCTTTTCTTGGTGATCATGGAGCCTTCGCTTTCTTCCCCCCCCCTCCATTATTGTTTGTCAAGTTTTTACCTTATCGCCTCCCCTACTGCGTTTTTGTGCTGATATCTTCTCTTTAAGCCTTTCAGTGCCTCCCGGTTCTTGCGGAGACCAGCGAATTCGTAAATTCATCCGCTCCTCAGATGTCCTCCGGTTTCGGGTTGTTCCGTCTAGAGAAAGCCCCTTTGCGCACTTTTGACGTCTTGACTGGTGGGTACAGCTTCTTCAATGTTTTCCTAATTTCCTCGATTCTCCCCCCCCCCCTATTCTCCCCCTTGGTTCTCTTCTCCCCCCCCCTATTTAACGGCCTTTCTCTCTGATTTTCCGAGAGGACCCCTTCTCTGCTCACTCCGCGACTCTTTCCTTTTCCTTCCTTCGCATACTCGACAGGCGTGCTCAGCATGATATATCTTCCACTCCCTCTTCTTGACGTGACCCTCATTCTTTCCCTCTTTTATGTTTACCTACTCTTCTACATTTAAGAACTTGCTTTCCCCACCTTTACGTCTCCCCTTTCTATAAAGGGGCTCTAATCCCCTCTTATGCCGCTATCCATTGCGCGGGCCCTACTGTTATCAGACGTGACAACATATCCGATTGTCCAGTAATCACGTTTCAAGATCCTAACCGCTCTTGGTTTGCTGCGGACCAGAATATCTTTTTCCCGGCTCCGGCCGCAAATCAACTGAGATCTGTCTATCGTTTTTCATTGGTACGGTTACCCCCCTGCCCGTTTTCTTGTCAGATGACTAGCCCTTTCTACCCCAGCGGTCAATCCCTTTCTCCGTACCTGAAGACAAAGCATTACGATTGACCGTTCTAGATCTTCAGCTTTCTCGGTTCTTTCCGACCCTCCTTAATCGCAGTGGCGTTTGCCCAGTTTTTGTTCCTCGATTTTCTTCATTACCGTCCCCTGCCCTTTTTTTTGCTCCCCTCCCCCCCCCCCCCGCCTCTTGGCGACCTTGGGGGCACTTCTTTATCCAGTCGGTCTTTTAGACTGGTGAACACAGCCTCTTCCCAAGGTCCTTTGTTTATTTTTGACTACCCGCTCGACTGTGTTAGAATTAGAATTGTGACGGTTGCCTTTCCTTTCTTAGAAGCGGTTTGTCGCACTCTAGCCCTTGCGCCCTTCCTTCACTACGCCTCGGAAGTGATTGAGTCTCCCTGTCGAGATCTTCCGTGGGGCATTAGGACCGGGGTTCTCTTTCTCGTGTCTGGGCCATTCTTAGATGGAGACTTTATCTTCCCCCCCCTGATCGTTTCCGCGACCTCCCCCGTGTGCCCTTTTTCTTTTCCCCTAAGACTCCGAATTTCGGACTTTTCCTTTTGCGCGGGAATGAGAGTTTCCTCTTTTGACTCCGTCATGGAAACCAGTTCGGCTTTTCCTTACCCCGAAAGGAGATCAACCTTTCCTTTCCTTGCGGCCTGCCCTTTACGTGCTTTTCTACAGCCCTTCTTCCCACTTTTAATGAAGGGTATGTTGCGTGCCGCCTATCTTTTTTCTCGTCCCTGATTGCTTATGGCCTCATTGTTTTTCCCCCTTCACTTCATACCTTTTCTGATTTGTTTCCTGTTCACTAGTCCCCTCTTATGCCCCAACCTACAGAACCAATGCCTTTCGAAATTCTGCGGACCCTTTTTCTTTCATTTTCCTTGCGAAAGTTTTGTTTTCCCTTTGTGGCGCCGGTTGATTTTTAAGAGGAAGAGTTATTAGGCATTAAATAATTTATTCATGGGACGCTTTCTCTCCCTGCCTCTCCCTCACGCTACGGAGGGTTCTCTTGTCTTTTTGAATTATATAGATATTCGTCCGGATGTTGGTTCTTGTCTCTTTGTCGTCGTCCAACGCTGCCCTTCCTGGAGGAGTCTCTTGGGCGTTGTGAGGTTCCGGATACAGCCATATCCTCCCCCGATGGTGTCGAAAGCGAATCTCGTTTTCCTCTCAGCTTTAATGTGGAGGTAGTCTCTGGTTTTTTCGGAGCCTTTTCGTGGCGGCCAAATTTTATCTATTATCTGATTGTTTTCGCCCGATCGGGCTATCCCGGCGTTGTGATTCCGCGATGCCTGTTCGGATTTTGTTCGGCTTTATGCCGACTCTGTCCCTTGTTTTGTCAAGGTTGACGCGCATTCTACAAGCATTGCCCCTTTGAATGTAACTTCTTTTAAAGATGTCCCCCCTCCTCTTTTCACATTTAGTGGTCAAAGACACGTGTACCATTTGTGCGGAGTAAGTTTGTTTCGCCGTCAGTGTTTTATTTTTTCAGCCCCTTCAATTTTAAAATCTTTGACTCTTTACTTTCTATTTTGCGTGGCGGTGACTGTCCGGCGTCGGGAGGACGCGGAGCACCTCCACTTAGAGTTGCGACGTACAGACGGCCCTTCTCCTTTTGGTCTTGTGCAACGAGGGGATCCTCTAACCGCGTTTGTTTACACGAGTAACGCAAGTTTTTCTTGGCTGGTTTCGTTGGTTTTTTTCATTACTCTCGTAATGCTATTTTTTCCTACAAGCTACCCTTTTTTGTTGCTGTTTCTTATGAGTATGCTTTGCGCATTCCTCCACCGTTTTACGTGTGCCCGCGCTCCGATCCCAGCTGCTCCTCTCACCAACTCATTCCGGCCTTTTCTTAGCGCCCGTTTGTTCCTACCTCCTTGCACTCGCCTTCCCCTCGCTTCAACTTTTTCCAAAGCTTATATGTCCAAAAACACCACACATCCCTGCTGGTCTAACTTCCCCGCCAATTCCCCTTTATCGTCCCCCCCTCGCTGAGTCCATCTTTCCGGAACCTTTGTTCCTTTCTTCATCACCAATGGCAGTGGTCGTACTCTGCTTCCCTTTGACCACAACGAGGTAGGATTCTTAGAATACTGCCGACCCATTTTCCGTTGGACTTCCCAGCACCCCGCCGGGATTGTAGCCTGACTTGGATTCTTTTCCACTCGCCTGACTTTTTTAGCTCCCGCATTCAAACCTCGCCGCCCGGTCACACTTCTTTCTTTTTCCCCTAAACTTTTCGTTTCCACATTCGAACGTGCAAGATTTCTTTAGTACGGTCCACCGCACCAGAGCTTTTCCCCTGTCCTTAGCGCGTTTTCCAATCGACCCGCCTCACCGCACCGCCTTGACCTGCTCGCTTCCCCCATCCTAGGAAACGTCTTAAACACTCGCTTTGACTGAGGATGCCACTGTCCCGTCCGGACTGCCCGTCGTACGGTAACCTTTTTTTCCCCGTCAGCAATCACGCTTACCCTTCGACACCGCTTTTGACAAGCCCTTTGCGCGCCGCCGTGTTCGCAGCGGCCCGCCTCACGTTTTCCGCGGCCCCTTTTCGGTTGGTGGTTTTCTGCATTGAACTACCATTACTCCTGACCCTCAATAGCCCCGTGCGAGCGGCATGCACTCGCTCCCCGTCCACTCTTGCCGCTTTATTGATGAGGCTGCCCCCCCTTGATTTTTGCGTTTTTTTTTTCAACCAGGGTCTTGTCGAAGCCCTTTTTCGGAATAAATGAACGTAACTGTTCTTCTTTCTTTGTGGTCCTCCCATCCTCATTTGTCCCAACGCGGCTTACGCTGCACTGGCCCCCCTTTCTTTAGTGTGAATCTCCTAGTAGGCTTATTCTCCCATCAGACTACGGTTTACATCGAGCAGGTCGTGTTGCCTTCTTCTTCTCCCGCTGCGCCGGGGCCCTGTCACTTCCATACCCCTCCATTCATAACGAGAACTTGCCTGCACGGGTTCCCCTTGATCCCCGTCCGTAGCGTATTCTTTCATTCGCGGATGAATTCACTTTCTTTTAACCACACCCGCTGCGCCAGAGCTTAAATTCCCCTAGCCCCCACTTCTTATAGGATATGTTTTAGTTCTTCTTCGACAACCTTTCATTGAGTTCTTCGTGAAACCGAGGGTCAGTCACAGCCGCCTTCCCAATCTTTCTCCACTCCTCAAGCGTCCATCCTCCCTTCGCGTCCTGCCCAACCCCCTGCTTGCTTTTTCCTTCGCACCTCGAGCTGTGCATCCCGCTGTTTCCCTCCTGCATCTCAGGACTTTTCGAATCAAGGAGTATATTCGTTTTCCTCAATGTACATGTTTTTCTTAGCCGTCTTGATTTCTTTTCGCGGCGTTACGCCTGGCCCTCCTTTTTAGTTCTTCCAGACCATTTCTTCCCCTTTCCCGCACATCCTTACGGCTTCCTTTCTTTGTACCGCCTCGTCAATCGTATTAGTCAATAAACCATCGTGTATCCTTTCCTTCGCTATCGACCTCTTGTCTAGCCCGCGGAGCACGCGTCTCTCACTCCTCACGTGCCTTTCCTAAACGCTGCAGTCGATTTCTAGCCCTTGAATTAACTGTGATTGGCAGCGTTGAAATGCGTTGCTATGACCTCTCCAGCAGTTGATCTTTCCTTGCCAACCTGGCGTGCTTTAATCTCCTTGCTTCTCCCTTCAACTCCACCACGGCATCGTCGCGTATCAACTTCCCTTACTGAGCGCTCTCACTTACGTTTTGTGAAACAAGGAGACTCTTTTCAGTTCCTTTTTTTTTTTCTTGTTGATGTGGCGTCTTCTTCCTCCGCCTCTTCGTTAGCGGTTTCTTCTTCCTACTCTGGCTTCCTCCATCCGCAGATTCCCGACTGCTCCGTCTTCATCTTTCTCCTTTTTTTAGCCCAGTACTGACGCCGCCTTCATTTAGGAAGCAAGCGAAGGACCTTCACGCCTTTTCAATACGGTGAAGAGTCTCTTCCCCTCTCCCAGCTGACTTCCCCGGGCTCCTCGTCTTCCCTTCCTTCTTTTTCACCCCTCCTTTTTTTACGTCCTTCTGTCTGCGTAGTTCCTCTTTCACCTCGCTACGTGGAATAGTCCGAATCGAGGGTCTTTCCACGCCCTTTTGCATTTTTCATTGAACCTCTTCACTTTCCCTTTTTTGCTCCGTTTCCTTCATTTTCGACATTTACGAACGTCGTTGCCCAGGACGTACCCTGTCTTGTATTTCCCCTCTTTTTACGCCAGACTTCTTTATAACCTGCCTTTAGATTACTTTTTTTTCGTGCTCTTTTCCAAGTCGGTTAGCTATCGTTCAAGAGGTGCGGATTTTTGTTGTCTTGACCCGAAGTCCTCTTCCCGGCGCTTTTGCCGCAATAAAATCGACTTCTTTAGGGGCTTTTTTAGATTGTTCTGGTTTCATTACGCCTCCCTTTTTCCACTTCTCACGCTTTTTCCCAGTCCCAGATAATCCTGCTTCCTATCGGGTTTTTCCCAATTCCTTGCGGGATTTCCTTTCCTGAGTCAAAGGTATTGACTTGGTTTTTTTGTCGTGGGCGTCTGATTTTGACAAGATATGGGGGGAGAAATCCTGTGTGAGGGCGTTTTATTCGATCGCTTAGGCGTGCTTTTGTCAGGGGCCACAGATGTTTTCCCTTACCTGTTCCCCCCATTCTTTTTTTTGAGTTTGCGCTTTGGTTAATGGGCCTCATCACTTATAACTTGTTGTTTTAACCCTTAGTCGACGGTTGGTGCGGACTCCTTTTGCGATTAATGCTCACGGACTTGCCTATTTTTTTTTTTGACTTTTCTTGAGTCACTGGTTTCAATTTTTGGCAGGGTGTATAGTTTGCCGGAACGGTTTTGATTGCGAGTGCACCGGTTCCGCGTGGCGAAACTCGATTCCTCCTGCTCTTGCGCCTTATTTTCTCAATGATTTATGGTTCCCGTAGAAGTTTTTCGGAGTAGGCGAGCGGCGGCGTTCTTTTAGGGATGACGTTTCCTTCTTGTTTCGTCATCCGTTGTTAAGTCTCTGGGATTTAACGCTAAAGTCTCCCACGGTTACTTGATGAATGACGGTAGGATTCTAGAAACTTCGCTTTCTTACCCCAACCGCTCAGGGTGGAGCAGTCACCAATTTTTCCAGGAGGGTTTCTTTCAGATCTTTCAATCTCAGAACAGGTTTTTGTAGTATCTGTGTTCAGTAGGCAGGTTTGCCTTATTTTCCTTCCAAATACTCCCTACCACGGAGTAATGCGTCAACATTTCGCGACGGTGCTGCTGTTCTTGTAAACGGCGGCGCTCCCCCCGAGGCTTTTTCAGTCTTCGGGCTGCTGGCTCCCCTCCTTGCCAGTTTGTGGATTCCTGGCCAGGGAGATTTCCCTTCTATCAGCGGGACGCCAGTTGCGTTTATCCCTGAGAAATTCGGAGGTGTACGTTTTTCTTAAGTGGATGTGGCATCTCGTGCTGTCTCGGCGTCGGTCGTCCTTTCTCGTTAAAAAGATGAAGTTTCACATGTTCCTCTGTTCTTTGTTGGTTGAGGTTCAGGCTCCACTTAAATATTTGAAGTGCTGTGGAGCCAGGGTTTCGTTCACTCGACCAGTCCATCTCGGCGTAGTTTCTGCTGACTGACGGTTTGCGTCCACAAATTTGATCGATGTTCCGCATGTGCCTCAAGAGATGAGTCATCCCTTTTGTGGTGCAAGGTGATTTACTGCTTGGGCTTCCGATTGACTCCTCCCCTGGGGTTGTTTTTCTTTTTTTACGTAAATTTTTTCCTCTCCTCCGACGCATTTTTGCCCCTTCGAAGGAAGCTCTCCCAAGGTACCTTTTTCGACTATGTGCCCCCTCCGCGCCGGGTCATACACGGGTTGAGCCTTTTTCTGGCTGGCTTTTTATTAAGTCGTTTTTCTTTTTTTTTTTCAGTCAGTACTTCTTGACCCTTTAGCTGATTTCCGTTTGGGTCCATGAAGGATTGCGCTTCAGCCCGACTGCTGCTTCATTGGCCTCTTGAATTCTTGTTTTGTCGTCGAAGTATTTACTCGATAGGTCTAAGGCGTGTCTTCTGGTTGATTTGTGCATAATATTTCCGTCATGTAT
>Ga0179593_1334619_pt1 | contig 13436 bp, 16 predicted proteins | sample CZODoug2_1_08_16_FD_185931 | JGI IMG/M metagenome (GOLD analysis project Ga0179593, IMG submission 185931) | Vadose zone soil fungal communities from Angelo Coast Range Reserve, California, USA - CZODoug2_1_08_16fungal (PacBio error correction) | ecosystem: Environmental > Terrestrial > Soil >... | reverse complement strand
ATTTACGATCTTCCTTCCCTTTGTTTTTTGCACGCGTTTGGTTCCTGGAGCGCCCCCCGTTTTCTCGCGTGCCTCGGCGTTCTAAATTGGATTTTTTAAGCGCCTCCCGACCCCCGTCCCTTCAAGGTCTTTTCTTTTTTTTTTAAACCGGTAGCGAAGGCCCCACATGGCCCCCCCGGTTCTCTCATTTTTTTTGACCGCTCAAAGGGTTCGCCGTGCCCCTTTTTTCTACCAATATTCCTTCCTTTGACCGTCCTAGACCGGTCTTCCCTTTCAAGCTTTCCTGAGAGTTTCTTCCTTTTCTGTTAGGTTTTTTTTTTCGTATATACCCTCCCGCGCTCTCGAACTCCCCTTTATTTAGCTCATTTCCTCCTCCTTCTTTTTTGATCTCTCTTCCTTCTTCTTTTTTTTAGTGGCCTCCTTTCTTCCTCCCCTTTGAGACATTGCCCGAGGCGAAATCGAGAAAAGTTTCTTCTTTTTTCTCCCCTTTTCTGAGTCAAATTCTCTTTTCTGGTACGGCTCCGGTCGGTCCCCCGGCTTCGCGGGTCCCCCCGCTGGAAACCGGCCCCTTCTTTTTCCCCCCCCTTCGGTCCCCTTTTTTCAGACAGACTGCTTCCTCACAGGTCAAGGCGGCATTCCGGACACCCTTTCCAAAGTTCCTTTTCTCGCCGTACGCCCTGCTCATAATAATTTTTTTTTTTTACCTGACTCGTTCAGACTTTTCTTTTCCCCAATCTCCCTCTTCTAAGTCCAAAGAACCCTACAGCCATTTCTGGACCTTCCTTTTTGCCCGCTCAGGAGTTTTTTTTCCTGGAGGCCCTTCTTTTTTTTTTTCCCCAGCTGAAGTCATAGGCCCCCATCCCTTCCTTCTTTACAGTACTAGATTTGTACTCCTTTTTTTCCTGTTGCATTTGCCCCAGGAAGAAGGCATACACACTTCTTCTTCGTTTCCCCCCACGCCCTCCCGAATCTTCTGTCTCAGCAGGCCATTTAGATTTTGCCGATCCTTAGTTAAAGTCCCCGAGTGACTTTCTTCTACCACTTGTTTTCCCTGCCTTGCCCTCGGTGCCCTTGATGAAAGCGGCCCTTCACACGGCCCTTCCCCTTTTTTTCGTTTCCACCTTTCTTCCGTTCCCGTTAATAGATTGGACGCGTCATTTTCTGCAAAACTTTATTTTCTTCATTTCCAACCTCCTTAGCCCTTTACCTTTTTCATGTCCAGGTTCGAGTTCGGGTCTCTCTCATTGCCACACTCCCTGATAGAACCTCTACTTCCTTTTTTTCCCCTTCTACAACATGTGGAAGAAGTAATGCTCTTCCTCTTCCCGGTTTCCCACTTGGACGCCATTCTGTTTCCCCTGGGGTTATTTTCACCCCTGTTAGAACCCCCCCCCTTTTCATGCCTGATCCTCGATATTTTACTTTCTCGAGAATTGATTTCTGGACCTCCACGTTCAGCGTCGCAGCCCCCCTGGACGTTTCCCTTTAGCCGTCCGGAGCGGCCACCTCCACCCCTTACCCCCATTTTTCCCCAGTAACTTTCTTTCGACTCCTAACTACCCCCTTATCTGTTTTAACCCCTTTTTCCTTCTTCAGTTCTTTTCGTTTCTCTTTGTTTTTTTTGCGAGATGCACCTTTTCCCGTTTTTTTTTATGGGATTTCTTAGAGGCCGCTCGTGTGATCGGGGCTTTTCCCCCCTTCCCTAGTGTTTTTTTTTTTTTTTTGCGATTTTGAATTTGCACCCCCCTGCGAGACGTGACACGCACCCCTCATATATCCAGAGGGCGGCTCGCCACTGTTGAGGGTATGTTCCTAACGGTCCTTCTTCTAAAGCTCTTCCCCCTCTTCTTCCCGGGGACCTTGTCGATACCATTTGGTTTTGTTTTTTCCCCCCCCCCCCCCCCCCAAACATTATGGACCCCGTTGTTATTTTTCTTGTAGATCCCTTAGTTATTCTTTACCCCAGGTCCTTCCCCCTCCTTTTCATTCGCGCTATCTCTTTTCTTTGAGGAGATTGCGTTCAGGGACTCTCTTTTAACCTCCCCCAGAGCCCCTGCGCGGCCTCCCGACGCATTAGTCTTCTTTTCTTAATTGACCTGGTAGGACCCTGGATTTTTTTCGTATACCGGTCCTCTCCCTTTCCAGCCCCCCCAGTCAATCTTCTCCCTTTTTTTCGCTGGAGCAACACGCCTTTTTTTATCACCCGTCCTGTCTGATTCGACAAACAACTTCAATTCAATGTTTTTTTTCTTGGCAAGCATGCAGATTCCCCTCCCCTGTTCCCCTTCTCGAGACCTGTTGAACGTTTCTACTTTTCTTTTTCCCCAGATAAGGTTTTCCCCCCGCAAGTCCTCGTGCACCTTCCCTTGGTTAACATTTTACTCTCTTTTCCATAAATAATTCCCCCCACCTAACTTTTTCTCCTATGTGGGGTCCCTGCTTCCCCAACGCTCTTACCTCCTCTGTTAGGGAATATCCTCTCTAGAGCTTATTTCTCAGAATGATTTTTTTTTCCCACTGATGGTTCCCCTGCCAACCCCTGTACGCACCTTTTGACCTTTTCTTCCGTTTTTTTCTCTCGGAGAATATGCTGCACTTTTGCAAAGGGCGCCCATTTCTTTTGTTCCACCCCGGTTTCGACCCCGCGGTCTCGAGATATGGTCTCGGTCTGTTTGTTCTCTTATTTGTTTCACTCTCTCGGCCGTTCTTTGACGTAGTTTTCTTTCCTTTCTCTGAGCAATTATTTTTCTCTGTTAAAACCATTCCCGAACACGTTCACGGTTTTTTTAGTTTGTCGCAATCATTATTTTTTGACTGCCCTGGCCCAGCTGTGCCTTTTTTTTTTCAATTTATTTCCTATGCCTTTCCCCCAGCCTCATCACTTTTTTGGCCCCCATAACACCTCCCTGCGTTTGCTTCCCCCATGGTGCGCTCCTTTTGAGCGATCGTTCAACAATCTCAGACCTTTTTTTTACTTTTCTTCCCCTGCCACTTCATGGCCCCCCTTAAGCCCCATTTCGTTTAAGCTTTCTGACCCGCCTCTTTGCGTAACCCCACTCCTGTTTTTTCAGGTTGGTTTACGCACCGCCTGCATTCTGGGGGGCAACTTGGATTCTCGAGGAGTCTAGATTTTAGTCAACCGAATTTTTCGTGTTCCATAAGGGAAATTTTTGATTATTTACTTTCATGTTCCCTTGATTACTTTTTTTTAGATCCCGTGAAGTCTTTCAGGGCCTAAGTAAGTCCCAGCATCAAGCGATACGTGTTTTGATTGATTGGTGCTTTTTCCAAAATCAAAAAGGGCGGTTCCTCGTTACCTTCCCAACGGGATCTCTTTTTTCCCCCTCCGAGGGGTTTGGGTTAGCTGAGATGTCCTTTGGTTTGCTAAATTCGGGTTGCAACAGGTGCGGTTTTGCCCCTCCCCCCGTTTCTAACGCTCGCTTTCACGTGATCCCGGTTTATGCCACTTTCCTCTCTGACTGTTCTATTCCCACTTTTCATAGTACGGGGCGTCGGTCCTAACTGCTTCAAACTTTTCTGTCTCTACCCTGACATTGCGCTCCCTCTCTTCTATTTTTAATCCGCCGTTGAAACCCGCGCATGAAGAGGTGTCTCCTCCTCACGTAATTTAGTGGAATCTTCCGGGTCTTCTTTTCTGAAATCTTCCGACCTTTTGTGGTTTCTTACTTTTGTTAGAATTTCCCTTTCTCCGGAGGGTTTGTTTTCCGATCCCCCTTCCTCCTCACGCCTTTACAAACGGTGATACACAAAGGGTATGTTCTTTGTTCTTTCCCTTTATTCAGCCATTGAAGGTCGCGAGTTTTTTTTGACTGTTCCAATCTTCAATTTCCTTCCCCACAGGTTTGATTCGATGATCTCCTGACCCGAAATCTTTCCTTTTTTTGTCTGGTTTTCCCTTAGTGGATTGATTTTGAAACACCTCCAGGTGGCCGCTGCGCACTGCATACGTCGAGCCGGCCCTCCCATTGAGTCTAGGCCATCTATATCATTTCAGACCTTATTATCGGATCTCCAGTGTTTCGGCCCAACCTTTTTTGCCTCGTACCCGTGCATCTGTTTTGCATTCCTTATTCGTTTTGCCTACCCCGAGAGGGCTCTGTCCTCCGGCGCGGTTTCCCGTCCACGGTTTTTCCCCTGTCTTGTCTGATGGTGCCTTTTTTTACCTAAAGTTTACCCCCCTGAGTTTCGCTCTCTCCTTACTAGTCCTGTATAAGTTCTCTTCTCTTCTAAAGTCCCCTTCCGTTTTCGGCCTCCGATCGCGTTGGGTATGGACCCAACCGCTTCACTTTTTTTTTTTAGTTTTTTTTTTTGCAGATTTTTCTTTCACCGTCACCTTTCCCCCCCCCTTTCCCGTGCCTTTTTTTCCCTTAATTGAGGTTTGTAGATTTCTTCTTGTTCGCAAATAACGTTTGCTGAAGATTCCCACCTTAGTTTAGCGAGGTTGAAATTTTGACTGGCCTCTTACTATGGCCTCTACTCCTTATGTAGTCCCCGTTTTGGAGATCTACTGGCCAACCCTCACTCCTCCATTTCTGTTGTGAAGGCTGTCGGAAATTAGAGAAACTCATATGCGGTTCCATAGGATCTTCACTGACTCTCCTAAACTAAATGGTGTGTCCTTGATACTCATTCCCGACAGATTCTTTCATTATTAGAGCCGTTTTTCGAATTGGTGTTTCCACAGATTTTAGTTTGTCCGGCTCATGACCTGCCGGCATTTGTTTTATAGGACATGAGTTTCCTGCACCCCTGTTTTTTCCTATGACTGAGCCCCCCTTTGATGTTTTTTCTCCCAAAGAAAACACCCCTGTGATTGACTTTTGTTCACCCCTTTTTTCCCCTTCCCGTCTCTATCGATTTCTTTCCCTCCTCCTTCCTGAGAAACGCGGAAATGAAAAGTTGACTCTTTTCCCGTAGTGCCTAGGCGTGGTATTTTGGAGTCCCTTCCATGGTTCTTTAGTCGTACTGAATTCCCAAACCATCCCCCCAGAGTCTCCTTTGGCCCCCTCGCCCCGATCCCTGCATCGTTTTTAGAAGCACTTCGTATCACCCCCACGAGAGCGTTCTGTTTAACCCTCCTCCCGATCCAAGGAAATGCCCCTACCCTCCTGTTTTTACCACCGCCCATGTGAGTTGTAGTCTGCCCTCTCCCCGCCCTACTTTTTGAAAATGATTTTGGCCTTTCTCGATATGCGATTCGCGCCTTTCCCCCCTTGTCTCTAATCCTCACATCGCTCTTCCAGAGCACCTTATACCCACCAACTCTTTTACTCCCCCTACCTCCCTTTCCGCCAGCCCTTCTTTTACCCCCCCTCCCTATGATCCCCCCCTTTTTCACTGCCTCCCCCACCCCCCCAAACGCCCCCACCCTCATCTCCACCCCGTACCCCCCTTCCCCCCTTTCTCCTCAAATATCGCCCCCTAACCCCTACCGATACCCCGTTCCATCTTTCCTAACCCACCCCCTCCTGCCTCCCCCTCCGGACACAACTCTCCCTCCTCCTTTCTCGTCATCCTTATTTTATTCACCCTCCCCCTCCCATCCCTTCAGATTTGCGAGACGCTTCCTCTTCAGGGTCTCGGACTATCGCTGACGCCGGCACTGTATTTCCAATCTCTCGGACTCGCTGAACTTTTTTTCCCCTTTTTTTGCTCCATGTACCCCATAAAAGGACCAGATTTCTTAAGGACTTTTCCATTACCCTCCTTACGTTTCCATCGGCACCTAGAGGACGTTCTCGGTCCTTTCGTCCCAATTCCCCGAAGTCTCTTGTTCGTGGGGGGGTATCTTATGTGTCGCCCCTAGTGGAACGAGGCCCACCTTTTCTTTCGAGTGAATGTCGCCTTTTTTTTGTTCATTTACCACTCTCCCTTCCTCTTTGAATTTTTTTTGAGGTGTAGACTCCCCCTCTTCAGGCTTATCTCTCACTTGATTTTTCCTTTTTGATGGCATATTCAGCTTTTTCTCATTTGTCCTCTCCCTTTGATTCGATGTGACACGGTGTGCCTAAGTGGAAACTTTTCTTCCTTTTTTCTTAGTAGCGTTTCTGTACTCTCCCGTCCCTTTCAATTTGAGTTTTCGTGGTTTTCACTCCGAGTTTTTTTTTCTTTCTCTACTGTTTTCCCTTCCTTCCCCTTCAGTAAGGACTGAAATTTTTTAAGTTTCGTCCTTCCCTGTCCTCTTCCGGCGGCTGAGCAGAGCCAAGTGAGTACCTTCTCTTCGGTTTTTTTTTGCCTCCCTCAACTACGTAACTTTCCAACACGAGGTTTTTTTTTTTTTTTTTTTTTTTTTTCTCAAAGCACCTTTCCCCTATGGTATGGTCTTTGAACGTCCCCCCCCCCCGGATATGACCGACTAATTCTTTCCCTTGGCTCCCATATGACATCGGGCTTATTCGAGCTTTTTTTTAAGTTGTACGACCTTTCCTTTCTTCTCGACGCTGCTGACGATGTTCCTTATCATGTCTTTCGTTACCGTGGATAATTAGGGGGTCCCCCATCATTTCCTGTTTTTTTTCTTTGTCATTTTGAGCGCCATCCGTTCCTTTTTTTCTCCGATTCGTCCCCATAGCCGCTCGTTGACCCTTCAGAGAACTTTCTCCTTCGCGAGTTCGGCTGGCCTTATTTCCTGGTTTCTGACCTTTTTTTCCTGACCCAAAGATTCCCTCTTACTCCCCTAATATCCCCTTTTTTGTTTTTTTTTTTGTGATATCATGCTTCTTTGGGGTTTTGATCGCGCGCGTTCAACTTTCCTGCTTAACATATTCCCTATTGCCAGAATCTTTCCTAGGATTGCCGTATTCTTTAGTACGTCAAAGTGCTATCTGTTTCCCCGAAGAGGCAGTAAACGGATTGAGATTTTGAGTTTCACCGCCTATTCATCAATCCAGCATTTTTGTGCCTGATAGTCCACGGGGGCGTTTCCAGCCTGGTAAGTGCCGACCCGGTCTTTCAGTTCGGACTGCTTACCCACTCCAATTTCCTGAGCACATTTATTCTCTCGAAGGCGGCCAGTTTCGGATTTAATGGTGCTCCCCTACCTAGTTCCTACCACCCCTGGACCGCTAGATTAAAACATCCGTGCTGTGCTCCTTGTACACCTACAAAGGCCCCTTCCCATTGTCGTTCCACCGTTTGACCCCCGATCCGGACAGTTTCTTGTTGGAGTTGACGTCGGGGTAACGCCCTGACTCTTAGGTTTTTCTTCTCAGCGATCGTTTGAACGCTACGAGTTCCTTTTTCCTTTAAGATGTATTATGTGCAGGAAAAGGAAGCAATTTCAAGTTGAAGATGAAAACAACTGGCCTCGATTCCGTTCTTTGGGAGTTTTTTGACCCCCCCGAATTCCCTGATCGTTACGCGGTTCGCGTTTCACCCTTCCCGCGTTTTTTGCTTTATCCCCCCCCCTGTTCCCCCTTCTGACCCAACGCCAAGATGTTTTTTCGCAACGTGCCTTCGGTATAAGACACCCTGGCTCCAATCTGTCTATTTCCCTTGCCCCTTTCTCCCCTTCTCGGTCTGACTAGATTTATGTCTCTCTCGCATTTCAGCTACTTTTCTCTTGAACTTCCCCACTCCGTGGCCCATTCATATCGGTCAATGCGTTAGGTTTGTTATCTTCGCAGGATTCCACAAGTTTTTGAACCCCTTAGAGCACCCCCTCACTTTTATTTGCGGCATAAACTGATTTACGACGCGATGATTTCCTATTGCCCCGGTTATCTTAGCACTGGCCGCCGTCTTCGTCCTGTACTGTGGATGGGACCCGGGGTGCCCCCAAAGTTGACGGACTTTGTTCAGCGCGTGCCCTCCGAACCACAATATTGGACGATCTTTTCCGACATCTCTTCGCATTCATGCAACAGTACAATGATACCAGAATGTCCCCCTCTCGCATAGCATGATCCCGCGACGCGTATGCTGTAGGGAGACCGCCATCGCACAAAAATACCGACATCACCCTCCCACCTCGTAACTAACGACCCCTAACACTCTTCTCTCTACTCCCAACGCACCATCTAGAACACATCAAATTTCCACACTCTCCCCCCCAAGTCCTTTTCTCGACCTCTCCAATCCTAGGGCAGGTCACCCTTTTAGGGAAGGCTAGCTCAAAGTCCCCACGCCTCCTAACTCCCTTTTAGTGCACACACGCCTCTTAGTCCCTCCGCTTTTTAGCCCTTCGCACCACGGACTCTTCTCCCCTATCCTCCTTCCCTTGGCATAGCATTAAAACGTCGCCCCGTCTCCCCAGCCGCGGTATGCACACCAAGAGCCGCTCTCCCGTCCCAGGTTTCACATCCCCCTTCCCTTTTTCCACACCTGTCAAGTAAGCTACCCCTGTCTCGGAGACACGCCAATCATAAATCCAATCATGCCGAAGCGCACATTTCCTGGTGGATATCTCACCCCGGCACGCGTCTCGTTGACGTGCTTGATTATGTTAACTCACTCCGTACTTAGAAGGCTTGCGTTGACCGCAGACCTTGAAACCTAGCCAACAGTCGTAGGCTTTGCACTTTTTACTGTGATTCCTGAATTCCCTCTTACTTCGGGATGCGAGCCTAAAGACCGTTTCCGAAAGGGGATCGTGAGGTTAGTTTAAAATCAGTTCTCAGTGATCCGGTGGGATGGTTGGGTTTTGGCCGAGATTTCATATCTGCAAAAACATGGCCTCGTGAAATTCCATACATCGACCTTTAGACGCGGGTGTTCACGAGTCACGTTGTATGTTCATGCTTTTCTCAGGTCATTCGGCTTGAAATCTCCAGGTCCGCAAATTGGGACGGTGTCGCTCACCCGAGTACAACCAAATAGGAAACTTGGATTTGTTTGCTTTTTGACCGGTCGCCCTTGTTGTGGATTAAGCTTGAATCATTTAAGACCCGGCTGCAGATAGAGACCGCGAACAGATCCTTTTTGCTGTGCGTGCGCTGGGAAGAAGATGATGGGCCAACGAACCAATGTCCCTTCAAACCCAAATGGAGCGAGAACGCTGCTATTGGGGGTACCAGCACGTCCCTTTTTACTGTATTGGATGTCTTCCGTGCAGGCCAGGGTTACCTATCTTCTCATTTAAAAAGTTCCTTTTCCCCCCGCCATGGTTTAAGTCTTCTCCCTTTCTGGAGGTCCCCCTCTTCCTTCCAGGTTAGTCCTCTTCCTCATTCCTTTCCCCCCCCTTCAAAATCTCGAGAAACCCTGTTCCTTCATCCGTTCGGAAATAAACATTGTTTTTCCCCCTCCATTGAATCATGAGTGTTACGCGAAAATTTTTTGCATTTTTCCCGAGCTGCCCTACCCTAATTTTTTTGCCCCCCTCGGTACCCACTTTTTGCAGCTCGATGTGGGTTTCCGCTTCCAAAAGATCTTTAAGAAGGGTTTTCCCTATATTTTTCTATCCTTCCTCCGCGCCCTTCCTTTCGCAGCCGGAATCTGAGCTTTTTACATTGTATGTCAACTAGAAACCCTGACCGTGCCAACCTTTTTCCACGTTTTGGAGTTACCCCAAGATTAGATTGCGTTTTCTTTCGATTTTTCCCCCCCCCAATTTCAGGGAAGTGTCCGCAATTGTCGTTTAGCCAACAGGTTATTGAACCGCTGCTATCCGTTTCCTAGTTTGTTCATATATGGGATCCTCTTGCATCTCGGTCCCGTTCCTATGGTCGGAACCCGTGGCTCGGAGTATTATTGTTTTTTTCGCCGAGCCTCCCCAACCTCCTCCCCATACATGCAAGTATTTTGTCGGCGTCGATCTAATTTCTCATGGACCACGCGTGAGGCGTTCACTTTTCTAGGCCGCTTCCTTCCTGCGTCCTTCATAGAGCAGTCGCCGCCTATTCCCAAACACTTTTTAATAGCCCCCCTTATGCAATTTTATCCCCTGAGTCAGACCGATTTTTCCAGCGCCCGTCTCGGAAACCCCCCCCTCCCTCCTTTCAGTGGCTACTTTTATGCCTCTTTTTGCAAACCTACGAAAAAGGTGCGTTTTTTTAAGCTTTCTCCGGACGCCCCTCGAAACTCCCCGTTTCTTTCCTTGTCCGGGTGTTCGTGTGGGACTCCAGACTCTCTTGCGTTTCGGTTTTTCAAGGCCGGCTTCAAGAGGGGGAAGTAGAATGTGTCTCGCCCCCTCCTTTCGTTTTTCTTCTCCCATTTCAAAGTACTAAGACAGTTTCATTCCCATTTCCTACGGCTCAGGTGCATTTTGGTATTTTCAACGTGCAGGCTTCTTCCATTAGACCCGTGCTCATGCTCCGATCCGTTCTGCGACCTTGGCGCCCACCGTGACAATTTGCGGCTAATCCGGATTACCCCGGACCTCTCTTTCCTAAATCAGGGTGGGTTTCTAGAGACTGTTCCTGGGCGTACCTTTCTGACGCCCTTTTTTTTGTTTAACTCCAGCTCCATCACGGGTGATCTCGTCAGTGGGAGATTCATTGACCTGAAGTAGCACTTGAGTTTAGACACAACGGCACAGAGTGGCGGCCTGATCTTAACTTGCGGGGCCTAAAATTTTGGTTCATGTCTCCAATCCACATTAGTTCGCTTTACAGTTCGTCGTTTAATTCTCTTCGGTTTAACGAAGTTGAAAAACCCAGGTCCCATGTTCACGTTTTGCCCCGCCGCGCCGCGGCCCAGTCCCCTCTTCGTGGAAATTGTTTCCCCTGTAAAGTCTGCGTCGTAATCTTATACCCTTACTTGTAACGTGGACTTTTCCTGGAAGGTTTGGCGACGCTCAATACGTATTACTCTTGGCTGTGCCCGATTCGCTTCGACCCCTCGCTTAACCGGGGCCCCCCCCCCCCCTTAGGAGCGGTGTTTGATCGGGCCAACCGGACAGCCCTTGGCTTCGCCCTGCCGGTGCGTGAAGCGTAATCGTCCCTCCAGGATAAAGGGTTCCTTCCTTCCCGCTTCATCATCCGGCCCCATCTTTTCCGTTAGTTTTTCCCCCGTATTGTTATCGCTGCTACCACACCTAATCCCTTTCTAATCCCTCCTCAACATAACGTCCCGTAAAGCTTTCACGCTCTATTCCATTCCTCATACTTACATTTCTTCCGCCGCTTTTTCCTAGTTAGACGCGTTTTTTTTTCGGCAACCTGGTTGATAGAAACTGCAGAGATTCGTCCCTTCTTCGGTTTTGTTCCTCCTCCCCCCATATCCGCCCTTCTCTTTTCATCCCAATTCCACAAAGGTTGCATTGATGGGGATAGTTGACAATCAAGTTTCCCCGGGGAGTCCGGGAGTGCGTCCCTTCTATGTTTCCTGATCTCAAGCCGCCCCGGCCTTCCTGAGACCTCATCTCTCTTTTGGGATCCGTGACCACCTCGCGGCGTCAGAGTGGGGTTTAAGAGTCGTTCTGTCACTTTTTTTTACCGTAATGTCTCTGGCCACTCTGCTTCCCTTGTTTTCCCCTTTATATTGCTCGAAGTTCCCTTATTACCGGTCAACGGGCTAGGCATTTTTTTCTTTCATCTTTTGCTTCTGGACTTCGACGCCAATTCTTTTCGTGTTGGATTTTTCTCCTTTTCTGGATGCACTTTCCCGCCCGTTCGGTTGACGTAGGATATGACCCCTATGCTCCTTCTTCTATCATCTTGGAGTGATAGGTCCACCATGAATCCCCATCCCATCCCCAGGGTTTTCCTCCGATATGGAATCATGTACCGCCTATCGAGTCCTTATTTCATCGCCAAGGCTGCGCATTGGTGAGTTTTCCCCCCCCCCAGCTGTCGGTTCCCCCGCCCTCAGCGCAAAAGCCAGTACTTAGTTTCTCTGCGCGTTTTTCTCATCCGGTTTTCTGCCCACGGTTTTCAGAGCGGATCGGGCCCGACCACTTTTCTTGTTACCGACCCAACAAATACAATTCACGCCCTGGTTTGGCCTGTGCCTCCTTCCCGTCCCCTTTTCCTCTTGCCCTGCCCGGAAGCGACCTTTTGGATGAAACTTTCCAGTACAGTGCCCTCGGCGCCATTCTTTCCCCCTGCCTAGGCTCTTTTTTATTGAGGTACCCTTCCTGTGCTGTTTTCAGGGCCGACCGGTCCCGAACACGACCACCCCTCGACGAGTGGACTAGGTCCCCCCCGTCAAACTCAGGCCGCAGCCTTCCCCCGCCCCTTCGATAACCCCCACCCGGAGTTGAACGGTCCTCCAACCCGCTCCGAATCCCCCCCCTTAAGTCCTTACGACCTTTTAAGGGGTGTTACCTCCGCTCGTTAGAGGTTAAAGACGATCCCTTTTTCCAAAAACTTTTTTTTTGATTTTTTGCCGTCGCTTGTTCGCTGCCTTCCAACTTCGCGTTGCCTCGACGCGATACATTTGTTTATAGCGTTTGAGTTTCGCGTCTGTCGTCAAATGATTCGGACTTCTTCCCCCGGCCGCCAGGTTTTAACATAGCCCCCTCCCACCGGTGAAGCTTTCGACGAATCGTCAAAGTCCAATACTAACCGGTATGGCAAATTAATGCCGGCGTCGCCCCCTTTGCTCGCAAGACCGCTTTCTATTTTTCTATCATTGGGTGTGAGCGTTGACGATCCCTCCGCGAACCGAGACCATTGCATTGATCGCATCTGCTTACTTTCGACGTGGATTTTTTTCTTGACACTCGTTCAAAGTTTTCATTTTTTTTTTTCCCCTGCGGGCTTTGGTCCCTCACCCGCAAATATGCGCCTTCCTCAGTCTCCGCGCGGTCCATTTCTCTCTTCTGGGCCGGTGAGCCAGGCCTTTTCGATGTTTCTTCTCCTTCGTCTCCTTTTTTCGCTCGGTGAATCGAAGAAGGGTTGCCTGCCTTTTTGACCGGCGGAGAAGGCGGCGTAGCGGGCCGTGCGATCAGTACGCGAGTTTCTTTTTTCCGCCGGCGACGTACTCTCCGTTCACTTTTTTTCCTCTTACTTTCCCTTTGCTTGCATGACTCTTCGTTGCCAATCGTCTAGTGGCTCTCAGGCTCCCCCCGATCCAGTAGTTCCCCCCGGTTCCCCCCCTAATGTAGCCCTCCCCCGAACCCCCTTTCACCACGTTTCCCGCAAATTAAGCTTTTGCTGGATGTTGTCCTTCTTCCAGTGGGAGATGGTTTCGTTCTACGGCCCTTTGCTTCCCCTCGCCATTTGCTCAAAAGGTTCTAGCGGTCGTTGTTTTATCCTCCCCGTAATTTTTCTGACTCCCTTGTATTTTTTCCGTCCGAACGGTTCTATGAGAATTGTCCGTTCCCTTTCGGACCCGTAGCAGCAGTGTTTTCACCCTCCTTTTTTATTCCTTTTTCCTTGGTTTGACATTGCTCCCCCCCCGCCGTTTCCCTCTTAGTCCAATACCGTTGACTTCCTTCTCCTTCATGAAATACCGATTTTCGGCCTGGCCTCTTTTTTTTTTCCCCATTCCTCGGTTATGAACCCGCTGCTCCTCAGACCAGGTCAACGCCGCCT
>Ga0179593_1811442_pt1 | contig 13437 bp, 22 predicted proteins | sample CZODoug2_1_08_16_FD_185931 | JGI IMG/M metagenome (GOLD analysis project Ga0179593, IMG submission 185931) | Vadose zone soil fungal communities from Angelo Coast Range Reserve, California, USA - CZODoug2_1_08_16fungal (PacBio error correction) | ecosystem: Environmental > Terrestrial > Soil >... | reverse complement strand
ATCCAATTAAAGACACTCTCCCTTTATTTGGTTTGGCTACCCGAAATTTTTCTTTTTCCCTTTTCCCTTTCCCGCCATCCTTCCTCAAGCTTCTTGAAGCAGTCGCCGGTAATTTATTGTCGGTTTTTCTTTTCTTTCGTCGTCGTTCAGTCTTTCAAGCTATTCGAAGTAAACTATGGTATATCCCGACCCGAGATCTTGCCCTGCTCGTTTTTTTTGTTTCCCTCCCTTCCCCCCCTTTTTTTTCCCTTTGAAGCCTCAAAGAAAGGAACGGAGGGAAAACGATCTCTTCCCCTACTCTCCCCTTCCCCTTTTTTTCTACTTCTTTAACTCCATTCCCTTTTCTTTGATCTAATTAAAAGCCTCAAAAAACGTTAGTGCCTCGTCCTTTATTTTTCCTTTTCCCTCTTTCTGGCCACCCGGCACGACGTTTGAATGGGGTGGTGCCCTCCCCCCCCCTCCTTTCTTCTTTTTTCTTCCTTCGTGCCCTAGTTCCCGGGTTCCGGCTTAAAATCCCCACTATTAGACGCCGGCCCCAGTGCCCCTTTTTTTTTTTTTTTTTCTTCCCCCCCTTTTCCCCCCCCTTTTCCAAGCGCTCATGGGCCTGGATAGAGTCGGATGGAAACGCACTTTTGGTTTTCTTTCCTTTTTTTTTTTCCCCCCCCCCCTCCCCTCCATTACTTTTTTTTGAACAAGCAAAAGAAACAACAGAAAAAACTAAAACCAAGAGGCTTTGCCATTTTTTTTCCCTTTCTCTCCTTCTTTTCCCTTCTCTGTTGTTAACGAAAACACAGGGGAGATCGCCTCCTCTTTTTTTTTTCCCCCCTTTTCCCAAATTGCTTCTGCTTCCAGGAGCCGTCGTAAACAAAAGTTATGTTTTGGCCAGAGATTTTTGCCTGACTTCTTCCCCCCCAATTCTTTTGCTTTCTTTTCCCCTTTCCCCCTCCCCTTTCCCTTTGTTTTGTTGGAGGGTTTCCTTGACCTGAGGGGGTGGCGGGGAAGTCACACACATTTTCTTTTTTTTTTTTTTTCTCTTTTTTTTTTTTCTTTTCCCCCCTTTTTGCCGTGTGCTCTTTTTTGCTGCCACGCCACTGCGACAAAAAAAAAAAGGTAGGGGAAAAGATTTTCGCTTTCGCCGTCGGGTGTCCCTCTCTTTTTTCTTTTCTCTCTTTCTTTCTTTTTTCATCTTCACCGAAAACGTTTTCTTTCGTGCGGGGGGACGCGGGGCGGTTGTCAGGGGCGTTGGAAAGTTTTTTTTTCTCCTTTTCTTTTTTTCCTTCTTCTTACTCTTTCCTCTCTTACGGCGGAGGTCGTGTGGTTCTTGAAGGGCCTAAGGTGTCGGTCCTCTTTTTTCTCCCTGCCAACCGTTCCCCGGTTCTTTAAGTGGGGGAGAAGGAGGCAAGAAAGAACATTCCCCCCTCTCCTCCTTTTTCTCTTTTTTCTTTTTTTTTTCTTTTTCCTTCCCCTTCTGCGCTTGGTCTCCCTCCCGACTCCGGCGGATTGGGAACGGGAATTGACCCAATTAATCCGCTCACCGGTTCTGTTTCTTTCCCCTTTTTTTTCTACCTCTCCCTCTCGTTGGCCAGCTCGATCAGCTAAATGATAAATGCTGGGCATCCACTTTTTGTCCTCCTCTTTTTTTTTTTTTCCTTTTCCTTTCTTTTTACCGGGCGCCTTCCACCTTGGCAACCAGGGCGAGAGGTAAAATAAAAAAAGGCATTAGGATGGATTCTTTTTTCTTTTTTTTCCCTCCCTTCCTTCCCTCTCCCCCCGGTTGCGGGTTTTCCCCTTTTTTTTTTTGTCCGCCCTTGATGTGGCCGATCGCCGTAGAAGTCGGCCACTGTCGTCATTCAGGAAGGGGCGACACCCAAAATTGCCTCCCCCTCTTTTCTTTTTTCTCTCCCCTTCTTTTTTTTTTTTTTCCGTTCGGGTCCCCTCCTTTTCTATCGGCGAAGGTTCGGTAAATTTAAAAAACGCGGCGTGGCCTTTCTTCCTTTTTTTCTTTTTCTCCGGCTTCGAACCCCTTCCCCAGGTTCGGACGTGTGAATAGTTCTTCAAGATAAGGGGGGGGGCGTGCCTTTCCCTCTTCACCTTTTTTTATTGATAGAATGGGCTTTCCAGCTTGGCCTGCATTCCCCTTTTTCCCCTTTCCTTTACCTCTTTTTTTTTTCTTTTTTTCTTTTTCTTTCCTTTCTTCTTTTCCGCGAGCTTTTTCGAAGGTTTCTCGGCCGAAAAAAAAAAAAAAAACAAGGCAATCATCTCCCTCCCTCCTCTTTTTCTTCTTTTTTTTTTTTTCCTCCTCCCTCCTTTTTTCTCCTGCTTCGGGCTTTTGAGTTCCGAACCGTCGAGATAAGAGTCTGGAAGGTAGAGGAAAAACGGGGCCCCATTCCTCTTCTTTTTCCCTTTTTCTTCCTTCCCTTTCAGCAGACGCACCTTTTTCAGATCCGCGCCGGAAACTTCCTCGGTGCCTTGAGAAAGTAGAGTTTTATTTACGTCCCTCTCCCCTCCTTCTTCCCCTCCTTCCTCCCCTCTGTATCATTTTGTGCCCCCTTTCCTGATACCTTTTCTGGCTTCGGTTCGGCTAACAAGGGAAAATGAAAATGTTTCGGGTTTGAGGAAGACACCTGGTTTTTTTTTCCCCCCCCCCTTTTTTTCTTTTTCTTCTTTCCTTTTTTTTCCTCCCCGGGCCCTTTCAAAATTCTGGCAGATTTTGCGGAAAAAAAGAGAGCGAAATAATCTCTCTCTTTTGCCTCCTCCCTCCTTTTTTTTTTTTCTCTTTTCTTTTTTTCCCCTTTTTTTTTTTTTTTTTTTCCCCCCCCCCCCTCCTTTCTGGATTGAGGCCCTTTCTTTTTTTTTCATTTAGGAGCTGGAGGGGAGCGTGGACAGGACACGGTTGTCTTCTCAACCCGAACCGTTGCCTTTTCCCTTTTTTCTTTTTTTTTTTTCCCCCTCTTCTTCTTTCCTTTCTTTCTTCTGGTCCTTTTTTCCGCAAAGGACAAAGGTGATGTTGACATTAGGGTGAGCTGATTAAGCGGCACGTCGGGCAGCACCGCTCATTTCTTCTTTTTTTTTTTTTTTTTTCCCCCTTTTCTTTTCCTTCCCCCCTTTTGCTTGAGGGGTCTCGCCTTTTTCCGAGCCGCGACGGGCCAAGGGCTAACGTAACGCTGAGATCGTCTTTTTCCCTTCTTTTCTCTCCTTCTTTTTTTTTTCTTTCTCCCCCCTACTGACACGCTGCCGAGATGATTGCATGGTTCGAAGAGAAAACTTAGACGAAAGCTCGCTTTCCACTTTTCTTTCTTTTTCTTTTTTTTCCCCTTCTCTTTTCCCCCGTCCTGACGGGTATTCTTGTGGAAAAGCCAAGGCGAAAGGGCATGAGCTGCCGGCGCGGTTTTGCTCTTCCTTTCCCCTTTTTTCCCCCCTTCTCAGCCGCGTATTTTTCTCATGATCAGGGGGCCAGGGGCCGAGTTGTAACGAACCCTATCTCTTTTTCTTCCCCCCCTTCTTCTCTTTTTTTTTTTCTTGCGTCCATTTCCTGTAGGGCTGGCAAATCCCCCCCCCATAAGATTCGTTGCGGGACTTTTGGTGTGTTTCGCCCCTTACTCTTTTTTCCCCCCCTCCCCCCTTTTCTCTTTTTTTTTCCCCATTTTTTTTTTTTTTTTCCTTTCCCGCAAACTGTTCTATATGGCCTGTCTTGTAGTTCTCCCCCCAGCACAAATCACAGTCCTGAAGGCATTTTAAGATAGTGCCTGGTTTCCCCCTTTTCCCTTCCCCCCTTTCTTCTTCTCATTCTCACCCTTCATTATCGAGCGGCGCAACCATTTTTCTGCCAGCCGGTATTGAAGTGAGCTGATTAGAGAGCCAAACTCTTCTTTTTTTTTCTTTTTTTTTTTTTTTTCTTTGTCCACTGCCGTCCGTTGCCCGCCGAGGCGGATGGTTCTTTCCAGCGCCCAAAGCCTTGAGACACAAGCGATCACAGGTCTTACGTCACAACCCCCCCCCTTTTTTTTTCTTTCTTTTTTTCTCTTTTCCCCTTTTGGCTTTTTCGCACATCCGTTGCCCCACTTTGGGGGACGGACGACAAAACTGAGGAGTCAGGACCACAACGGTGGGGGTGGGACTTTCTTTTCTCTTCCTATTTTTTTTTTTTTTTTTTCCCCCCCCCCCTCTTTGTCGGACAAAACTTCAGCCCGACACCCGCCGCGTCCCCCCCTGCAATCCCAATCCCAAGTTTCGGTACGGATGGGACAACGCCCTTCTCGTTGCCCCTTTTTTTTTTTTTCCTTTTTTTTTCTTCCTTTTTTTTTTTTTTTTCTCAGGTGCGGGGGTCCCTTTGGGATTCTCGAGCCACCAGGGGAGAAAAAACCGACCTCTTTTGCCGAGGTCCTCCCCCCCCCCTCTTTCCCCCTCCCCTTTCTTTCTTACTTTTTCTTTAGTTTTACGAATTGTCCCCCCTCAAATCAAAGGGATTTGAGCATTTCAGGCATCAGGCAAAGACTGTTGTTACCGCCCCCTCCCTTTCCTTTTTTTTTTTCTCCCCCCCCCCCCCTCTCACATTGGTCGGACGGGCTTTTCCCCGGTGTCGTTACACGACGATTTGCAATAGTGGATGACGGATTTAACGTGCGGGCTCTTGCTTCTCCCTTTTCTTTTTTTTTTTTTTTTTTGCCATTTGCTTTTCCGTTATGGTTGATAATTTTAGAAGAGGGAACGACGCCAGAAGAACCCCCCCTTCTTCTTTCCTTTTTTTTTTTCCCCTTTCTTTTTGAAAACCCCGAGTTTGCTGGCGTTGGCCTCTCCTTTTGGGGCCGGCCGTATAAATAGTGGGGAAAATTTAGCCGGGACCCGGGAACCCTTTTCTTTTTTCTCCTCTTTTTTTTTTTTCTTTTTTTTCCTTTTCCTTCCCCCACCCCTCACCCTCGTGCCTGGGGACGTGCAGGATTTCATGGAACCCATCTGAAATCATGACGAGCTCACGAATTTTTTTTTTCCTTCCTTTTCTTCCCCCCCCCCCTTTCTTTAAACCCTTCCGTTAAATATTTCTGAAAGTCTTTTTCTCCGTTCTTTCTGATGATTTCCTGGAAAACGCGCAGTCACTTTTTTTTTCCCCCCTTTTTTTTCTTCCTTTCGAGTGGGCCAGTACTTCGTGTGGCTTGAAAGAGCTTCACCCTCTTTCCCTTTTTCTCCCTTTTCCCCCCCCCCTCCTAAATTACGGAGAATTGGCTTCCCTCAAGAGTGGTTAGGAGGGGGAGCAGAAGATTACCCGCCATTCCCTTTTTTTTCCTTTTTTTCTTTCTAGCAACAACCCCCCCCATTTTTTTTTTTCGGTTTCGCCGATTCTAAACCAAAAAAAATAAAGGGCGGTTCGGTTCGTTTTTTTTTTTTCTCTCGGAGGATATTACCATCCCCCCTCCCTTAGTTGTTTTTTTTTGGCTTACAGAAAGACAAGGAGCCCCCCTTATTTCTTTCTTTCCTCGAACACGATTCTTTCTCAGAGTCAGCAGGTAATTTATGAAGGGTTTCCCCTTCCTCCCTTTTTTTCTTTTTCTTTTTTTTCTTCTCAAGCTTCTGACCGTAAAGTTAATATTGGTTATCTCCAGACGGAGATTTCCTGGCTGTGTGCATTTTTTTTTTCCCCTTCCCCTTCCTTCACGCATTCCTTCAAGAAAACGGAGAAAACGACTTTTTTCTTCCCTCCCCCTTTTTTTTCTTTCCCTTTTTTCTTCCTGTAGTTGATTTATAAAGCCTTCCCCCCCCAAACCGGTCGTAGCTCGTTCAGGAGTGTCAGGATGGGGGTTTCCATGCCCCTTTTTTTTTTTTCCCCCCCCTTTGCTTGGGTTGGTGCCTCAAACCTCGCACCGTTCGGAACAAGGCTAAAGCCGCGTGCTTTTCCCCCCTTTCCCCCCCCTCCTTTTTCCCCCCCCACAGTTACCCTGCCAAACGCCAGGGCAAAACAACATCGGTCCCACTCCTTTTTTTTTTTTTCTCCACCCTCCTTCTTTTTTTTTCCCCTCCCGTGGTTCTTCTTTCCTTTTTCCTCTTCGAAAATGAGCAAAACCAAGGACATTTACAGCCTGTCTCCCCCTTTTTCCCCCCCCCCCCAGGCGGATGGCAAGAGAAGACTTGCTCCTCGCGCCTCCTTAATCGTCAGCAACTCTTGCTCTCTTTTTTTTTGCCCTCATTCTTCCCTTTTTAGATATTTTGTTTTCCAAAAAATTGCACCCTTTCTCGGAGGCTGCCATAAGGAAGCGTTAAAAAAAACAGTTCTGTTTCCTATGCCCTTCCTTTTCCCCTTTTTTTTCCCTTTCCCCTTCCCAATTACAATCACTTAAGTGTGTTGTTTGAGGTTTCTTCCTGAGGGTGGGAGGGAAGTTATTATTTTTTTGGATTGCCGTGCCGTGTCCCCTCTTTTCTTTTTTTTCTTCTTTTTCCCCCCTGCGAACAACAACCCCCCTGGGCAACTTTTCGCTTTTCGTCTCCCTTTTTTCTTTCCTTTCCCTTTCTGCCAGTTTTGCGTTTTTTTGGCCATCGTCACCGAACGTTGGGTTTTTTTTTTTTTTCCGGTGTTCGGGCTTTCCTTGTTCGCAGGGCGGTTTCAAGTGAGCGGACAGCGGACGGCGCAGGGGGACGTACGTTTCCGTCCCTCCTTCTTTTCTCCTTTTTTTTTTTTTTTTCCTTTTCCCGGGAAAGGTTGGCGCAAGCCCAAACCGGACACAGAGTGAAGGTTTTCCGTGAAGGCAGACGGAGGTCCCCTTTTTTTTTTTCCCTTTCTTTTTTCCCGTATGACCTTTGATAGGATGGTCAAGGATGGGCGATGGGCGCGCCACCGCTCCTTTCTTCTACTCTCCCTTTCTTTTGGCTTTTGCAAGCGCTCGATCGTCTGGGACCGAGAGGAGAACTTTTTTTTTTTCCCCCCTTTTCCTTTTCTTTCATCCCCCCTTTGCGCCGCTCATGATGTTTAAGGGAATGTTGAATACAGTTGCTGGCCTTTTTCCTTTTTTCCCCCTTTTTTCACCCCGGCGATTTCCGTTTTTCAACGTTTCCCAGGACTGGATTGTGATGGGTTCGGCCGCTCCCAAGACAGGCCATATCCTCCCCCCTTTTTTTTTTCCCCCTTTTCCCTTGGATGTCCGCTCGCCCTCGACGTCGGCGCCCTCATCGTAAGGGCAGAACCACCCCAACAAGGCCGCCCCCCACGCTTTTTTTTCCCTTTTCTTTTTTTTTTTTTTTCTCCTTGTGGTTGCGGCGATTTCCTGTTTTCACACGCTTTTCGATTGATCTCGGCGACCCTTCGGTTAAAAACAAACTTTTTTTTTTCTCCCCTTGATTCCGCGGTTCTTCGAACTTGACCAGTTTTCGAACGTTGATAGTCTCCTTTCCAAGATCCTTTTTCCTTTTTTTTTCCTTTTCTTGTGTGCTCGCCTTGGCTTTTCCCCCAGTTGGCCTGCATACGTGCCTGACGAGAATTTACACATCTGATTTGAAAGTGGCTCCGTCTGTTTTTCCTTCTTTTTTTTTTTTCGGGCGAACCAAGGCAATCCATCTCTTTTTTATGAAATGTGTGATGTTATTGGAGAGGACGTTCACGGCCGATTGAGCCGTAATTTCTCCTTTTTTTTTTTTTTTCCCCTCTTTTTCTTAGCACCTTGGCCAAAAGTTTTCTCTCTCCCCTTTTTTCCTCTTTTTCCCTCGAACGCAAAACCGGAGGGGTTCAGCTTCGCGTCCCTTCTCGGTTGAATGAGAAACGTGCGCTTTAACGACCCACTGCACCCCCTTCCCCCCCTTCCTCTCTAGGATCATTTTGTGACATCATCCAGCTCCCCTTTCCTTGCATCGGTTGGGGCTCAAGGGGACCTGCAACTGTGCGGTTTGGCGGTCCTGTTCCCCCTTTTCTTTTTCCCTTTTTCTCTCTCAAAAACGGGGGTGGGTCAGGAAAACCGCCCGTTCCCACATTCTTTTTTCTTTTGCGGACACAAGGAGAGCGAAATAATCTCTCTCTTTTCCTTCCTCCTTCCCTTTTTTTTTTTCTCTCTTTTTTTCCTTTTTTTTTTTTTTTCATCTATTTTCTGGGATCTGAGCCCTTCTTGCGCGAGGCCTTTAGGCCGGGAGCGTGGGAAACCCGGTGTACTAATCAAACCAGAACAGTTTGGCAGGGGCCTGATCCGAAACGATCCCCTTCCTTTCTTTTTCTTTTTTTTTTTTTTTTCCCCTTCCTTTTCTTTCCCCTCCCCCTTCCCCGGGTGGATGTTTGCAATTCGTTTGATGTCGTTAAAAATTTTCGTTAGAAGGCACAAAGAGGAAAGGTCGGCGGCGAGATGGACCTCCCTTGGTTGCTCTTTTTCCCTTTTTTTTTCCTTCCCTTTTTTTCCCTTTTTTCCGTAACGCTGAGATCGAGGTTCGGATAGTCGATTCCTTTTTGCGAGTTAGACAGATTCCTAAATTTAGGCAGGAAGGCTCGCCAAGGGAATGACCCTCTCTCTCCCTCTTCTCTTTATTTTCCCCTTTTTCCCCTTCTTACGATTGCGACGGGCTCGAGGCATCTTCCTCCCTTTGTAATGAGCGTCAAGGCATTGAAAGGGTATGAATGCCAGTCTGTCCCCTCCCCTTTTTTTTCTTTTTTCTCTTTTTCCCCCCGCCCGGCTCTTGAAAGGACGATCACAGCCTTTCTGGGTAAGGTCGAAGACCGACGATCCGCGCCATTATCCCTTCTTTTTTTTTTTTTTTTTCTTTTTCCCCCCCTCGCCGACGATCATCGAAAGCGTTCCGAACTCACCACCTCTTGTGCGATGATTGCGCCATGCCGAGCTTGGGCCAAGCCCAACTAACTCTTTTTTTTTCCCTTTTTTTTTCTTCCCCCTTTTTCCCTTCACCTCAAGGGGCGGACGGGCGCCGGACCCGCCCTTTTCTATGGCCTGTCTTGGGAGCGGCGAAACAGGCCAAAAAAATTCCAGTTCTTGTATTGCTTTTTTCCCTTCTTTCTTTTTCTTTATTTTTTTTCTTCTTCTGCCTGATGGGCGGCAAGCTGATCAGAATTCTACAAAATCATGATAGCGAGGCGCCAAAAGTGGGATGCAGCCGGTTCTTCCATTTTCTCTTTTCTTCTTTTTTTTTTCCCCTTTTTTCTATTTTTTTCCCTTCTTGCAAAGCCAACACAGACCGGTTGAGCCGGATGGTGTCGGGGCGTCAGCCGCCCGAAGGCGGTGGAGCGCCAGCTGCCCGCTTTCCCCTTTTCCCCCCCCCCCTTTTCTCCCCGGAGTATCGGGGCTTCTTGCCTCCCGTTTCTGACTCACGGAAAAAGGCAACTCTGGCCGTGGTTGTTTCCTTTTTTTTTTTTTTTTCCCCCCCCTCTTCTCCGTACGCTTCGGCCATCGTACGGTCCTGCGGCGGGCGACTGTCCGTTTAAACCGGCATGCGAAAAAAATCACCGCCCGAACAACCGCCGCGCCCCCCCCCTGCCCCTTCCCCTTTTTTTTTTTTTTTTCCCCCTTCTTCTGAGTCCCCCGATGATTGCACGGACGGCGAAAGCGAATCTTGCCCGAGGTTTTTTTTTTTTTTTTGTTTTTCTCTTTTTTTTTTTTTTTTTTTTTCCCCTTTCTCCCCCCTGCCCTCTTTGCGACGGGCATCCAAAAAATAATGGACTTCCACCGCAAGGGGCCAATGACCCTCAACAACAAACCTGAGTTTTCTTTTCCTTTTTCTTTCTTTCTCTTCTCCCCCCCCCCACCTTTATCTTTCCCTTCCTGCAACAGAACTGTTTGTTTACGCTCATTAGGGAATTTCGAAGCAATTTTAATTTTTGAGAAAAACAAATCTCCCCCTTTTTCTCTTTCTTCTCCTCCTTTTCTTCCTCTTCTATGGATGATGAGCAAAGTATTATACTTGACATCCTTTCTTTTCTTTAGTGGAGGTGGAGTTGCTGGTTTCTGCCTTTTTTTCTTTTCCCTCTTCTTCTTCCCCTCCCCCCCCTTCTTTCAATCCCGACCGGCGATCAAGGCCATTGAGGGCAGGCTTTCCTACAACGTATTGAAACAAGAGGTTTGGATGGGGGCGTTTGGCTTCTCCTCTGTCCCTTTTTTTTTTCCCCCCCTTCTGCGGGGGCACGCGCTTGCCTTGTACAGGCGAGAGGTTCCCGTAACGATGGTTGAGGGCCACCACCCCCCCCTTCCCCCCCTCTTTTTTATTTTTTTTTTTTTTTTTCTTTTTTGCCCTCCTTGACGAGCTACGAACGGTTGTTGAGGATTTATATTTTGATCAAAATACAGAGATGGAGTCAATCATATCAACCCAATTTTTCCTTTTTCCTTCTTTTTCCTTTTCCCCCTCTGCCTTACTCTTTTCAAGGTCCAAAAAACCCCACTTCCGGCCAGGATCTTCGTCGGAGAGACCATAGTACTTTTCCCTCCTCTTTTTTCTTTTCTTTTTTCTCCCCTCCTTTGTTGCGCGAGTTGCCCCGAAAGAAATTAACTGCGACGGGCTTTCCACGCCCTTTCTCTTTTTTTTTTTTTTTTTTCCCGGCATCGTTGTTTCCTGATTCGGTAGCCAAACCTAAAGGAGAGTGGCGGTATGTGGATAAATCTCTCTCTTTTCCTCCTCCCCCCCCCCTTCCCTTTTTTTTTTTTTTTTTTTTTTTCTTTTTCTTGTTTTGGCTACCCGATAAAAAGCCTTTTTGAGAACAAAACGATTTTTTTTTCCTCTTTCGGCAGCCATACGAAAACCACTTTCTTTTTGAAAGCAGGTCGCCGGGTTTAATTTATGCTTTTTTCCACCCCTTTCCCCTTCCTTTTTTTTTCCCAATCTCTCGAAGATCCCTCTGGTCTCTCCGACGAATCTTCCCCCCTTTTTTTTCCCCCCCCCTTTTCCTCGCGTTCCAGAGGGAGAAAATCTATAAGAAAAAAGAAACTTCTTTTTCCCTTTCTTTTTCTTCTAGGGGAGGAGGCTTGGGGGAGAGGGGGTTTATTTCTTTTTTTTCCTCTTTTTTTGGGACGGGGGAGGAGGGGGGTTGGGGGGGGGGAAACTTTCTCTTTTTTTCACCCACGACCTTCAAGAATATAAACGGAATGGTTTCTTGATGGAACTGCATCCTTCTGTAGTGATCTATAATTAAAGCCTTCCCCCCCCCCCTTTTTTCCTTTTTTTCCCCCCCCTTGTGTAAATTCTGGCTGGAAACCGTCAGGCACTATTGAGGGGTTGGTGCCTCAACCATCGGCTAATCCCTTCTTCCCTTTTTTTTTCTTTTTCGGGCGTGCCCGGGCTCATGTGTTCAACGGGTCCGGTAAAATAACCCACTATTATACGGGCCTTCCCCTTTCCCCCCCTCGGGTTTTTTCAATGAAACAAGCGTCGCAGGGACTGCTCAATGGCCTTGAGATCTCTTTTTTCCTTTTTCTTTCTCTTTTTTTCCTTCTTCCTTCTTCGGAAATAGCAAACCAGAAAGGCCCCACCAGCATTTACAGGCCTTTTTCCGTCCAGAAACAAGCCAAACGACACCGCCCCCCTAAACCCAGAAGGATTGGCCTTCTTTTTTTTCCCTTCGTCATCCACTATTGCATCGCGTTTTGTGTAAAAGACACCGGGTTCTTTTTTTTTCCCCCCTTTGGCGAGATTTGTTTTCTCCAAATGAAATTGCTTAGGCGGCTTCCCTAAAGGCGCCTTTTTTTTTTTTTTTTTTTTTTTTCCACTTCCCTTGATTTTCGTTTTTCAATTCGTTTAAAACTAAATCCACAATTACCCCTTTTCAGGTTGTTGTGAAGGGGTCATGTCCATTTTTCCTTTCTTTTTTTTTTTCCCCTTCTTGGTCTTGCCGTTCGGGCCAAAGAGGTCGGTTTCTCCATGGTGGTTTTTTCCTAGACCAGGCTGCCCCGGCAACTGCGACCCCCCCCCCCTTTCTTTTTCTGCTTTTCGCCGTTTTTTGTTCGGGGCAAATCATCGCTAGGAGCACATCATGTCCAGGGGACGTGGCTCTTTTTTTTTTTTTTTTTTCTCTTTCCGGTGTTCGGGCGTTGAAGTTTGTTCGGCAGGGCGGTTTTTTTTCTCCGAGGGCGAAAGAGGCGCGCAGGACCTTCACCCTTCTCTTTCTTTTTTTTTTTCTTTGTTTTCGGCTTGTCAAGGTCTCCAACGGAGGTGCGGGAAGCCAACCGGGGCCAGAGTGGCCTGTTTTTTTTTTTCCTTTTCCTTTTTTTTTCTTTCCCCTTTCTTTTTTCTTTTCCTTAGGGGGACCTGGTGATCGGCTGGGCTCAGGCTGGCGCTTTTTTGCGCGCAACCGCCTCCGGCGGCTGACTTGGTCTTTTCCTTCCGATCGGAGGGACCAGAGCCGAGGGTTGGCGCTCGATTTTTCAGCGCACTGCATTGACCGGTGGCCTCCCCCCCTTTTTTTTTTTCCCCCCCTTTCTTTCTTTTTCTTCCTGCTGATCAGCTTGCGCATATGGAAGGAGATAAGGAGCCAAAATTTTCTTTCACCTTGGCAAACCAGGTCGTGTCTCTCCCCCCTTTTTTTTTTTCCTCTCCAAGGAACAGGGCCATTAGAACACGTGGCGGGTCACGGCAGCCGTCAGCACTTGATGTCCTGCTCGACGTTTCGGCCCATGTCCTTCTCTTTACGTGCTTTCCCCCTTTTCTCTTTTTTTTTCCCCCCCAGCTCCGGCACCATGGCGGCAATCCAGCGCAGCCTCAGGGTGGTGCGGCCGATTCCTTTCCCTCCTTTCTCTCTCTTCTCTCTTTTTTCCCTTTCCCCCGCGGGCATGGGGCCTGGAATCATTGGGGGGCCTCCCCCTTTCTTTTTTTTTCTTTTCCTTTTTCCTTTCAAGATCCGGGGGCGTGCATCGTGCACCCGCGCCGTTTTTTCCAGCGCCTTCTTCGCCTTGGGCTTTTCCAAAGCATTGGCCGATAACACTTCAAGTGCCTGGACGACGCCCCCCATCTGATGAAGTGCTGCTGTCGTTTTCTTTTCTTTTTCCTTTTTTTTTTTCGACGAAACCAGGAAAAATAATATCGGCATTCGTCGTGCATTTGCGAGCCGTCCGGCCCTCCCCCCTCTTTTTTTTTCTTTTTTTTCTTCCTTCCCCCCCTTCCCCTCTTTCTCAGCGTATTACGTAGGCAAAACATTGGCACAGGTAGCTCCGTAAACCGCCCCTCTTTTTCCCTTCCCCCCTCCCCCCTGAGGGTCAGCTTCGCGCCGACCTAATTGAGGTTAAGGTTTTCCTGCGAAACGTTTGACGCTTTTTTTCCCCTCCCCCCCTCTCCCCCCCCTCCCTTTCCTCGATCATTTATGTGCCATTCATCCAGCTGCCATTCCTTGCTCTGTTCGGTGCTCAAAGGGGCCCCTTCCTCCTTTTTTCCTTTTTTTTTTTTTTTTTCTTTTCCCTCTTCTCCACTAACGGCTCAGATCCAGCAAAGGCGGTGGTCAGAACCGGCCAAGTTTCCCACCTTTCTGGCAGGATAGGT
>Ga0179593_1691092_pt1 | contig 13437 bp, 20 predicted proteins | sample CZODoug2_1_08_16_FD_185931 | JGI IMG/M metagenome (GOLD analysis project Ga0179593, IMG submission 185931) | Vadose zone soil fungal communities from Angelo Coast Range Reserve, California, USA - CZODoug2_1_08_16fungal (PacBio error correction) | ecosystem: Environmental > Terrestrial > Soil >... | reverse complement strand
TTGAGAGCTCAACTGACACTCCTTCACTAACCCCCCCTGCTTCGATGAAACCTAATGGTTTCCCCCCCCTCCCCTTTGAGCCGCCTCAATCGTGCGCTTTTTTCCCCTCGTGGAAAGAGCTTCACCAAACTGCCCATTTTGCTCGGTCGCCGGGATTGACCCCGTTTGTTTTGACTCTTCTTTCGGCAACTTCGTTCATACAACTTTATTTCCCCCTTCTTTGTTCCCATGAGTGGCTTTTAGCGTTAGCGCGTCCCCTTCCCCCGGTATTGGCTGACGACGTTGGTCCCCCCCCAACCCCCACCCCCAAACAACCCACCCTGTTACCCCCAGCTAGAGTTCTTTTTAGTAATCATTTCATACCCTTTCATTGGATGTTGTACAAGGTTTTGTATTGTAACTTTCCCATTTGACCCCTTTGAAATTGTTTGCCCTTTTTTTTCCCCCCGATCTCTATGGTTCATTACTTCTATCCTTCAATTATTATTACACATCTCTCCAGGGAGGGGCAGCGATTTTTTTTTCCCCTTTAGGACAACCCCCCTTCCCCCCCATTTCAAAACGCTTGAATTTTGGCCGATTCTTCACCTCCCCCGACAAAGTGTGATCATTTTCTCTTCGTCCCTCTGAACAGTATAAATAAGGCGGATGTTGGTCATCCCCAACCTGCCTTTTTTTTTTCCCGTCAAATCCCCCTCCTGTGGGGTACCCCCTTCACGGGTTGATTCTTTGTCAAGCCCCTCTGGTTCCCTTTCCGCCTGTTCCTTCATCAGACCCCCCCCTCGCGTCCCTTGCTCCCTCCCCGTGAAATATCATTAGGGCCCCTCTCTGTCCCCAATTGACAGCACCCCCGCCCCTTTTTTCTTTATTATTAGACCTGTTTCCCGCCCTTTTCCCACCCGGAAAATGTCTTCCCCCCACCCCCCTTGCAGAGTTTTCCCCTTGTTCCCCCCCTTATCTTCACCACAAAGCCCACCTTGGGTTTGAACCCTGACCAAAGTTGTTTCCCATTTTTCACTGTCTCGACTTCCGATTTATCGTTTGTTTCTTTTTGTTTGGGGGTTGGAGCCTTAGGCCAAGTCATCCTTTGGCCACTGTCTTCCCCCAAACCCCAAATAAGCTTCCCCCCCTGGACCCCCCGTCATGGGACCGTTTATAAAAAGCTGACCTATGGGTTTTTCTTAAGCCTCCCCCCCCTTCAGCGCTTAACCCCAAACCCCGTTGAGGCCACATCCCTCGTTTGTGACGTCGCCCTTCTCACAGTCTCTCCCCCCTCTTTCCCCCACCCCATGTCCCTTTCTACGCGAGGTGTCTAATATTTTTTCCCTTTTTTTTCCCCAATTTGTTCCCCCCCAAAAACCCAACAACCTTTTTTTAGAGCTTTCCCGGCCAGGTTTAATTTTCTTTTTTTTCTTCCATTAGCCCCCCTCCTACCACCCCCTCCGAACAGTGTTTTGATCTCCTCCCCCCGTGTCCAATTTTTGTTGACTCAATTTTTTTTTCCTTTTTTTCAAAATAAAACTTTTTTTCCTTTTGGTTCGTCCTTTATTTTGAAGTAGTTTTGATCCCCCCCCGGTGCTTATTTTCGAACATGGTCCGGTCTGAGGATCTGTAGTTTTTTCCTTCCCATGATTGGCTTTTTCTGTGCCTTTTGCTTTTTTCCTTTGCCCCAAGTACGCGGATTTTACGTCGAGCCAGATTCTTTTGTTTGACCTGACACCCGTTTTTCGCACCTTTTTTTCCGTAGCATTTGAAGATGCTCCCTTGTCTTCCTTTTTTCCTCTGTACACTTCCCAGTCTTATTTATAGTTTTTTCCCCCTTTTTTTGATCTCTTACCTTTTTTGTTTGGCCCCCGTGTTGTTTTTAAAATGAGTTTTTCCTTGGGGGTTTCCAGTCTCCCTTTCCGAATTATGAGCCCCTCCCTTTTGCTCCCTGTTGACGCAGTAGGGAAAAGCCAGTTCAGAGGTTACCACTATTGTAGCCGATCTGGCTTTTGCGATGCCGTGTCTCATAAACATTTTTTTTTTTTTTCTTCTTCCGTTGGACGGATGTTTGAGGTTTTCCTTGCCTTTGAAAGAAGCTGCCGGCTCCTTGGTAAGGTGATAAGAGGTCCCCCCTGTCCAGTCAGAGGGGGAAGCCACGATTTTTCGTATTTCTTTTTTCTCAAGGGGCTCTGTCAAATCCTTTCGTAATAGTAAAGTCTGACGAGGATATTTTTTTGGATCAACCAATTTCCTTGGAATGTCCTTTTGTTTGGGTTTTTTGTTCTTTTTGCATCCATCCCTATAAGGAAGGTGTTCAGCTTTGATTTGGTCCTGAAACCTCCACAACCTGACAGCCCAGGATCTACCTCCTTTTTTTCCTCGTCGACGTGTTTCCCTTGCAGATCGACCGAAGGGACATGCGACCGGGCTGATGCCTTGGGTTCCACCCCCCTTCCTAGATGTTTGCCCTGTTTTTCGCGTGCCAAGCGTTGGCAAGGCCTGTCCACCGCCGTCCGAATTTCCCTTTCCGTTGATCCCCTCCCTTCTTTTTTTTTCGTAGAGAGGATTATCATTCGCCTCAGTCGGGAGTTTGCTTCGCCTACGCTTCCCCTTCACAGGTGTTCCCTCCTACTGTTTTTCGCCCCAATGCCTATTTCCCCCTCCACCTTGTAGGCAGCCCGGCCTTTTCTTGTCGGCTTATCCCTTTAGGAGTTAGGCTTCTTTAAACCCCTCTACGCCTTGCTCCCCCGAACTATCTGTGTGTCTGAGGGGTCTGTGTTCTTTTTTTTCCCTGCAATTAACCATCCCAAGCTTGTCCCCCTCCCTTCCTGCTGTCTTTGTGGATTTTTCACTCCCAACTTTTATTCTTCTTGGGCGGTAGTTATCTTACCACCCCTCACTTCCGCGCCCCCTTTCTCAAAATTCACTGGGAGTGTCCCTCGGACTTTGCTTCCCACCTTTTCGTCACGTCCTTCCTTTTTTTTTCTTGTGGGAAGGCAAACCCCCTACAGTCCAAACGTTACCTCGCAACGTGTATCTGCAACCCAATGATCTTGTTCTTCTTTGGTTTCTACTTTTTCTCCTTCATCAAACCCTTTTTTTCATGGAACCCGGTTGGCCCCAATCGGTTCAACCGGCTCCCGAACGGCCACCCTCTTCTTTTTTCCCCCCCCCCCCCCTTGCTACATTTGCCCTACCCACCCCCTATTCGATGCCGCTGACAGTGGATCTCCCCTTCTTTCCCTTGAGCCAACTGATTTTTCCTCCCCGCTTCTTTTTTTTTTTTTTTTCTTTTTTCCCTGCGGCAAAACGCGGTTCTCACCCCAACCCTGAGGGAGACGCCCGTCTCTCCCCCCCTTTCTTCTCCGACCTATCCACCCCCGACCCCTATTCCCTCACCCTGCCCTTCTCCCCTCCTCCCGCCCTCCCTTACCCTCCCCCCTTCTTCCTCCCCCTACACTACCCCTTACCACGGTACGTCCCCCGCCCCCCCCGGTTTTCATCTTAACCTCCCCCCCCACCCTTTTTTTCGTTTTTTTTTTTTTTTTTTTTTTTTTTTTTTTTTTTTCTTTTTGGTTTTCTTTTTCTTTTTTCTTTTTTTTTTTTTTTTGTTTTTCCTTTTTTTTCTTTTTTTCTTTTTTTTTTTTTCTTTTTTTTTTTGTGTGTTTTTTTTTTTTTTTTTTTTTTCTTTTTTTTTTTTTTTTTTTTTTTTTTCTTTTTTGCTTTCTTTTTTCTTTTTTTTTATTCTTTTTTTTTTTTTTTTTTTTTTTCTTTTTTTCTCTTTTTTTTTCTTTTTTTTTTTTTTTTTTTTTTTTTTTTTTCTTTTTTCTTTTTTTTTTTCTTTTTTGTTTTTTTTTTTTTTTTTTTTTTTTTTTTTCTTTTTCTCCCCCCCCCCGTACGAAGTAGGTCCCCTTCCTCTTTTTCCCCCCCCCCTCCCTTTCTTTTTTGACCTCCCTACCTTTCCCTTTGACAATTTCCGAACTTCCGTTTTGGATTTTTTTCCCCTACTTGTTTGCCCCCCCTTTTTGTGATCCTCCCGAACCCAACATCAACCGTTTCTCCCCAATTGTCATTTTTTTTTTTGTTCTTAGCACCGTTTTTTTGGGACATAACTAGCCTTCAATCTCAGTTGATGTCCCCGCTGGCGATCCCCAGTCCCCCTCCCCTTTTTTTTAAATGGGGGCCTTTTTGGGGCTTTCTCGTGATATCCGGCTCTTTTTCAGTGCGTAGGTCTCTTTTCTCTTTCTTAAGCTTTTTTCACCGTCTGCATTTGTGTCCATTTAGTCTTTTACAGGTTTCAACAACTACCTGTAACGACCCTCTTTTCGGTTGGATATTTTTCCGGCCTTTTCTCCCCCCGGGTACTGATTCCGATTTCCCTTTGAGGCAGTTTTTTTTCCTTCTGTTCAGTCCCCAGGCTCTCACATCTCCATCCAAGTCCTTTGATACAGATTTTTCGTTTTGAAGTGCCCTAGCACGGTGGAATCACCCTCTTAAACTTTTGCTTTTTTTCATCTCGTGCCCCTTTCCAACCTTTTTTTTTACTTCCAATGGGGGTGGTCCCCGCGGGGCTTCATATTGTGAGGGGCCCTCCTGTGTTTTCCTTTTGGGGAGTTTATGGGGCGGTGCGGGTGATGGTGTCTTTCTTTTGTTAAGAATTTCCGTTCCCCTTTTCTTGAGGCGCCCTCTCGGTTTCTCCCCCTTTCCCTTGAAAGCTTCCTTGGCCTGTGAACCAAGCTTCCGTTTTTTCCCCCCAACCGACAATGTTTTGGCTTTCCCGCCCTGGATTTTATTTCGCTTCTTCGGTCCCCCCCCCCCCCCCAAAGCGTTCTTTTCTCCGAAGCGCCAGGACCCCTCTCCCGTTGCTATCGTTTCCCCTTCGCGTGTACGTCGCCCCTTTCCTTCTTGTTCCCCTTTTTTTTTCTTTTTTCTTTTTTTTTCTCCGCTGACCTTTTTTGTTCGCTTTTCTTGTAGGACCTTCCGCTTAGCCGTGAATTTCCCAATTCCAGCTTCGATTTTTCCACCCCCTTCCCCCCTTTTTTTTCTTTTTTTCAGTTCTTCCCCACGGCCCCAAAGGCTTTCAAACTCAACTTTCCCCCTCCCTTCCTTTTTCGAACGTAGGATCCCCCCTTTTGGGACCCCCGTGGAAGCTTTGATGGTTTGTCTTTTCTTTCGGTTTTCGAGGGCCCTGCGCCCTTCCTGACCCCCCCTTTGAGTAGTGTCCGTAGGCTTGCTTTCCCCAAGAGGGTCAAAGTTCCCCTTCCTTACCCTTTTCCCTGCATCCTACCCATTTTCGCAGTGCTCACGGGACCGAAATCCGCCCACACTTCTTTTGGCCCTTAGTCAGCGCTGCATTTTTTTTATTTTTTCTTTCCCTTATTTTGGCCCTTCTGTAACTCGGCACGCTTCCCATGTAGGAGGGCACACCCTTTTGGTGCAACCTGGTTTGAGGAGTCTTTTGTCAATCATTTTCTTCGCCTTCCCACTTTTCTCCTCCTCCCCACTAAGATTCCCCCTCTTGCCTCCCTTCCCTTTCTTTCCCCCTAATCGCCCTCTCCCCTTATTGCCTCTCTCCTACCTCTCCATCTTCTCATTCATTTTTCCCTATTCTTTCTCTACCCACCCTTCTTCCCCTCACCTTCACCCCTCCTCACTTGCCTCTTTTTCATCGTCCCACGATTCCCCCTCCTTTCCCCTTTCTACCCTCACCCTTTCCCCCTTGTTTTCCTTGACTATCCTCTCCCTCTTCTTCGGTATTCCTCCTGTTGCCCTTTTGCCCCCCTCCCCGCATCCCTCCCTTCCCTTCCACCCCCTGCACCTCCCCTCTCCCCGATTTTTCCCTCCCCCCAAGTTTTCTCACCCCCTGCTCCTCTCCCCCTGTCTCCTATCCTCTATCTCCCCCCCTCATCTACCGCCCCCTCCCTTCCTCTCTCCCTTCCCCAGTGATTAGTCAGGTACTCCTCTCTTTTCCTTCTTTCCTCGGTGTTTTTGGGCTGGGCGGCTTCCTGACCCCCCTCACAAAGGCTGGTAGCGAACCCTTTCCCCCCCTGTCTCCCTCCCATCCCCCTTTTCCTCCTACAACCCTGAAGCGTGGCTTTTACCGAGTTTCCTCCCCGTCCCCCCCCCCCAAACTTACCCTTTTTCCTCCTCCGGACTCTTTTCTTAACCTCCTTTTGTTTTTTGAGGCGTGATCTTTCCGGCCCCTTTTCCTTGCGGAAAATAGTGTCCCCATTTTCTTTCTTTCTTTGGCTTTTTCCGCTTTTTTTTTTTAGATCTATTCAGCCTGCTAGTCACTCCTCTTTCTTTTTACCTTTTTTCCCGAGATTGAACAACTCTATCCCCCCCCCGCCGCCTTTCTCTGTCCTTCCTCTTGGTGTTATCGGACGCCGCAGTTCTCCATTTGATCTTTTTTGGTCCCTGTGGTTTTTGTCCCTTTCCACTTTGTCATATGTCCTCCCAGCTTTTGCCCTGGACTGGGTTGGGCCCATTCTCGATATCGCCTTTTTCCCCTTTTGATGGGAAAGGTTTTACTTCATTCTTTCCAACCCTCCCTTTTTCCTTGTTGGGTGGTTCAGCGAAGGAAAGTCGAGCAAATCAACCCTTTTTTTAAACTGATGTAACCATTCGGCGGGGTCTCCCATTCCCCTGCTCGGCCACGATGATTTATTATTAACTTGCTTGTTTCTTCTTCATGCTGGGTTTTTTCCATAGGGATTAGTCCCCTCCCTACTGGGGGTTTCTGACTCTCAGAGGTTTGGATGTTTTTTTTTTGTCCTGACCCCCTAGTGTTTTTTTTTCCGGTGTTGAATACCGCTGGCAAGTTATTGGAAACCCCTGTTCTTTTCACCTGTTCGATTTTGACATGACTTTTTTTCCTATTAAGTGAGGCCCCATGTGCACAATCGCCCCGACCACCCTGTAATTTGACAGACACACTTCCCCGACCCAGTACCCGCCCTCGACGTCCCATTTTCCCCTCTCCACCCGGGCGTTTTGCGTACCTCCGGCACCTTTTTTCCCCCCACTGAAACCCTTGCCACTTTATCCACGATTTTCGGTCACCGGCTTTTTTGAAATCGGGGGCTTCCCCCCCCCCCCCCGTTGATTCATGGAGCGTAAGCACCCTCATTGGGCACGAAAATACCGTTGCCACACATCCCCCTCCATTCCACTGCGGTTTACCCCTCGGGTGAGCATAGAGCGGGTTGCGAACTACTCGATTACCCCTCCCAAAAACGTTTTTTTCGTTCCCTAGTGTCCCACCCTAGGAGAAACTCCGTTGCGCCCTTCTTCACTTCGACTTATCTGTGACCTTTTTTGTCCTATCCCCCCCGTGCGTCCATTGGTCTTTTTTCTCTCTCCCCTTCGTGGACTCCCAGTTTCTTTCCCCCGCTTCACACAATCCTCGTCCTTCTCCGCTCCCGCCAAGGGCATCCCCCCTTTTTTTACAGTTCTTGGAAGATGTTCCACAGTTTTTGCTTCGAATTTCCCACCCCCATTATCGAAATGTGATTCATCAGTAGGGTTTTTTCCCCCCCCCTCATTGCGAACTGAATCAATTGTGTGTTATTCTTTCCCCCCCCCTGGTTGGGCCATTTGTTCTTTGATGTTTTCGCAGTGTGAGAAACCCAGTGTGGTTTTTTCTTTTTCTTTTCGTCCAACATCTGCATGCTTGGAGATTCCTTTTTCTTCATTTCATACAACGCGGGGATTTCTCCCCTTTTCGTGCTTTTTGGTCAGAACCTTTTTCTGACGCCGGGGCGATCCAGATGTCCAAGGACCCCCCCTCCGTCAAAAGCCAGTTGACCCCCTTTGATTCCCTCCCCTCCTTTTCTTGCTTGCTTCATTGAAGAATCTCCACTTGCCAGTCTCTTCGATCCTTTTTGGAATAACCCCACAATTGGCTGGCAGGCCCCCCTTCTCATCAAAAATGAGGTCTCGTGCTTTTCCCTGCACGCTTTTTAGCTGCTGCGGTGGCCTCTTTTTGCCCCCCTGATTCTGATCGACGCCAGTAATTCGCCCTTTTTGCGGGATTCAGTTCCCAATTTTTTGTGATCGTCCCGTGATCGTGGGAAGTAAGTTTTTGATTTTTTCTTAGTTGATAGTTTTTCCACTTCCTTTTTGTCCACAAAAATGGCCCTGCCGGCCTCTGTTTTGCGCGATAGAGGCGCTGTCCTCCCTTTCTTTTCTCTGTTTGTTTCCACGACCCCAACTATCCTTTGACTTTTCCGCAGGCCAACCGGCTCGGGCAGTCAGTTGATACGAGGTGTTTGGAAATCTGTTTCCCCCATCATCATGTTTTCCTTTTTTGTGATTTTCTCCCCCTGAGTCTTATGCAGGGCTTTGATGGCTGCCTCTTTCTTCCGGGGCTTTTTTTTCGTTTTTGCCCCCGAGTTTTGAAATACCCCCGCGACCGTCCTTTGATAGTCGTGTGTTTCGAGCTCGTTAAGGTCTGCAGTATACTTTTTTTACAGGGCTATTTGGGACCCCAAACTTCCCAGTCCGTTTCGGTGGGGGCAAAATCTCCTCAGATGGCGCCCCGTGCGAACGGTTGGGCCAGGCTGTTCCTGTTAGGCACCGCCCCGTTCAAAAAACGTCCCCGAGATTTGATTTAATCTCCTTCATCCCCTTCTTTTTTTTGTTGAGAACGATTTTCCCCTCGGCTTTGCTTCTTTGTGTGGCCCTGCAATACGTCTTGCACCATCCACCGCTTTTTTTTTCTTTTGACTTTTTTCCCTTTATGCTTTTCGTCCTCCTCTCCCTGCCCCTAGTTTTGTATGCCGGCGGAGCCCTTTTCGTTTCCGGATTCAAGCAACACCCCCCACTCTGCCCCCCCTTCCCCCCCCCCCCCCAAGCTCTTTTTCCCCGATCTGTTTTTCCGGTATTACCGGTTTTGGCTGTGTCCGGCACCCGGCGAGTTTTTCAAGACATCAAGATGCTCCTCCTTCTTATTCTTTTTTTTAAATCCCCCCCCACTTTTTCTTCTTCTTTCCTTTTGCCAGGTGCGAGTTTCCCCACCCCTCGGATCCCTTCCCCTTTTTTTTTTTCCCCCTTTTCCCGGTCGTAATGGTTGTTGATTCCGATTCGCTGTGCCCCCTTCGCTTCCACCCTCCGTGGCCCATTCTTTGCCCTGGGGGAACTTCGCCCCCCCTTGTTCACCTTCGCATACTTGCATCGACTCGGCCAACTGTGCTCTTCGACCCCTCTTTCGTCCCTTACTGGCTTCTTTCTCCCTCCCCCGGGCTCTTCTTTTTTTTTTTTCCGAGACTTTTTTCAATTCCGACTTGACCCCCCTACAATGGCCACCCCCTCCCCTTTTCTGCCCAACCCCTTACCAGCAATTTACTTTCTCTTCCCCCAACGAACTATAATTCTTCTGATTTCCCGTTTTTTCCCCTTTTTTCCTTTCCCCCCTTACTGTTGCCCTTTTTCCTCCTTTAAAGGTTTTTTTCGGAAAAACTCCTTCGTTCCCCAATGGTTCTAGTCCGTCTCCGCTTACGTTGTTCCAATTTTCCTTCCCTCTTGAACGGCAGTTTCCAACCAACCTCTTTTCTCCAACTCCCCATGTTCGCAAATTTTCCCGTTTGCCCCTACTTTTGCAAACTGTTATCCCTTTTTTCCAATTCCCCTTCTAAACCCCCCCTGATTTGTTTGACCAATTGGACCTTCCTGATCTCGACCCACTTTCTATAAGTGGCTGTCTCTTGGCTGCGCTTAATCAGTTGTCCCTTGGGATCGGAGGCGAGGGTTTTTCCGTCAGTTTAAAGAGGTTTCCTCTTAGTCTTTCAGTTACCCCCCCTCTTACATTAGTTTGGTGCTGGCGCTCGACCTCTTCCTAGTTACGAAACGTTCGTCAAGCTCTTTGAATTCTTTCGACCTCTTTTCCCTTCTCTATGGGAGTATTTTTTTTTCTTTTTTTCGGGCCATCTGTTCTTCCAGCCCACATCCTTGAAGGGGGAGATGTTCCTTCCCAACCCCTTCTTTGAGTTAACGGGATTTTTGTGTCCCAACCCCCCCAACCCCACCCCCCAAAAAAAACCCCCCCCCCCACCCCCCCCCCCCACCCCCCCCCCCCCCCCCCATGGAAGCCTTTTGACGTCGCCATTGTTGTTGTCGCTTTTCTTAGATGGCGGGCGACAGTTGAGGATGTTATGGTCTGTATTTTAGTGGGCATTTCTTGCTCTATTTCACTTCTGGAGTTCATTACCCCCTTTTCTACTGAGTAAAGCGGAGAACCCGATCTGCCCCTGCTTCAAATGCTCGGTCGACTTCTACCGTCTTTTGATTCCAACTCCCCCCTGAGTTGACTTGGAAGCGCCCCATCTATCTTCTTTCGAGCGCGATTGAGCCTTTGCCTGAGGACTTTTTGGCTTTCTTTTTTTCCTCAGTCTTTTCCTCGATTAGGTTGATTTACTTCCTTTCTCCTTTTTATGAAGGACTAACCAGAGATTCGACTCTGTCCCCCCCCTCCCTTTGCGTTGAGAAATTTGCCAATGTCGTTCATAAACACCTTCCCAACCCCACTGGACTTTAGGAACCTCCTCTAGGGAGAGGTTTTGTATGTTCCCCCCCTTTGAGAGGCGAAAGTCTTTGAACCCCTGCTAGGCTTGAACATCGAGTTTCCCGCATGAAGGATGCGATTACAAAGGAGGAGGCTTTTTGCCGAAATCTTTCTACAAAGCGAGGTTAGCTCTCTTTCCTTGATGAGCGCTCGAGGCCCCCTCTTTCATCGGCAGATCCGGGTGTAGTCGGAAAATTCGTGGGTGAGATCAGGTAGTTAATTCATGAATCGCTTTAGTGATAGTTTTCATCCTACTCTTTCTAATCATAATTTTTTTTTTCTTCTTGATATGCATAATCCCCCATGCTTTTGAGCTCACCTCCATGGATCCCTTCACGCCCCCCACATTTCCTTTTGCCTGTTCCCCTTTTAAAGATGTAAAACACCAAATTCCTTGCGGGTACTCTCTTGAGATTTTTCTCCCTTCCCTCTAACCTTAATCGCACTCCCCATTCGCGCTATTGTTCTTTCCTCCCCTGTTTATTGAAGACTCTGGACCCCCCACTTTCCAAAACCTCGGCTTAAAGTATTCCTCGCGTTCTGCTCCCCTTCCACTCTTGATCATGGATTGTTTTAACCACTCTTTTTTTTCCTATGTGGCCCCTTTTGAAGCCTCTTGCCTCGAATTGGGTGCCAAGAGGATTTGGGAAGTATTATAGTTTTCATTAGTATCCCCTAGTTTTTTGTTTGCCCCAAAGATGTTTCCCTGGAGCCAAAAAGTCCCCACCAAAGAGGTTGGGCGTCCATCTCCATCGCCGATGATACTTTAATTTTTTTGCGTTCTCCAATCCCGCTTCCCTCCGAGCGTGCACTACCGGGAGGTCGCTAATGCGTTTGCGGGAGTCTTCCTTGGTTAGCCCAATCTGGAATTCCTTGTAGTAACTCTCTCCCTGACGCCCCAGTGCCCCTTCCGGCGAACACTCGCCAGCCACCGCCCCTCACTCTATACCCCCTTTCCACGCACCCGTACCTCAGCGGCCCACTGTCGTTCTCAGCTTCCCAATGTTTAAGTTTCGAAAATCCTTTCAAGAGGTTTAAGCCGGGCGCTTTACAAGTTATACCCTTTATGAATTTATTTTTTCGGTAGAAGCACTGACCTCCTCCACACATTCCTCCTTCATTGCCGGTTTAACGAGGTTTCGACACCAGCTTGTACAAGGTCAATAGCGCTTCGACCTTTTTCGTCCTCTAGCTTAGAGCAGCCTACTTCCCCTTCATGGTCCCGTACAAAGCGTCTCCTCTAATAGTCTTCCGCTGTCACCCGGTTTTAAAATGCCTTCTCCGTCCCGCCCCAGGGGCCCATTTTGGTGGCTGCATCTATCAAGACCCTTCTATCCCCTGTTTCTTTCCAGGTTTTTCCAAGGTATGAGAATCCCTTTTTTTTTTCGGTGTTCAGGGTGATTTCCTCCGTTTTTCAAGTAGTTGACTTCAAATATTTCTTTAACATGGTCAGTTGCTTTCTGGGTATTTCTCCCCTTGCGGGGAATGCCTTCGCTTCTTTCTCCGAATCAAACTTCCGCTGTGCGATCCCTCTTTTGGTGGAGGACACGCGTTTCGTTCCGAAGAATCGTTTGATCCGCAGATGCTGCTTTTCCTCCCTTGCGAGCATAAACTCCTAGCGATAAGCTTTTTCGTCACTGGTAAGGACCGTTGTTGGCCCACGGCGTTTGTCTTCCCTGATTGTCACTATGCTGCAACGGCTTTGCCTCGCAACTTTTCTCTTGCAAGCTTTTCGACCCTTTTCCCCTCCCTCCTACCGGTTTTGAGACCTACCCTGAGATGACGTTGGGTTCCCACCCCTGATTTCACAAAGAACCCGAATGTTTTTGGAAGAGTATACTTGAAGGCGATCACGACCAATGCTCTAGACGTCGGCCCTTCTCGGCAGTAATTTGATCGCTGAGTTGTCTTTGCACCCCTTTTTCTTTCTTCGTTGGTTCTCTTACGCTAGAAGTCCCCGCACTTGATGGTTCTTTCCCCTCCGTGCGTAACACACGGACAATACAACAGGCACATCTCTATAGTCTTAGTTTCTCCTTTCCGGTTATGCAGACGACGAAGGGACCCCTCGCAAATCCCCCTTTTTCCGCTTGCGATCGGCCTGGCAAAAGGCATAGATTCTCCTTCGCTCACAGTTGGGCAAGATATATTGAGCCCCCTTCTGACAAGCCAGTGCGGATTCTCTCCTTCTTCCATAGTGTTGTGATTTTTATCATCTCTTATTTTCTTCCGGCGGCTCGATACGCTGGCCAATGCCCGATGCTGTCCCTCTTGTCTTCCCCGCTTCGCTCGTTGGAAGTGTCTGTCTGGAGACCCTTTGATATGCGTTCCCCTTTTTTACGACGCTCTGACACCCTCAGATTGTTGTATTAGTGGGTGTTTTCCTCCCTTCTCAGGTTAGTCATGCAGTTCTAGAGTGCGGCCCGCCACCCACCTTCATCACATTCTTGTTTTCCTGTGCCCGGGCACCCTTCCCTTTCCCTCCCCTGCCGGTCTCCCTTCTCCCCTCAGGGGCCCGGCTTTTAAAGCCATTAGTGACTCTTTTTATCGATTTCCCCGCGGACGTGTTATTTTCTTTCCATTGAACTTTTCAGAGTATCCGAATTTCCAAACCGGGCTGCTCTGCGACCGTTTGTCCTCTTAGGATTCTATATCGTTTAGAGGTCCCCCCCTTTCTCTGATTATTTCAGACCAAGCCCCTATTGTTGACCAAAACTGCCCCTTTCCGATCACCGAACTCTACTTTGCTGGCAAGTGGAGCTTGACATATTTTCCCCATACTCTGGAACTTCGGGGAAAAACGAGGTCCCCCAAACGGCTCGCCGTATCCGATAAGGCTCTTCCACGTACCCATCATCTCATTACCAGCTCCCCTAAGTTCTCTCTTCATA
>Ga0179593_1602413_pt1 | contig 13437 bp, 11 predicted proteins | sample CZODoug2_1_08_16_FD_185931 | JGI IMG/M metagenome (GOLD analysis project Ga0179593, IMG submission 185931) | Vadose zone soil fungal communities from Angelo Coast Range Reserve, California, USA - CZODoug2_1_08_16fungal (PacBio error correction) | ecosystem: Environmental > Terrestrial > Soil >... | reverse complement strand
AACACAGAAGGGACCTGACGAGCCACCTTTCGCATCATTGAAGCTTTTAGGGACGCCCATCTTCGCCCAGCAAGTGAACCCGGATATCCCTCGCTTCCCTAGTTGCGCATACCGAAGTTTGACGCGAGCTGAGAATGGGGTCCCCCCCCCCTTCCGCGCCCCATTGATTGAGCTGACTCTAGTGCGAGACCCCCTTTCTTCTACGTAGGACGCGTTAGCAGGAGCCCCCCGTTTTGTCCCCTTCAGTCGGTGCAGAGGTAACAATTGCTTATCACAAGACCCGATTAAATCCTCTCCAGCGCGAAAGGATAAAGAGAATTGAGATTGGGGAAAGAGCACGGCGTGACATTAAAGAGTCCAACGGCGCGAGGGGTCGACCTTACGGATGTTTCCGGACCTGGACGGACGAGAGCGGGGGGACATCCTTTGTTCTTTCCTTCTCCCCACCCCCATTTCCTCCTTTCTTCGGTTGTTCCATCTGACTTATCAAGGCGCCTTGTTTTTTTTGCTTTGTTGAAATTCACCGGGGGCGGGATTTCAGTTCCACCGTGTCTTATAAGACTCTCAGTCTCAAGGAGCCCCCCCCCATGGGTGGATCCCCCTTCAGTTGACGTGCAGGTTCTGGAAACGTTCTGGCCCCCCCTCCGTCCAGAGAAGGAGTTTGGTTCCGTCCCCACAATTCATTGCCCGCGTCCCCTTTTGTAACAAAACTTCCCCTCGCTGCCAAACAGAATGTACTTTAATGTTGACTGTCTCACAGGCTACACCCCCCCAGAGGCGCACAAATCCTTCCGCCTTTGGGTGGAAGGAAAACCCCCCATCCCCCCTACCCCTTTCATGAAGAACCCCCTAGTGTTCCTGTCTTTTTTGTGGCAGTAATAACTTTTTTTAATTCATGAATCCCGCGGTTCGGTTAGTTTCCTTAGCCATCAGAAACTCGCTAGTTCGATGAAACCGCCACCTGGTCGTCTCCAGGGTGGTCTCTGGGAAAGTTACCTGATGCAGTACGCCTCCTCGACATGTTCTTTCCCCCTTTTATTCCCTGGTTGGTCCTGCACTGCCCCCTTCAAAACTTCCCGAGAAAAAAGCCAGTTTATAAGCACACTTACTCTGGCTCTTTTTTTAGCGAACAGCCTGAATCAGAAGGGCGTTCCTACGATCCTTTCAAGGCTCACACTTCCATATAGTCCCTTAGTTCCTCCTTCTTCTCTAATGTCCGGGAATAGTGTGCGATCGGAGAAGAACCCCCTCGTTCCTCTCTACTCTCCCAGTCCTCTTCTCTCCGTGCCACACCCTAAGGGATTCCCCCCCCCCGAATGAGGCTGATTTGTAGCCCCATCTAGGTGGAAGTTGAGCCAGTGGGCGAGGGTATATCGGCAGTAACTACCCCTTTGAGTGCCCGTTTCCCCCCCTCAGAGAGTCGCACGGTTTCCTTAGCGTTTTCTTTTTTCTGAGCTTGCCCGATCTTTGTAAGACGTAACCTCACTTACACCATTTTTTGCCCTAGTTAGTCTCTCTCTTTTCCCCGTGTTGTTGTTTTTTTTGTCTTTTTGAGATTGTTTTTTTCCCTTCTCTCGGCAAATTGTTTTTATCGTGAGAGTACGACCTCTATAAACAGTTTTCCGTACTGGCAAGTCACCCACTCTCCCCCTTGTCCCTCTTTGTTTGCCATGGCAAACTCCTTTTAGGCCGTGCCGCGACCCCCCCCATCTCCCACTTGTTATTTGAAATTCACCGAGCCTTAGTTCTTAATACAATAAGATTTCTTACTTATTCCTTCAGATGTTTTTTAGTTCATAATATAGACTTGAGCTTTCTTTAGGAGCCTCCCCAGATATTTTAGATATTCAAAATGAATATGGCCCCACGGTCAATGAGCGACCATATTCAAGTCTTTCTCTTTCTCGCTTAGCTCTTAATTTATTTCCCTCCCTCCCTTATTTCCCGCGCTCCCCTCTTTCCTTTTCTTCCATTAGATTTTTCTTTAGATTTTTCTTTTGATAGTACCAAAAACAACAATTCAAAACCATGGTTTTCCCACCGCCCGGCTTACCAACCGGAACCAGATTCTACTTAACCCCCTTACTACACGATTGGGTCCTTCATCAATCTGATGTTTTCTGATGTCCCGAAGGGCTTGCCCTCCCTAACATTAGATTTAGAACCCTTCCTTTGACCCATTTAGGCCACCCCCCTCAGGCCTTTTCCAAATGTCTTAAGTGCGGACTTTTTTTCTTTTCGTCCCCCTAAGGAGTCAAGATGCCGCATGGTGTCTCCCTTTTATCATCAACCGTTGCGGTTTGGCGACGAGTGTCACGTACTGGCGTGGTTGTGTTGCCCCATTTCGACAGGGAATTGGGTAGAGACAAAATCCCCCCGCAGTAGTGTTCCATTCCCTCATCGCACTGTTCCCCCTTCTTAACGTATGACCACCCGGTCAATTGCATCCCCCCCTTGGGTTCGGGAAGGTCTAGTCCCCTCGCTTCCGGTTCCCCCCTGACAAGACGGCGCCCCTTTCATTTTTTTAGGCCCCCTCTCCTCCCAATCCGTCCTCCTAGTGAGCGTGTCCCTCAACGGTCCTTCCGCCTTAAATTGTTTGGTATTTCTCAGGCATTTACAGGCTTTCCCACATCTTTAAGAACTTCCCGGCTTCCTTATCCTCCACACGTTGCTCCTCTTTACTCGTACCCACTCAGTCTTTTGACCCTTTCGCCCCCTCATTGTCTCTTGGCTTCTTTCTTGATAATATGCCGGGATTAATTTTTTCAGTTTCCACCCCTTTGGAAACCCGTTGCTCTGCGCTTTAGCATGACCCCCTCGGTTTTTCGTCGCCTAGACACGCGTCAGCTCACCACGTCTCTTCTAGCTGACTAAGAGCTTCCAATTTAGTAGGTCGTCTGCTACCCTTTCCAGGAGATTACTAAAGGGGGGGGCTCCCTCACCTCTTAAATAGAGCGCTTGTTTTATACCTCGTCATTTTCCCGTGTTGATCTCCATGGCGTTCCGAATAGCCTCTTCATCTCCTCGTTTTTTTTTTTCTCCCCCTTTCGGAAACATACAAACTCCCGGACCCTTCCTCTTTAAGGACAAACTTTCTCTCCTTACCGGAGGTCCAGTTCCATCCGAATGGGACCCCCCCTTTATCCTCGCTGATCTTCGGTCGCCTTCCCTTCCTTTTTCTTCGAGCATTGGGGAGTCCGCGGACGTTTTTTGATCTGAGCGTGGCGACGGGAGACAGACCGGCGCCCTCCGGACCCGCCCTTCCCGTTCGCCGCTTTCTCCATTGAAGCTTTGTTCATGCAGCAAGCAAAATTGTATTATCACCGCCAGAGGCCCGAAATGGCGAAGGAGAACTCTATTGCTGATTCCTCTCCAAGCGGCCCACCCACGTGCGCGTTTTTTAATAAGGATTCTTTTTCCCTTGCCATGGACTTCCACTCTTGTCTGAAAGCTGTGAGGATTTCCCAACCGGTGCTTCTGCAGTTCTATACTTCTGGACATCCCTTTCCTTCGATTGAGTCCCGGGGGTCGGATCTGGTTCCTTCGACCCCCTCGGGTGTTTATCATTCCCCCCTTTTCCCCCTGAGTCATCAACGATACCTTTCTCGTGCCTCTGGTGCATAAAAACCTTTCCCGGGCCGTCGTATTTTTTTTTTCATTGGCTCCCTTCCCTCGTGCATTTTGTCTTTTGCCCAATTTCCCGTCGTTCCCCCGTTTCAAAACCACCGTCACCTGCTTTCCCCCCCCGCTTTGATGTTCCAGCAAAGGCTCCCCCCCCTTCCCCGCAAGCGCTCTGGGGTTGCCTCAAAACCAAAAACAAGTCCTTCCCAACTTTTCCTTGTTTTCCCCACCTTTTTCTTTATGGTCCTAATGTTTTTTGTTACGCCTTTTTTTCGCAATCTCTTTTACGCGTCTGTGCTTTTGTCCCTCTGCGACACTCGTCACCCCTCGTTTTTTCTCTTACCTAACCCGCTTAGTTTCGATGAACGTATTTAAGGCTCGGGACTGTCCAATTTTGGCTTTCATCGCTTTTTTCCCTTCTGGTTTTCTGGTTGTTGTTTCCCTCCCCTGATGCAAAAGAAACTCGGAAAAGAAGCGCTTCCATTCCCAAGTCGACCCCCAGAGCGATTAGGCACTTCGACTTTCTCTTGGCTTTGTTCCCGTCCTTCTTGATCCCTCCTTAGCTGGCTCCGTAGTACGATTCGTCCCCGTTCGATCATTCCTTGGCCTCCCCCTTTTTTGACCATGTTCGAGCTTTTGTAGGTCCGCGAGAAGAAGATACCCTTCTTCTCTTTACTGAAAAGTGTGCAAACAGCTTTCCCCCCCTCTTCTTCTGCCTCGGGACGGACAGGTGAGTTTTTCCGTGTCTCTTTCCTAGTTCTCCAAGTTTCTTGCATGCTCCCCATCCGATGCCTTTCTCCTGTTCTCGAGAAGCGTTCTGCCTTGTTACCTCCGCCTTTTGATATTCGAACCCTCACGATTTCCCAACCCCATTTTGCTTAGTTCTCCCCTCTTCCTCCTCTCCGTGGAGTTGTGGTCGAACTCCCCTACCCCCCCAATGATTTACTTGTTCCGACCCCTTCACCCCTCTTCGTAAGCAATGTTCAGAGATCTTTCAGATTCAGTGATTTTCCTTTTCTGTTTTTCCCTGCCTTACCCCATGCCCTGTTCCTTGTCGCACTTCCACGAGCCTTCGCGCGCACCCCCCAACCAATTTTCCGCTTGCCCACTTCTTTTTCCCGATGTTGGATTAATAATATAATATCTTTGCTCGGTTTTTTCTTTTCCAGATATTTTTTCCCATGACTACTGGAATTGAGCGACTCCTCTCTGTCCTGACCGTTTCTCCTCGCGCTTAAGTAGTTGACGGTTTTTTTTCCTGTCCAACTCCTTCCATTCCCAGGATTGAGCCTAGTCAGATCTCCCTTTCTTAGTTCTTTTTTCTCCCCTTTTTCGCTTTATTTGACCACAACCAGGAAACCCGATCCAAATGGCTCCCTTTCAACTGGTCTTCCCTCTGGAAATTCCGGCTCCCCCCACACGTTAATCGTCACCACTCTCCCGCTCAGTACTCCCTAGATGTTTTAGACTTTTGCTTGACCTAACCTCAAATCACAACTTCATTTTCGGGACTGTTCCCCCTCATTACCTGGAAGAGGGTTTTCTTCATTTCATTTCTTTTTTTTTGTTCTTCCAACAGAAGGAGTAAGCTTCCTTTGGCCCTTTCTTCGCGGTGGCGGGTTAGCGCGTTTCCTTTTTTTTTCGTGGTTTAAAATGAAAAGAGTAATTTCCATGGTCCGATGCCCCCCCAACCCCTGCCAGGTTCTACCCCCTTGAACTTCCCCGTCACCCGTCCCCTGGCTCTCAGTTTTATGCCCCCCCGGTATTGTCAGAGGGACGTGCCCGGTTTTTGCTTCCCCCGGGCTGAAAGATTCCCCCCGAGTTCATTGCCCGGGACTCGCCGTTGCGCCCGATTGATCACCGCCTGTTTTTCAAGCCGAAGAACCGGACTGCCATTGTTTTTTTAAGCCTCCCAAAGCACACTTAGATCAGTCCAGTAAAGAATCTCGTAAAACCACGAGAGACGTTGATAAGCTCTCCTTCAGGTACCTCAGAAATTCGTTTTTGCTAGGTCGCTCCTTTTTTTTTCTGGTCTGAGTTTTTCAAAAGGCTGCTGCCGGATGGGGAACAAGAGAGGAAGGGCCCACAACCCTCCAAACTTCACTAGTTTCATGTTTTCCTCCCCAATAAGCTTCCCACATCCTCCTTCATCCAATCCAACTAAATAAATACAAATCCCCCCTAAAACCCCCCACACACCAAAACTCCCCGAGGGTCTCTGCGAACTTTTCCGTCCTGCTTTAGTAGTAGTACTACCTACGTCGCTGCTACCTAATTGATCTCCGCGCTTTCGCGCGCCTCCTTTGAGGCGCCTTTCATAAGTAGATAAATACACTGGCTCCCTCTTTTTTTTTCCCCTACTCGTGCATTCTAGTTACAGTTCCCGGCGGTTTGTGATCCCCGACTCTTATTTTTCTCTGTTGTTGACCCTCCTCATCTGACTTTATGGAGAATAAAGCCCAGGACCTGTCCTCTGGGTACGACAGCTCTTCTTGTTTAGGTTCCTTTCCCCATCGAGCCAGTGACGTTCCCACCGATAAGCAGAGCCGGCCCCAGACTCCTGAAGAGCCGATCTCTAAATTTTTTTGGCCCTTTAGCGGGGTAGGCGCCCCCCCTTCCCCAAACGGCGTATCCACCCGAGTTCGCAAGCAACTCTTTTCCCCATGCAGACCTTTGTGAAACTTGCCCCCCAGTTCATCCTCCATTCTTTCACCCTGAGTAGGCCTTGTAAGGAGCACTGAATTGCTGATTCCTCGAGACGGAGCCAACTTCTCCCCCTTTTGGTGGAGGTACTATCTTCCTTATATGTCACGTTTTCGGTGGAACTCCTGTATGCTTATACCACCCTTTCCCTGGACAGGGGGTTCTAGTGGCCCCCCTCTGCCTCTTCGCGCCGGGGGGCGGACCCCTTTTTTTTTGGGTCCCTGCGAGCCACACCTCTTGTTGCGCTTCTTCCTTGGAAAAGTTGCCTCTTCCTTCGCTTCCCATTGCTCCAATTCCGTGTTGCATAAACCCTCGGGGGTTCCCGCGTTTTTTTTTCCTTTTCCAGTGTAGCTAACGTCCTTTTGTTCCTCCCCCCGACAAACCCTTACTACGTTCATTTTCCCCCCCCACCTTAGCAAAAGCGCGTCTCACCCCCCTCCTTTCCCCAGCATTTTTTCGTAAGCGTCCCCAAGCTCCAGCGTCCGCTTCGGGTTGGAAGAAAACCAACACTTCCGCCACCCTTAGCAGTGAAGAAAACCTCTGTTCCGGGTCTCCCCTCTGTCAACTAAGTCGACTTGCCTCCGGTCGTGATTTTCGACCCACAACATCTCTGTGCTATGCGACAAGCGTGGTCTATGCACGTTATTGGTTCCTTTTTCTTCGGGAGTTTTTTGAGTACCCTCATCGTCCTTTTTTTCTAGTCACCCTTGTTTGCTGGTTTAATCCTTGAGCAAAAAGCCCCATCCCGACCCCTTCAAAGACTTACCTACCCAAAGAGATCGAGCTCTTCTCTCGCAGTCCTCCTTAGTCTTCTCCACGCGATTTTCTCATTTCCTAAGCTCGTTTCAGGAGCTTGATTACACTTATCGGCTTCGAGGATTCAATTTGGGGCATGTTCATTTTGTCTTATCTGCTCCCCTTGCTCCGCTCTCAGCCGGCCTAAATACTGCTAGGAAGACTGACTTTTTCCATCCTCTTATGTGAATGCGCTTTTCGGCTCTTTTCAGTTCCTGTCTGCTTCACGGTTTTTATACCACATTCCCAGCAAGTCCTTCTTCCAACCAGCAACTTCTAAAGGTTTTTCGATTTCTTCTGCCTTTCTCCCTGATTTTATTTGGGGCTTGGTTGGGGGTTTTTTCTTAAAACCACGAGTTACTCCCCCCTGCCCAGTTCTCTTAGAAAAAACATCTTCCTCCTCCTTCCTGTGGTTTTTTTTCTCTCTCTTTTTTTACTAAGTTTTATGATGCCTGACCTCTATAAACCTCTTCGTACTAGAAGGTATATTACGACCAGACCTCTCTTTTTGCGGTCCCCCTAGTGGTAGGAGTTCCTCCCATTACCCCTCTCCCCTTTGCCTTTTTCCACTTCCCCGCGGCTCTACCTTATTGGCCCTTATTCCCCCCCTGTTTGGCCCTTTCATATTCTAAGAATTGCCGGCTCGGTAGAAAATTTTCCTTCATTTCAACATGTCCCCCTCAAACGGGACTGGACTCCGATCTTCCCGAGTCCAGCATTGGATGCGCCCTCGTTCTGTTTTCTCCTCCACCGCCCCCTTCGCCTCGTTGGCATCGCCTTTGCCCCCTTGCGCTCTGTGATCTTTTCTGTTCTTCTAGATGCCCCCCCACCAGTCCCCCCCACAATTTTCCCCCCCCTATGGCTGCTTAATCCATCATTCACTCCCCTCTGCTCTTCCCCCCCATCGACCACGATGCGCCCCCCTTCCTCACCCCTTTGTTTATGATGGAGCCCGGGCTCCCCTCACTCACCCAGACTTTGTTCTTCCTCTTTTTTTCCCGCAACACAAAATTTTCGAAGTTTCCCCCCCTCAGCCGGAGTTTTTCTTCAACTAAGGCGGATTTTTGGTTTTGTTATTACACCCGCAGGCGTCCGTTCTTTTGGTTCTTGCTCAATAGCGGGAATGCGCTGGGGAACTTCATCCGTTTGACTTCGTGGGGTTTGGAAATCTCGGCAAGTTTCCCCTTTTGTGGTTCTTTTCCGACTCCCACAATAAGGGAAGGTAATGCCCTCTCCCACCTTTCCCCGGCCCCTAAACGTCCCCCCGGACGTGTCCCAGTTTTTTCTTCCCAAGGATTGCGCTGGGAGGTCTTATGATTACGAGTCACGTTTGTCCCCCTTCCCTGACACCCCCCTGAGGTGCCCCTTTCGCGCCGGAACAGCTTCCCGATCCTCTCCTTTCCGACTTCCTAGGCCAAGCTATCCCCTGTATTTTCTCTACGATTCACAGGCTGGTCCCAACTCTTCAAAAGCGTTTCCCGAATATTTTAAATCCACCAGCCTCCCTTGAACGTTTTTCTTCCCCCAATCTAATTAGCGCTCTTCAGCATTGTGCCTCGATTTGTGATCCATCAATTAGGATTCACTCCGTTGCCGATCCTGCTTTCAGGGATGTATAGTTTTTCGACCACTCTTCCGGGCCTTTATAAGGCGTTTGTTCTTGCCCCGTCTAATCAAGAAAGGACGCCCCATTGCCATCCCCCCTCCCTCCTTTTTTTTTCAGTTCTGCCCCCTTGTTGGAGCTGCTTCGAGCACTTATCCGGAAACCGGTCTCGCCCCCTGGGCGTCCCTCCACGATGCAATCGTGTTTTTCCCGTCCCTCTGTCTTGGCTCCACGCTTCCTTGTCTTTGACCCTCTCCCAGTAGTTACATTCCCTCCCCATCCTCCTCTATTTCCTCATCCCCCTCCCGTCTTCCCTGGTTGAGATCTTCTTTTTTACCCCTTCTTCTCAATTAAACAGAAGAACCCTGTGACGAGTTACCAAGCCACCACCCTTCTTCATCTTCGTGTATTGGGCCGTTCCATCCTTTTCCGCACATAGTCCCAGTGAATGCTTCTTCCCCCTTTGACTCTACGTCGCGCCTCTTAGTAATCCCCCCCGATTGGCGCCGCCCCCATCTGACCTCTCCCCCTTGTTTCCCATTGGTGTCCACGTTATTTTTCACGTTTTGATTATCCTTGATTGATTGGCCCGACCCAAAGAATCCTTCGGATTTTTTTTCCTTCCTTTTTCTTCATTAACTTCCCGCGCGTTTGACTTACTACCTCCCTCTAAGGACCAAACTCCGCCCCGTTAGAGTGGCAAGCGGGCATCTCGTCCCCCCGTTTGCAGATCGGGTGCAACCTTTACTTCATTTAAAGTCCCTCCCCATCTCTCAATTTGATTATCAACGCCAGAGACCGTCCAATTGATCCCTGCCGCCCTATCAGGAGAAACAGGAATTGCTTTATTTGTACACCAGCGGCCCCCCGTTTCCAACCCGTGCTTTTCTTCCCCAGCTGGTGTGCGGACTGCCCTTGGTATTGGTTGGACCCTTCCTTATTTTAGACTCGTGCCCCGGATCGTGTGTTCAGAGCCGTACCTCTTCTTATACTCATCTTGGCTCCCCGGATATGCTTGGCCTCTTCTGTTTCCCTGCGAAACTCTGTTTGAGCTGTCCTTCTCCCTCTCTCGTTTCTCCTTTACCCAACTCCCTTTTTCCGGTAGTCCCCAATGATGTTTGTTTTTTTCCTCCTCTTTTGGTCCCGGACGAGCCTTTCATCTCTCCCCTTTGTGTCTACGGCCCTTCTTCCCTCTACCCGTCCCTTCTGATCAGTTTAATACTTCTTTTTTTGACGCTGGATCCATCCTCCCCCCCTAGCCCGTTTCCTCCGCTTTACGCGATCTCCCTCCAATTTGTATTTTTCATTTCAAATGAACCAGTTTCCTTGACACCGTTCGGGCCGTTCAAGTGAGTTTTTTGTCGACTCCTTGGTTTTCTTATTTTCTTCGGATTCCCAACTTCCCTTCTCTGAGTCCATTTTTCCCCCCCCCCTCCCTATTTCTTTTCCATTCACCGCTAGTTTCAACCTTTACCACCGGATCTGCCTTTCTTTCTTTTTTCCCTCCGCATCTGCCTTTTTCTGATGTGACCCCACCCAGGGATCCACCATTTTTCTTCACCTTCTTTTCGACTTTTTTTTTTTTTTCCTTTTTTTTGTTGACCCGCACCAACCCAAAATTTTTTTCCCAACTTTCTTCTTCTTTTACCTGAACCCCCCAGCCTGGTCTTTCCTGAGGGTTTTTAACTCCCTCCTATGTTTGGTAACTTTTGAATTTCTTTTTTCCCCCCTTTTTTATCACCGTTTCTCTCTTGGTTGGCTCAAGCACTTGCGACCCCTCCTTTCTAATCAGACCCTTATCGTTTTGATACCCTCCTACCTTTTCTTCCTCTCCTTCGTCGAACGTCTTACTTTTTGTGTCATTGCTCGGGGTAGCACTGTTTCCTTTCTTTTTTTTCCTTCTTTCCCTTGGGATTTTTTCACATGGTTTGAATGCGGTGTCTGTTTCTTATTTTTAAATCGAACCACCCCCCACCAGCGCCCAATTTGACTTCACACCTGACCTTTTCTCTCCAGGATCTGAGTTTTAGCTCTCGATAGTTTTTTCCTCGTCTCATCCTGCTAGGCTCCCCTCGTAAGTAGACAAGTCAGATGATCACCCCTCTTCTGCCTTGGTATCGTACTTTCTTAGATCGGTTCTCCCGTCTTCCTTCTCTGGGGTTTTTTAGTTTTTTTTTGTTTCGGCTTTTTGTCTCCCGATCCTCTCCCCTTTTCTCGTTCCTCGAGAACTTTTTCTCTCTACCAACTCCACGTCGATTCCCTCTCAACGTCTTTTACAATCGCTGAAGGAATTCCTTTTGTTACCCATCTATGGTTTTCCTCCCCTAATTTTCTTGTTTCTTTGATCCCTTCCCCTCTGACAGCCCTCCCGCTTTCCTTTCCTTGTGGTTTTATCGCTAGGAAAGGTATATATTTCCGTCTGTATAATCTGCGCAACACCTTCGATCCGCTTTTTCCTGCATAGGGGCTGTATGCGATTTAGTTACCCTTGACTTGTCCTTAATCATGCTTTTCTCTTTTTAACCTCCCCTTTTTTCTCCTTTTTTCCCCTCCTTTTTGGGTAATTAGTTTGAAACAAAAAGTCTTTTTAATTGTACTCCGCACCCGTCTTTGCTTGTTGTGTTCTGTATCTGTTCTCTTCAATAGGCGGCACCTTTCCCTCTCTTAGGTTTATGATTTTATAAAAAGGTTCCTGTACTGCATCATCCGTCCATCCCCCCTCTTCATCCGACTCTTTTTTTTTTTTCCTTCCTTTAGTCGACCTTCCCTTTTTCTTTGCGATTCCGCTGGGCAAACTAAATTTTTAGGCCGCTGTCCTCCTTCTTCTCCTTACCTCTCCGTTCCTTTCTAATTCACCCTCGTCGTTTTTTCATAGGGCTTCCCTTCCCCTTCCCCCCTCTGAAGGGGTCTTCCTCATGCTTGACTCGGTTTTCGAGGAGCGCACCTAGCTTCAGAGATTTTCCTTCCGCGAATTCATACTGTACCATGTCTCTCCATGTCTCTTCACTTAGCCTCTCCTTTTCCGACTTCCCTGTACGCCGGCTCTTCTCTCGGTTAAGTAGTTCTGTCCTTTTAGGTGTTCCCTTCTCCCTCCCTTCTATCTCTTGTCTTCCGCCTTTTTCCCCGCCCAGAATTTTATTAAGAGTGCTTCTTTTTCTCTTATGCTTTTTTCCTTTTTGCTCATGCTTTCTTTCCATTAACCCTTTTTCACCCACCCATGGCGGATTTGCTTCAACCATTGCTGAAAAGGTGCGTCTCTTCTATCTTTGGTTCCTCCGAGCTATTCTTAAAAAATAACGTTCTCTTTCTTTCACTTCTTCCCCCTTCGATTTCTGTTCTCTGTCTATTTTTTAGCTCTCTCTTTTTTTCTGTGAGTTTTGCAGGGCTTGACTCTCAGACATTTTCCTTTTCTTAGTTATCTTCGACACCCCTCTTTTTTTTTTAACTATTCCCAATTTGAGGTTCTTGTTACCCCCCCCTCCTCTGGCATTCTGTAGCGCTTTCAACTTACCTTTTGCGGTACGTTTGTCGGGTGTTTTTAAACACCTCCAGTTTCTTGAGTTTCTTTTCTTTTTTTGGATCCCCTATTGGAGTTCTTCCCAGCAAACATGCTTCTTTCACGTTGCGGTTTGTTGCGTGCATGCGGTCCTCCTCTTTCCTGTGTTTTTTTGTTCCTCAATGACCCGAGGAACCTTTCCTTGGTTTCCGTTTTCCCTTTCACCCTCCTTTGGAGCTTCAGGCTAGACCAGCTTCTCAACCATCCTTTTCACGGCTAGACTCGTCCTTTTTCCCCGTGCCCCGTTTTATGCCCCATCCTTCATCCCCTTATATAATTCTCTCCCCTTCTCTTTGCTTCCCCTTCTGGAAAGCTCTCACGGTTACTGAACGGCACGGCTCCTCCGAGGTCCTCTTAGTCCCTTCTCCCCAAGGATCTATGATTCTTTCCTTCCTACCCTCTTTTCCCGATCACCCGGATTGACCTGTGTGTCCCACCCCGAAGCCCTGTTACGTTCCCCTGTCCCCGTCCCTCCCCCTGCAGCATTCTACATCAAGGCTTCCCGGGCAACTCATCCCCTCGGTCCCCGATTTCCCAAGATTTTCCCAGACCAGTATCCCATAGCTCCCGTCCCTTGGTCCTAATCTTATCTGTCCATACCTTTCAGTCAACCTCTCTAACAGTCCTCTCCTCCTGCCCCTATTGCCTCCCCCTGCCTCTGTCTCCTTTCCTCTTTATCCATCAATTTACTTGACTCTTCTCCTTTTCCTTCCTCAGTTTGATCTATCTTCTCTGGTTGCCCTCAGCCTTCTGTTACTACCTAAATCTTCCCCTTTTCTTTTTCGTACGGCATTTGATAAGCCGGTTTTGCTCTCCCCCCGCCAGATCCTCGGAGGATCCCCTGACCTCCCTAGATCGTAGTTTGCTTAGGATCGCGCCCCGGATCTGATCCCTAGGTAGAGATGGATTACTCTCCCTTTCTCGCTTTGCTCCAGGCGGTTTTATGGACAAGTTCTCTCAGCTAATCTTGTGTTGTTTGTTCGGCTCTTAGGACCATTATGGAATCACAACCTCTTCTTTCCTTCTTGCTTCCCCGTTCCTGAGGGGGATTTCCCCCCTCTCCCGTTCAGTTACGGATACGCGCACCCTTTGCTTTTTTCCTCCTCTCCTTCTAGGAGTAAATTTGGGACCTTCCGCCGAAGTGTTGTAGCTGACGGGC
>Ga0179593_1400215_pt1 | contig 13437 bp, 13 predicted proteins | sample CZODoug2_1_08_16_FD_185931 | JGI IMG/M metagenome (GOLD analysis project Ga0179593, IMG submission 185931) | Vadose zone soil fungal communities from Angelo Coast Range Reserve, California, USA - CZODoug2_1_08_16fungal (PacBio error correction) | ecosystem: Environmental > Terrestrial > Soil >... | reverse complement strand
GAAATCACCCGTTGTTGCCCTTAGATATTTCAATTTTCAACCCTTCTCCGGCGAGACGCGGCGCCCTTAGCCCCAAACTGGTCCTGACCTATCAGTGGGTCTCGACCCCTTTCCCCTGAGTGCTAAGCACAGGCTCCACTTAGGATGGTAATAGTCTTTTGGTTTGAAGTCATCGTTTCTCTCCGAACTCCGACTCGAAACCGTCATGCGAGGTATCTTCCCTGGACCCAAAGAGTATCCGTGCGCGTCTATAAGGCCAAGATCCTCAACTTTGAAGAACGAGCTCGGACCGCGTCTGGCGTTGTTTCTCCCCCCCCAGTCTCTCGGAAAGCCAACGACGGTCGTAGCTTCTAAGCTCCCTTTTAGGTCCCAGCGGAGCCCACGCCCTGGAATTCGAATTTTTTCCTTATTCATGTGACGGTCTTTTGCTGCAGAACTACCCGGAGTTTTCTCTCCCCCTGGTTCTCTCTCCGTCCTCGTGGAAGAGTCAAACCACGCGCCCTTGGTCGCGAGTTCAATTGCTCACGGCTGGACGTTTTTCCCAACCAGCCGTTTAGTTTTTGAGCTTCGTCGGTGACAGCCGATCAGTCCCCCTACGCTCTTGCGGGCGATAGCCACATTATCCTTTCGAGCGAGACTACCTTTTTAGGCCACGACGATCATGATTGAGCCTCCTCCCGATCCCCTTTACGTCCCCTCGTCCAAAAGCTTTCCCGCCGCAATCGGCAGTCTAGAAGACCCTCTGTCAGAGGTGGTGCCGGATCTCTATCATCGGATAATCGCCCGTTAAGATTTTAGCATGGTTTTTTGTCGCAGCGCATACGTGGCTCTCCGAATCCGAAGGGCTCCACCTCGTCTTTCAGTGTCTACAAGGAAATCCCGTCTTTTCGTCCTCCTTTCGTCTTGTTTTCATGCCCTTACATTATCGTCGGTTGCGGTTCTCCCCGTCCAGAGATCCTTTTGATGCCCTTTTCTGCGGATCATGAAGGATGACGTCTGTCGCCTTTTTGGATTCTAACCCCCCCTCAGCTTGTCCCCTTGAGATAGTGCGGCTTCTTTGCGTTTATAGCTTCTTTACCTCTCCCGAGCCGAGAGCTTATTTTTCTCGCGGCGATGCGCCGTTGCTTCGAGGGACGGGCTCGCAGCCCGTGCGTCAGATAAGAGTTCTCACCTGCTCACCGGTGCTTACTTTTTGGTGTGACCTGCCCGTGAATCATCTTTCTCGCCTCCGGAGGCCGTCCCTATCGCACGGGCTAGCTTCGCTAGCTCTTGACTTTTTTTGCCAGTTTTGAAGCGGACAACCTTCGCCGAATGTCCTTGACTCTTTTAGGGAGGATAGGGCGTCGACACTGACGCGACAGTCGCTGACTGCGTTCCTCGAGCGTTCTCGAGTCTCCTTCCGACTCCCCAGGTGCCCCTACCCGCTCCGGCGTCCGTCGTCCCTTCTGACTCTTTTTTTTTTTTAGTGGCTCCTTGTTAGGTTCGTGTTCTGACGGGATTGGCCGGTTTGCGCAGCTGTTTAACCCCTCTCTCTTTCTAGGTGAAAAGCTTTTTACCTACGTGGAATTTCACGGAGCACGAACTTTCCCCCCATCCATGGCGGTGTCCGGTCTTTCCTGGGGGTTGCCCTCGTGGAATCCCGTCCTCTTTTTCCTTAGATCAACGCGAGCTAGCTGCATGATAGAGCGGCACGTTTCTTGGGGGGTATTTCTGACGACGACGCCGTCAGCGCTATGGCTGGACGTCCTATCGGTCGGGTCGATTTCTTCAACAACCTGTTGACGCGACAATCCTTCTGCGGACTTTGTTGGTTTGTCGGAGGCGTGGGACTCTCTCCGTGATCGCTCGAATTAATACTTGCTAATTTTTTCACCCACGATCATTGTGGCCAGGCACTGGTTTTAGATACCCTTGGCGCCCGGTGTTTTGTGAATTAGGAAGGTTAGTCGGTACACTCCCGGGCTCAAGCTTGGGGGGACCTGATTTTTCCCGACCGAGACAAGACAAGCTCTGTTTCTCGTAGGCGCCCCTACTCTCCTTCGCTCCTAGCCGTATCGACCTCTTTTCAGCTGCTAGTGACCAGTCGAGAACCACGCTTGGACCGCGCGACGTACGAGGCCGGATGGTGAAGTTAGCGAGGGTCTGAGGCATCTCGCACCCAAATTTCCTTTTTGAGGAACCCCCCCCCCACCCCAACATGTGTTTCCGATATTCCGCCGGTAACCGATCAGTACGGCGTCTTTCGGCCTAGCTGTCCCATGTCGCCCGCCGATTAACCGACAACTTTTCCCCTTGGGGCAACACCTCGTAGGTAGATCAGCGCAGGCGCTTTTCTCTTCAAATATCCATTTCTGTTGCTGATAACTTCCGTCTCGGGCCGCACAGTTTCCTAGACCTTTGCCGACGGTTCATATCTCATAGCAAGAGTCAGTTCGCGACTTTGTAGAAGAAGGTGTCCTAATGGTCCCATGGCGTTCGGCAGCGGATCCTTGAGCCTGATTCTTTTTTTCGTTTCTTCCACCTCCCTATAGTTTCCGTCGCGGATGTACGCAGCCATTTAGACCTTCTCCCCATTCTTATTCTTTTGAGCCGCGAGCTCTTCGGCACGTCGCGGACCTTTGCATTTGTCAATTCCTCTACTCTCATAAGTTGGTTTTGCGCAGTCGACGACTGGCGCATCCCCCTTTTCCCCGGTCCCGACGGCACCAGGCGCCTGTTGTTTTAAATAAGACTTCGAGAAGTGGCTCCCCATGGCTGTAGAAGCGCCGTCCTCTCTCCTTGCCGACCTACACCAACTCCAGTCCTGATCATCGTTTTTGCGGATCAAACGTTTTTGTCCAACTGCCGCAGCCCACACTTGACTCGTATTCCACCGTCGCGATCAGTGCGCCATCCGCGAAAATCGGGAGAGTGTAGATGCCTCGGCCCTTTCTTCGTCTTTTTGTTCCCTTTTGCGGCAGACGACGTGTAGCGCCCCCCCGAGGGGGAAGACTGCCTCGGCCTTCTGATCCGCCCTACGAGGTTTTTGGTTGCGTTACGGTTAGATCCGTGCGGCGACCTGGACTGACGGGGGGCCGACGACGTATTTTGATCGTTTCGCTGGAATTCATACGCCACTGGTGCGCCAAAACTTGGCGGCGATTCCATTTCCACCCAAAAGACTGTACGTCGCGCTAGCCACCAAAGATTGGGCTTTCTCGCTGTTCCACGTTCTCCCCTCGAAGCTTCCCGAGGCTCTACGGCTCGGCGGCGTCGCGTCGATCTTCTCTTTGTCGAGTTTGAGAGTGCGAGCATCAGCCATAAGAACCCTTTTCCGAGTGGTTCCGCCCCGTTCCCGGCACCAGGTTTTTCGCGCCCACCCTTTTGAGTCCACTGTCTCTTTTGTTTCCCCGATCCCGTCTTATCGTCGCGACGGTCACCCGCCTCGATTCTCTTTTTCCGATTTTCTCCCTCGACCAGCTGCTTCGGGCAATTATTTTTCCCGACCCGATTAGTTTCCTCCTTAGCGGTCCGGGCGGAATAACCGAATTTGAAGTCAACGTTTTGCCGGCCGATGGACGCGTCCAGTTCTGCTCGTCCGGGATCTAGTCGCTGTGCGGCGAGACAACCCTCAAGGCGCACAGGCCTGACTTCCAAGCACTTGCTAGGTAAGTTCGTGAGAGCGTGATGGTAGGACTCTTCCAGCCTTCGTTCCGGAAGTTCTCATCGGATCACCATTTTCTTTGCCGCATTTGCGTGGGGCCACACCCACCTCATTCCCCCTTTCAGTCACCCCGACTTGTCCCTCGAGCCCCTGCGGTCAGTGGCGAGTAATTAAACCTCGACTCAAGCTCTTTCTTTTCTCTGAGGGCAACTGGTAGGTCCCCCCCTCGTCCTTCTCTAGACATGCTCTGGGAACTCGGTAGTTGGCTAGTAATACCCTCCCGTTCAATCATCGAACTCGAGGTCAGATGAACAGTTCGCCCTAGGTTTTCTTCACCCGTTGCATCTCTTTTGGATCCACGGCTTTTGCCCTCGTGAGCACGTATATAAACGTGCGATCGGACTCCCCCCCCCCCCCCCCCAAGGAGGCTGTCTTTGATCTTGGGTTGCCATCAACAAGAGGAAGGTGGAATTTCTCGTTGTCAAATATTTCTCGACCAGTGACGAACAGGGCTGACTTTCTCCCGTACTGCCTCGTCCGCCGATATCGAGGCGCCTCCCCTGAGATCTCTCTCGGGCGATACTCTAGCAAACTCGTCCCTCACCGCTGCCGCGAGTGGTTGAGAATCCGACGCAAGTCCCCAAGCAGTCATCTCTTTTTCCCTCAGTCGAGAGCGACATAGATTTTGGCTTCTCTTTGTTTCGTAGTTCAAACCCTGAACCGCTTTGACTCCTTTTTGGCGCATGCCGCCTCCCTCCTTTGAAGACTTCCTCAGTCGCGACTGTGGTTGGTCCGGTTTTTTCCAACTGCGACGTCGGAAGGACGCACTTCGGAGTGGAGGAGTCCTCCTTTCGTTGCCCGACACCATCTTAGTGAGGATTGCCGTCGTTTCGGATTTATCCTTTATGCTTTTATTTTCCCCAGACCCTCTTGACCCTGCATTCTCGGGCTCTTTCCTGTGATTGCGGGGCCCCTTTCCGCGTGAGAATCGTTGGGTAGGGTTTGTTTTCTGAACTTCACATATTCTCCGTAGTGGCGTCGGGTAGTCTCTTCGCACTCGACTCATGTTTTCCTCCTTTCCTCTCGAGGACTGGCTATCTTCCTGATCGGTCGTCACCCCTTGGGGCCGATTGAGGTTGCTCGATCAGCCGTGGGTGATTTCTCCACACCTGTACCGGCGTGGTTTTTACTCGTACAACTCTTTCCTTGGTCGGAGTCTCCTCCCTCTATCGTGTCGTGCCTTGCAGTTCAGTGTTCCCTGGACCGTCAGCAGTTTCGTGAAAGGCCAGGCTTTACTCGTTTTGAGCGAAGATGGGCGCGCGTTCTTAGGCCTAGCGCTGACATTTTCGTGGCGTGCCTTTATTTTTGTGCGTTGCCCCACATTCGACGCGGTCCCCCTTGCTTCCGTTCTCACGTGCTCTCTGTTTTCAGCAGATTCTCGCAGATAGCGGGCGCGAGGTAGAGCTCTTGCACTTGACCATCGGCAGATTGGTTCGAGGTGTGCTTTTTCTTAGATAGCGTCACCTACTCAGCCCGAGCGTTATACATCTAGTTGCAGGATGCAGAGTGAAATGTCGAGAACATGATTTTTAGCACCTCTTGACGACCCCCCCTCTTCCGACGCGGAGCCTTACATATCTTTCTTGCTTTTCCGTTTGTGTTTCTTCCTCGCACTTTCACCGGGTATCTCTTCTTTCCCTTTTGTTGTGAGAGATAACCGGTCTGAGATTCTTCGCTTCACATTAACCCACCCCAGCAGTTCGATCTGTCCATGCCGTCGGGTCCGTTGTCCATTCCATCCTGGCGAATAATTTGAGCGACCATTTACTCGCCTGTGCCCTTCCGCGCCCCCCTCTAACCCCTTCCGATAGGGATTAAGAATAGTTTTTCGTCCCCCCGAGAACTCAGACTCCCCCTCCAAAGACCTTCCTGCCGTCTGGTCGGCAGATTCCGAACCAACATTTCGCTTTGCTGCTCGTTGGCGGCCCCAGATCAGCCTTGAGTCCCCCTGATCTCGTTCGCGTTGGAGGTTTTTTTTTTTTCTTTCCCTACAACCCGCATCCCTAGCGGCACCTCACAAAGGTGCAAGTGTTTAATCCCCTCCTTCCCAGCGTACCGAGGACGCCCTTCTACGACCCTGATCCTTTCTCCTTTTTTTGCTTGCATGGAATACCTTAACTTCGCGGATCCCTTCTTTCGGATCGTCTTCCTCCCCCGTCTTTGTCTGTCCAGCCCAAACCACGCCACACATGTGGTTCGAGCACCCAGGTTCGTCTTCCGATGCAGCCCTCCGCCAGCCTTCGTCTTAAGACTTTGATCTAGCCTCCTCTTTTGACCTTCAGTGCCACCAATTTTCCCGGTTCGAGCTCCGGGACTACCCTACCTCCAGCCTGCTGGCCAGCCCCCCCGCTCTACCCAGAATTCTCCCACTCCCCCGCCCCCGCACGGGGTTTCTTCCCGCCCCACGGTCGCCGAAGAACTCTGGTTCCTTTTAGTGGTGACGGAGAGCACATCACCGAGGATACATCGCTCCCGCGCCCTACCCCTCAGCCATGTGTTTTTCGCACTTCCTCTATAGACTTTGCATTCCGGACTGCTCCACCCCGTGTCTATTCATGTCATTTCAAACTGCACGCGAGTTTCTAATTTCTTCTTGGGATGCTCAAGGTAGTTTTCCCCTTCGTGAGGTTTCCCTCCCTCCCAAATTTCTCCCTCTACTCTGGTTTATCATTTCTACCGCGGATTACTTAGTGTAGCTTCGTCGGCTCCCCCAAAACCTCCCCCCCCTCCAGCGTCCCTCTTTTTCTCGGTGCGGAGGCTTTTTTCTTATTTCCCCGCCTTCGAGCGTTCTTTTTCTTCTTTCCCTCCTCCCGCCCCCTTCGACCCTTTGGCCCGACGAGGGTCGTACGGCGATAGGCCCGTTAGCCTTTCACTGTCATAAGTCGTATTTCCACTGCTTTCGGATTCCCTTTTGTTGGCTCCTTATTTGGCATCCTGAGATAGAACTTGAGCCGTCCGACGCGTGCTATATTCCATGAGCTTCACGAGGCAATCGTGCTTCCCTTGCCAATGACGATTGGCCGGGTATGCCCTACCTTTGTCGCGTGCAGATTTCTCTTTGTCAAGTTTCTGGGACGGACTAAGGGTTCCGTTCTCTACTCCTTTATAGAGCTTTTTTTCTTTCTCTTGCCTCCGGACCCTGGGCCTTTTACGGCGTCTTTAACGTGATGAATCTGTAACCCGCCGAATTGTCCCTCTTTTCACGGTCGTCATTACTTTGCTTGAGGCCTTTTCTTTTACAAATGACTGAACGCTGCGGTGTCTCCTCTTATCTTTTGCTAACGTGGCTTTAATACTAGGCATCCAGGCTCCCATGATGATTACCTCTAACGTTTTTTGTCCGCGTATTCCTTGGTTCTCCGTTCTTGGAACCCTCCCGTCCCTTTTTAGAGCCGCTTATTTTTTTTTTTTTTTTTTTTAACCCCTTCGATAGCGGCCTGAGCCTAGTTACGATATTTCGGCGGGTTATACTCCCTGACGCCCTCCATTTCCCACCGATCCGTTAGGAGTAGCGTTGTCCCCCCCCAACCCATGTTCCTTCCCCCGGTTTAAGAAGTGGCGCCTTTTTTTCGCTATTTTCGGTATCAGGAAGTCGCTATATTATGCGGCACAACCCTCCAGTGGGTGTAGGAACGGTTGTCCTTACCATTTCGCACTTTGGGTTGGGATCCCTCACATGCGTCCTTTTTCCCCCTTTCTGTTTTCCCACTTTTCTTTATGCTTCGTCTTCACTGATTTTGGATTCGAAGTAACGCGGAGTCGACGCCTTCCTTACTTCTAACCCCCGTAATCTTTCGTTTTTCGTCTCGTGAAATAGCCTGACCAACGATTGGGTAGCCCGCAATACAAGTCATCTTCCTTTTGCTGTAATTATGCCGCTTCAGTGAGCCATTCCATAGCACAGGGTATGGTTTCCGTCACCATGGTTCGATTCTTCCGCCGTTTTCCCAAGAACCGGCTTCGTTCTTCTCGCCCTTCGTCCCCATTTTTCCAAGATTCAACCTACCTCCCTCCCCCCCCCTCGTCCGATCAGCTGGCGTTAATATTCCCCGCATGTTTGCGGGATCATTTCCCCTCTGGGATCCCCCGCCCCCAGTAAGAGAAGAGAATCTTTCCTGGGCCTTCTACGACTCACGATTCGTCGGAGAGTCCTGACTCGACGTATTCCCTAGATTTCAGTCTTTCTTCGTGCCGGGTTCTTTTTTGCTCAGCCTCGAAGATTTTTCGTTTTCTTATCAACACCTCGTTTCCCCTTCCTTTCTGTACGCTCCCCCCTGTTCCCTCTTGCTTGGCGCGAACCGTCCTTCGGTCAGTCTGGACAGACCAGTGGGAACTCTTCCTTCTACTTTCTTCTCTTTCCTTCCCCTTTCCTGTTGTTTTGCTGATCTCCTTTCTAAGGACCTTTAATTGCCCATTCTTCCCCCGGCCCGTGTGCCCTTCCTAGGTCTGGTTGATTAGTTTTACAGTCACCTCTCGTCATGAGAAGGGGATTCACCTTTGCTTTGCCGTCCATCCTCCGAACTTTGTGGCCTTTCAACGGCACATACCGCCACTAATCTCTCTTCCGCTTCCCCGGCTAACTTGCACTTCCTGCCCCATATCCCTCGGCGCCCCCGTGAGCTTTTCGACCGTGCGAGCAAACCTCCTTGATTATGTCTGATCTTCCTCTTATTTTTCTGCAGATGCCCCTATGAATGATTTTTTTTTTTTTTTTTGCGGACGATCCCCTTTACTTTCGCCACCCCTTTCGGGGAAGCATTTTGAACTCGACTATGTTGACGATACCGTAGGGGGGTGTTTGGCTAAGGTTTTAGATAGTAATCGTCAAATTTCCCCCCTTCTTTCGGCCGTTACTTTTCCTCCCTTCCCCCTTTGACCCCCCCGTGACTGAGGTCATACCCCGATCTCCTCCATTTGGTTATCAATCCAATGCGCCCGATCTGCAAGCCCCTTCCTAACATTCACCACTCACGATTACGAGGCTCGTCCCCCAGCGTTGTATGCTCGTGTTCACGACGACTCTGAAGCTGACCCGCGGTGACCGGCCCCCCCCCCCTTGCGTTTGATTCTCTTTTTTCTGAAGCCTCCAACCCTTCTTTTTCTGTCTGGGAGCGTAGACGCACGCCTTCCATCCCTTTGAGCCGGAGTCCGAAGGACCTGTTGCCTGCGTCAGCCCGTCTCGGGTCTTTTTCTCCTCAACAACCGTCCAGCCCCCCCTCTCTATGTGGTTCCACTCTTCCCGATCTCCCCCGAGTCGGGCCCAAACGCTCCGATTCCCCGATCTCTTCTTCCTCATCCAACTATCGATGCAACTGTAGTGTTGGAGAGGACCCGCCCGATAATTTCTTTTTTTCTCCCTAGCTGACCTTCCTTTAGTTCCCTACCGAATAAGAACCTTTTCCTCCCTTTCTCTTGTCCCTCTAGACTCCCTCTTTCCTCGTCTTAGGAAAAAGGGATTAAATTAAGCGAAGGCTACAGTCCCCACCTCCGGAGAGACTCACGTCGCGTCTTCTTTCCTGTCTTCACTCCCTTCGTTTCCTCTGTAAATCTTCTATTCTTCCCCTAGTGTTCTGTGAGGAAAAGACGTACTCCTCCCTTTCCCATCCCACGACCGATCCTCTTTCTGTTCTGCCAGTAATCCTACTCCTCCGAGTTTAAGTTCTTGCCACATGGTCTTACCCGCGCCGAGCGAACTGATATGCACCGTCGGCGACCGTCCCTTCTTCCCCTTTCCGCCCGGTACTTTTTCCCTTCGGGGAAATCCTTCACGCTGACCCTTTCTTGAATCTGGTCTTCCCCGGCCACCTCGCTTTCTTCTTCCCGGATGGCGCTCGGAGAAGATAGCCTTTTTCTCGAGGAAAGGAATATTTCCCCTGAAGCTAGTGATTAATAAGGCTGGCCCTCCCCGCTCCATGAAAGGTGAGAAGTTCGTTTTTTCCCCGTATCTCCCATTTTATGCTTTCCTTTGTCCCCTTCCTCACTTTGGGGCCCTTTGTCCTTGAGCGCGGCGCTCAAAGATCCCGATGATGCCCATACTCCAGAATCTTTCTTTTTTTCATAGATTTTGACGCTTCTGGTTTAGTTTCTTTTTTCGAATTCATCACTTTCATCTTCCGCCGGAGTTCGTCAATGATCCCTGCATATCGTCTCTTCCCATGCGGAAGAGTCCTTAACCGAACGGCAACCTTTAGTTCGAAGCGATGAAGGACTCTCCCCCGTAACTCTCTTAACGTGCCCCTTTTTGTCTTCTCGTTTTACACCTGCTCCGTCGGACGCCTTCGTGAGTCGTATATGCTCATTATGGAGATAGCAACACGCTGCTCTCGTTTAGTTTTCGTTCTACCCTCTTTCTCTGCCTCGTCCTCGCCATCCCTTTCCCCCTAGTTCTGGCGAGGTTCCGATGCGGGGCGATCACCCTTTTGTTTTGAGTCTAGTCTGTTTTTAGAGGTAGTTCTTCTCAATCAGCGTTTTCCCCTTTAGGCTTCTCCCTCGTGATAGTCAACTCCCGCTAATTTTCCTACTCTGGTCGGCGAGAAGTTTCTGATCTCCTCTTCGGCCGTAGCTCTTTTGTTAGGCATCAGCGGCGCCGGGGGGATCTTTGAAACCAAATGTCTTTTTTCCTATTGTTTTTTTTCCTGGTACTCGTTCTCCCCGACTGCCCCTTTCGTGACTACGGAAGCTCTCTATAGTGCTTTCCTTGTCTCGGGGTAGTCTTGCCGACCTAATGCTCAGTTGAAAGTCCGTCGTGGGTCCTCTTTCGCCATTTCTTTTTTTAGTCGCGTTTTCGGCCTAAGCTCTCCCATTGGTGGCGTTTCAGTCCTCTTCGGTGTCGCCCACGCCGAGGTCCCCTGACGTTATTAAATTTGTCTGTTTGGCCCTCCGCGAGTCTGCGTGATCTTTTTTTGTCGGAGGTCTCTTCGCGTAAGCCCCCTCCTTTCCGGATGCTTTTTTCCTTCTTAGCTTCTAGATCTAGAACGATTCTTTCAGCTTTCCCATGGCGGCGTCCGGTCTCAAGTTTTCAGGTGCGAAAAACTTGATCTGCGGGCAGATTGCCGACCCGATTCGCCTTTCTCTCCGTCCTTCTTTTTTCTGTTCAGACTCTCTTCCATCCCTCCCACGTTTCATCCCTTTACTCTCCGTGTTGTGGTTGCTCTTCTCCCCTTTGCGATCAAGTTCCCCCACTACCCTCTCGATGAAGGAGATCGATCTTGTATTCGCAATCGGGGCCAGATAATGTTTGTTATCGACCCTTCACTCCTCTTTTCTTATGACTTTCCTGCAGCCGCCCCCCCTCTTTACAGTCCTCTTTCTTCCTTCATCGTATCTCGACGCCGGATCATCGCCACCATGACTATTGTCGGTCCGCCTTCCCTCTGACCCCAAGAGCTACCCGGATTCCCCTCTTCTCCTTGAAGTTCCCCCCAATCTTCCTCCACCCTTTCCTAACGAGCGTCCCCCCGAGTCTGGGTACACCGGACTTCCCGCCCACGACGTTTTCCTTCTTGATGCCTCCCTCTTTCCCATTGCGTCTGCTAAACGCGGACCCCGCCCTTTCCTTTTCCTACACGACCTGCAGGTCCGAATGGTAGGTTTCAGAAAAGCAACGACGTCAGCCCGAGCTGGCGTTTCGTTTTCTCCCCACGTCTTTTTACGAGTACCCGCCCCAACCCCCCTTTCCCTTTTTTTCCCCCTGCTCCACCAATTCGCCTTCTTCCCATGCCGCGAGATCTCGGGTTGAAGAAGTTAGTAGTATACGCTCCGCTTCAGTACTCGCAACCTCTCTCTCCCCTGCTCTCCTCCTAAAAGAACTCCCCCCGAACCCCTTCTTTTTCTAAGTCAAATACTTTACCCATTGACTATTCGCCCACCCCTTCCCCCTCGGTTTGATCGCCTCCGACCGTCGCCCCGAAGAAAGAATGGTCATCTTGGCATCAGCGTTCTCCATCGTCCCGTCTCCGAGCCCTCCGCATCTTTTTTTTTCGAGTCTCAGTTGAGCTTCCTCGAATTACCTTCCCCCCATTCCGCCGTGTTCTTCTACATCACAGCGAGATTGAGGAAGTCCATTCATTCGGTATCCCTGCCACACAATTTCCTTACTGGCCTTTTTACCTTTTCCGACCCCTACACAGAGTTCCGCAGATGACTCCCAGTTTTCTGGGCCTTGCGAGCTGATATCGTGTTAGTGGAGTAGGATGATAAACAACCCAGACGCCCGGCATCGGATAGTTGGTTTTCTTCGTTAGCTTGTTCCCGTCCTCTGTCGAGTTTACTTCCTTTACTTTGAGCCTCTTCCTACCGTGCCAGACTCTTGTATGGTCTCTCCAGCAAAATGCCCCAGTAGAGTTCACAATGCCTCTGGGAGAATTTATTTCCCTCCCCCGATGGTCACTTTCGAGCTCGTCTCCTTTCGGAGTCCTCTTCTCACGGTCGTCTCGGGCACCTTTTCCTTGCACAAAGACTCAGGCCGTTTCCCTTTCGCCGTATTACGCGTTTTCTGTTTTCACGGGCGGTCCGTGACGATGACGCGCTCCCTGACGCGTTTTCTCCTAGCAGGTCCTTCTTTTTCTGTTTCCTGCGCCCCTTTTTTTTTGGGCCCCCCCCCCGAATCTCCCCTTATGGCGTTAAACGGGGACTACCCAACGGCGAGTGGATAGAGCCTTGTTCCTTTCCGGTCTTCTGCTTCTTTTTTCCTTCCCTTCTCAAGTGGGTTCTTCCTCTTTTTCTTTGCTGAGGCAGCCGGACTTGCCTTCAGTAGGCCCCTTTCAACGCTAAATCTTTCGTTTTAAAGTAGGAATGGTGGAGACGTCGATGGGAATACTCCTTCCTTCTCTATCTTCCCCCCACTTCCGAGCTAGCGGAATTGGACCTGGTCCCTCTGCTTGCAGTTTGCCTTTTTGTATCTCCCTACGGACGCATTGTTCGACATTGTTTTTCCGAGAGATCCAACCCCCTGCCGCGACTGCATTGGTCGGTTGCTGCGAGGCTTCGTACGTTATAGTGTTTGTTCCTTCTCTCTATCCGGTGTTTGTACAAAAACCGATCAGTTTTTTGCTTCCCTTCCCCTTGTTTCCGTTTAGTTTTTTGCCTTGAAAGTTGGCGGAACGGGGCTCAAGTGGTTTTAAGCGCCCCTCGACCCCTCTGTCTGATCGTAGCCCTCCTCCTCCTCCCCCTTCCCTACGCCTAGCCCTTTCCTCGCCTCCTTCCCTTTCCCCTCTTTTTCTCTCTTTCAGCGGAGCCAGACGTACTTGAAGCGGCTTGTGAAGTTTATGAGAAAGGAGCATTCTCGCCCCAAGTTTGGTCGGCCCCCCCTGGCTTCCCCCTGATCGATATCCGCCTCGCTTCCCCCAATTCTGCCTTTTAGTCGGAGGCATCGAACGTCGTCCCCCCTGCATGAATTAGACCCGTTAACTCATCCCCCAATGAGTAGTTTTAAGCGCGGCGCGTGCTCCCCCCCCTGATTCTTCCCCCCTTCTCTTTTCCCAAGGTCGATTTAGGTCCTCCCCCCGTAGTCTCATACGAACTGGCAGAGGCACTCCTCTCACTCCTCTATCAGCGATGGTCTTCTGAATGTTGTCCTCCGAGGTTCTTGTTCCCTCCTTTTCCAGTTTTTTCCTCTAATTATTTTCGTTTTTTCGTCTTCCCCCCTTAGCTTTCGGCGCATTCAGCTCCATGTTTTTCGAAAATCCTTCTCTTTTTTCTCGCCACGTACTGCGGACCTGGCCTATTGATAAAGT
>Ga0179593_1335933_pt1 | contig 13437 bp, 16 predicted proteins | sample CZODoug2_1_08_16_FD_185931 | JGI IMG/M metagenome (GOLD analysis project Ga0179593, IMG submission 185931) | Vadose zone soil fungal communities from Angelo Coast Range Reserve, California, USA - CZODoug2_1_08_16fungal (PacBio error correction) | ecosystem: Environmental > Terrestrial > Soil >... | reverse complement strand
CTTTTCCGTCTTAACCTTTTCCTGCCCAAGTTGAACGGTTCGTAGTTAATCCTTTCCCTGGTTTTTGTTCCAGTTTGCTTCCTTTTGAACGGTGTAACCTGGGTCTGCCTCGTCTCGGCTTTTTCCAACTTGGCCCAACTGATTTCTCCCATGTCCTGCCTTTTGTTTTTGACATTTCTACCAACCCTGCTTTGAGAGGAGATTTTTTTTTTCCCCTTCAGTACGATCTTTTGTTGATCTTGGCGTCCGTTTGCCCTCTTACCACATTCCCTATTCAACCCGCTTGCTGCCAGTATTTTTTCTTGGCCTTCGCCATGTTTTCCCCTCTTGGACACAAAACTGGATGTTTCCGTTTACGTCTGAGTTTTGCACGCTTGGCCAGTCCCCTTTGAAGGTACTTTATTGCATTTTCCACCCTTGAGACGAGACCGCGAGACGGGTTCTCCTGCGCCACGGGGTCGCGTAGGTTTTCAAGCCACTTGCTTTTTTCTCACAGGGAAGTTGCATTCCCCCAATGAAGGCCTATTCCGTTGCTTTCCGGTTGTCCTTTTCGTATACTGGCCGCGTTCGTTCCCGATTTGCTTGACCCTGCTTTCCGTTTATACCTATTTGAACCTTTTTAGGTTGTTCCGGTCAGGCACTGCCTAGTTAGTAGCTCCCTTCTACCCATTGATTTCCCCCCTTTTAGGGCTTTTTGGTTTCGTGGGTACTGCACCCCCACCCCGCTTCCGCGCGTAGGCAGGTGGATGTAGACTCCAGCTCTTTCCTCCCCCAGAACTCACCCCCCCGAGCTGGGTCTTTTTGTCCGGTCATGACCTCAGGAGCCTGCCTTTTTTACCACTTACAAGACCCTCTTTCTGCATTTCTAGGTGCCCTTTCCTGTCACCTTTGAAGGTGGCTTTTTGGTAATAGTTTAGCGTTGGAAGGCATTCCCCCCCGCCGCCCGTTTCCAGTCCACCCCACCAGAGATGCGATAATATCGTGTCTTTGTTTTTTTATCTTTTCCCCTGTTCCAAATTTTCCTCCCCTCACCCATTATTTTGGCCATTTCTTTTTCTCTGCCTTCCGCTGTCCTCTGCTTTCCCGACCCTGCGTTTCGGTAAAATGTTTCGACAGGAAATTTACTGTTATGAAGGACCGGTCTGCCCGATCCCCCAACTTTACCACTCTTTTAGATTGGTTTTCGTCACCAAAGCGGGGGATCATTTCCCTTCCCGCAGTCTCCTCCTATTGCCCTTGCTTTTTCCCCCTCTGCTTAGGTACCCTTCGCAAAACTACTGTGAGATCTTTTTTTCAGCCATGGCGGGGCTTTTTTTTATGTCCCTTCGTGTTTTCTGGTGGTGGTTGGCGAGTGATCCTGCACTCCGGTGAGTCCACTTTTTTTTTGCGCAATGGTGCCCCATCAATAGCCGATTTGTGCTAGTGAGAGGGCTTTTTCTTTCTTCCTGCCTTCAATTTTGTGTTAGCTCTTGTACCCTCCCTCTCTTGTTTCGTTAGCTTCCGGCCTTTTTTTTGCGTGCCCCTCCGGCTTTTTATTCAACCGTCATTTTTCGACGGCCTTTTCGAGTTTACCGTGCATTTCCGCAACCCTCCCCCCCCCCCCCTTCCCGCCTCCGTAATCGGTTCCTGTTCTGAGCCCCCCGTTCGCGCCTCCCACCCCAAAGCCCTGTGCGCCTTTTCGTCTTCCTGCCCCCCTCCGTTTTTCCGTGAGGTGCTTCGTATGTCCTTTTCAACCTGTCCTGTCCCCTCACGGTCCCCTAAGGCCATTGTTTCCAACCCATTTGCTTTCCCCTTCCCTAAGAATTTTGTTGTTGTTGAAGGCCTCCTTGGGTTCCCCAACTGCCCGGTCCCCCTGTACTTTTCTTCTCTCCCCGCCACAACCAATCTGACCCTTCAATAACCCTCCCCACAGGTCCCTTCTGACACGTGATTTTGCTTTGGTTTTTTTTTTTGCTACTGATTCCCTTCCCTCCTATCTGCCCCCCGTATGCTTTTTTTCCGTTTTAGCATGCCATGTGAACCCCTCACTTCTTCCTTGTTCGTTCCCACCTAAGGGATCTGCCGCGTTTGGGGTCCCCTCGGCCCTTCACCCCCCACTCATGTGGTCACTTGCGAAAAAAGTCCCTTTCTTTGGCGTTCCTTTTTTTGTTTTTTTGCCTTTTGATTTGCCTAGTTGCTCCCTCGCTATTGTCCCCCGTCCTGTCAGTTTTTCCGCCGCCAGGCTTTGTTTTTTGAGGACCAACCAAACCCGTTTTTTTCCCCCTGGCCCCCCCCTACCATCTACCGCCGCCTGTTTTTTCACTCTGCTTGTCCCTTTTGACCTTATGTTTCCCACTACGCCTCGTTCATTTCAACGCGGCTTTTGATCGGCCCCCCCCCTTCTTTTGGGGTTCCACCTTGCCTCTTCTTGGGTTTCGCCATTCTCATTCCGACATGCGGGGCGTCTTGGTTTGTTCTCTTCATTAAACCGTGCCCGCTCGGCGATACGCTACATTTCCTCCCAGTCCCCCTTTTTTTTTCCCCCCCTCGGCTTGACGGTTGCCCTCCAATCATCCCATGCCCCTATGTCGAGATGGCCGTCCCCCCTACCATCCTATTCTGGCCGACTTCTTTGGGTCTCTTACTTGTGTCAGGGTGTTTCTTTTGACAGGGTGTCGCAAACCTTTTTCCAGCCCAAGAGGCGTGCAGGCTCCGCCCACCTCGAAACCCCGTGACCTTTGTTGTTTGTTTTTCTTCGCCGGAGATCTTGCGATTTAACACTTTTTTTCTCTTGGGCTGTTCGTCGATCTTTTGTTGACTGATCCTTTTTCGCCGGTTTTTTTCTTCCGAGGGAGTGCCCTTTCCTCCCTCCCTTTTTTTGAGATTTTTCAAATACTGTCCTCGCTCCCCCTGAACGCTTGCTCTCCCCTTCCCCTGTTACGAAACATGTCGCGCTAACCCCGACCGCTATCCTGCTCCTTTTTTTTTTTTCCAACCTCGTCCTTCCCTTGTCCCCTGAAGGGTTAACATGTCCGCCGTCCTATGCACTCGACTTTCGCCTCCCGTTTCGGGTTTTTTTTCAATGCAAAACGTCCCGGCGAACTGAGAAAGTAGTTCCACGGTTGTGCGTTTTTTTCTGTGTTTTCACGCTTCTCAGTCCTTTTCGTCTTCCGTTGCCGATCTTGCGGCCTCGACGTCCGTGGCCTTTCCTACCTGGTTTTAATTATATTGTTTTGGAGTGCGACCTGCAATTGCCCTTGCCCCCTCCCCTGATGTTGTCTTCTAATGGTCCCCCTGGACGGGTTGGTGCCCCGCACTCCCAGCGTCCAAAGAACCACATTTCGTGGTACGTCTCGATAAATGCGACCCCGACAATCTTTCCTTTTTTTCTCTCACGTGGCCCCCTGTTACGTCGCTTTGTTTTGTTTTGCCAGAAGACCCCACGGAACCTTTTTCGTTTTTTTTCCTACCCATTTCCTTCATTCCCTCCTCACGATGGACATTTTTTTCACACCTCAAGGATTTGTGCTCCCTTGAAAGTGCCAAAGTCCTGTGTTTTCCCCCCTTTTTTACTGTCTCCACAGGCCCCCACAATGTGACGCCCCACCCAAACATGGCTGGCCGTTTTCACCAAAGTTTTTTTGTTTACCTGCGTGAGGGAGGATTCTTGCGTTTTTTTTTTTTATAAGACGGGGCCTTATTATTTCCAGATCTCCATTATTGGGGTTTTTCCCCCCGTGCCCTTGTTTGGGAAGAGGTGAATCTCTTCAAGATTTAAGGCCCCAGTTTTCTTTGCCCCACGGTCAAGGGTCTAGCTTTCAAAAAAAACGGTTCCCTTCCCAGGTGTCCTTTTGAACCCTTTCTTTCGTGCTGGCCCCCGGCACTTTGATGATTTGGCCCTCCATCCCCACTTTTGTTGATCCCGAAACCCCTCGAGGGTTCCGTTTTCCCCTCGACCCTGGTCTAGTTAGACCTTTCCAGTCCGTAATCTTCGTGTTTTTCAAATAACGATCCCTACTGGGCTTTTGGGTTTCGTTGCTGTTCCGGAGAAACATTTGTCTTTACTCCCAAGCTTATTTTTGAGAGATGGGCGAATCCGTCTTCCTCCTATCCCGGTCGGCCCCCCTCGGCGAGCGCTCTCCTCCCCCTGCAACTGGCTTTAGCTCCCAACAAGCCTCGTCTCTTTTTGCTTTTGCAACCGGCCTTTTTGCCTTTCACGAATGCCCAATGGTGCGTCGCCCCCGGGTGGAGTCTCCCTCCCTTTAGCCTTCGCTTTTTTCTGAGGTCCCCCGTCAGTTTTTTTCGTTCCCAGACTTTTTTTCCCTGGGTCCCTTTTTTGGTTCGTTTGTGCGGGTCGATTTGCGTGACACGGTTTTCAGTACCTTTCCTCCCCCTTGGAGTTTTCTATCTGGCCTCACATTCGGCGTTGGATGATCGGTGTGTTTTTTGTTCATCTTTTTCCGCTCAGGCGGCCTGCGTTCGTTAATTGCCTTTAAACTTTCCCCTGATTTTAGTTACCTTTCATGCTTTTTCTGCAATCCCCCCCCTGGGTAACATCGTGACGCGATGAGTTCGCCGTCGTGTATTTGTTGCGGTTTTTTTGTTTGACCCCTCGGATTCTGCTTTACCATTGTTCCTCTTTGTTACGCGAAATCCAACCGCATCGTCCAAGCTCCGGTTGGGTCCATAAAGCGCGTTCCTTGGATGTTTCGGTTATATTTTCTTTTATGAGAGGATGAGTTCCAGTGTTTAGACCACACTTTTCCCCTGTGCGTTCCGCCCTTTCCACCTCGTTCCAACCCCGCGGCGTGTTTTTTTTCCGTTCTTTTTGATCATTTTCGTTTCCGAGGATTTTCCGTATCCCCCTTTCTTGGGTACCTCTTTCTTCCCACGGTCTCCCTCATCGGGCTGTCCGACGTGGCCACCTTTTCGATGGGACAAGCTTCGTTTTTGCCCCCCCCCCTCCCCCTGACAGACTTTCTTTCCTGCTGGTGGTCCCCTCGAGCCGGGGGCGACCATTTTTTTGGCTCTTGTCCCTTTTTTTGCTTTACACCCTGATCGCTTTCGTCCCGTCTCGGGCGCTCTTTCCTCCGCTTGCACGGCCCCTGCACTGGTTCTTCATTGCTCACTTCCTTCCCTTACGTTTTTGCCGAGTTTTCTCGGCCCCCCCCCCCGTTTACAGTCGTCATGTGTTCTTCGTGTCTTCCCGCCCCCTGTTCGCGTCCTTTGTCTTCATTTTTTTTTTTTTTGGTTTCCCTGGCCCATTTTCCTGTAACTTTTTTTTTTGTTTTTGGCAAATGCCTTTGATGCCTTACCCCTTCTCTCTTTCTTGCACCGATTGCATCTCCTTCCCCAAGGAGGGCCCGGGGTGTTTCCCCCCCGCGGCTCCGGCGTACCTTGTCTGGGCCACCAACATGTAGCCCTCCTCTGATGGCCGTGCGGGCTTTTTCCCCCCACGCTTTTTGAAGACGACCCCTTTTTTTTTTTCATTGTGCTTCGTTGCTTTTTTGTGAGCATGCGGCGTATTTCTGGTCCGGTCCTCTCTCTTTTTAATATCGTTGTTTGCGTGTACCCTTTCTTTTTCTGTCGCCAAATGGCTCCTCCTATGAGTCTTCCCTTTACCGCGCTGGGCCGTGCTTCTTTTGGGCCCCGGGGGGTTTTTTAACGCCCACGCCTTCCCATCCATGGTCCTCTTCGGGCTCTCGGGGTGTTTTCCATGTTGTTGGTAGTTTCGGTTCCTCTTCCAAGGCTTTTACCCTCCTTTCACATCGGGCCCGCTCCTTTGGCTGATATTTTTTTGCGCGTTTAGTCATTTCTGATCGTTTCCCCCCCCTCGGGGGCAAGCGGACCTCTTTTTTGGATTTCTTGCTACAGCGTTTCCCCCAAAAGCCCCCACGGGATTCCATGCCCATGATTGTATGAAAAATTTCTGCTCACATTTTCGAGGACTCATCCCCCCTATTTTTGCACGCCCTTGTCCTTTGTTCTGTGAAACCCCTGTTTGCTCCTGGGGCTCTTCCCATCCCCCTCCCCTGTAGCTGCAAATTTGGTTCCCCCGGTTTTTTCGCATGCGCTGTGCTCTTCCTTTGGGATTGTGTCCTCTCTTTTTTTTGCCCCCAATGCCGCGCCCCGGTTTCATCCCCCGGAGGAGTCCTTTTTCGTGCTCCTGCATGCTTCCTCTTGCTGTTTTTCCCGAGCTTTCTCCCTTTAAAGTTTGAAAAGGACCCCCTTTTACGATGCGGGTGTTCCCCTATCCGGATAATGCCCAGTATTCGAAAGGACCAGTCCCCAATTGCCGTCCTTCCCTGACCGACACCCCCCCTTGCCCCACCTCTTTTTTCTCATGCTCGTTGGAAGTCTCGCTACCTTTGGGCAGATGGGCACCCCCCAACGTTTTGGTTTTGCGGCAGGTACCGCCGACCCTGCCTTTCTTTTTTAAACTACCTTTTTCCCCTATTTGCCTTTGTTTCCCCCCCCGCCCCCTTCAAGTTGTCGACTTCTTTGGCCTTCTTTAGCGGCCACAAAAGACCCTTAGAATTGTAAAGAACTTTTGTAGGCTCGGTTTTCTCGCCCGAGGGGAAGTAGCCCCCCCCCCTCCTTTTCTTTTTTCCCCCCACAGCCTTTTCTTTTCCCCCGGATCAACCCCCTTTGATTTGTCCCCCTTCGCCCTCGTTTTTTTTTATCCGCAGGCACCGTAATAGTTTGTTCATGCTTTTTTTTTGATACTCTTGTGCCTGCCCCCCCCTTTTGCTTGATCTCTCGTGAGAAGATTTTTTTTCCGTTGCCTTGATTCGTCTCTTCTTTTACTTGCGTTCCGCCCCGCCGTTCTCCCACGTATATTCGGAGGGTTTCATGTTCCTACCCGTTTTCCGCCATCCTTCCCGCGTTTGGACCTTATTGTTTCCCTGGAAAGGCGTTTCTTTTCTTTCCGTTACCCATATTGCTTCTCACCTGTCCCTCATAAAGTTCGCGCCTTTTTTCAAAAATGGATTTTTCTTTTCCTAGTCCCCCCCCCTTTTTTTTCCAGGGTTTTTTCCCTCCCCCCTTGTTGCCCCCCCTCAGAAATATCGCTTGACCTTTTTTTTTTGTTTTTGGTCCTCTCTTTTCCGGCCGTCTTGGAAGTTTTTTTCCCGCTCGGCAGTTTCCTCTTTTTACCGTAGACTTGGTCTTTTTTCCGACTTTTTTCAGTTTCCTTCCCATTGAAGTTTAGCCCGTCACTCTTTGCGAAGTTGTTTTCCCCCACAGAACCTGTTCCCCTGAAGGACGTTTCACGCACCACCACACTTTCCTGGCCGTTTACATTTTTACGGTTTTCAACCGTCATATTTCACCCTCCACTTTGGTACAAACCTGAAGTAGTTTGTTCCCCCCCGGTGGTACTTGTTGTTAGCAAACACTTCGTTTTTTTTTTGTGGGAGCTCGTTTTTGATTGACGGAGCCTCCCTCTTCTTTTGATGCCTTGACGGACCCCCTCGCATATTGTTTCCCCTGGCGAACGCACCCCCATTTCTCCTTTTTTGAGACCGCTTGTCCAATATTTCTGAGCTGTCCTTTCACCTCGTATATCTCCCCTCTCGCTCCCCCCCACCCACCTTTTTTTAACGACAATACCCTTGTGTATTTTCCCTTTCCGTCCAGATGCCGGTTTTTCTTCCCCCCGAAGTTTACACCAATCACCGAACGACTCCACCGAATTCCCTTTTTGTGTGCCACCAACTTGGTTCCCCCCCCCGGCCCCACACCCTTTCAACTGTTTTTTCTTTGTGATCCTTGGGCGGCGGTTTATTGTTTTTTCCACCCCCACTCAAGCAAGCCTGTTTCAGACATGTCCACTGGTTTAGTCACATCCGGTTCATGGCGTAGGCCTCGTTGGGATAACGGCAGAAACCCCTTGGCTTCCTGCACTGACAACCCTTTGTTTGTGTCACCCCCCCGGCTGGCTCTCCGGCTGTCGACCCCATTGCCTCCTTCAGGCACATCAACTTGAAGAGCCTTTTTTTTTTTTCGTAGTCCGTCCACGCCTTTTTTTGAGTTTGTCACGCTTTTTTTTTTTGCGTTTTTCTGGGCCGGTCGTCAACCTTGATAGACATTTGTCCGCCAGTTCCCGCCCCCGTTAGTCTTTTTCCGGTCCCGCCCATTCGTTTTTCTGTCCAACCCCCCTTGCCCGTTTTGCCGTCGCTTACGAGGTGGCCACTTTTATGCTTTCCCAGCTTTCACGGCCACTTGTCCTTCCCCTCCTATGTCAACCCCCGATCTATTCCAAGCCCCCCGCCGCGCATGGGTAGACACTCATCACACCACTGCGCACCTGGTTTCCTGTCGCTAGTCACGGTTCTGTAAATTCTATGGAATTAATACACATAGGGCGTTCCGATTGCCCCTTCGGACAGAAACGAAAGCTTTTTTAGCCTTAGTGAATCTGAGTTTTTTCCCCCCCCCCGGGAGTCCGTTCCTTGAGCTTTGTTTTGCCCTCCCCCCCGTGATGTTTTCTCGCCTCAGGTTTCTTGGCCGAAGTGTCAAATTCTTTTTTAGTCCCCGTCGAGGCCCTTTTTTTCCCCCCCCCCTTTTCATGCTTCACGCCTCGTGGCTCCCTGACGGAGTATTCCCCTGCAATTAAGAGATTTTCCCCCCAAGACCTTCGCCGGGGTTATGTCCTTGAAGCACTGGAGTCCCGGGTCCTTTGACCCCAACCGTCCAAAAGAGTTCTTTTCGATTGTTGCATTTCATGACTGCCGTCTGTGCCTTTTTTCCCAGTCTTATTCTTTTTTGTGAGGATTTTCCAGCCCTGCACCTGCTTTCATCCCCCCAACCTCCATTTCCTTCGGCTAAGCATTCGGTTTGTGTTTTCTAAGTGCCCTGATCGGATCCTTAGTGCATCCTGTTGGGCGGATCTTTCTTTCCCCGGCGATTTCTTTTTTTTATGCTTCCAAGGAATTTTTTTCGGTTACACTTTGTCTCTTTGTTTGATGTCCCCCCCTTTGCGACTTTTTCGGTGATTGAATGCCCCCAAAAACTTTGCCCACCGTTTTTTGCCGCTTCTTTGACACTTCTTCTCTGGTTTTTATGTTCAGGTCCCCCCCCTCTTGCCAGCTTGACGCGCTTCTTCCCCAATTTTTCACCCATAAGTTTGCACTCCAGCGGCCAGATTGGGACAAAGACACTTTACTGACGCCCGAGTTTCCGAGTCCGTGTATCTTTTTGGGTAGGGTTTTTTTGGGTTTGTAGTCTTCAGTTTGGTTTTCCCACCTTTTTTTATTGGCTGATTTCCTAAGGTAATGTTTCGTGCCACGGAGATCCCAGGTTTTTCCCTTTATTCCTTGTTCCGTGTGTGCCGTGGCCTCGATTAGTGTTACTTCCCGTTGCTTTTTCAGCAGTCGTTAGATAGGACTTTTCCACTATGGCCGTCCTTGGCCGTCCTTGCACCGTTAATTGTCTCCCACACATCCTGGCCTTTGTTGAAGGCCCAATCAACTAACTTTTTCCCGAGTATTTTATTTCCGGGTACCTTCACATTTTCCGCCCCTTGTTACACGACAGAACCCACCTTTATCGGTTCTCAGTTTTCGATGTCCCCGGTCGTTTGACTCCGGCTTGTCCCGGTTCTTTTTTGACGTTGACTTACATTCGTTCTTTTGGCATGGGTGTCGTTTTTACTCACTCTACATTTGTTTTTCCCTTGGACCCCTCTTTCTCCACCCCCCGTTTGTTTTCTGGTATCTATTTTCCACGTTTGAACACAATGTTCCCCGTTTAGAGTAGCGGACACAAAACCCCCTCTCCCCCCAACTTTTGCCCCCCCCCCCCCCGCGAAGTCGAGTTCCCGACTCCACTCCAGGTCTTCTTGGTTTTCTGCGTTGCTCGTTTTTCGTGGATGAGACAACTTCGGCTGCTCATGGCGTTTTTCTGTTCAGGAGACATGTCCGGTGCAGTCCTACTCCCTGGTGTCGTCGTGCATAAGCCGCTCTCCGGGGCGCGCTTCCCATTCCCCCCCTGAGAGTCCCATTTCGTCCCCCCACCCCTTGTTTCCTTTTGTTTTGAATCCTTTTTTCTGGCCCTGTGACTTCTGTCCGCTTCGTTCTCTTTCCCCAGTTCGGCCCGTCTCCTGCGCCCCACACGGCGCTTGCGTTTTTTGTCACACCAACCCGGACCCTCCCCCCTTCCCTTTCGAACCTTTTCTCATGTCTGGTTCCCCCCCATCTCCCGCTCGGTGCACTTATTTGAGACTCCCCTCGATTGTTCCCCTTCACAGTTTGGCACGCGTTGGTCTGTCAGGCGGCATTGGCACTTAATTGAACTTTTCTCTGCGCCCCCTTTTCCCTCCTTCGCCAGCTGCGTTGGTTTTTTTTTTTTGCGTTTGTTGCATGACCTCCTCTTGCTCGGCGCCCAGTTAATTACCTCCCCCCAATCTTTGTCCAACGCAGTCGACTGGTCAAGAGACCCTCCCCACCTTTTCCTCTGTTTTTCATATCCATTCCCCCTTCCCCCTCCACCGTGTTTATACGAGCGTGGTGTTGTTGATTTCGAACCCTGTTACCCACTGTTACGACGAGGAAGATGTAAAGCCCATCCTTGCTTAGTGCATTTTTTTTTTTTTTTTTGGACGTCAAGACTCGTACCTGTCGTGTTCGTCGATCACCCCTTCCAGGTGTCCGACTGCAGCCCCAATGTGTTTTGCTTTTGCTGCGGCAGCTTGGCATGTCCGTTTTTTTCTAATGCTTGAACGTTGTCGCGCGAGAGTTGGGAAGTTGCGAACGCGACCGCCTCTTTTTTAGACTTCCACACCTTGGGAGATTCTTCCCCTCCCTCTCCGAGTTTCAGCCGTTTTTACTCCAAGGTCGCGCCCCAGGGCGCGGATTTTTTTTCAGTCATAGGTTTTAAGTTGCTGAATTCCTACACTCGAGGTTCCCCCCCGGAAGGATTTATATGTGCATCGTTTTTTAGCCCTGGGGTGGTGGGGGCCACCGTTTTTGTTTTTTTGCACGACCTTGCGGACCCCCCCATTGCGCGTCGTCTTCCTGCGGCGGTGAAGGAGCTTTTAGTAAGCCCCCCGGGCCCCGCCCTGGCGTGCGTCCGATGTGCGGCCTCGATACCCCCTTGCCGTCCGACCTTTGGGCCCTCGGTTTTTTTTTTTCGCCTGATACAGGACTGCGGCGCTGTTGATATGACTTTGGGAGACCGGCCTGACTGCATGCCCCCCCGCACAAGTCTCCGTTGGAGCTCGCAATTCGGCTTTTCAATGGGTGGCGGTTCGTGCTCCTTTTCTTTCCCCCTTGTCGACGGTGCTTTGTTCCTTTGCCTTTCTTCCCCAAGTCTCGTGTGTCCTACCCGTTTTCGGCCTGTTCCCCTTTGAAAATTGACCCCCGAGACCGTCACCGCTTTTCATGTCGAAACACTGACCGTTTAGACTTGGGCGTCCACACCCCCTTTTTTGGCGCGAAACCCAGGCCCCTTCCGACAAAAACACCCCCCCAGTATTAACTGTCAGGACCCGGTCACAAAAAACCCTTATTTCTTTGGCGGAGCGGCCGGAGGGTGTGTGGAACTAGAGTTGTTCCCCAACTCGTTCTGCCTCGCAAATGAAGTTTTGCGACTGCCCCTTTTAAGGTTCTGGTTTTTCGAGCGAGACGTATACCCTTTCAAGTGGTTTACCCCTTTCCGGCCAACGGATTTTCCCTGCCTACTCCCTTTTTCTTCTGCTTTGCGACTCGGACCGACTCCAAGGACCCGTTCTTCCTCCTTCCCCTCCTGTGTAGGATGTATCCCCTTCCCGTCCTTCACCAACCTGTCCCATTTCTAAAGAAACTTACATCGACCCTGTTTTTTTTCTTACCCGCGTTTGCTTAAGACAAGTGCACGTCGATTATGTCGGTGTTGGTAACCACCCCTTCCTCTTACCTGGGCGTTTCTGTTCGCAAGAGCCTTCCAATTTTCTTTCCCCCGACACGATTTTTTTTGGTAGTTTTGAGCAAGCCGGTCCCTGAAGGCCATGGACTTCCCTGTTAGTTCCTCTCGTTAATGACCAAGAGGACGCTCCCCATTTTCCTTATCGGCGCCCCTGGTGGGAGGCTTTTTTTACGGTTCCCATTGAACTGGCGCTTTTGGCCTTGAGTCTCCCCCTCCCAGTTCCCCCCTTCCTCCTCCCCTCTTTGGCCTGTCGGTGTTCTGCCCTCGATTTTCGTCATACGGACATTTTCTTGTAGGGAATCCCCCTCGTCTTACCCCCCTCGTGCGTTTGAGTCCCCCCCCCTTTTTTTTTTCCCCCCCCTCCCCCGTCTTGGTTTGAGTCTCATCCCCCGTATTTTTACCGGTTCTTCATGGGTGCCCACCGCGGTTGGGTTTCGTTGCGCCCCGGTTTAATGGGATACTATCCACCCTGGTTCCGTTTCCCCTCGTAAACGCCCCTTTTTCAGATTTCCCAGATTTCTGGCTGGTCTGCCGGTCCTATTTCCCCTCCCCTGATTCCCATGGTTACCCGAATTTTAGCGTCTAATGGAGGGTTGGGTCTAGACTTGACCACTTTTGATACCCCCCTGTGCCCCCCTTTTTTTTTTCTTTTGAACCGCTCATTTTTTTCCGTCGACCTTACCCCCTAATTAGAAGCTTCCGGTTTGGCTACTCCACCTGGCCCGAGTCCAGGGGATGCTGATTCTCTGGTCACTTTTGGGTTCTTTTAGTTCCTGTGTGACCCTCCCCCCAGGGTTTGCCGCCTTTATGTCCCCACCCCCCCCCTTTCCCCTTCCTGGGTGTCATTTCCTTTCTTCCCCTCTTAATTCTTGGTGTGGTTCCGAGCCATTCAGGGTGAAGGCTATTTTCTTTTTTCTGGACCATTACCCTCCTTTGTCGGACCCTTGACATTTCCTTGGCGAAGTCCACATTCGGTTACCGTCCGTCTGTTCCCTGTCCCCTCCAAACATCGAGTGCCGGTGTTCACCCCGGCTGCCCCTCGGGGGCCGTCCCGGTTCCATTTCCCAACTTTGGAGAGCCTCCGGATTTCGGGTCCCCCTACGCGCCTCTCGTCCCACCGGCTGAGCTTGTTGCCTTCCCGAACTTTCATGCAACCACGTGGTTTCCCCTCGGTTTTCGTCGTCCCAACCCCAAGTTTACCAGTTCCGCCCCTTTCCCCCTATGGAGGTGAAGTGCGTCGCCTCCTCTTTTTTCCCGTTTCTTTTCGTCATTTGAGCATTTTTTGCCTTTCCCCGCCGTCTTTCCCGTTTTCTTTGTCAAAAAGTTTTCTGCCCATCCCCATTTTCTTCTGCTTCCCCCCCCTCTTTGGAGACTATTTTTCTACCTCTTCTCACAGAGGGGCTCTTATAGCCGCCAAGCTTTTCCAGGCTAGTTTTTTGATTGTCCCCCCGTGGGCCCCTACCGAATGGCCCCCGTTTGCTGAGTCTTTCTACACCGTCCTATGGCACCGCCGATCCGGCCCGCGGAAGCCTCGGTCTGCCGCTGGACTGGGCC
>Ga0179593_1633589_pt1 | contig 13438 bp, 18 predicted proteins | sample CZODoug2_1_08_16_FD_185931 | JGI IMG/M metagenome (GOLD analysis project Ga0179593, IMG submission 185931) | Vadose zone soil fungal communities from Angelo Coast Range Reserve, California, USA - CZODoug2_1_08_16fungal (PacBio error correction) | ecosystem: Environmental > Terrestrial > Soil >... | reverse complement strand
CGTAGAATTCTTTCTCTTGGTTTTCTTTTTCTTGATACATTTACCAGACAAAGTTTTCCCCTTCCTCGAAGAGGATGTTTTTCCCTCCCTACGGCAGGTTTGATAGTAATTTCTTTTCTACCTTCACCCCCCCTAAATCGGGTCTGAGCATAATATCTCCTCTTTCTTCCTACTTCTTAAGATGCTTTATCGGTCTCTAACTTTGAGGGATTTGTTATCCTTCTGTTTCCTCTTTTCTCCGGATGCCGGAGGGCCCCTCCCCTTCCTTCCTAAGATGAGTGTTTCTCCCTTTCTTTTACGCCTCCCTCCTTATTTGGGGAAGCGGTACACTCCTCTCCCTTGTGAGAGGGATGGTGGAAAAGTTTTTCTTTCCCTCAGCGTTTGCCATGGACCCACGGTTCCTCCCTCTTTTTTATTGTGGCGTCGCAAGAAAACTCTCCCTCTGCGGATCTGGTCCTTCTTTTCCCTTCTCCGGTCGTTGCAGACCTTATGCTTCTTCCCCCCTCTTATTTCCTCACGAAATGTTAAGGGCGTCTTCCTCTCTGCCGGGCGTTTAACCTCCTCCTACCAAGACACCCCCCCCCCTTTGATATGTATCTGTTCGGGCTGTCGAGCTGGATGATTTTCTTTTTTCTTCTCTTCCAGGGGGCGTTTTCCCTTCTTGGACAGATAGACGAGCGATGACCCTTTGTGGGAGTGAGCTCCCCTTTTCTTTCCTTTTTTTTTTTTTTTACAAGAATGTAGTCGCGCATCCGTTCCCTTCCGTGGTTCCCCACCTTGGCCGACATTTTCTTGGTGCCGCCGCCTTTTTATTACCACCCCTCTTCTCTTTTTTTGAGCATTTTTTCCTCTATTTTCCCGTCTCCCCCCTTCCTGTTCCTTTTTTTTTGCTAGTCGCTGGCCCTTTTCCTTTTATTCTTTAGCTTCCAAGGTCTTTTTTTTTCCAATGAGAGTTTTAGACCGCCCTTTTTTTTTCCCCTCGTGGACCGTTGCTTTTTCACCCTTTGAGTTGTTAACAGATCGGTCCTTTTGTTAATTATGGAGAGTCCCCTTTTTTTTCCCTTTGGCAGCCGCCAATCGGGTATGGGCAAAGACTTTTTTTTTTCCCCCCCGAACAGATTCCCCTTTTTCCCGCCCCTCCTTTCCCTGGCACAAAAAAGAGGCGATTTCCTCACGGCTGCGTAGAAAAACCCCCCCTTTTTCTGCTTATGGTAAAAGATTGCATCACGCTGCCCTCTTCCTTTCCTCCCTGCGGTTTTTTTTTGTTATTGACGGCGAGACAGCCGTTCAATACCCCCTTTTCCTTAATATGCGGATAAACCGATCCGCTTTTTCCCTCTTTCCACTCGTTTCCCTCAGGCTAGGCGCAGATCCCCCCTGAAAAAAATCCTTACAGTTCTGCCTCCTTTCTTTCCCTATAGATCCCTCCCTCCGCACCCCAGAAGAGAGTTGTGAGATCCTTCCTTCCTTTTATCTGAAGAGACGCCCCATCTTTCTTTTCTTCTACTCCCCTCTTGTGGTAATAGACCCCCCCTCGGGACGCGGAGATTGAGCTTCTTCCCCCCTCCCCTCTCTTCGGAGATGTTATGTCCTTTCTCTCTTTTTTTGTTCTCTTATTTTTTCAAGACTCGCTTTTCCGGCAAAAAAGCGTTTCTCCTTTTTCCCTTTTCTTCCCGTCCAAAGTAACTTCGCCGACGTTTTTTTCCTTTTCGCCTTTTGTTTTCGGGGCTGATTACGCTTTCCCCAAGGGTTAGAAGAACCTTCTTTTTTCTTTTCCATTCCTACTTCACCCTCGCGCCTTTCTTCTCGCCTTTTTCTTCGACCGGCGAGCTCCACTGGTCCTGAAAAATTTCCTTTCCCTTCTTTTCTCTTCTTTTCCCTGGTCACCACAGACTGTCGTGGCGACCCATCTTTTTTTGGGGTCCCTTCCAAACACTTCCTCCTCATAAGTTGGTTCTTTTTTTCTCCTTCTTTCTTTTTTTCCCAGGGTGAAGCTAGAGCGGTTCCCTCCGATCTATGTCCCTCTTGATCCCTGAACATTCGGCTCGTCTTTCTTTCCATTGATCATATGGTGGAGATTAGTTCTTTTCTTCCCTTCTCAAGGAGATGCCAGGCCCCTCTTCTTTTATGGTGCCGAGGAATTGTCGCCCCGTGTGCGGCGAGAAAAGTGGTCTTTCCCTTTTTTCTTCCTTCTTTCCCTCAGCAGCCGAACACTTCTTTATTTTTCATTCATCTGCTTCCTCTTCTCCGGAGCAAAAAACCCTTTCCTTTTCCTTTTTCCGTCGAGGACGACGGCTTTTCCCTTTTTTTTTCCCACATTCCTCCCTTTTCCCGGTTCTGGAGAGGACCCATAACCAGGCTTCCCCTTCGAAAGGCCTAAGAAAGCTTCCCTCTCTTCTTTCCCTCCCCTATCTCAAGATATATTCGGGGAGACCAATGCTTTTCCCCCTTCCTTTCGCTTTCCTCCCCCCTGGGAATGATTAATTCTGTTTCCTTCTTCCTTCGCTCTATAACCGCTGATAGCCCTCCTCCCATCTTTCTTCCCTTCTGAATTACGCCTTTCCCTCTCCTATGCTCGAGCGCGCTTCTCGTCTAGTTGTATTCCCTCCCCCCTCTCCCCCTAGATTTTTCGGCCGCGGCGGCGCTTCCTCCCCCCTTCTTTTTTCACCCCTCTTTTTAAGGGAATGCAATCTTCCCTTCCAGCCGCCGATTTTTTTCTCCCCCTCCCTGAGGACAGCGCCTCCTTTTTTCTCTTATTCCTTCTTTACACGTGAAAGAGTTGGTCGTCTTTGACAAGAAGGGATCCTTTCTTTCTCCCCTTTTTCTTCTAATGGCAGAGCGCCCTCCATCACTCCCCCGAGAAAATTAAGAGGCGCCCCTTTTTTTTCATCCAAGGTTGGAAGTATCTCCCTCCCTTTCCCCGCTTCGGAAGCACTCTTTCTTCCCCCCCTATCCTCCTCCAAAACAACATCCGCTCCTAAGCTAGGGCCTTCTCGGGCGGGAGAAGGGATTTCTCTTTGGTCCTCGGTAGGGGGGAGACTTTTCCCCCCCCCCATCTCTTTTTCCCGTCCCCTTTCCCGGGCGGAGAAACCCTTCTCTTCCCCCCCCGGCTGGAGGGCAGTAAGGAAACGAGAATCTTTCCCGTCGGCAAGGAACCGTCGAGGCTCGCAGGAAATGTGTCCCACTTCTTTTCTTTATGGTCTTTTCCTCAACACGAAGCCTTTCCTCCAGTGGTCTCCCCTCTCCCCCGATGAAGAAAACTTTTCTTTTTTTAACCTTACCCAGAAGCAAAGCCTCGCTTACGTCCCGCTCCCAGAAGACATCGCGCCCATTCTTTTTTTTTTTTTTTTTTTCCCCCGCAGGCCAAGAGGCGGTAGGGAAAACGCGGAGTCCCCCCCCCCCCTTGGCGGTCCTGACGAGAGAAGTGGTCGCCTCCTCCAGTCTTCCCCCGAGCGAGCTGCCCTCCATGACAAGTTCCCCTCCCTTTCCCGGACTTAGATTTTTTTCCCATTTCCTCCGTCTCCTAGAGGGATTACCCCTTTTTCCCCCCCACTCTTAATGAAAGGGACGCCCCCCCCCATTTTTCTTCCTGGCGTGTACTCGCTGAAAGCCAGGGACGCCTCTTTTCTTTCTCCCCCCCAACCAGAGTCGCCCAGAACCCCCCTTTTCAGGAAGGAGAGTTCCCCCCTCTTTGCAAGAAGGACAAGACTTCCAGACGTGTTAGGCCCACATCACTCCCCCAAAGTTATTAGCCCGCTAAAAGACTATTACTCCCCCCCTTCCTTCCCCCCCCCCCTTGATGACACGGACGGCGATGATTCTTTTGGTTCCTCTTCTTTGCGATTTAATTCGAGCCGCGATAATTTTTTTCCTTTCTTTTTTCTTCCCCTCCGTTGAACGTGTGCGTTGTTCCCATATTCTCCCAAGCCGAGATAGAGCCCCCTCGGGCAGAGATCCTCCCCTCCTTTTCATTCCGTGCAAACGGCGATTCAAGGCTATTTTTTTTCCCTGAGCTATCTTCTTGACTCCTTGATGACGTATGAACTCTTCTTTCTCAGAGAGGGGCTAGGTTTTTCTTTTTTTCCCTTTGCGCGATGAGCGCCTAACTGTACCAGGTAATTCTGACATCCCCCTTTGTTTCCCCCCCCTCTTCCCTTCCCCGACACCGCGCGAAAACACCTCCCTCCCCCCCCCCCTGTCCCCCTTCTCTGTACAGAAAGAGCCTTTTTTCCTTCAGGTACGGTGATAATCTCCCCTCTCCCCCCTCTCCGAGGAACCTCCATTCTTGCACATTTTTTTTTTTTCTTTCGTCCCCATGTGAAATAGATCCCCCCTTTTCTCAGTTGCCACCCTTCCTACCCTTCCCTTCCGTCGACGCAAAGTGAAGGATCATACGTTCTTCCCTCTTTTCGAGAAGAGACTCCAGCCCCTTTCCCCTCTTTGAACCTCCCTTTTTTGCGTTTGTAGAAATCATAATCGCACCCCCCTTTTCCCCGTCTCCTCACAGGGAAATAAGATTTTCCCTCCCTTCGCGCTAGAGCGGATTTTTTTTTTCAGTCCCCATTCCGAGAGTAATACATCCCCTCCGATGGCCGAGGATAGGACCCCTTTTTCTTTTTCCCCCCTCCCCCTTCTGCCAAACCGCGGCGCGATCTCCTTTTCCTTTACACACCTCCTCTGGAAGAAAACGCTTTTCCTCGGGAAGATTCCCCCTTCTTCTTGTACATACAGGAGCCTTCTCCCCCCCCCCCTCACGACTTCAATCGGGCAGAATAGCCAAAGCTTTCCCTTCGAAGCGAGAAAGGGAAAGACTCCTTCCTTTCATCTTTCTATGGGTAATACCCCCTTTTTCGAGCTATTTCCCCCGAATTGAGGCGCGTTCCTTCTCCCTAGATTCCCTTAGGACTTCATGGAGTATCCTCCCCCCCCCCTCTTCTTGTTTTTACTGCTCCTTTTTGTTTCCTTTTTTTCACATAGGAGGAATGCACCCCCTCTCCCTTTTCCCTCTTCCCGCGATGAATTCCGTCAGCTTCCCTTCTTTTTCTTTTTCACGGAAGCGATCCCTCCATCGGCCATACCCCCCGCTCTCTCACTTCCTGAGAATCGCGCGACTTTTTTTTTCCCATTTTCCCCTCATATAGAGCGGACTTCCCTGAAATGGATTTTTTTTCCCCTTTTCCTTTAGCGAGCTTCTACGGATCTTTCCCCACTTCTGCCGTTTTTCCCCGATGGAAATCCTTCTCCTTCTAGTAGTACGAGGAGAGTCCCCCCCTTGGTGTTAGCTCCTTCCTTTCTCCTGTCACTCCAGGACCTTTTACGGTGGCCATCCTTTTGCGTACGGGTTTCATTTCCCATTCACGGTGCCTCTCCCTTTCCCTCTTCCTCTGGAGGCTTTTTCTGTCCCTCCCCTCTCTCTATACACGCAGAAAGCTTCCCTTCTTTTTTTTCTTTTTTCTGACGAACAGTTACTTCTCCCCTCCTGACCCTTATTTCTGGCCGAAGAGGGAGCCCACCCCCCCCCGCCTTTTTTTATGTCGGAAGGACTTTCACTTTTTCCCTTTGTCGTTCTTCCCTGCGAGCAGAGTCATCCTCTATCCCTTCTGATAGAACACCTTCCTTTCTCCCCATTCCCCCCATAAGCAATCCCTTTTTCGGGACCCTTGTCTCTTTTCCCTGACCCGGTTTGAAGGACTCTCCCCGTGAGAGGCGGCCACATCTTTTTTTTTTCTTTTTCGAGAAGCGCTGCTCCCCATGGAATTTCCATTCCTTTTCAACGCCGATGTCCTCCGCGCTTTCCCGGGTCCGATCCGGAAGGTTTTTCTGCGAACAAAGAAATAGTTTCCGCGCTTTTTCGCCGGGCATGATTCCTCCCCTAGTTAAGAAGTATTGATGAAGAAATGGACGAGGGATTTGTATTTTCCTCCCTTCTTTTTTTCTCCGGCTGTGAAGGATTTCCCCTCTTTCTTCTCTCTCCCTTTCCAGTCGATGTCGTGGTAGGCGACTTTTCTCCAGATAGGAAATGGAGGGCCTCCCCTCTCCTTTCCTCTCTCACCTGTTGCTCTTCTTCTCTTGGGTTTTTGCTCATGAAGCTTCCACGGTAATCACAGCGTCCCTTCCCTTTCCTTTTCGTAGAAGGCACCCTTTTTCCTTGCCCGATGAGTTATCGTTTCTCGAAGCTCGAAGTTTCCCCTCCTTTTTTCCCGGCTGTGTCCACAAGTTCTATCGCCCTCCCCCTCTTTTCTTTTCTTGTGTAGACGCCGATTATCTTTTCTCAACGCCATACAAAGACCCCCCCCTTTCCTTCCTCGCTGTCGATGGATTGAGTTTTTCTTACGCTGGATGCTTTCTTTCTTCGCGAAATTGGGCTTTTTTTTTTTCCCTTTTTTTTAAAGATTCTGCAACCTCCTTCCCCTTTTGCTTTTTTGAGAGAGACATTCTTTTTTCCATAAAGGTAGCTTCGTTTTTTTTTCCCGTGTCATGAAGTGGTCCCGCCCCTCTTCCGTTCCCTAAATCATCATGACGGTTTTCTTTCCCTACCACCTTTTGGTTCGAGCGGAGCAATCTCTCTTTCTTTCTTTTTTTTCTCTATCACGCAATATCCCGTTCTGGAGAATTTTTTTTCCCCCTTCCTTTCTTATCCCAGAGTTGCGGGCGCCTCCTTCCTTTTTTTCTCCTCCTCAAACGGGAGAGGAGGGACCCCGCCGCGGAATTGGCCCTCCCCCTTTCTCTCCCCTCGCAGGCCATTCTCCTCCTCTTTTTTCTCCACCCCCCGGTACCCGGCTGAACAGGACCCCCCTCTCCCTTCTCTTTTTCCTCCTTAATCACGGCATCCTTTTTTGGCCCTCCTTTGAAGTAGAAAACTTTTTTTCGGAAGTGTTCCCCCTTCTTTTCTTCCTCAAGAGGTGACCACGCCTCCCCTTCCTCCTCTCTCCCTCCCCGTAACCCGGAACATCTTTTTCCTTTCCTTTCGCTTCTAACAAGAGACGATAAGATTCCTTCTTTTTTCCCGAGAAGACGGAGAAGATCCCCTTCCCTTTTGCCCCACCCATCCGGACTTGTCCCTTTTCCTCTCTTCCCTCTCTCAAAGCGGTTTTCCTTTCTTTTTGGGTGAGATCCCTTTTCCCTTTTCCCCTCCGCGCCCACCTTCCCCTTCTGTCATTCCTGCCTCCCTTAGTTCGTTGGAGTCGACGGTGTCCTTTTCCGATTTTTTTTTTCCCTTCCGCGGGGATTCAGCGCGCTTTTTTCTCCCCCTCCCCTTTTGAGTATCAGGGATGTTTTCAAGCCTCGTCCTCGCGGCAAAGCCTTCTTTCTTAATGGATATTTTTTTTTTTCCCCCCTTACCCCCTTTCTGCCGATGAACTTTTCTGGCAGGGTTTGTCGTTTTTTTTCCCTTCTCCTGCCGATGGGGGATAAGACCATGGTTTTTTCTCTTTCCTTCCAGTTATCCCCCCCCCCGAGCCGGGAATTAGATTTCCTTTTTCCTTTCACCGGACCGGCAAGATCCACAATATGGACCCCCCCCCTCCCCTGAAAGCCCCCCACCTTTTTTTTCCTCCTCCTATCGATCGTGGCGACCCTCCCTTTTTCTTTTCTCCCAGCTTCCACCTGGCAAAAATATCTCCCTTTGTTGTTGTTGAGAGATTTTTTTTTCTTTCTCTCTCCCTTGACGACGAGGTTCGCCACTCTTTCTTTCCTTGCACCTTCTGTTTTTTTTTCCGGACCCGTGTCAGACATTGATCCTTTTTTTCCTTTCCGATGCAGAAAAGGGCCCTTTCCCTTTCTACCGCTCAGGCCGGCGCGAGGGTGACCTTTTTTTTTCTTTTTCCCCCCTGTTATGGTTTAGGAACAGGGTCTTCCTTTCCTAGTAAATCAGCCGAAGAAAAATCCTTCTCCCTGGGTGTTGCATCTGCGCGAAGTTTTTTCTTTTTTTCTTCCCTTCTCCAATTAACTTCTTGACTGCGAGGACGACTCCCTTTTCCCCTGAAAAAAAAAGAATGACCCCCTTTTTTTTTCCCCTTCCATAACAGAGCCGCGCGCGGACCTCCTTTCTTTCCCCCTCCCGGTTATCTCCCTGTGCACTCTAGCTAAAAGATCTCTCTCGTTCTTTTGAACACGATTGGGAGCACGTCTTCTCTCCTTTCTCACTCGCAAAAAGCGCGTCTGGTGCTCCTTTTTTTTCCTTAAGCCCTCAATTCTAGGAGAATTCCCTTCCCCCCCGTTGACCCTCCTCCCCCCCCTTTTTTTTCTCTAGAGGAGTGCAGCCGGATCTTTTTTTTTTTTCCCCGTGCCTCCAATCGAAGAGATGTTCGTCCCTTCTCTTTCCCTCAAATACAAAAGAGTATTTTTCTCCTCTGTGGGAATTGTTGCCAATATTTTCCCCCTTCGATGAGATTTTTTTCCCCCCCTAGGGGGGAAATCTTCCCTTTTGTGTTTGAAATGCCTTTTTTTTTTTCCACTTGAATTTGGGTTCTTTTTCCTTTCCCTTTGCCAGCCGGGAGAAGTGGGCTCCCCTCTCTCCCCCTTCCCCTTCGCTTTCCCCAAGGAATTAACGAGGCCAATTCCGCGGTCTCCTTCTCAGGATAGACGGTTTGCTTTTTTTTCTCTCCCTTTTTCCACTTTTCGCAAAGAAGGGGCTAACCTTTTTTCCCCCCCCCAAGACCTTTGGTTAAGGAATTCTATTTTTTGAGAGACGAGATGCCTCCCCCCTCTCCTTTTCCTCCTCGGAGAACACCACTTTTAAGGCCCCGCCCGGAGCCCACCGTCCCATCTCCTGAATGAACGATAATTTTCCCCCACCCCCCCCCCCCCCCCCCCCCCCCACCCCCCCCCCCCCCCCCCCCCCCCCCCCCCCCCCCACCCCCCCCCCCCCACCCCCCCCCCCCACCCCCCCCTCTTCCCCCCGTTAATGAAAGGAAGGAGAATTCCCCCTCCCTCCATTAGGGAACCCCGGTCGTTTTTTCTCTTACTTCTAAAAAAAGACGCAGTTTCCCTTTTTCGAAGATGGAGAGCCCTCTCTTTTCCCCTTGAGAGAATGGGGCCAGACCTTCCTTTACGCACGCCCCAAGAAATCTTTCCGCATTTATGGTGGGATTTGTTCTTTCCTTCCTTCCCAAACTCCCGTGGCAGAATTCCTCTCTCTCCCTACCTCCATACAATTTTGTGAGGACGATTTCCCTTTGCAGAAAAGCCCCTTTCACGATTCGAGGTTCTAGAGTATTCCCATATAAGAATAGGCCACTCGTTTCTTTCCCCCCCCCTCTTTTCCTCCCCCTATGGAGCGCGCTGTTCCCCTTTGGGCCCTGGCCTCTCTAGTGAAGCGGGCCTTTCACTCCACCAAGGGCGATCATGCGGGATTCTCTTTTTTTCTCTTTTCTGCTCGTGCGAGAAAAAAAACGCGTCGCCTCCCTTTTTTTTTTTTCGGCGATCGTCCCGTCTTTGCAGCCTGCATTTCTCTCCCCCGGTCACCAAAAAATAACATCCCTTTTCCCTCCCTTCCTCTTTCCTTACCGTCGGCAAACGTGATGCCCGTCTTCTCCCTTTTCCCTATTGTAGGTGTTTTTTGAGCTTGAACGAGCAAACCGTGCTCGATTCAACTGCACGAAGAGAGGTCTTTCCCCTTTACCCTGTGCGTGCCCTGGAGAGGACCCCTCTTCCCCCAATGACTCGCTTGATACTCCCTTCCCTCCCTTTTTTCTGTCCGCTCAATGCGACTCTTTTTTCTTCCTCAAAAGGTCGATTCCGACAGAGAATTTTTTTCCATACGGAGACGCTCTCCTTGATTAAGTCGTACCACTCTCTCTGTAGCATGCATCTTTGCTAGGTAGACGGATTCCTAGGAGAGATGCTTTCCTCCTTTTCCTCTTTTCCGAAATTGAAATTCCCCCTCCACCCCGTCCCCGTGGTTTGGATAAATCCTCTCCTTCTCACAGAAGAGAAAAAACCTTCCTTCCCTTATAGGCGCCGTCCCCTCCCTCCCCCATTCCTCGACGTGGTGACCGGTCGAGTGATCCCCTTCTTTTCGAGAGCCCCCTCCCTCCTTTCCTCCTTTATCGAGGCCGAGCTCTCACGTGTCATTCCTCGAAAAAAGGAGCCCTTTTCTTTCCCGAGATCTTCTCGGCTCACTTTTGACGGATCTAAGAGATGTTTCTTTTCCCCTTTCCTTTCCCCTCCCAATAGCGGATCCCTTTTTCTCCCCCTCCTTCCTTTTCTAAGAATCATAACCCGTAGCAGATCGCTTTTAATAAGAGGAGCGTTTCCCTTTCTCTCTTCCCCGAGCGGATTGCGACTTTTTTTTTCCCCCTAGCGCGATCATTCCCCCTATGGCCGAGGATAGGACCCCTTTTTTCCCCCTTCTTTCACCATCCGAGGCGCGCTTTTTCATGCACTCGCCGAAGATTCTTCCCTTTTTTCAGCAGATCCCTTCCTCGCCCATGACTTTTTTTCCCCCCCAACGGCAGTTTCAAACCCAATTCCCCCCTTTGGTCGAATACGCCAATGCCGTCTTCCCTTTTTCTCCCCCCTTCCCGGCCGAATTCGCTCCCCTCCCTAACTCCGTTTTGTTTTTTGGAGAGGAGGCTCGACTTCCGGGAAGTTCCCTTTTTTTCCCTGTCGGAAGAGAAGGGGAGTATCGCCCTTTTCTCCTATGATTTGGGTTTTTTCTTTTAGGGGAAGAAGAGATTCTTTCTCCCCCCTCGCGACCTGATCCCTATGACATCTGTCCCATAGTAGCGATTTCCCCTAGCAGACTCCTTTTGCATTTCGATTTTCGGCGCGATTTATCCTCGGCAATGGATTTTTTTTTCTCATTAGCGAAGAGTTTTTTTTTTTTTCGGACCTGTCCTTATCCGCAATCACTCTTTCCTGCAGTTAAAGAGCCCTTCTTTTTTTTTTTTCCCCTCGGGAGACTGCGCCCTTTCCTCCCTTCCTTTTGACGGTGTCTTTCCCTTTCAAACGCGCGTTTTTCATCACGAGATGGGAGGGGATCTCCCTTCCCTCTTGTGAAGACTCCCCCTCTAGCGGCTTTCCCCTGTCAGGAGACCTTTCCCCGGAATCACCGGGTCAACTCTCCTTTTTTTTTCATCGACTTTCTTTCCACCTTTTCACGGTGCGCTCTTTCTCTAGGAGGCTTTCTTTCTTTTTTCGAGATCTGCTCTCCCTTTCTCGGGGCACTTTTTGAAACAAGGAGCATATTTCTTCCTCTCGGCCCTTTTCCCTCCCTTTGGCTGGGTGTTGTGCGCGCTTTCCTTTCCGAAGAGGGCCTCCCCCCCCCCCCCCTTGTCATTGTGTAATGTCGCCCCCCTTTAATTCGAAAGAGTTTTTGCGGGAGATCAGCGTTCTTCCATCAAGCGACCCGTAAAAGATCTGCTCTTCCCCAAAATTTTTTTTCCTCGTTCATCAGATATGAAAGTCGCCTCTTTCTTTTCCCCCCCCGGTGCGCTTTTCTTTATTGATCGACCGGTTTTATTAACCAAATCGCCCATTTTCCGGACACAGCGATCCTTCCCCCTTTTTCCTTTTGTTAGAATATGGTCTTTCCTTCTTCACCCTGTTCCACGCGAGATTCCCCTCTTTTTTTCTTCCCTGGAATTATTTCCGTTTCGGCGGTTTTCGGCGACTCAGCAGAAAAAGTCCCTTTTTTTCCTCTCCGACGGGCATAACGTGCTTTTCTCTTTTTCTCTCCTTTTACTGTCTTCCCCCAGACTGGTCTTCCGTGAAAGATGCCCTTCTTTTTTCTTCTCCGGGGTCCCCTCTTTTCTGTTCCGGCGACTTTTTGACGGCGTGTGTTTGAGAGAAGATCTTTTCCCTTTTTCTCCTTCTTCCCGCATGATCGACCTGGTGAAGTTCTTTTTTTTCCCCTTTTTTTCCCCCGGTTCATGACTTTTGGGCCATGGCCACTTTTGCGGTCAATCGGATTGGCGTTTTTCTTCCCAACTAGAAGAATTTTTCTAGGCTGGTTGGATATTCTAGCCGCCTTCTCTTTTTTCCCTGTATGGCGGAGAACAAGTCTCTCGCAGTCAAGCAATTGTATTTTTTCTTTTCTCCCCCGATTCTCTTGCAGAGTTTCACAGAACTCCCTCCCAACAAGAACCTTTCTTCTGTGTAGATGGATGCGTTTTTTTTCTAGCTTTTGCTGCTTCGTGGCCCCTTCTTCTTTTTCGAGAAAGATTTATCTCTGACGGTCGTTCGTGGTTTGATCGGACATAGACCGACCCCCCCTTTTTTTTTTTTTTTTTCTCGTTGAATTATGAATGGCTTTTTTTCTTTGGGTTTCCCCACGGTGATGATAGGGCAGGCGGCAGACCTCCATACACGAGACGGTGCGCCTCTTTTTTTTTCCTAGCTGGGGACGCGCGGAGCCCTTCCGCGAGTTTTTCACAGGGCGGACCCCCTTTTCTGGCGAATTGTGTGACCTGTCTTCTTTCCCTCCCCCCCGCGTTGCGGCAGACCGTTCTCCTTTTTCTTTCCTTTCCAAACGGCCCCCCCTGCCGGCGCACCCTCTTTTTTTTGGCCGCGTTAATGAGGGAGATCCTTTTCCTCCTGCTGGCGGGCCTTTCCCTTCTTTGCACCGGATGCTGACCTTTCTTTTAGTCTTCACTTTCTTCTTTTCCCCCCCCGAGGCGCTGGACTCGTCGTCTTTTTTTCCCCCTTCGTGATGCATTGGTATACCAGCTTTCCTTTGCCCACGACGACGCTTTTCCTCCTCCGTGGTTCCGAATTCCCCTTCGTCGAGCATGTGGTTCTTCTTCACCGAGACGATAAGATCCCCTTTTCCTTTTTCTTCTACCATCCGGAGGGCATCTCCCCCCCCCTTTCCAAACATTCTGACAGTCGCCGACGTCCCTTTCGAGACAGCGGGAGATGGAACGTCCCTCTCTGTTGGCGATTGGATGAATGCCCAGTGCCTCTTTTTTTCTCGAGCCCACTCACCACGACTCCCTTCTCAGAAGAGAAGAGATTTTTTCTTTTTCTTTTTGCCCCGCCCGGGGAGCGCTTTTCTTTCCCTTAGCGGATTCCGCTCTCGGCTGCCCCCTTCCCTTGAATTAGAGGAACGGTTTTTTTTTTTTTTTTTCCGATGTTTTTCAAGAACTCGCTTAGGCCGTTTTTTTTCCCCTTTCTGTCTTTAAATGGATCTTTTTGAGAGGACAAAGTTCCCCCCTCTTAAATGAAATCGGTTAGCCCCCCCCTTCTCGGTTGTGGGTCGGCGGTTCTTCCCTGAGATGGGCTACTCACATGGAGTCGCGCTCCTCTTTTTTTCTCTGGAAAAAGACGCTTTTTCATCTCCCTTAGCCAGTGGAGGCACCGACCCCTTCTTCTTCCCCCCCCCCATTTTATGATTCACTTCTTTCAAAAAGGGAAGGAACTTTTCCTCCCCTCCTTTTTCAATCTCGGACGAGATAGTGGCGAACCCCTTCTTTTTTTTTCTTCCCCTTTGGGCACT
>Ga0179593_1629585_pt1 | contig 13438 bp, 24 predicted proteins | sample CZODoug2_1_08_16_FD_185931 | JGI IMG/M metagenome (GOLD analysis project Ga0179593, IMG submission 185931) | Vadose zone soil fungal communities from Angelo Coast Range Reserve, California, USA - CZODoug2_1_08_16fungal (PacBio error correction) | ecosystem: Environmental > Terrestrial > Soil >... | reverse complement strand
GCTAACTCCTCCTTTCTTTCTTCTTTTCCTCCTATCTTCAATAACGACAGAAATAAACGTCTTCACTTCCGGACATATGCAGATTTTAGCGCGTAAAGCACCAGAAATACACAGTTCCCTCCTTTCTTTCCTCTTCCCCCTTTTCCCCCCTTTTGGTCGAGTGGGTTGCAAAGGTTCAGGCAAGAGTGTTCCATGGTCATGCATGTACGATATTTTCTTCCTTCCCGCCTTTTTCGAGAAAAAGAAGGAGGAGGAAAGGCGGACGCGCACTGGCAACCTGGATGGCAGGAACGAGCACGCTCCCCATCTCCTTTCTCCCTTCCTCTTTTCCCCTTTTCGCAATTTTGTTGCCTTAGATGTATCGTGCGTCTCTGCTGCCCCTGATCGCTTCTGGAGAAACCTCCCTTCCTTTTTTTTGCCCCTCCCCCCTCTACTTGAGAAATTGGTCCAGTTTCATCTTGATGGCAAGGGAACGGGTTTTTCCTTCTTTTCTTCTCCCTGAAGCCGCCTCAGCTTTTCCGCATCGCTTGCGCCACTGCCTTCCCTTCTTCCTTAGTCCTTTTTTGGCAAGTGGCAGGGATATCCTAACCCAGCGGACGCAGACGTGTCCGGCAGAAAGACATCCAGCTGGCTTCTTTCCCTCCTTTTCCTTCCTTTTTTTTTTAGATCGAACGGCATGCTGAGGTTGATTTTTTTTTTTTTGTGGGGCGGGGGGCCCCCCCCCCCCCCCCCCCCTTTCCCTCTCGGTGGAAGGGATGGGCAAGAATCGTTAACTTGCATGTGTGTGACTGTCACCCATCATTGACCCCATCCTTTTTTCTCCTCTTTCCCCTTTTTCTTTTCCCCCCTTTTTTCTTTCAAGGGGCATGTTCGCCACCACGACAAGCCGGCTCAACCTCTTTTCCTCCTCCTCTGAACACTGAGGGAATCCCACAAGTTCCCAACATTTTGCGACGGCTTTCTCTTTTCCCCCCCTTTTTTTTTCTTTTTCCCTTCCGTGCGGTCCTTCCTCAGCCGCTGCCGTCCCCAATTGTGGTTGATATTTTCTCTTTTTTCCAAAGAGATGGAGAGAGGAAACTGGCTTCGCCTCTGACAGGCCCGCTGGTGCTGTGCACCCTCCCCCTTCTTTTTTCCCCCTTCACAAAAATTTGCACAAAAAACGTAGTACAACCCAAACTATTGCAGCTTAGTCTCTCAGCTCGTTTTGCTCTTTTTTTCTCTCCACCAGAGAAAGGTCGACCATGATGAATGGCAGCGCCATATGTCTTGTTCGCCATGCTTTTTTTACTTTTTTTCTCCTTTTTTTTTCCTGGTGATGGAGAGAATGCTGGGCCCTGCCGAATTAGGCAACTCAATGTCATCTGTCACTCTCTCTTCTCCTCCTTTTTTTCTTTTCCAAAGAAGGGAGAGAAAGGAGGGAGGGGGGAGCGGGACTGTGTATGGCGCAGACGCCCGGTTTCCCCTCTTTTTCCCCCAAAAAAAAAATAATCCCCCCCCCCAGTTCTCTTTTTTTTTTTTTTTTTTGAGATGTCACCCGCCTGGGCACCAACTTTGTTCTTCCTCCTTTTTTTTTTTCGATATCGGCTTAGCGTCATTGGGGGCCTGTTTTATTCCGCGAATTCCTTTCTTTCTCTTTTTCCCCCCCCTTCCTCCCCAATATGATAGTTGCTGGTAAGCATTTCTTCCCTCGGATCCCGCCGGCGGTTTTTATGCCGCATCTTACCGATTTTCCTTCTTCCTTTTCTTTTCTACTTTTTCTTTTTTTCTTTTTGACGACGCCGAACAATGAAGCGAAATAAAGCAGACGCCCATCTGTGAGATGGCGGCCTCAAACCGCCGGCGGGATCCTCTTGTTCCTCCTCTTCCCCTCCTCCCCTTTTTTTTTTCTTTTCTGGAACAAACGCGCAATTGCACGGAATTCGCGGACCTTTCCCCCCTTTTTCTTTCCTTTTGAAGAAGATCACAGAACGCAGTATACGGCAAACCACCATCCTTCTCCAGAAACCTTTTTTTTTTCCCCCTTGCAGAAGAGCTTGAAGACCCAGCGTGCATACGCTGACAATACCCACCGGCACGCCGTCCCCTTCCCCCCTTTTCCCCCCCTTCCCCCTCTAAAAAGTACAGCTCAACAGCAAGACTGGCGATCCAGGCTCTTCTTTTTTTCGCAAACCAACTGGAAACGCCAAACTGATGCAGGATGCTCTCCCCTCTCTCTTTTTCTTTCACACGTGTGGTAGGAAAAATGACAACATTCACCAGCATCATGGCGCCAAGCTTGGCGCTTCATTCAGCCTTTTTCTTTTTTTTTTTATGTGAGAGTGATAAAGCTCTATCGTTTGCAGGCATTCACGCTATCTTCCTTTCCCCCTTTTCTTTTTTTTTTTTCCTCTGCGGCGAATAGGGTGAGGTTTCATAGATTTTAAAGAGGGGGGCCGCCGCCTCCGTTCTTTCTTTCTCCCCCCCTCTTCTACAGAAGATTAAAGCGGCGGCGTCAATCTGAGCCCCCCGTTACTCTCCCCCCCCCCCCCTTTTTTTTTTTTTTCTTTCCATCTCGATGTGAGGAGTTCAGGCGCTCCGGAATTCTTTTACGACAACTTGTATTCTATTTCTTTCTTCCTTTTTCTTTGGGAAGTTTTCAAACCCGCCGCTTTCCCCCCCCCTTCCCCCTTTTTTTTTTTTTGAGAGGACTTGTCGTGGTTGGCGAACATGCCTGAACTCCCCTCCTTTTTTCTTTTTTTTTTGTAAGGAAAATAGATGAGAACAAGCTTGGGGTCAGATGGTGACAGTCCTCACGAGCACATTTCCCCCCCCCTCCTTTCCCCTTTCCCCTCTTCTTTTAGGAACGGGGAGTTTTAGAGGAACAGTGCCGCAATCAACCTAAGATGCGTCCTTCTCCTTTCCCCTTTCCTTTTTTCACCTTTTTCAATATGGAGCCAGGGGCTGTCCATACTCCAGGCTTGATTCTTTTCCTTGTCCGGGTACCCGTCTTGCTTTTTTTTCGCCCCTTCCCCCCTTTTTTTTCTGAAAATAGGGAAGGAAGTGCGCAAGCGACCGTGAGTGTGAAAAAGCTCTTTTCTTTCCTTCCTCCCCTCTTTTCTTTTCTCAGATGAAAAGGGGAAAATTTATTCAAAGTCGGATTCGACGTAAGCTCCACGGCGACTTCCCCTTTTTTTTTTTTCCAAGACGAACGATTACATCTGAAGGCAACCAAAATTGGAACGCCCCCCAACTTCCCCCCCCCCTTTTTCCTTTCCCCCTTTCCCCTTTGAAAGGGGAGCGTCCGCAACATGGCCCTCCGACTTCGGTGGGCTCTGATTGGCCATCCTTCTTCTTCTCCCCTTTTTCCTTTTTTCGGGACGCAACGACTATCGGTACTGCATTGACCCGGGGACCCCCCTTTTTCCCTTTTCCCCTTTTCCCCCTTTTTCAGCCAGGGTGGATGGAATAGATGTGATGTGTCTTCCCGTGTTTAAGGCAGAGCCCCTGCTGGGAACCTTTTCTTTTTTTTTCTTTTCCCTCTCTTTCTTTTTCGTTTTTCCGCCCACCGAAAAGGTCGCGTTGCTCCGTTTCTACAAAAAGCGCCACCATGCCCGCCTCCGGCAAAGGGCGGTTTCTGTTTTCCTTCCCCTCTCCCCCGTTCTTTTCCTTTCATGGGGGAGCTTTGTAAGAAATGGAGGCAACGCAGACCGTTGTCGGTGGCGCGAGGTCGTCCAGGGCCCTCCCCTCCCCCCCCTTTTTCTTCAGACACAATAAAATATATTCCAAAACACTGCTGCTAGAACGGCCGGTTGTGTAATGAAAAGTAATCTTCCTCCCTTTTTCTTTTCTTCCTTCCCCTTTCTTTTTTTTTTTCACTTCAAGTAGGGTTTAATCCTCCCTGATTTCTCCACGCAATCGAAGTGCCCCTCAGAACATTTTGATAGGTTGCGTCCTTTTTTTTTTCTCCTTTTTTTTTTTTTCCCCTTGGAAAGGAAGAGCACGCTCCAGCGCATGGGATGAGCGGCTACCAGCAATACGGAATTTCTTTGTCATAGCGGTTTCCTTTTTTTCTTTTTTTTTTTCCCTGACAGGCCCAGAGCGGCGCTGGAACTGGTAGTGTCAGTCGCCTTGGATCTTACGTCGAAGCCGCCTTGCGTGAAATTTTCCTTTCTCCTTTTCTTTCCCTTCCTTTCCCCCCTTCTTTTCCTTTTTCCCCCGCAGAGATTTTAAGAATAAGTTGCGCAAGCCGGAACGAGTGTCCCTTCTTCAGCATGCCTTTCTTCTCCTCTTTTTCCCCTTTCGAAGTGTCAGGAAGGAAAAGAAATCAAGCCTGGAGTATGGACCGCCCCTGGAGCCATGATTTCCCCCTTTTCCTTTTTTTCCCTTTTTTCTTTTCTTTTTTTTTTTGAGGGAGGCAAAGGTCATCGAAAACCCACGGTCCTGCAGTTTCTCTTACGTCCTAATCTCTGTTCTCTTCCCCCTTTCCTCATGGAACCCCAAGCTTGTCGAATCTATGTTCCGTAGCGTCCGGAAAAACGTCTTCTCCCTGCTCCTTTTCTCCCTTTCCCCTTGCTTTGCAGACCACGCTGCGGCAAAAACATCCGCCGGCGCTGGGTACCCTTCCCTTTTTCCCCCTTTCTTTCCCTTAGAAGAACCGTTGTCGATAAAAAGACTGCCTGCTCTCCCTCCCTCCGGCCACAACTGGTTGATCTCTCACTGGTGGCGCAGATTGATCCTCCCTTTTTTTCTTTTTTTTTTTTGAAAAGGCTTCGCTCTATGACCCGGCCGCCAGTGGTGCTGGCCTTCCCCTCCCTCCCTCTTCCATCCCCCGAAATGAGGAAAAAAATTGGAACAACCCCAAAAAGTTCTACAACCCAACCTTGCAGCTTAGCTATCTTCTTTTCTTCTCCCCCTCTCTTCTCCCCGCGAAAGGTCGACCATGCTGAATGGCAGCGCCATCATGCTTGTCGCCTGATTTTTTCCTTTTTTTTTTTTTTCCCCTTTCCCATCAATGCCGCGGTCACTCTGATTCTGCTCGATCGCATCAGTTTGGCAGTTCCAGTTGTGTTTGCGCGCCTTTTTTTCCCCCCCCCTCCCTTCCTTTTTCCCCCCAGAGCGGTAGTTAACAGTGCTTGGAAAGCCTGGTCGCCAGTCTGCTGTGGAGCTTACTTTTTTCTTTTTCCTCCTCCCCTTTTCCCCTCTTTTTTTTTTTCCACCGCTGGGCGTAAAGAGGGGCGATGGAAGGGTGTTTGCGCTTTCCCTCGCTTTCCCCCCCCCTTTTTCTCCTCTTTTTTATGGGGAGAGGTAGGCTCGATCTCGGCTTCGGTTCATTTGGCCTGTTTTATCTCTCCTTCCTTTCCCCCTTTTTTTTCTTTGCCAATAGGGTTTGTCGCGGCAAGGTAGCATCACAATATTGATATTCTGTTTTCCCTCCTTTTTTCCCCCTTTCTTTTTTTCTTTCTTTAGATAGCTATATTTTCATCCCGCTCCGTTGTTGTTGTTTCTCTCTCTTTCTTTTTTTTTTCTTCTTCCTTTTTTCTGAGGGGAAAGAAAAATGCTTGACCAGGCAGAATAGCAATATTGTTGGCTTCTCCTTTCCTCTCCCCCCCCTTTCCCCCAAACGCGCAATTGCACCGGAAGTCGCGGAATATAAAAACAGGCCCCCCCTTCCTCCTTCTTTCTCTTTTTTCCCGAAAAAAAAGGCGGGTCAGCGCTCGCTTTTTTTCCCCCCTCCCCTCTTTTTTTTTTTTTTTCCCTCCCAGAGGGAATACGATGGAAATACCCACCGACAAGCCTCCCTCTCCTCCTTTTTTTTTTTCCTCAAAGAGAAAGACTGGAGATCAAGGATTGCCAAGCAGGATGTGCCCTCCCTCTTTTTTCTTTTCTCTTCCTCTTCTCCCCCACTGATTGAAGGAGGAGAAGCAGAAGCAGAGTGGGACCGCGGCATTGATGTGCCGAATGCTTCCCTTTCCCCTCCCTTTTTCTTTTCCCTTTATGGGAGACCGGCGCTGGGTCGCGGACGCCCCCTTCCTTCTCTCCCCTTCTTTTTTTTTCCTTCTTAGAACGTTGTTGTGCAAAAAATTGTGCCGCATGGAGTTGGGCCCGAATAAATCCCCCTCTTCCTTTGTTTCCCCTTTTTTTCCCCTTTTCCTGAAGACAGTTTCAAGTCGCCATCTCGTTTTGGCTTCAGACATGCCGCGCCCCCTCCCTCTTTTCCCTCTTTTTTTTTTTAGGAAATATGCGCCACCAGTTGAGAGGATCAAACCATTTGTTTCCTTTCCTCTTTTTTTTCTTTTTTTTTTTTTTGTTCAGGCAGCTCAGGCATTATTTTTACGACAACGGGTTTCGCTATTGATGTCCATATCTTTCCCCCCTTTTTTTCATTGAATAAGGGTAAAAGGAGGGAATAGTTTCCCACCCCTTCATCCGGAAAAAGCGCCGGCGAGGTTTGCCCCTCCCCTTCTTTGGGGAGAAAATACATGCTTGAAGACCAGCCTTTCGCTCCTTTCCCCCTTCCTCCTCTTTTCTTTAAAATGAAAGAGGCAAGTTAAAGATTCGGGCCCCTCCTTCCCCCTTCGTTGTCCTCTCCCTTTTTCCGTGACGAAATCAACCTCAGCATTTGCCGTTCGATCGAAACTGCACCGTTTCCTCCCCCCCCTTTTTCTTTTCGCCAAAACACGGGACCTTTTTCAATCATGGCGCCAGGGGTGTCCATACTCCAGGCTTGATTTCTTTTTTCCTTCCCGTCCTTCTTCTTTTTTTTTTAGTCGCAAGGGGATTCAGATAGCCCTCATGCTGGAGAAGCGGACCCCTCCCTTCCCTTCCCTTTTTCCTTTTCCTTTTTGGGCAGAAAAATTCCACTTCTGCGTGCCGGCTGCCATCTGAGTAACACGTTCCTTTGCCATCAATCTTACCCTTCCCCCCTTTTTTTCCCTCTTTCCTCCGATCTGTGGGAATGTCATTGAAAAACAGATTCGGCGGTTCTCCAGAAGCCCCATCTGAAGGCAAACCAAAATTGAGAACGCCCAAGGAACCACCGTTTCACCACCGCTATCCCCCTCTCCCCCTCCAGTCTTTTTTTTTTTCTTTTCTTTTTGGTTGATCGAATTGGACCAGAAATATCCCGCGGGCTTAGGAGTAACGAGGGCCGACAAACGACTTATCGTTATTTGCCACTTGCCTTTTTCCTTTTTCCTTACTTTCAATGAAAAAACCGCCGTTCTAGCAGCATGTGGAATAGATGTGAGTGTGTATTCCGTTGTTGTACAGGTCAGTCCCCCTTTTCTTTCCCCTTTTCCTTTTCCCCTTCTCCGCGTTGCCTCCAGTTCTACAAAAAGCGACCACCATTGCCGCCTCCGGCTAAAGGGAGGTCTGGTTGGCATCACGAGAACACCTTCCTCCTCTTCTTTTCTATCTCTTTTTTTTTCCTTTTTTTCTGCGGGTGGAGAACTGGAGGCACGCAGACCTTTTCGGTGGCGGCAGAGGAGCAATGGACCTACTACCAAAGAATCAAGCGACCGCCCTCCCCTTCTTTCTTTCTTCTCTTCTCTTCTGTCCCCCTCTCTTTCCGGAGGTGTGCAGGTGAAGTAATCTAAAGCAGTGTTCGCGCTGCGTCAATTGATCGCTTTTTTTCCCCTCTCCTCTTTTTTCCTGATTGACAAGAAATCGAGTGCTCCCTCAGAACATGATAAGGGAAGGAAGCAGGGATATCCGCGGGATCTTTTCTTCCCCCTCCCCTCTTTTCCCTTTTTTTTTTTTCCTACGGAAGGGAGGATGTAATAGCGGTGGCTGAAACTTGGTTCCTTGGCGTTCGCAATTTGGTTGCCTTTCTCTTCCCTTTTCTTTTCCTTTTTTTCCTGGTAGTGATTAATTCGACTTGGATCTACGTCGAAGCCGACTTTGAGAAATTGGTCCAGTTCATCTTCTTTCCTTCTTTTCCTTCCCCGCCTCGCTTTCAGCACTCAGCTTGCGCACTGCCGGACAGCGTTCCTCTTCTTCAGCATTCGTCCTTTTTACCCCCTTTTGCTATCCTCACCAAGCGGCGCAGGAGTGTCCGGCAGGAAAAGAAATCAAGCCTTTCTTCTTTCCCCTCCTTTTCTGAAAGAAATGGAGACTCGGGCGCGGTGGATTTAAAAGTGCAGTTCGATCGACTTCCTTTTCTGTTTCTTTTTCCTCCGCGTAAGAAGTTATAGGAAGTCGGAGCGGGGCTTGATTATGCGCACCGGTTGCGGTATTTGCCTACCTACCCTTTTCTTTCTTTCTTTCGAGGAGGCACTGACTTATCTTCCCTTTTTTCTTTCCCTTCCTTTCCTTTACGGGAGATGGGTAACGCTGAAGGGTTTTGAAAACTTCCGACTGTACATTTTGCTCCCCCCTCCCTTTTTTTTTTTTCCTGAAGGAGAGAATGAAATCGCGAAACAGCGCGAGAATTTCTTCGCTACTTTGCCTTTTTCCCCTCCCCTTTTTCTCTTTGGAGATGCTGTTGCGCTGCATGTCTGAAGCCCACAAACGAGATGGCTACTTTTCCCCCTTCTTTATCTTTTCCTCATGAAACCTCAACAGAGGAAGCCCGCAGCTTCAGCGGATTTCTCCCCCCCCTCCCTTTTCCCCTTTTTCCCCTTTGATGCCGCAAAACAGAGAGAGTTATCACTCTCAGCACCAGCCCTTCCTCCCCGTTTTTCTTTTCTATTTTTTCCAGAGCAAATAATGAGTGTCGCCATGATGGCTGGTGAATGTTCAATTTTGCCTCCCCACTTTGCTGTCTCTCTTTTCTTATGCTAAATACATGGAATCAGTTTGGCGTTCCAGTTGGTTTGCGCGAAGTTGTTTCCCTCCCTCTTCTCTTCCTTTTTCTTTCTGGCTCAGAAGCCGGTTGCAAAGTACCTGAAATGTGCCGAGCCCTGGATTTCTCTTTCTTCTTTTTCTTTTTTCCTCCCTTTCCCACGCCTGGGCCACCAACTTTGTTCTTGAAGCGCTGACCCGCTTTTTTCTGGGAGCCCTTTTTGGTTTTTTTTTCCTTCCCTTTGGGGGCCTGGTGGAGTAATGAGAATTCCAGGCTGCAATGCGCGTTGGGCCGGCCCTTCTCTTTATCGGGAAGAGCAGAAAAAATTATTGATATTTTTTTACCCCTCTCCTTTACCTGGTAGGAGTCGGCAATGTGATGTTTCATGTAGATACTCTCTTTCTCATCTCTTTTTTTTTTTTCTCTCTTCCCCCTTCCCCTCGAGTGGGAAAAAAGAAGGCGGGATTCCGAGGGGAAGAACATTTTACTCACTTCCTCTTTATGCTTCGGCAATAAGACGGAGGCTCAGAAGTGACGGCCCCCCCCTCCCCCGCCCCCTCCTTCCTTTTTTTTAGATCGGAGCCGACCGCCTTCCCCTCCCCTCCTTCTTCTTCCAAAACAAAGTTGGTTGCCCAGGCGGGGGGGGGCAGCGCAACCACACCCTTTCCTTCTCTTTTTCCCCGCAAGAAGCCGATAATCCAGGGGCTCGGCACATTCCGGTACGTTTCCCCCCTTCTTCTCTCTCCCCCCTCCCAGAGACTGTGAACGACCCGCAGGCCTGCTCGAGTAGAATGGCTTTTTTTTCCCCCCCCCCCCCCCCCCCCCCCTCCCCCCCCTTTTGCGAGCAGAAGCAGAGTGAACCGCGTTCCTTCTTTTCTCCTTCTTCCCCCAAATTGAAAATTCACCAGCATCATGGCGACAAGCATTTTCCTCTTTCCCTTGCGGACGCACCGCAGGCGCAGCCATGGCGTCTTTTCTTCTTTTTTTTTCTTTTCTTCGATCTTAAGCTGCATAGGTTGGGTGGTTCGAACGTTTGTTTTTCCCCCCTTTTTTTTTTCCCTTTCTTCTATTTCAAAGAGGAGCTACGTGCGCGTGCGTTAAAGCACATGCGGCCTTTTTCTCTCTCCTTTCTTTTTTTCCCGAAGATACAAGCCGGCGGAGTCAATCTGCGCCACCAGTGCGCTCTCCCCCCCCCCCCCCCCTTTTTTTTTTCTCCTCTTTTTTCTTTTTCCGAAAAAGGGTCTGCTGTGATGTCCATTTCCTCGCTAAAACCATGTTGGTCACCTTTGTTCTTCCCCCATTTTTCTTCTCAGCGTGGTCTGCAAATAGGGTTGAGCGGATTTCGTGGTGCGAACATGCCTTGTACATTCCCCCTCCTTTTTCCTCCCTTCCTCTTAAGATTGGGGTAATGATGGTGGAAGTCACTCACGATGCAGTACTCTTCTTCCCCCTCCCCTTCCCTTTTCCTTTTTCCTTTTTTTAACCGTGGAGTTTTCAGTTCAGATGACCGTGCAGCACTCAACCCAGATTCGTTTTCCCCTCTCCCTCCTCACCTTTCCACAAAAGACCAGGAGCCAACAAAAACACGGGCACCTTTTCACTCCCTTTTCCCCCCCTTTCTTTCCCCCTCCTTTTCTTTATCAATGGCAAAATGTTGCCGCAAGTCGCGGCGCCGTCGCCTTTTTATTTCTTTTTTTTTTCAAGATGAGTGCGGAAAAGCGAGCGGCGTCAGGCCTGCGCGAGGAACGCTGCTTCCTACCCCTTTCCCTCTTTTTTTTTTTTTCTTTTTTTTCGGAAAAATTTCTAAAAGTCGGCTTCACCGTAAGATCCAAGGGCTGAATGAGCACTCCCTCCCTTCTCTTTCTTTTTTTTCTTCCATCTGAAAGGCAAACCCAAAATGCGAACGCCCAAAGGAACCCAGTTTCAACCCGCTCTTTTCCTCCCTCCCTTCTTTTCTTTTTTTTCTTCTTCCTTTTTTCTTTTCTTCCCCGAAATAATCAGAGGATATCCATGAGTGCATTCACCTATTCCATGTCGAGGGAGCCTGCGCTTCTTTTATCCCTTCTTTCTTCTTTCTCCCCTTTCTCCTGGTACTGCATGCCACCTGGGACCCTCTGGCCTGACCCCTTTTTCCCCCCCCCTCCCTTTTTTTTTCTCTGCAGCAGTGTTGGAAGTAGAGGTGATGTGTTCTTCCGTTGTGTTAAGTCAGGCACTGCTTGAATTCTTCTTTTTTTTCTTCTCCTATTCCCCTTTCTCCTTTCCTTTTTCCCTTTCCCAAGGTATAAAAAAGCGCAACATGCCGCCTCCGGCTAAAGGGAGGTCTGGGTGAATCACGAGAAACCTGCGGCCTAGGAGTTATCTTTCTCTTTTCTCCTCTTTTTTTTTCCTCTCGCTTTTTTCTCTTCTCCCCCCCCATCCCCCCATCCCTTTTACCCTCTCACTTTCTTTCCCTTTCCCACCTTTCCCCGTATGCCCTCTTCCCTTCCTTCCTTCCCATTCCTATCCTTTCCCCCCGATTCGTTGTTACCCATTCCTTTACTTATCTCCAAGCTCCCGGGGGGGAAGGAATGGTGGAGTTTTTTTCCTTCTTCCCCTCTCTTTTTTTTTTTTCATATGCAGATTTTAGCGCTAAAGCACCAGAAATTTAAAAAGTTCCAGAAGGTGCTCTGACCTCCCCTCCCGCGGTTGTGTCATTGAAAGTAATCTCAAAGCAGTGTTCTGATGGGATGAGTGAATTGATCGAGTGTTTGCCACCTTTCTGCCATATGTTTCCCCTTTCCCCCCTTGCAGTAACGATAGTATTGCGCCTCTTCTTCATGTTTTCTCCCCCCCTTCCCCCCCCCCCCTCTTTCCCTCTTCTTTTCCTTCATGGATATACAGCGGGAATGGATGGCCAATTCAGAGCACACGAGGCGGAGGCCAGGCGGACGCGCCCCTTGCACCTCTTTCCTTTCCTTCCCCTCTCCTCCCCCCTTTTTTTTTTTTTTCCACTGTGGTTCCTGGGCGTTCGCAATTTTGGTTGCATTCAGATGTATGTGCGTGCCTCTTCTTTCCCCTTCTCCCTTTCTTCCCCCCCTCTCTTTCTTCCTTGCTCATTCGCCTTGGATCTTACGTCAGAAAGCCGACTTTGAGAAATTGGTCCAGTTTCATCTTTGTGGCAAGTCCCTGGTACTTCCCCTCTTTCCTTCTCCTCCCCCTTTTTTTTTTCTTTTCCCTCAGCTTGAGAACTGAAGGACCGAGTGTAATATTCTTCAGCAATGAAGGCTATCTGAATCCCCTTGGCGCCTTCTCGCTCCCTTTTTTCCTTCCTTTTTCCCTCAAGCCTGGAGTATGGAAAGCCCCTGGCGCCATGATGAAAAAAGGTGACCGTGTTTGGCGCTGGCTTTTTTGGTTCCCCTTTCCCCTCCTTTTTTTTTTCTTTTTTCGGCAAGGTCATGAAAAACCCACGGTATGCCGTTCTATTACGTCGGAGCGGGGCTTGCTTGGCTCCTTCCTTTTTCTTTCTTCTTCTTTTCCTTGACCCAAGCTTGTCGCATCTAGTCAGTAGCGTCCGGAAAAAGGCTGATAACAGAGCGCGAGGAAGGCACTGATTATTGCCCGTCTGGTCTTCCCTTCCTTTTTTCTCCCCCCCCTCCCTTTTTTTTCCCCCATCGCCGGCGCTGGGTAAACGCTGCCGGTTTGAAAACTTCCGCCATGTGACCTGCGTCATCCCCCCCCTTTTTCCCCCCCCCCTTCTTTTTTTTTTCCTTAAAAAGGAATGCCGGACGCCTGAATCGCGGGCCCCCCCCACCTCTTTCCTTTTTTTTTCTTTTTTTCTTTGGCGAGATTGACGCCGCCGGGCGTGGAGATTGCTGTTGCGCTGCATGTCTGAGCCCCACCCCCGAGCTTTTCTTCCCTTTTTAACTCACGCGCACGGAGCGCCTCTGTGAAATCTATGAAACCTCAACCGAGGCAGCCCTCCCATTTTTCCCTTTTTTCCTCCCCTTTTTCCCCCTCCTTTTCCTCCTTTAGAGATCTCGCGTGATGCCGCAAACAGAGAGCGTTATCACTTCACACAGCCTCTCCTCCCCTTTTCTTCCCCTCTCTTTTCTTCTGCTGAAATGGAAGGCGCCATCATGCTTGTCGACATGAGGATGGTGAATGTTTTCAATTTTGCCTAACCTTTTTTCTTTTCCCTTCCTTTTTTTTCTTTTTTTTTTTCCATCCTGCATAAGTTTGGCGTTCCAGTGGTTGCGCAGAAGTTTGTGGAAAGAAATCATTCTGACTCGAGCAAGCCGCTTTCTTTCCCCCTCTTTCTTTTTCCCTCTTTTTCCCCCTGTTTGGAACGTACCTGAAGTGCCGAGCCCTGGATTATCTGGCTGCGCGGTGGGTATTTCCCTCTTTCCCTTTTCCTTTTCTTGTTTGCATTTCCCCAGCCTGGGCAAAAAATTTGTTCTTGACGCGCTGACCGCTTTTTTTCTTTTATCCTTCTTTTTTTTTTTCTTTTTTTCGGTCATTGTGGCATGTTTTATTCCGGCGCAATTCCGGTGCCATGCGGTTGTTCCTTCCTTCCTTTTCTCCTCGTGTTTTTAGTCAGGCCAGGTCATAATCAACAATATTGATATTCTGCTGGTCAAGCCTCCCCCCTTCTCCCCTCTTTTCCCTCTTCTGTAGTCAATGTGATGTTTAATGTAGGAT
>Ga0179593_1628853_pt1 | contig 13438 bp, 24 predicted proteins | sample CZODoug2_1_08_16_FD_185931 | JGI IMG/M metagenome (GOLD analysis project Ga0179593, IMG submission 185931) | Vadose zone soil fungal communities from Angelo Coast Range Reserve, California, USA - CZODoug2_1_08_16fungal (PacBio error correction) | ecosystem: Environmental > Terrestrial > Soil >... | reverse complement strand
TTCCTTCTTCTCCCTGCCCGTTGGGCCCGGGTTCACGCTTTTTCTCCACAATCCCCCGCCCCTTCTAGCAAAAACCCCCGGTCTGCCCCCCTCACAGTCTGGAAGATGCCGCGATTCATGAATTTGGAACCTGTTACCCTTTTCCTTATGACAGTTTTTGAGGATTTTCCTTTTCTTAGGATTTTTTTTAGGTAAGCTGTCCCCCCCCCCTTTTTTCACCCAAGATTTCGTAGTAAATACCCCTCCATGACGGGGGTTTTGCTAAGACCATTTCCGATCTTTCCCAAATGGCAGTTGATTCTTTCGGGAAAGAGTAACGCGCTTTTCCAATGTCTGGTCTGGTGTGGGGCAATTAATTTTTTTCTGCAGAATCCCCCCTCAGTCTCCGATTTATTTCTGTTCCTCGGTTTTCCTTCGGTCTACGCCCCCAGAGAGTTCTCTTTTTTTACACATTTTTTTGCGCTAATACTGTGCTCTTGGGCGTGCCCCCCCGATTATGCCTTTTGCAATGCTTTTCCTCGCTTCTTTTCTCTCCATCCAAGTAGACTGTGCGGATTCCCCTTTCTGTTTGGAAATGATAGAGCACAGCCCCCCCAAAAAACCCTGTGTTGAAAAAAGGTCCGTTAGCCTTCCCAGCTTTTACTTTTTCCAGTCCACTTCCGTTTTCCGCTAGGTATTAACTTTTTGGACTTCTCGGACTCAGATTTTGCGCCGTTTCCCCTTTCCGACCTTTAGGCGACTCGAGCTTGCCCCTTTGGAAACCTTTTTCTTTATCTATGTATTTTCCCCGTTTAATCCCGTCTTCCCCCATCCTTGACGCTCTGCAGAAGCTTCCTTTCTCCAACAACCCACAACACCAGGCGATCCTTATCCCCCCCCCCCCCCCCCACTTTCAGGACCTGTGCTGCAACCCCCCCCCCCCCCCCCCCCCCCCCTCTTTCCCAGGCCCCCTCGCGAAAATTTCTTTCCTTATGGTAGCCGCTGGGCACAGCACCACCCCTCCCCCTTTTTTTTTTATCAAACCTTTTTGCGGTTGGGTGTGGGGAAAATGCCCCCCCCTTTTCCCCACCTTTAGGTTATGTGTTCCTATTGTTTCAATTTTTCCCTTCCGTCCTCATTTCCGGGGATTCCTGTCCTCAGTGGCGCAGAATACCAACACCCCAGATTTTTCCTGGACCCCCTGGCTTCTTGGATGTCCGAGCCCTTTTCTGTCTCCTCCCCTTCCGTGAATCTCCCTCCCGGGCATTCAAATTCCCAACGCTCACCCCTTTTTTTTGTTTCGACCGGGGGAGTGCCTTTTTCGTCGAGGGAAGTCTGCGTCAGACCTTTTTTTCAGGCCGGACCTCAGTCATAAAACCACAACTTTCTCCCCTGAATGAAACCGTGCCATTCAGTTTTTTTTTTCAAAGTACATTATGCCCCTGATTTTTTCGGAGGATCCCCCACCCCCCTGGCTTCAGGTAATTAGTAGCGCCTCCGATGTCGCAGTTTTTCGGCTGGCCGTCTTCTGCAAGTGGCGTTTTCCCGAAAGCGTTCCCTTCCCTCCCCCCCAGGCGTGTTTTCCCTTACTCGACCCGAAATTTTTTTTTTATCAGGACGCTTTTTTTTTTTATCCAGCAAACGAACAAGGCCCCCCTTTCCTGGCGCGCCTTTTTTCCCACCAGCAGAATCGGAAAAACCCACTTTCCCTTATTCACTATGTGATGTTGAGTTCTTCTCCCTCCCCTCCGCTCGGGTCCCGGACAAACCGCCCCCCTTTTTTTTTTTGCAACGGTCTTTTGAGAACCATGCCCCGCAACCTTCCCCCACAGTTTTTTTTCTCTTTTCGCATTTCTGGCAAAGCGAATGGCTTCCCCCCCCTTTTTCACATTCCCACCATCTTGGTGAGCTTTTTTTCCCCCTAAACCACCCCCCCTCTTTTTCAGAAATTTTGGTGCCCCCTTCAAGCCGAGAAACATAGTCCATTTGCCGTGGTTCCGCCCCCCCCATCATGGGACTCTTGTTTCCTTCGGATGCCCGCGGAAAAACAGAATTTTTTTCTTCTCCCCCTTTCTGTAATCCGAAAAGTTACAGAATCCACCCTCCCCCCTTTCCTACGCTTGAAGCCTACGACAATGTCTCCCCCCCCCCCTTCTTCGGTCGTTTGGGTCCTCATTTCTTTCGCCCCCCCCGATTTTTTTCACCACTATATCTGCCTTTTTCTCTTTTGGACTTCCTTTAAAAAACTTTTCGAGCTTCTCCTCTTGGCACTTCAATATTAAAAAACGGGTTTGATGCTGACAGTGTACCAGTAACTTTTTTTTTTTTCCCCGTCAACCTTGTTTTACCCCTCTTCCGCTTTGAGGACTTCTTGTTGGCCGTACGCCATCCCGGCCCCTCCCCCCCCATTTCTTCCCCGGCTATCAAGGGTCCTGCTACGCACCCCATCCCCCCCCTTTCCCCACGGAGTGAGTGGCTCAACCACAGGAAGCACCCCTTTTTTTGGCTTTCCCTTCAGTTGAGGGCAACCTGCGGCTTTTTTCGTCCCCCTCAAACTATTTTCCGTTTTTTGTCTAGATGATTCCTTGGCAGGCTGGTCTCTTTTTTTATCAATTACAAACGCTCCCCCTTCTTAAGGGACGCCTTTTCAGGGAGCGATTCTTTCAACTTTGGCTGCGGTTTTGGGGGGTCTTTCCCTCCTTTCCTTTTAGGCCCCTGCTCATGCCATCGATTTTTTCGTTTTTCGCCGAGAGACCCGGCGCAGATGGCTTGCCGGTTGTAATTACCACGTTCAGTCCCTTTGGGTGTATTCCTGCGCTTTCGAATCATCCACCCTCCCCCCCCATCTGCACAATTGTTTTTTGCTCGGTTTTCTTTTCCCCCCCTTGCGGCCCACTCTTCGAACAAAGGCTTTCCTTTTTCTATGGAGAACCAGACCACTCTTCGGTGAAACACTCTCTGGGTTTCGCCCCGATCTCTCATCTTTTTCATCCGGTTTGTTGGTGTTTCCCTTGATCATTTTCGACCCCCCCTGATAGAGTTACTCTTTTCCCCTTTCGGCCCCCCCAATTCACTGTGATTTGGGGACACCTCTTTCCCGGCACGGGATGGTCACCTTTTTTTCCTCTTGGGACGATGTTTCCCGATGTTGGAAGCTCACTCCTTTCTTTTTTTTTTTCCCTGGACCTCTTCCTTCCTTTCTGAGCCATATTCCCCTCTCGACCGCGTGATCTTTTTTCCCCCCCCCTACGCCAATTTTTTTTGCGTGCTGAATCCTTTCCCCTTTCTCCCGCCCCTTCCCCCCCCCCCGCGCTTATATCTAAGGACGAAGCCCTTTGGTTGGAGCGTTTCTACCCTGGCTCAACCCCCCCTTTTTGTGCATCTCCCAGAAACACCACGTTGATGCTCGAGCCCCGAGTCCTTTTTTTTCTTTTTTGCCTCCTGAGCTGGTCTGTTGCTCCTTCCCCCTCTGTCTGGATGTTTTTTTGTGGGGCCAGCTTTTTTTTTTTTTTTCTTTTTTGCCTGGCCGATTTGTTTGGGTGATGGCCGGGCGTCTTTTTTCCCACACCGCTTCCCAAAGGGAGTTTTTCCCCCCAACACGTTTTCCCCTTCCTTTCGCGCAGTTGAGGATACCGGGTTTTTTTTTTTTTTTTTCCCCCCCCTCTGTCCGATCTCTCCTTTTTGGACGGGTAAGGGGTTGGTTTTACCTCCCCCTTCTTTTTAATCGTCTGCCCATGAGGGGACCCTCCCTTTTTTTCTCCTAGGGTGCGCAATCCCTGGCGGGAGATGCCTTTGAATAGGGTCCTGGTTTTACTTCGGATTACCCCATCCCCACAGGCGATTTTTTTTCTCTCTGTTCCTTTCCACTCCGAAGTCCTTGGCATGCGTTGACCCTTTTTCTTCTGACTTATTTCTCCCCTGCTTACGGATGGTGGTCCGCGTGAATTTTTCGACTTTTTATCATGGACACAAATTTTTCCCCCCGCCTGGTTTTTCAATTTCAAGGAATTTGGCTTTGCCTTTTGTGGGCCCTTTTCGATTACACGGTGTTTTTTTGGGGAATTTGGTCTTCTTTTTTTTCCCCTCAAAAGAGGATGGCGCTGCGGGCCTTTAGATTCCTTCTTTTACGAAGGCCAAAACGCGTCCTTTCGGAAGTTTTTTAGTTTCGCCCCTTTTTTTGGTTTTATCTTTCAAGGGGACTTTTTTTTGGGTATGGAGGCGTGTTCCCTTTCCCGGCATTTAGCTCCTTCTACCTTTTCCCTGAGTACCTACCTCACCCCCTTTTGTCCCTGTAACAGGTTTTTTTTTTCATGAATTATATTTTTTCTCTCCTCCACCGGCGACATCAGTCAAGCGATTAATGACTCCCCTTTCCAAGTGGTACGTGTACGGGGTCCCTTTTTTCTTGTACCTACAACCACCTTTCTCCCCTTTTCTGCGATTTTTATGATGGATTTGCGGATGTTCCTTTTTTCTGTATCCTTCCCCAGTGCGCCCCTTGTCTCTTTTACCCCAGTGATTTTGTGTTCGGACTCCGATTTTCCCCCCTTCTGTTTGAAATCCATCGATGTTCCCTTTTTCCCCTTTTCCGAGGGGCCTTTTTCCCCCCCCCCCCAGAAATTTTCGGGTTGTCCCTCCCTCTTAGCGGTCCCCCGTACAGTCAAAGGGAACCTCTCCTTTGAAGGACTTCTACCAACAAATCCCCCTCCCCCACCTCCCTTTTTCGGCTGCGTTGCCGGCCATTTTTCCTCTTGGCTCGAAGGTTTTGATAGCATCCCCGTGTTGTCTTTTTGCGCTAACCAGGTAATCTTTGCGCTTGGTTCCTTTTCCGTCCCCTTGGTCAACAACCCCACCATGGGCATTCCTATTGATCTTGGGAGGGTGTTCCTCCTTTTTCTTTTTTCCCCATGCGCGTTCCTTGTTCCCCGCTTGGATTCTCCTGCCCAAGCTTCACGATTGCACCTTCGCCCTAACCTGATCCCTTAGTCTGCCTTTCGGAGAGGTTTCACCGAAGGGGAATGTCTAGGTTTCTTTTTCTTTTTCCTTAGGCGGGAAGGGGGCGTACGGAGGTGTTGAATTCCCCCCGGGAATCGGAGGGTGTGGTGCTCTTGGGCCCCCCCCCGGGTGTGTTTTTTGAGGAGCACTTTTTTTTTTTCTGCTCTACTGACAAAGGATGACTTTTTCCCTAAGTGCTTTTGTGTCTATGTTTTTTGTATGATTCTTTTTTCTGAATCTAGATCAGCCAGTTGGTCGTTTCCTATCTTTTTCCGACAAAACTTAGACGTTTTCCATTGTTCTAGAAACATTCTTTTTTTATCTTAGGTTCCCGGAACAGATCCGCGTTTCCTGAACGTTTTCTCTCCTTGGCCGCTATTCTGAATACTTCCACCCTCCCACTAAACCTGGGCGAGTTTTCTTACTCTTTAAGGCTTTCCCCCACAAGCGCACCGCACCTTCTTTCGGCGCTCCACCCCGCATTCTTTCTGTCGCTCTTTCGACCCCGCACTTACCGAAGGTAGGAAAAACTACGGGGTTTTTTTTTCATGAGCCGGTTCCCTTTTTCCCCTCCCAATTCCCCTGGTGACTGTTCTGGCAGGCATTTTTTTTTCTAGAAAACTTTTTTCTTTTTTGAGCCGGACCCCCCCACGGAACTCGTTTCCCCCTTTTCCCTCCCTTCCCTTCTTTTCCCTTTTCCAGAAGCAGATGATCTTTTTTTTTCGGAAGCCACTTTTCTTTTTGCTACTACCAGATTTTACTTCCCCCTCGCGGCTTCTCCTTTTTTTTACACTCATCAGTTTTTTTTTGATCCTTCTTGCCGCACAGGAGTTTGCCTTTTCAAAATATGTGTTTTTATTTTAGGCGACCCTCCCCCCCCTTTTATTTTCATTTTGCCTTCCAGGCTTTCTCCCTCTCCACTCTGGCTTTTGTTTTGATATCCTCAAGTCCCCGTCCGCCGTGGCCCCACGGTTCCGTTCGTTTTTTTCCCACAAAATTCCCCTCCTTTCTAGCCCCCCCTGGTTCTGACTTCTTTGAAACAGTCCTGGAGGATGCGATTGGAATGTAATCTCTTTCCCTTGACCGCGCCAACCCAGTGAGGGTATTTTCGGGCCCCCCAAAAGGAGTTTCCGAAGCTTTTTTTTTTTTTTTTTTCGGTCCAGAACCCGGATTGGGGTTTTGCGCCCCTTTAGACGTTTAGAGAGAACCCACAAAAAATCTCTTGTTTCTGGCCCTGTGCCGGATTTTGAGTAAAAATTGTTCGCTTTGTCCCAAAAAGTGGTTCTTTTAAAAAGTTTTTTCCCCGGAGTGAGATTTTTCTTTCCCCGGTAGCGCCAGTCCTCGGCTTGATCTGGTTTTTTCCCCTCGTGCTATCACAAAACCCTTTTATCGTTCAATCTCTTATAAACCCTTCTCCAAACGTTCTGACGGGCCCCACACCCCCCCCCCCCCCTATTGCGCCTTCAACTTTCTTGGTTGGATCCTAAGTCCCCCTTTTCCATCCAAGTCGTTCACGGACCTTACTTCCCCCCCCGCCGTTTTTGGGACCTCCAGGATTTTTTTTCCCCCCCCCACAAACCTGTGGGCCCCAACTTCCTTTTCCCCACCCTTTTCTCCCGTGCAGCCCGACCAACTCCTTTTTTTCCCGCGCGCGTTTTCTTGATAATCCCCGTTTTTCTCGAATTCCCCTTTCCCCCCCCTCGCAGCCAACCTTCCCGGAAAAGGTCCCCCGAGCTTTTTTTTTTTGTATATGGCGCCATGTCTCATCCGCGCCTCGGAATACTGGGTGTTCAACACCAGCCCCCCTCCCGTATCATATTCCCCCCCCCCCAAACGCAGTGGTTGTGTCCATGACGCCCCTCCAAGCGTCCTTCCGATTTGCATCATTACCTTCCTTCCCCGCCCACCGCCCACCAGGGGACTTTGATGAAGATCCCCTCGTGTCAGGGTTGGAAAAATTTTCCTTATAAGCACCCTGTTCCCCCGGTTTCTGTGTACCCTTTTTATTGCTCTTCTCACCGCGGCCCCCCGCATTTTGGCATTACATTCAGGCATCCTTTTTTCATTTCGTTGGTACACTCGCACTCTCTTTTTACCATGTCTCGATGTCCGTTTCCCATTAGCTTTCTGGTCCCTTTCTTCAACTGCTCGTGAATCGCCTCCTCCCCTCATCCCACTTGTCAGATAAACCCTCGGGGGTCCTTTATTGAGAGAAATACTTTTCCCTTCACCCACAATTCGCCCCTCAGACCATGAAAACTAAAATGACCCAGTATACAGCTTTTTTTGGTTTTTTTTCTTCTTAACCTGTTGAAACGGATAATGCACCTGTTTTGTCAGTTTTTGCGTTTGCCTTCTTGTCCGCCCCCCCCTCGCTGTTTTTCATAGGAAGAGTTTCCCCTTTGCAACAGGGGGGTCATCACTCCTGGAACCATTGAAAGGTCCCCCCCCTGTTTTTCTGCAAACAGGCCCGTTTGTTTTAAGTCGTTCTTCGCGAAAATGCCCTCTTCTACGGGGGATCCAGAACTCCCCCAAAACCCCCCAAGGCCCCAGGTGCGAATTTTTTTCCTCCCCCCAGTGCCGGCGCCTTCAAACCCCCCCCCAAAAACTCCTTATTGTCCCCGCTTTTCGTGCTGATGTGCTTTCGATTAGGTGAGTCGTTTTTCCCGTCCGGGTCCAGTAGCGCCTTGGCCACGTTTCCCTTTCTGACCAGCGACCCTACCCGTTCCCCCCCGGTTTTTATTCTCCAGTTGTGGCCAGCGAAACCTTTTTTTTTTATTCAAGCCTCCACATCCCACAATTTTTTTGAGCGTCTTTGTCCAAAAGTCTTCTTCCTCTTTCACGCGTTTTTTCCCCCCCCGTGTATCCGCGAACCGGACCTTTTCCCTTTCTGGCGCAACATACCAGGCCACGTTCAAAAGGACCCTCTTGGAAGTTTTTGACCGGCCACGATCGCCGTTACTGGGAATGGTAACTTCACCAGGACTTCTTCTTCACCCCGCGTTACCGGGTTTTTTTCCGCTCCGCTAAATGACTCTTATTAGGTCTTTCTTTTTCCTCGGCATTCGCTAGAAACCCCAACTCTTTTCCTCCAACACCCCCCCGCCGTGAAGGCCCATACATCCATCACCCTCCCCCCGCATCACTAACACCTCCTAACCACTACACAATTCCCAATCTATGAAACCCACCCTAGAACCATGTATGTCAAAAACAAACAACCCCACATTCTCTGACCGTTCCCCCCTTGTTACACAAACCTGGAGGCCGCCACTTCTTTTCCCCCCCCCCTGCGATCCACTGTTTGGACAATGTTTTTTTTTTGCTTTTTTTTTTTTTATGCGTGGACGGACCGCCCAAGCACACACCCTTTTTTCGACCCTGCTGCTCGCTGGCCACCCCACCATCCACCCCCCATTCCCCCCACAGAATTTTGGCCCCCCCCCCCCCCCACAGGAGCACCCAAGACCGTTTTTAGGGAGGGTGTCCCCCTTTTGAGCCTCGCTGACTTCTTTAATAGTACGTTTGGATCAGATTACCCCCACTTGTTTTTTCTCTGGTATATAAACCCCCCCCCTTCCGGCTTCTTTTTTCCGACAGAGGCGTCGATGGTGAGGGTTTTGTTTCCGCCGGCCCCCGTGTCCCGAATTCAGTCGTTTTCCCCCAATCTTGGTTTTTTGCCATCGGATCATTTGAGAGGCGGCTTTTTTGCCCGACTCCTTCCCCTTTATTCCATCGTTCCCTTTCTAAAGGATTGGCGCTTCTTTCCCCTCTCAAAAACCACCAGTTGTAAAGCGGAACACTCTTTTTTCCCCTGTTGCGGTCCTGGGATGTCAATCCCCCCCCTTTCTTTTTGTCCGAGGGACAAGCAACTTTTCCCCCCTTTCGGGTTCAGTTTTTTCCATTATTCTCTCTGATTTTCTTTGAGAGATCTTTATTGGACCACTTCTCCCTTAGTTTCTTTTCCCCCTCCGTTCCAATCCCTTTTCTGTGGGTCTTGGACCGCACTTTTCCCCTTCCTTTTCCATGTTCCTCTTCGTCGTTTCGGATTCGAAAGCCTTTTGGTGACTGTACTTATTTTCCCTTTACCCTTTCTGGCAGGCCCCCTCGCGACGAGGCTTCTTTTCCTTCCATTCCCTCACCGCCAATATTTTTTCTTTCCTTCTTCCCTTCAGTGACCCCGAGCGAAGCCCCCCCGCGATCCCCTTTTTTTCCGGGGACCTTTTCACCCCCCAGAGGTTTTCTTACCCTCCTGGCTTTTCCCCACCCCGGGGGACCATAAAAGAACAACCACTTTTTTTTCTTTCCCCCTGTTGAGGGCTTCCTTCGAGCTCCGCCTAATTTCTTTTTTTGAATTGCCCTCCTTCTCAGTGGTTATCACTAATGGGGGTGGATTTCGTCGTATTGGTGCCCTAGCCCGCCTGTTTTTTTTCGCGCGATGTTTTTGGAAGGGAGGATTTTTCCACCCGCCTTATTCACCCCTCCCTTTTGGTACACAAAATTCCGATCCGGCAGGTTCCCTTTAGATTCCCTTCCTGCCAACTTCCACGGTCCGATATCGGCCTTTTTTTGTCCGTTTCCCTTTCCCGGTTTTCGCTCCTTTTTCGAGATGCTTTCTTTTTTTCCTTTTTCCTTTCCCGGACCGACCTACAGGTGCGCATCTTGTTCCGGATCTGGTTCGTCCAAGTCCCTTTAGTTATGTTCCTTACCCTTACCCGGGCGGAGCGTTTTCCGCTTTCCTTTTCTCACCGACTCCTTTGAATAGTAGGATTTTCCTTGATGAACTTCTCGGCTTAACGTTTTGTTGGCCCATCGTTACATGGGGCGGAACTTGAATGGGAAAAAGCCCTCATGTTTACTTTAAAAGGATGCCCCCCCATTTCGCCCTTTTGTGGCTTGCCGATAACGGTTTTCCTGGCCGGGGGGCATGGTTTCCTCACCCGCCGGAGATGATCCCTTTATCTTCTGGCTATTTCGAACTCGCGGGGGTCCCTTACTCGGATTTTTCTTTTTTTCCCGCTCTGCTGGTAGTTTCTCAGCTGATTTCCCCCTTTTTTCTTTTCGGATTTTTTTTTTTTGATCGGCATTTGATTCTGATCCTTCACTTGCCGGCACTTTTGTTTTTGCGAAACCCCCCTGTGTGTCTTTCTATTCCCCTTGAAACACGGCGACATTCCTTCCCCGCGCTTACTCTACCCTGAAATCCGCCGAATTTTTCCCCCCGGATGACCATCATGACTTGGACTCCCCCCCAGCCTGCGTCCCCCTTTCAGATTTGATCAATCTTTGGATGTTTCCTTCCTCACGGTCCTCCCCCTGGGAAGCGTGGTAGTGACTTGTTGTGACGCGCGTTTTTCGTTTGACCCTCCATCCACTTTTGTTTCTTAGGATTTTCGCAGTTTGGTCCAGGAACCCTTGTTCAGACATTTTTTTCTCCTCATTTCCCAGGCCAAGGCTTTGCCGCTTTTGAAGAAGCTTTTCTTGCACAAGACCCCTTGTTCTGGTGGCGGATATCTTCCCCCCCCCGATGCTCGAAGGTTTTTTTTCCCCCCTTTCTGGTTTTTCTGTGGGGTTCGGATTTAACCAAGGTTCCTCCTCGGATTGTTTTGGGAAGGCTCCCTTTTTTCCCCACCACCTTCTTGCATGCTTGTGTTTTGGTTTTTTCCGTTGGGATGGGTGGTGACCTCCCCCTGGCGCGGTTCAGTGGTCTTTCTTGCGCGGATTCCCTTTCCCTTTCGAAATCTTTTTTTTTTTCCACGATTGCATTTCGATATTAACCGGTGTTCAAGGCGCAAGACCCCTTCCCTTCGGTGGATTCCTTTACGGGCTCTACCAGGAGTTGGTATGGCTTGGTCTTTGTTTTTTTGGCACAAGTTTGGGACCAAGAGTTCGCTGGTTCAAGGCTTTCCCTTTCGCCCCTTTTTTCGTTTTTCCCCTTGGTTCCCCGGACTTTCTTGCTTCGATACCCTTCCTCGCTCGGGTTTGGCCCACAAGAAGACGTTTCTTTCGCGACCATTGTCGCACTTCGTAAGAACGATTCCGAGGTTAAACATCCTCAGGGACTCCCCCCCGTCCCGGACCCCCTTTTTTTCCTAGTATTCCCAACAATCCCTTTCCACCCCACCCCGGGTCCTGTGGGCGCTCGCAGGACAAGATGGAGTTCCTTTGAAATAGCCCCCGCCCCTCAGTTTTTCGCCCTGTTTCGTCAAACCTATATGATTCTGGACCTTCCCCCTTTCCTTGTGTTTTTTGACACGCTTACCGGTCTCCAATCCTCACCCCTTTTTTTGTGGGGCGCTTTTTTTTTTTGGCGCTGCCGTAAAGCCTCCGCCCTCGTTCTGACCTGTCGGCAGGGCCCCCCTGCGTTTTTTTTTTAGAACCCCCCCCCTTTTTTTTTGTATTTTTGTTGTCAGGAAACCCTAACGCGTTTTGCCCACTCGCTTCTTTGAAGATGATTTCTGAGGAAGCCTCTTTCCCTCCCCCTTTTTTTTTTTGAAGAGATCCCTATGATAAGGGTTCTCCCTCTACCCCTCCCAAATCCTACAAACCCCCTGCATCCTCTATATTTTTTCCAGAGTTGTGTTCGTGGTTTTCGGACCGAAGGCGAGTCTGTCAGTAACCCTTAGGGTTTTTTATTAGTCTTTAAACCCAGATGGATCCAAGCTTCCCCCTTCCATCGTCCTTTTTCTGCTTTTTCCTTCCGGAGGCTGAAAGAATTTTCTGGAACCCTCGGTTCTTTCCCAGTATTAAAGACCTTTCTCTTTTTCGTCCCCCCTAGGATGGGACTCCACCTGTTCTAATTTCAAGAGATGCCCGAGATCCCTGTACGGGTTTGCGAACAACCCCTTGTCTTTTATTATTAGGTCTAACTTTTCTACCCCCAAGGAGGGCTTCAATCAGATTTGGTTTCCTCTAAGCATGGTTCCTTCTCCCCCGAGCAAGGCTTGTTGTTTTCTGAGGACCAAGAGTTTAGGACCAAAAGCTTTCCCCTCAGCTGCTCGGACAACAATTTGGGTACCCGTTTTTTTTTTAACACTTTTTTAGATTACCTTGCCCTAATTTTCCTCGCCAGTTTGTTTTTTTTTCCCCTCTTGCCCTTCCTCGGTCCGTTTTTCTTCGAAACCGCCCCCAAGCTTTTTCTCGGCACCTGCTTTTCTGATCTCTTAATAGACCACTTTCCGTGCAACCCCCCCCCTCTATTGGCGCACCCTCCACTTGGGATTCGGTCTTCCCCCTCAGATACGTTTTTCAAGTGACCCCCCCCTTCCCTAGTACTTCCCCAGCCGTGGTCTTTTTGCAGGGCACCAGCTTCTCTTCCCCCCCCCCTGTGGTTGTCTTTGCCCCGTCTTCTCCCGCGGGACCTTTTTTTTCCAACTCCTGATTTTTTCCTGGCCCCCGTGGATAATCTGACAGCTCTTTCGCATGTCCCGAACCCGTTTTTCTTTTCCCGTTATAAGGGGCTCCTTTTTGCGGCAAATCGTTGGTTCTGGAGAAATTTGTTTATTTGTTGTTTCATCCGCCCTCCGCTTTTTGCGCGGGTTTTTGGCCTTTCTCCCAGGCCCCAGCCCCCAACGAGCCCCCAGCCATCTGCCCCATGTAGGTTCTAGTTTTCTTCCTCCCGCAACCCCGCGCACCTGGGGGGGTGGGTGTGTTGTTTGTTTGGTTTTTTTCTTCCGTTTCTCGGCCCAACCGACAAGTTTCCCCCCTATTTTTACCCCCCTTCGTCCATTGTTTTCCCCCAATGGGGGGCCACTCTTCGAAACAGCCGCCTTCTATGGGCCCCCCCCTTGACTGGGTCAGGCGATTCCCCTTTTGAGCAGGGGTCCGTTGGCGGTTTTTCCCTGTAATCCTTGATCCTTTCATGCGTCACCAGAAAGATGTTTCTCCCGGGACTTTCTTTTTTTCTCTTTTTTTAACCCTTTTCTCCTGTTTTTTGGCATGTCGCTCGAATTTCAGAGCATTCCCGTTTCCCCCTGTCCCACGGCTCCCCCCCCTGGGGGAGTCTTGTTTTTTCGCCCTTCCTGCCAAGCCTTCCCAATTTCAATGGATTAAAAAACAAACCCCCCTTTTCCAAAGCCCATCATGACTCCTTCTTGGTTTCGGTTCCATTTTTCCCTTGCCCGCTTTGAATAATGAGTACCCCCTCGTAAGTTCCTTCTTTCTTTTTTTTTTATCTCGTTAATGATTTTTTTCGGACGTTTTTCTAATTGGTTAGTCTCCGGAAAATTTCCGCCCTTTTTTCCGGATTGCCCGTGCTTTTCCCCTTCTCCTCGGGAACCAACCCAAAAAACAAAAAACAACCCCTGGAGATCCCGAGGCATTCCCTCCCTCCCCCAAGTCCACCCCCCCTCTCGATAGACTCCCCCCCCCTCGCATCAGACACAAAACCACCTGAACCCCCCACCTTCAGAAACTTTTTCCCTACGGTTCGATTTTAAGCTTCCGTGATCAGAAGGGTCCTCCA
>Ga0179593_1519802_pt1 | contig 13438 bp, 17 predicted proteins | sample CZODoug2_1_08_16_FD_185931 | JGI IMG/M metagenome (GOLD analysis project Ga0179593, IMG submission 185931) | Vadose zone soil fungal communities from Angelo Coast Range Reserve, California, USA - CZODoug2_1_08_16fungal (PacBio error correction) | ecosystem: Environmental > Terrestrial > Soil >... | reverse complement strand
TTGTTTCTTCTTTGACTGAGCCCTTCCCCCCCCCGTAACTGTTTTTTTACACATTCCTCCCCCGGCCGGCAGTCGCCTCCCTTCCCGGTTTCCATCCCCCTTCTTTTTCCGCACGTCGGTACCCCTTCTTTTGTCTCCCACGTTTTCAAACCCGTTTTTTTTTTCCCCCCTGGCTTGCGTCCCTCTAACAGGCGACCCGTCTTAAAGTCCTCCTCCCCAATCCCCCCCCCTCCTTGCGGGGCACGACCCTCAAGCACCAGACGGTGCCACCCCCCTCCTTTTTGCCTGGTTCCGACAGACCTTCTTAGAAGTTTCATCTTCTTACGCGGCATTTCTCCCCTACCCTTTCTTTTTGCCCGCATCCGCGTGTTTGTTTTCTCTTGAGATCTTCACGTAGTGGGGGGGGCCAAGGTCCCCTCTCCATATACGCTCTTCTTCAGGGGGCCTTTTCCATATCCTGCGGCGGGGGCTGTCGTCTATGGAGAGACCTTTAGACTGCCCTCCCCCCGGTCAACATCAATCTTCGATTGCCCCCCACCCCTATTAATAGCATGCCTTTTGTTGGACCTAGTTTCTTGAAGCGTTCCCCCCCGACGCTCATTCCCCTTCGGAACCCCCTAGGATTTAACCCCTCCCTCCCCTCGAAGGTTCTCTCGGCCGTCACGCCTGATACTGCGCTCCCCCTTCCCCCCCTTCGGGACCCTTTGGCTTAGACGACCCTTTCGGGTCCCCCCCTCCTCTACTGATTATTTAGAGTATCACCTCCCTCCCCCCCCCTGTTAAGATCCTTTACCCTTGTTTTCCCCTCCCCCAGTACCGTTGTTACATGGCTTTTGGTTTTAGGCTGTCCTCCAGGAACCGTTTGCCTTTTTTCAGTTTTTTTTTCGCGATTCGCTTTCTGAAGTCTTGGAGCTCCACCCATTTCGATTCCCTTTCCCCGATGGTCTCCCCCCTTCCCCTTCCCCAACCTCTTTTGGTTCCTTTTCCCCCACAAACTTTTTGACCCCCGGCAGCCCCAACCCCCCCCCTTTACCCTTTTTTTTTTCGCGCTGGAGTGGCCCCCAGTGACTTTCTCTGGAGGCCTTTTCCCCCGCCCTTTGCTTTCCCTGCTTTCGTCTTTGGCCCAGGTGTGTGTTTGGAGTCCCCCACACGTCTCCCCACCGCCGGTTTCACGGTTCCTTTCCCGCTATCCCTTTTTTTTGCACCAAATGAATTTTTCCCCCCCCGTTTCGCTTTTGTTTGTTTGTTCCCGTGCGGTCAAAATTCGCAGCCCCTGATCCGCGAGAGTTCCCTCTTTCTTTTCCGACAATCACCACCTTCGCCACCGGAAGTTCCTCTCGTTGGCCTTCCTTCGTGTTACCTTGCGGCGCGTATGCCCTCCCCTCCATCCCACTGCCCCTCCGCCCGGATCCCTGCTTTTTGCGAATCTCCTCGTGCCTTCTGGGAAGACCCTTTGCGCAAGCAGTTTTTTTCTTGCTATTTCTGACGATTTCGTTTTTCAGCAAGCTCCCCCTGTCCGTATGCCTCACTCTTCTACCTCCACTTTTTTTTAATCGAGGACGTAATATCATTTTTTTTGTCACGACCAGGGTCGACATTTTTTGGGCGGGCACTCCCCCCCCCCTTTCTTCCCATGTGGGACTTTTTATGCCCTCCTCTCGGATGCTCGCCGTCATGACGAATACCTCTTTTCCTGATGTTTTACGGCCTTCCCCCTAGGGTTTACTTTCCAGCAGTTTTTCTTCACAGTTTCTCCCTTTGCCACTCGGTTGGGGACGCCATTTTTTTGCCAGCCCCATGATTGTTTGATTTTCCCCCCCCGTTCACCTTGCCCCTCCCCCCTCCGCTCCCCTTTTTTCACTCAGCGGCCTTCCCCTTTTGTCGGCACGGCCCCCCCTATCAACACCTCCCCCCCGCTTTCTGAAACACCCCTGCTGATCACCGAGTTACCCCTTTTTGGCCATTCTTGGATTTTTTTTGGGGGATTGTTGGTTTCCCCTTTTCAATTCTCTGACCCCCCTTTTTTTACTTGGAGTCGGCAAACCGTCGGAGGTTTTTTTCCCCCCTTCTGTGGAGCCATTCTTTTTTACTTCCCCCCATTTTCACAACAATCTCCGTTTTTTTCCGCGTGACTCATTCACTCCAGCAGAATTTTTGGCACACGGTCTTGCCACTCCCTCGCTCACCTTTCGGTCAATCATTGTTTCTCCAGGTGTTGCAAGTTTCATGTAGTTGCCGTCTTGCCAGGCCTTTTTTTCCCCCGTCTCTTTGGGTGCGTGGCTTTTTCAGTAAGTAGCTCAGTTCCCACAATTTCCCGCGTTGTTCACTTTTCCCCCCCGGCTCGAATCCCCTGTGCCGGCTTTTTTGCACCGTCTGATCCCCCCAGAAATGGTCCCCCCCCATACACCAATCGACTCATTACCCGCCCCTTTTCCCTCCTCCGGTTCCATTAGTGCATGTATTTTCCACTCCGTAAGGTCACCCGCCTTGCCCCCCCTGGAATCCCCCCCCTATCCCTTTCCTGCGGACCGGCGTTGCGGGCGACCTCCTGCACGCCTTCCCCCTTGCAGACTCCTTCGCCTCTTATGCGCACCTCAGGTATTATCCCCCCCCCCCAACCCCCGATGGACTTTTGAAAATCTCGGTTGCCACAATCTTTATCTTTTTTTTAAGCGTTTTCTTTTTTTTTTTGCGCTTTTCAACCTCTCCCCCTAACCGCATTTTTTTTCGGCCCCCCGCGTTTCTTTTGCATTTCATTCGGCCGTTCGTTGAAGAGCCCTCGCACCCAACTTTTTTTTCCCGTGTCGCTTTTCAGACCTCTTCCACCCTCTTAGCGTACATTCTGAACCCCCCTGTACTCGTGTCCCCTGCTTTGATTCCCACAGGAGTCGCCATCCCCACCCCCCCCCTTCTTCCTGAGGCCCGTTTTGGAGAGCTCTTCCCTTGACTTCGTAAAGTGATCGTCTTGATTGCGACTTTTCTCCAGGGCTTTGCCCTTTTTTCCCGGGTGCTTCGGAGAAAGCCTCCCTTGGCACTTTGATAGGGTATGGTTACCCCTTTTGCCCCTTGCAGTGGATTCGACCTACCCCTTTTTGAGCTTAGGTTATCCCTTTCAACAGGAGCTGAACGGCTTCCTGTTTTTTCCCCCCCCCCAACGAAGGTCCCCGATTTTTTTCGATCCACCAGCCCAGATCCGCCCAGGATTCCCCAGTCAAGTTCGACGGGCTTTCTTTTTTTTCGACCCCCAGGGCTGTGTGAGCACCCTTTCATCCACCCCCCGCAGAGGGCCGTGTCGCTTACCCCCCCCCCGTATTGAAGGGGTCGAGTTTCAAACTTTTCTTTGGCAAGCTCCCTTATTTTCCTGTTATGAGTAATCTTCTTTTATCATTTGGGGAAGGATTTTTGTAGAATTTTTCCGGTCAGTGAGGGAGGTTGCCCTGCACTACCGATTTCCATTTGGAAGTACCCCCTCCCCCAGTCTTTAGGGTCCCCCCTGACCAACGGTCTTGGAGCACTTTTTTGCCGCGTGACTTTTGGCGGGCACCCCTTAACGCCTGGTCAATTTTAGACGATCTGCCCTAGCCTGGCCCGAGAGTCCCTTACCGAAACCCGAATTTCCCCTCAGACATACACCGACTCCCTCCCGGGAAGCTCCCACCGTTGGTAACTCAGCCTTTCATCGATGTCCTTTTTTTTCCCTTGTAGTCCCGGCCGTTACCAGGAACGCCTTCCCCCCTTTTGCACCCAGGGGACCCTCGGGTCCGCCCCCTCATGGCCGGCTTTTCCTCGACAAGCATGCCAAACGTCGCCCCCTGGGTGATGTCCTCCATTCCCCCGGCCACCTGCGAATTGCACATCTTGCCTTTTCCAAACCGCTTTTTTTTCTGCCGGACCCGTGAGCGTGAGGCTCCCCCCCCTCAAGGTTGTTCCCAGCGTCTGAATGCGCTTCTCTGCGGGCTCCGTGCTTTTTCCCAAAGCTGTTTTTTTAGCGTCGACATCTCTATGTGAAATCACAGAGGTTTCCCTCTAGAATAGAATGCCGCCTCTTCCTCGAGGCGGTTGTGCCCCCCTTTCCTGTTTCCTGATTCACATGTATTCAGGATCGGTGTTGAAGAAAAGGATCTTTCCAATGCTCTTTTCTTTAAATTCGTTCCCCCGGTGCGAGCTTTCCGTCGTTCTCCCTGGGGGTTCCGCGATTGTTCTTTTCCTTAAGACTTCCCCCTTCGCGTACCGCGCCGCCCTTGAACAGGTAAGCCTTTTCTGCAGTTTTTTTTTTTTTTTTTCCAAATTGCCCCGTTCCATGCGGGGAGCCCCCCCCCCCCAATGTTGGCGGCCCCCTTTTCCAGGAATGTCCCCAACCTTGCCACCCTTTGTCCAGGGTCCTTTTTTCTGGATCGGCGAACCCCCCGCCCGCAGACGCTTTTCCCCCCCCCATCCCCGTACCGTGTTTCATAAAAAGATGTTTCCCCCCTCCGACCCCTTCCCTCGGCGCCGGTCGTATTTCCTCGTCTGCTTTTTGACGGCGCCCTTTAGTTAGCGGACTTTTTTGGGGTCCCTTTTTTTTACCCTTCCCCCGCCAGGCGTTGGCAGAGGGATTTGTCCTTGCGTCCTTCCCCAGGAGGGCGGTCCTTAGCCAACCGGTTTCCCCCGTGGCTCCCGCTTTTCAACGTCGCCCCCCCCCCGAGGTCCCCCCAATTTTTTTTGAAAATCCCGCAGCATCATAGGGTCAGTGCCCTTCGCCGGGTCGTACCGGATCGGCCTTCGTAACCTTCCCCTTATTGTTTTTTTTTTTTTTTCTTTTGTATTTTGGTAGTTCCTCCCCTGGAAATGTTTTAACTGTCCGCCCTTTCGTTTTCGCGCGATTTGATAGAGGCTTTTTTGCTCTACCCTAAACTTTCAGGTGGCGGGGATTCTCCTGGCAGAGACCTTCCCCGGTCCTTTTCCTGGAACTGCCTCCCTTTGCATTATTTCGCTGTTGCTCCCTTCAACGTCCTAGCCCACCCAGATACCCTTTTCTCATATTTTCCCCCCGTTGTTGTTTTTTTTTTTTTTCGTTCTTCGTGGCTTTTTTCCGTTTTCATAGTTTCCCCCAGCGACCTCCCCTCCCCATGGCCTTCCTCATGTCCCCCCTTGAACCTATCACACATAGGAATGTGTTTTTGGCCCAGTCCCCCATCTTGAGGCCGTTTCATGGTGGCCCTTTTTCTCATACAGCCCCCCCCTTAGAGAGGTTGCTCTTGTTTTTTAAATTCCCTTCTTCGCCCCCCATGAAACTACTCTTTTCATCAAGTATTCCGCTGTTCCCTATGGACCCTGTATCCCCGACCCCTTTTCCGAGAGCACGGACCCCTTGCTCCCCTCTGTCCTTTCGTTCTTGCAGCTGGTCCCCCCCTTCCCCTTATTTTTTGTTTCGACGTTTCTCGATCAGACCCCCTCCACACGTTTCTTTTTTCTTACGCCTGTGTTTTAAGCTTCCACCTGAACCCCTCCCCCCCCCCGGCCCCTCCCGGCCTGGCCCAACCCTTGGGTGACCCTTTCCACAACCCCATTTTTCGCGAACATACGGATTTCGCCACGGCCCCCAAGGAACCCTTTTTTTTTTTTGCTACGGACCGACCAACCCTAGTCCCCCCTCCCTTTGCCTCTCTTTATGGGACAGGCTTTTTTGTTTTCCGGTCCTTTTGATTTTCCGCTGAGGGCGGGGGCGTGTCCTTTGCCGCCCCCCTTTGCACCTTTTTGCACTTGATCGATTCCCTTTTTGTTTTTTTCCGTTTTTTTTGTGGGGCCCCCGCTCACTGGTGCGCTCCCCGCAGTTTTTTTCCCACATTTTACAAAGTCGTTGAACGTCTTTTTTTTGCCGTTTTTTGGTTACGCGGCCCGCGACTTTTCCCGATCAGGCTGAAATTTTTCCAAGAAGCGTACACGACATCCCTTTTTTTTTGCGGGGCACGTTTAGAAGTGGCTCCCTTCTCAAGAGTTTTCAGATTCCTTTCAAGCTTTTTCGACGGACGACTCCGCTGCGCGAGGAAAGTGACGCTTGCACCCCCCCCGTTCCCCGCTATCCGGACATGGACTCTTCCCCCACCCCTTTTTTTATCTTTTCCCTACTTTTGCTGCCCCCTGGACGAGGGGTTGGTTTTCCCCCCTTGCCTCTCCCTCGCCGCAGATGCATGCGCCCTTGCTGGGACTGTTTTTTTTACACCGACTGTTTGTTCGCTCCTTCACGATCTGAGTTGCGCATTGCCTCCCTTCCAGCAGAGCGTTTTTGGGGTTTTGCCCTCAAGATGTCACATTCTCCTTTTTTTGGTTTCCAGCAGATGGTGGGAAACTCTTATTGAACCCTTTTGTTTGCCGGAAGGGTTCTGCCCCTTTTTTCCTCTAACTCCTTTTTTTTTTCCCATCGATTCTCCGATCTCGTGGTCCTTCTCAGAGGACAGCGGCCCTGTACCTCCTTGGGACTACGCCGGGACTTCTGACAGCAACGATCCTCTTCAGGAGTTAGGGACAAGAACCTTTGCATTCGGCATCTTCTAGTGATGGGGTTTCTGTCTTCTCTCGTAAGGTTTTTCTTAGTGAGGATGAAGCTTCCCCTCCCAGGTCCGTTGAGTTACTTTTGAACCTTCCTCGAGTCTGCAGTTTTGCCTTCCGCCGCGGAACGGTGGTTAGATCACCCCATTTTCTTCCCGGCAGACTCCGGGACGATTTGCTGTCCCCCGGACCCCAGCAGGATGGAACATCCTCCTGATTAGTATATTACGATTTTTTTCACAGGGTTTTAGAGGAATTTTTCGCGATGTGGTCCTCCCAATAGTATCACTTTTGTGGTATAGCCCTCGAGGGAAGGCAGTAGTTGCATGCTTTGCGACGACCTGCATGGTGTTTCTCGAACTCCGGACGTGTATCTGGCGACGGATCTTTTAGGGGCCCCCCCCCGGGAAGGGCGGCGAAAGAATTGCATTTCCTCCTGGGCCGTCGTTTTCTAGCACCCTTTTCCACCCCCTGAATGGTTGTAGAAACGGAACCTTCCTCCCTTTTTTTTGCTGGCTCTGCGGCAACTCCCCAAATAGCATCCGGGATCAATTTCTGCTCGCTCAATTTTTGCGATACCCCCCTCGTTCCCGCCTCTGGCCCTCGAATTCTCTCACCTCGGCTTGGGCGGGCAGAAGCGCTGTTCATCTTGTCAAGATTCCCTGTTTGGCAGAGCGGAATTTTGAATCTTCTTTCTTACACGGAGCGAGCTTTTCCCCGTCGCGATACCCCCCTTCCACGGACCTTCCCTTCTTGCGGAAGTGATTCGGTTCAGCGCAAAGAAGCAACCCATCACACGTTATTGTGTCCCTCTTTTTCCAGAGTCAACTCGGTCTTGTACAGTATTTTTCTCAACGCCTGCTTTTTTGCTGTAGAGCGTGCCTGTCGAACGACGCCTTTTTCCGCATTACACTCGGGAGGAGCCTTTTAGAAGGAAGCTTTGACGTGTTTTGGTTTTGAGGAATCCCTCCCCAATACAAGAAGTGTTTTGAATCTAGATTGGGATTAGGGTCCCCGTCTTTATCTGCCCCCTCCCTTTTGAACAATAGAATTCGAGCGGTCTTTCAACGCTTTTATTGCTCCCGGCTAATCTTCATTCGGCCTAGGCCTGGCAAGCGGCCCCCCCCCCTTCTCACTTTGGCTGAACCTTGCTTTCCTCTTGACCGTGCAGGTGCGCTTCTTTTGTACGGGTTGGCCCTTTTTTACCGGTGTTCTTCTTTTTCCGTTTTTTCCTCCCGCGGACGCCCTCTTCTTTACGGTGAGGGGATTAGTGTTTTCTTACCAATCCAGCCCTTCCTCTTAACGACAGCGCGACGCCAAAGTTCGTTCTCGGTGCTGCCAACAAGACCTTCCCCCCCCCCCAGTCCCAATGGACCGAGGGAACTCGGCGGAGAGGATCAGGAATTTTTTTCAGTGAGAGCTTTTTTGATATTTTTTTTTTACTTCCCGATGACCTCTTTTCTGCGTGAAGGTGACCCTGAGTACCAACTCCATGCGAACCCCTCCCTCCCTTTCGGTGGCGACTCTCATTTCTTCCCCATGCTTTCTTTTTTTCCCCCCCCGCTGGGGGCCTTTTTCCTCGTCGATTAGTCAGTGGACTTCCCGCATCAGAGAGAAGACTTCCCCGTGTTCGATCGGCTTTTCCTCCCCCTTGAGCTGCGTGATTCTTCCGTCCTCCCCGATTAGTCCTTCTTTTTCCTTTGCATTTTCCCTCGGCAGCTGCGGCTAGCGACGGAAACTCGTCAGGCTCCCTCTCTCTTGTGCGAGGTCTTCCCTGCTCGGTCGGGAACGCATCTGGGCAGTTCTCCAAAAGCTGTTCCGGGCATGTTTTCATTACAGACGCGCCGCCCTCCTTTCTTTACAACATCATGCCCTTCTTTCTTCCCCTCTCTTCTGTCCTGGGTTTGGAGGTCTCCCTCCGCTCTCGCGGAGCAGGAGGTCTTTTCTCACGCAGAAAACCCCCCTTTTCCGGGTCCTTTTTGCGTTCGCTAATAACCTTTTTTAGTGCGACCCTCCCCCCCACCTGTTCAGCTCCTTACCAGCATAGCCTTTTTAGAAATATCATCACAGGAACCCACTCAGCGGCGCGTTGTTTTTCCGGTCGCTTTTTTTTTTTTAGTCCCCCACTTTGAGCGGGAACCCCTTCTTTGCCCTCCCTCGTCTTTTGAATTTAAGCGGAGCGTCTGGCCCTAAAAACTACGGCCCTTTTTTTCTTCGCATGTTCCGGCTTTTTCAGCACTTCCCCCTCCCTCCCTAGCCTTTCGAAGGTCGTCAGCCTCCGTTTTTCATAGGAAGCTTCTCCCGCCAGCTTCGCTTTGTCGTCGAAGTCGCGTCCTCTTTCTTCCCTGAACTTACTCGAAGACTTCGATTCCGGTAATTCCCCCAAAAAAAACGGTCCCTTTTCTCGGCAGCGAGAGAAATCCCGGCCCCAGTCTCCTTTTCAAAATATTGCAAAGTGGCAATCTCCTTTCTTCCCCCTTGATTTTCCTCGGTGTTGTTCCAGGTTCGCGCCATCGATTTTCACGCCGCAGCAGTTCGCTTCTCTCCTTTTGCCCAGATTCTTCCTCTTTTGCTGATCGACTCTGGCAGATAAGTGCCCCCCCCTTTCTTGAACGTGCCGGCAAGTTCTTTTTGTGCGAGCAGGTTTTTCCGGCCATCCATTTTTTGCCCCCCTTTTTCCACTCGTCACGCGCCCAGGAGGGTCGTGACCCTTTTCTTGCAGCGTTCTAGGTAGGGATTTTGAGGGTTTTGTTCGAACGATTCGAAGCCATCTCGAGGGAACAGCGGGTTGACGTTTCCCTTCTTTCGGTTAGTATACTGCGCCCACCCCCTCTGCCGGCGCGGCGACGACTTTTTTACTGTTCCCCATGACGATGTTTTCTCTCTCTCCTTTGTTGTGTGTTGAGAGATCCCTTTTTTTCTCACGGCACGGTCATGGGGGACCATTCCCCTTTCTTTTCCAGGAGTTCCGCGCATCTGGTTTGCTCTTCTCCATTCACAGGAAACGCGGGCAGCCCCCTTTGTCCCATAGCAACTTTTTCCCCTGAGTTTCCCGCGTGGCGGACACTTCTAGCCCGAATGCGGGAAAGACCATCCTCTCCCCTCCGGCACAGTTCGCTTCAGGGTCGAACTGAAGACTTCGCGTCATCATGGATGGTCCGTTTCTTTTCACCCCTGACTGACGGTCTTGTGTTCTTTTGTGAAGTCGGCCCCGTCGTCCCTTCACATCTGAAGAAGCGGGGCTCTCCTTCGCCCCCTCGACGGCCGGCTTGTGGGAGAGATCGTGGTTTTCGAACTGTCGACAAAGGGGGTCCCCTGTATTGCCAAGGGCAATCTTTAACGCATATTCAGAATGTTCCCCTTTTTTTCTATATTTTGCCCGACGTCTCAGCCTTCCACGGAAAGAGTTTTTTTTGCAACCTTCTCGCGTCGCGGCCCGAAGGAAGCATGCATTCCGCGTATAGCCGCCGATATTTTCCCAGCCCGACAATGCTTCAATCTACGGTTTTTTGAGTATTCCCCCCTATCGCGGTGACGTGATCCCGTAAAGGAACATGTCTCTTTCTGGCTGACTGACCCCTCTTTGGCCCTTGTTGACTCGATTCGACACTTCCATTTAGCTCTTCAACATAGTACCTGCCACGGTTTCCCCCGCCTCACCTTGACGGCAAAACCCTCTCGAAAGGCGACACCTTTCTTGGGATTTTTTTTTTTTCCGACCGCGGTGCGCTTTTCTAGCTGGCCAAGGGGTGGGGAGATCCCTCCACCAACCGAGTTTCCCTTCCTAAGATAGAGGAACAATTCCAAACCGAGCTCGCAGTTTTCCCTTTTTTTTTTGCACTTTTTCCCCAGCCCTCCTGTTCCGATAGAACATAGTTCCTTCATACATCCCCCCCCCCACCAGGGAAAGATTTTTTCGTGGGGCCCTTGGTACCCATTTTTTTTTCTGTCATGACTTCACGGGCCCTCCTCCTTCCCCTTGATCCCCTTTATTTTTCTTCCCAATGCGTGCCAGAACTCCCTCCAGTTAACATAAGGCCTTAGCAGACTTCCTCTTGTCGCGTACGCGCCTCTAAGTGGCCGTCTCCTTTCAACCCATGAACGCCCCCAGGCGAAGAACTTTTTACGGATCCGTTCATTTTTTTCCTTTGGCACGCCGATCACGCCGTGTTTGCTTCCTTCTTCGCGGATTTTCTCCCTTCCTCCTAAGACGAGTGGTTTCTCTTCCCGGTGTTCAGTTTTTTTCACAGTGAGCGAGCTCCCCTCCCGTTTTTTGGGGGGACGCTATTTCTTTTGCCACATGCTTTGATAACTACCAGGTCCCCTCGCTCTCCGCGTAAGGAATCCCCCCATTCATTTCTTTTCGCAAACACCCCTCTCTACTAAAAACCTTCCTGACAGATCCGCCCTCTTCACTCAGGCGGGACCCTGGGTTAATGTGTCTTCCACTCCCCGCAACTCACCGGTCGGCCAACACGTCGGTCTTTCCTGTCGGTGATATCTGTTTAATGAATGGATTTCCCCAGCCACTCCCACCTCATCTTTTCTTCGTCGCACTCAGCCGTCCCCTTTTTGCCACGTCCCCAGGGCCAACTTCCCCCCCACCCGTCACCCCGTTTCACTAATTATTTCCCCCCCTCTCCCCGGAACAAGTGCGTAATTTCTTTCCAGGCATGTTTTCTGCTGGGCTTCTGCGCGTTTGCTCAGGCAAATCCGTTTGCCTGCCGGCTCGTCATTTCCAACCGCGGAGGTGCTTTCCTCCCTTTCAAGTCTATACACTTCTTCCCGCGCACGACTTGCGGTCAGGTCGTGCATGTTCTCCCCCCCAGTCTTGTCGTGTCAACCGCTTTCTGCCAACAATTGGACTAACCCTATCCTTTTTTGCGATTCGGCGGGCGTCCTCTCTACAGCATTTTCTTCGGCGTTTACCCTCCACTAATCGGTCTGGACCCCCCCTCCTGATAGGTTAAAATTGCCAGGCCACACTTTTGCGAGTGATGTAGATAGAGGCCGAATTTTTTTTTTTTCCCTTTCATCGGCGGGGTTCCTCCCTCGAGTCAGCAGCCGAGCCCGTTGCTACTTGACCCTCCTTTTGGCACCAAGAGCCTGCCAACCTTGACTTCCCTCCCCCCCCCCTCGATCACACCTCTTCGAAGCCAAACCCCCCCCTCGTATGTTTCCGCTCTCCTTCGGGGAGGGACGACCTTTCGCGAACCGCTCTCTAGGCGCTTCGAGCTCTGACCGAGTCCCTACGTTTAAGAAGGTCCGCAAAGTTTTTGGGATCTGGTAGTACTTTTTTTAGCCCCCGCGACAAATGCCTTAGTCGAGATCAGGTCCCGCCATGAACCGTTCGGAGATTCCAGCCTCCTTCCTTTTTTTCCCAGCACGATCCCGTCCTGGATACAACGTCAGGGCGCTTTTCGGGGTGCGCTCCCCCCTTTTCGGCGAACACTCTTTTTCCGAGGGAAGTTTTTTGTACCTTCTTTGAGGGCGAGCGCCACCTTGCAAGGGCTCGATCCTTCCCTTTTTTTTTACTAGGAGTTGCAGAAGTTCGTTTTATATCAGTTTTTCCCGACTTCCTTTTTTGCGAGCCAGCCTCCCTGCGGCCAGCGGACGTAGCGAACTATACTCCCCTTGGCGGGCGACAAAGAAACCTTTCTACTCCTAGCCTTTCATGTCTCCTTTTCTCCGACAGGCAAGCCGAGCATCCCCTCGACGAGAAGCAGACAGTTCCACCGAGGTACACCTCCCCGCCTCCCGATCCTCAAGCACCGGATTGCCCCCTTCCTGAATCTTCTCGTCTGCGTTCCTCCCTCGGTACCGGCTAGCCGTGCCTCTCTTTAACACGAAGGATAGAAGACCCCTCGTCGCCAGGAGTCTCTCCCCCCCTTGCCAATAAAAAGTCGCCCACCTTTGCTCGAGGATTTCTGACCTTACTTCCAACCATTTCCAGCAAAAAGATTTTTGTCGTTTGGCCCTAATCTGAACAGCGGGAGCTTTTTTTGCCTCCCCCAGTAATTTTCGAGCTGCTTCCCGATGCGGGCCCCTTTCCGGAATCCCCTCGCCCTCGAGGGGCATCCTCTCCCTATCGAAATCGATTTTAGAGAATCGCCTTTTACTGGCTTTTCTTTTTTCTCTTCGCGCCTAGTCTTCGTCGCCCCTTATCGGTGGATGCAGAACTTCCCTTGCCTTTTTCTTCCGGCGCTCAAGGTGCGCCGCGCTTTTTCTTTTTTTTACAGTCCCAGATTTTTTCTCGCGAAGAATCGTACGCGTACAGCGTTCCCTTCGCCCATTGGCGACCTTTTTGGAAAATTGCGCTCCCTCCGTTTTTTTCCCTGCACCACGTTTTTGGACTTCCCTCTTCTCGTGCTCGATTGGTGCAAACTTGGCCATTTCCCCAGAACTGCTGACGCCCGACAGCCACCCTCATAGGGTGGGGGGTTGGTGCCCCGGCTGATGACCCTTTCTTCGAGCTCGTCGGTCGGCTCCTCTCAGTAGTTAGCAGTCTTTTTTGGTTTGTTCCTCTACTTTCACTCCAGGAGGAGCGGCAGAGGCACCTTCCCCATCCACACGCGCGTAGCCCCCCCTCACTTAGTAGCCTTTCTTTCCTTTTCCGAGAACGTTCGTCCTAGACCGATGTCGCGTTTGCTTCCCCTCTGCCCCCCCATGACCCGACCCCTTGGATAGGGTAGTTGTCTCGGTTATCGCGTGAAGGTCGTCCCCCCCCCTACGTGTCGGATCTCGTTTAAGGTCCTCTCCGAGACCAAGGTTCTCCCGCAGATCGTTACCCGTTGCTGATGTGACTCAAAGCTCCCCTCTTTCGGGGATGCCGCCCCTGTCGTGAGAATTCTCGGTCTGTTAAGTTGCCCCTTAACTGAGAACTTTCTTTCGATTGCCCTTCTCCACCCTG
>Ga0179593_1401448_pt1 | contig 13438 bp, 16 predicted proteins | sample CZODoug2_1_08_16_FD_185931 | JGI IMG/M metagenome (GOLD analysis project Ga0179593, IMG submission 185931) | Vadose zone soil fungal communities from Angelo Coast Range Reserve, California, USA - CZODoug2_1_08_16fungal (PacBio error correction) | ecosystem: Environmental > Terrestrial > Soil >... | reverse complement strand
CCACCATGATCTGTGTTTCATAGGCCTCCTTCATGGATTTTTTCTGTGTGTATGAAAAATTCCGGTTTCGTCACCTTAGGGAATCTGCCATTCCGAAGCCTCGGGGTTGCCTGAGAGCCTTGGGCCAGAAATGATGGGTTTTTTCTTCTTGATCTCGGGCTTCCGTTAGGAACAGTCCTTGTCATCAGGACTATACTTGCTTTTTTTTTTCAGGTCGCAATGAGACCTCTTTAGCCCTTTCGCTACAAATCAAATGTAGCAACCTGCGGGCCAAACACCCACCCCCCTTTGTCGTTTCGGTAGGGGTTTCTCGACCCCTCTCCACGACTTCTTATAATGTTTCCGTTAAGTATTGAGAAGGGACGGAAGCCGTCTCCCTTTTTTTGACGGTTGGAGAGCGTCGACACCGACAGTTTGTTGATCTGTGTGGTAGTTCAATTTCCGGTGTGGAGTTTGACCCCTAGTTATGCGGTCCGGGGTCCCTGTAAGTCGTTCGAGCGTTCCTTCGTTTTTCCCCTTCGGCCCGGGACCCCCAGGGGGCAGTCTCTTCCCTTCCCCCCTTTTTTTTTGTGTGTGTGACACTTCCCTTTCCCTCCGGTCGGGGGTCATTGACCGCCACCTTCAGCCTTCCCTTTCTTTTCCCTCTGTGTTTTGGAAGTGTCGTTTTTTTTTTTTTTTTTTTTTTTCCCCCCACGTCGCCTTTTAGGCAGCAGGACACGATTACCTTTTCGACTTCCGAGCGATTGGTCCTCGACTCCCCTTTACAGTGCCCCCAGTTTGAAAGACGACCAGGTGAAACCGACCCTTACGTTTATATCTGTCTCGGCTCTCTTCATTTTCGCTGTCTGTCTCGGCCGTTTTTTTCTTCCCGCAGGGTCGTGTTACCCATACCAGTTTCCCCCCGTTGTTTTTTTAGCTTTTGGCCCCCGCTTTTCCGTGTGGCCGCCCCACTTTAAGTTCTTTTGGCCTGAATGGTTTTGTCACCCCCTCCATGAAACCACCCTCTTTTTTTTTCGAAAGAATTCCCCGGTTATACAACTCCTGTGCCCATCCTCGCCCCAACCTCGGTCCTTTCGCCCCCCCTCCTGGTCTTTATCAGATCTGGCCCCTGCCTTGGTTTGTCCCAGGGTTGGCCTTTCCCAAGGATCAACACTTGAATATTCCGCTTTCCAAAACCTTGGCTTACCTGATCATCATTGCTGGTCTCTGGTGTGTTTCTTTTCCCTTTACTTTTTCTTCTCCGTCCCCCGGTTCGCGTCGGTGCACAATGCCTCACGTCCCCTTGTTTGGCTGGCGGTCTCAGCAGAGTCGCTTCGTTTACACGAAACTTGAAACGTGGTCTTCCGTCACCCCTCCCAGGTCCGGGGTTGCTTTCCCTGAGAAGGTCCCATTATACTCGCCAGTCCTCGTACTCTGGATTTTTCGCTTTGCTCTGGTCAACACCACCGCCTAGTGCCTCTCACCCCCGTTCCCCCTTCAACTGCCTTGTTTCTAATCGGTTCTAATCCCCTGCTTTAATCGTCCTCGAAGTCTCCCCAACACCCCCAGAAGCCGTGCACCCCCCAGCGGACGGTTTGTTTGCTCATTAAAGATTCCTCTGCCTTCAAACTCTTGGAGTCTCGCTCCTCTGTTGATAGTTTTAGCCTCACCCCTAAAGATGGGTTGGTTATAGGGGCACCGGCACCCCCTTCCGGGCGTACCCCCCTTCATGACAATCCCTGTCTGTTCTCCTTCCGAGCGAGTTTTCGTTCCTACAACGCCCAGGCCCCAAAGTGGCACAGGCCACAACGGCCCTTCTCTTGGACCCTTTTCTTGTTTCTTCTTTTTTTTTTACAACCCCGTTTCTGCGCTGGTCATCCTTCCCCCCCTCGGGACCTCTTCCTCTCCCCTGATGCCCCTCCCCAACTAGGTGGCTTTTCCCGTCCAACCACCGAACACGACGGGTTTAAGGTCTTTCACTTTTCCTTCTTCAGTGTTTCCGGGACCGTTTTGCATTTCTCTTTCCTTTTTTTTTCAATAATCTTTGTTGTTGTTTTTTTTGAGGGCGTCTCGATGCCTACTTTGCGTCCATCCCGTTCCTTTTTGTATGAACAGTGGACAATATTAGCGTGGAACCGTCTTTTCTTTTTTTGTTGGGACGTTCATTCCCCACAGACCAAACCAGCCATTACTTTTTTTGCCCGTGTCATTGTGGTCCTGTGATCCCTAAGATAGTTTTGCCGTATCCTTTTGGCGTTCACACATTACTTTGATTCCTCCGCTCCTCTATCGTTTATCCCATCCTCTCCTCTCACGCTTTGCACGACTGGACATTATCGCCGCCTTTATTACCTGTATTCTCAACAATCACAACTCCCCCCTTCCATTCTCTCCCCTCTTTTTTTCACTTCCCTTCCTTTTCTACCTCGCCCCGCCCCCAACCCCTCCTCATACACCCACAAGCCACTTCCCAGCGTTCCCCACGCTCCCCTTCCCCTACCCCTCCCCCCCACTTACGTCATCGCTCCATAAACCAATGCACTCTTTTCAACACACCGCCCCTTCAACCCCCCCCCCACCAACCCACACCCCCCCAACCCTCACTTCTCCCCCCTACCCAACCCCCCCCTATCAACCACTCTCACCTCTACCAAACCACCCCCTCCCCCCCACTCCCCCCCCCCACCCACACCTTCACTCGCCCTATCATCCATACCTCCATCCCACATCAACCCCCAAAACCTAAACAAACCACCACACAACCTTCCACTACCACCCAAACACTTTTTTTTACCTTCTCTTCGCTAGGACAGGCCTCGCTCCCTCTTCCCCCCCTCTCTTTCGAGGTCCGGTGTATCTTCAACCGGTGCAATTTTGGGGGCGTCTAACCCCTTTTTGTAACTTGCTTTTTTCACTCACCTGGCGTCGGTCACAGCGCCCCTCATGCCTGTTATGTCGAATCCTCTCGATGCGATCCTATTAGGTTGGATGCATTCTCATGATTTGTATGGTTTGTTAACTGACTCTCCCCAAGCTTTCGCCTGTCGGTGTTCCGGGCAGTTTCTTTTTTTACGTTTTCGGACCGAAGTTTTTGTTGTTTTTGGTTTTTGGGGTTTTCCAAGGTTTCTCATTCAGGACCTTTGAGTTTTTTTGGTAATTAGTCTGAGGTTTCCCAGGCCTCCGACGTTTCTTCTCCTGGCAAATTTTGTGTGAGTCGTTAAGTACCGGTTCCCCCTTAAAAAAAATAAAAGTCCTTTGAAATGCCTGGCGGTTTGAACGTGAGGCTTCCCCGTTTCGTTTTTTTTCCTTTCCCGCAGAAGATCTTTCCCTTCGACCCCTCCGCAATGGAAATCTCTCCCAGTTCGCTGAATATTTGATTGCCTTTTGTTATCCCCCTTAGCTCTGCCGATTCTGCTACCAGATCCCCCTCTCCTCGCCCCTTGTTGTCCTCTTTTTCCCCCATTTTGTCCTTTGCCCCCCTGGGACCAACCTTGTCCACCCCTCCCACTTGGCCCTTTCTTCCGTACTCTGTAGGGATGACCTTTGATTTTTTCCATGCCTTTCAGGCCTAACCTCTTTTTTGTCTTGGCTCTCACCGGGTTTCTGTTTTCTATGCTTTTAAGTTTTTTCCCGTGAGGTTTTTTCCTTTCCAGTTTTCCACATTCTGCCATTCTTTAGCCCGGGTTCGCAACGTGGACATGTGCGGTTCATCTTGATGGTTTTTCCCGTTGTTGCGTATTTGCGTTTGTTTTGAACTGCCCCTCTTAGTTAAAATTCAGCGTATTTTCCTACTTTCTTTCTTCAAAGGCTCCAGTCTCCGTGTAAAGACGTAAAAGTTCTTTTTTATGGTTGAACTTCCGGTTGAATTCAGTTCCAGGGGACCCTTGTACTGAAATTTCCAACGGTGAGAGCCTAGCTTTTCTTTTTGGTCCACAAAGGGACCTTCACTTTTTTGAAGTACCACTGACCCACATGATGCTCGGTTAGTTCCCCTACACCGCTTATCGTAGCGCCCGTCAATTTCTCAAGTCCATCGCTCTTTTTTTTTTTTTTAGAGCCTATTTTCAAGCATCGTTTTACCCTTCCCCTAAACACAGATCTACAGGATTCTTTACCCGTTATTTTGGTTCCTGGAATTTACCCCTATTTCCGTGGAGGGTCTTTGAGTTTCTTTCTCGTCGCCCTGGCGAAGGGATAACGGACGTTATCATCTTCTTCCCGTCTTCCGGGACCTGTTGGACGCCGGCCCCCCTGGTTCCTTCTTCCTCCGTGTTACTGGTCCAACTGGTTATTTTTTTTCTTCTCCCCAGGGAATTGTTGTTTCAGTTGGAGTCCCCTTTTGGCTTACGCGTCATTGTTCTGCTTGGCGCCCGTTTTTGCATCCCTTGATCTTTTCCCCGATAAGTTGATCGGTTCTTTCGGTACCCCCCCCTTCTTTGGCGCAAGTGAACGTGTCTGACCACATGATCCTTAGGACCCTGACGCCCTGTGTTGTCCGTTTGTTTGCGCAAGTGTCTTTTTCTCCACCCACATCCCACGCTGCCCTTCTTGCCCCGATCGTGGTGGCATTTTTCATTTTGTTGGCTGCCGGGGTTTCTTTTTTTCTGGATTAGGGGACCTCCCCATCTTTCGAGTGGGCCGGGGTATTTCACGTGGGGGGGGGGGGGTTTGGTCGCGTATTTAATGGTGTGTGGGAATCTTCTCCTTAGCGTGGCTTGTGTCCCCCCTACCAGCTCACCCTTCAGGCCTTCCTCGCAAAGGCTGCGTCCGCGTTTTTTCCCGTTTTTCTTTCCCGGACTGGCTGGGCTTGTTTGCTCCCCACCCCCTAGTCCCGGCCCTCCCTCTCACTGGCCGTTTGTTGCGCGCCCCCAATTCTTGAGGGCGCTTTCTGCGGTTATTTTTTTTTTGTTGTTTTTCTTCACCTAAGCCTCTTCGTTTGGTTTAGCCCCTCGTTGTTTTTCCGAGGTTTTGCTTCCGCTGACTTGGCCGGCGGGCCTGGCGGTTCCCCAATTCTTTCTCTGCGCCCATCCGTTTTGGTGGATTCCTTGACCGCCTACTTTATCTTTGTTGTTCTAGATTCGCTGGGCCCTTCGGACCCCAACTCCCTTGCTTTTTTTTTTTATTGTTTTCGCCGGTTTGGCCTCAATTTTTTCGACAGACTGTACTACTTTGCGGGCTTCCCAACACGCTTACCTTCTTAGTTTAATTTCCCCTTTTTTCCCCGAAAACCGGTCTTCACTTTTATCTTGATCCGCTTTGGGCGCTGTTGACGCTGCACTCCAAGATGTTAAACGCCCATTCAATAATTCTGCTACCCTGTGGCGAGATGGTGTGTTCCGGGATAGCTTCGCGGTGGGCGCCGCTTCGCCAGTGGGCCCCTTCTCTGTATAGCCTTTCGTTGTTGCCCGTCCGACTTTTGGGGTTGGCGCCCACCACCCCTTGATTTTACACCGTCTTGTAAGAAAGATTTGTATTCCCTGGCCGCTCTGGTTTTGTCCCTACTTACCTTCCGTTTGGAACCTGAGAATAGTTTCATGGAACTCTTCGTTTCCTTGAGTTTTTGAGCCTTTTCGGCATTTCTCTCCAGGCTAAACCCTTCTTCTGCCGGACCTTAGACGATTTGGGGTGGTGAGAAGTTTTCTGTTTTATCTCCGTGCCTTGGTCTTCCTTTTGGCGGTCCCCGGCGCTATTGGAAGGATGTTTCTGCATTTCGGGCCTGTCCCCCACCAGGGCCCGTCTGTTTGTTTTTATGTTTTCCTGGGTTTTTTCCTGTCCTGGGGCCCCCCCTAGGAATCCCTGGCCCCCCTTTTCAGAAAGCGCGGGAGTTACTTCATCCCTGTTTCCCGTTTTCACGCCCCCCTTTTTCGTGCGATGATAAGGGTCCTAGTCCCTTGTCCCCCCCTTTCCCCTTCCTACCCAAAAGCCTCCCCCTATAAGGGACTATTTTTCTGTTGCCAAGGGTCACGCCGGAACGATTTTTTCCTCTCCTGAGACCTTTTTTCTGCCGTCTTTTTCGATGGCGCTAGAGTTTTTTTGCTGTGTCGTTTTGATGACCAGGGAAACTTCTTCCCGTTTGACGTTTCATGTAGCGGTCCTTTGTTCGTTGCGAACTCGTCTCCTTTCGTTGGTGCTTTTTTCCGTGATGCTGGCGGCCCTGAAGCGATGGACTTGCTTTCTTTCGGATTTCCCTTTGCTAGTGGTTTTTCCCTTGGGTGCTTGTTTTTTGGGTTGCAACCGTTTGGAAGTCTACCCCCCTCCTCCCCGAAACCCCGTTCGCAGTTCAAAGTCCTGGATGCGTATTTTTGAATAGCCTGGTCCGCTCTTGGAGCGGTTCCACGCATTTCTTTAGTTCTGGAGAAGTGCTTGAAATATCTTTGGTTTTTATATTCCCTCAAAACCTCTCCCACTTTTTTTGTGTTGCGTTTTTTTTCATATAGCCACCACCCCCCCCATTGATTCGCGCCCCGTCCATGATCCCTCAGACGTTCACAGCGCCCCTGTCCTTACCCACCAACAACTCCCTGAAGGAATAATCAAGCCGATATTCGTTTTGGTCGTCACAATCTGTAGCGGCTGGTGCTTAGTTCCCCCTTCTCCCTATTAAATCAACACCCCGCTGAGAGAACCCTTTTGCTCCCTAGTCCTTACGATTTAAGGTCTTCAAGCCCGTCCCTTAAGCCCCGTCCTAGGCCCCTCACAACAACGGCGTTGTCGGGTGTGCTTCCTCCGCACAACACCTTCCTCCCATCGGCGGGTTGGACCACTTTCCCCCTCCACCTTACCAAGTGGCCGTTCTTCCCCTCAGTGAGACTTTTCCCCACGGCAACCACCGAGTCCTTTTTTTGTTCGTCGGGGTCTTTTGGCGCTGAGAACACCACTTTTTGGCCAGCATTTGTGGCGGTAACCCTTTCCTCTCGTTTCCATTGCATCGCGGGTTTTTGTTTTTTTTTTGGCGGATGTTTTCTGTTGAGTGAGGTCCTTTGCTGGTATTACCAGGCCCCTCCGCCTGTTTCCCGAGCTCGTTTCGTTGGCGCGTCAGGCGGCGGGTGGTCCGGTCAATTCCTGTCCCTTTTTTTCACGCTCGGACCAGTTTCTTTGCCCCGTTGCTGTTGGTCCGGAGTTTGAAACGGGTAACCATCCCCACCGCCCCAGCCGGCGGTCTCTTCTTGACACGATTTCCAGATTGGCAACCCCCCCAAACAACACAGTCAATTCCCTGCCAGAATTCTGATATGCCTTCTGAATTTTTTCGAGTCCTCACAGGACGTTGTCCACCCACCCAAACAATTCCTTTGGCTCCCTCCCCCTTTAGCCGATGGAACATTGTGCCCGCTTAAGAAACTTGGCTGAATCACCCCACGCCCTGTTATCACCCTCCTCCCTTCTTGGCACGCCGGTCGGCAGTTTCTGTCCTACCGTTAGGGAAGTTTTTTTTTGTTTGGTAGTCTCTTGGCTTTTCAGCCAGCAAGCTTCCAGGTTTTATGCGGGGCCACAAGATCCTTCTGTCCATTTTCCTGATTTTTTTAGGTGAGTTTTTTGCCCCCCCTCCTGCGTTTTTTTTTCAGCTACAATGGTGATACCCCCCTTTCTTTTGCCCCTTGTGACTTCGGCAGAATCGTTCCCCTCCCGCACACCGTGTTTTTTTTTTCTCCTCTGGAACGGGAGGTTAGCAGCTCGGACCCCATTTTTGAGAGTCTTTCGCTTTGTCTTGTCTTTGTCCCCCTTGCGGCCTGTTCCGCTTCCGCGTCAACCCGCGATTCTACGGTGTGGAGAGGCCGTTACGTTTTGTGACTGCGATCTTTGGGCTCGTTGGCCACTGGGAAGCTCTGAACCGTTTGTTTTTTTTCTCGATCAGGGCCTTGCGTCCCCCTTTTTTGCGACCAAGTGGAACGCGTATCCACCACTACGGTTTCTTTGGTAACTTCTTCCCCCCCCACAGGAAGGAGCCGAAGTCCACTTCTCTTTAGGCGTCGGTCCCACTTCTTTTGGTGTCTGAGTGATTCATTGCCCGCACCGGGAGATTTCCCCCAACGTTTATCGGTGTCCCCCCGATGGGGTCACCCCCTCCTCTGCTTTTTTTTTTCTAGAGTATGTTCGTCCATCCCTCCCCCAGGACGTTCCGACTCGCCGAACCCGTATTCTGTTCCATTCGGCCTTTTTTGTCGGTTGGCGGCTTTCGGATTCAAATTAAACAGCCACACTGTTACCGTCCGCCCTTCCCCGTCCGTCCGGCCTTTCTCTTGGTCTCTTCCTCGGTTCATTTTTTTCGTTGCATATGCGCGCTGACTGATTTTTATTTTTTTTTTTTTTTTGGCGCGCCGCCCGTTTCGATTTCCGTTCCCTTTAGACTGTTTTTCCTCCCTCCTTTTTTTTTTTCTCAGGCAGCACCAGATTTGAATCCACCCTTTTCTACTTTTCACTCCTCAGTATTCCTTCTGTGCGTGGTAGTTTTTTTCCCGCACTTTCTTCCCTGCACCTTTTTTTTCGTCAGGTCGATTTTCAGGTTCGTTTCACGTTCCTTTGAACTGGTGCCCGTTCTTCTCCTTGGCTGTTTTCCAACTGGTCATCCCCTATTGGCGCTTTTCCTCTCCTCCCTTTAAGGGGAACTTTGCTTATGAGCGGGGTTTCCCCACCTTCCCCTTTTTTCCGTATCAACCTTTTCGTCGGGCGCGGTCGGCTCGACACCGAGAGTTCCGTCCCCTTCTTTCAGAAGATGTCCCTTTCCCGGTCCGTAGTCAAGTTTTTTTCGGGCCCCGGCCAATCCACTTAAACTCCCCTATTTTAATAGGGGGTATTATCCTTATGTGTTTCACCCGTTTTTTTCGATTCCTGTGTCCTTACGATTTCTCCTCGAAGGGCTACGCGAGCCGACCCCCATTTGATAGAACTCCTCCTACGCCCTCTAGGTTATGTTTTTTTCAGACCCACCCTGAGCAGCAATCAAGTCTTGTCCCCCCTTTACAAAGAATTGTTTTTTTAACCTCCCCCCCCCCCCCCCCCTCGTCACCCTTCCGGGGATCCTTCTTCCTTTTTGTCTCCTTTCTGGCGCGCCGTTTCCTCGCAGGCCTTAACATTCCTTCCACACCCTCAACTTTTCCCCTTCTTAACTAGCTGCTTTTCTTTATTCTTAACTCTTGATTGCCCCCAGTTAGCGGTGGACCAGGGTTATCGCGCCCTTTAGATTCGCCCCTCTCCCAATCAAAATATACTTATTGTTTTATTGTGCCAATGTCGGCGCTTTTCTTTTTTTCGAGTTGCTTACCACAATGTGATTTTAACTATTACCAACCTTCGGGTCCCCCCGAAGGTCCCCTTGGTCCCCGATTCCGACAACTGTCTGGCCCTTCTCCTCCCAGCTGGTCAATTCCCGGTCTCCCTAAGGGCTTTGGCCCCTGCATGATTTTTCCCCCAGTTTTGGCTTCCACTTCTGGCTAATCTCTTGTCCTCCCTACTCGCCCGTCCCCCCCCCCCTCCCTCCCGCCCGACACCCAACCCACCCCCAAAGTTGTCCCAACGTCTCCCACCCCCTGTTTAAACACCACTACATACCCCTCCCCCCCCACCCCACCTCCCCCCCCCACCACCACCACCCCTTCCTTTTCCTCCTCTTCCTTCTTCACCTACCTCACCTCTCCCCTCCTTCGCCCCAGCCCTTCCCCACCCCCCCTCGGGCATTCACCCCTCCCCAACTCCCCTATTCTCTCCTCCCCCCCCCCCTCCCCTCATTCCCCCCCTCCCCTTCCCTCTCCTCCCCCCCTCCCTCTTACCCGCCCTCTTTCACCTCGCAGCCCCTCCCTCCCGCCCCTTTTCTTCACCCTCTCTCCCCCTCCCCCTGCCCTCCTCCTCCTCCCCCTCCCTACCCCCCGGCTTGAACCCACCACCCTCCCGCCTCCTTCCGTCCGTCTCACCCCTCTCCCCTCCCACATCCCCCCTCCCCTCCCCCCCTCCACACCCCACCTCCCATTGTGCTTGCTTCCTCTCTCCCTCCCTTGCCTCTCCGGCCCTTTCCCCCCTTTTTCCTATTTAACCCCACTACCTCGACTCCTTTCTGCTGCTTCTATCTCCTCTCATCTTTCCCATACCGCTCCCCCTACCACCTCCTTCCCCTCCTCCCCTCTTCTTCCCAGCCCCCCCTCCCACTCCCCACATATTCCCCCCATATACCCTTCCTCACCCCCACCCACATCCACTTTTTTTAGTTTCCTCTATCTCTTCTCTCCGCCCCCCCCACGTTCTGCCCTCCGTCGCCTTTCACTCTCTCCCCCCTTACTCTTTCGCTTCCATTACTTTCTACGCTTCTACCAACCCGGCCTACCCCCCTCCTTTCTCTTTTTCAGCTCCCCCCCCTTCACCCCCCTCTTCCCCCTCCCCCATTCCCCTTCCCTCCCCCCCACTTTTCACACTCCCCTACTACACTATCTCCCTATACTCCCAACTGCCTCCTGCGCCCCCACACCCCCTCTTCCCCTTCTATGACCACAAACCCCCCCCCCCCACCACTCCCGTCCACTCCCCCCCCCCCCTACCATCTGATTTACTCTCCTCTCTGGTTTTTCACCCCTCTCTCCCTTCAAATCCCCTCCCCCCAACCCCCTTCCCTCACACCTTTTCTCTCCATCTCACTCCCTCCCCCCTACCTCACCACCCCTTCCTTCTTCCCTCCCTTCTATCTCCCCCCGAACCCCCCTCCCCTCCATCTCGCTTCCGTTTATCAGTCCTTTCCGTCTCTACTCCCCTCACTTCCATTTCTTTTACTCTTTATATATCCCGACACCCACCCCCCACTTGACCACTCAGCCAGCCCTCCTTCCCACTCCCCACTCCCACCCACTTACCCAGCTCCCTGCTAATCCTTTTTCTCTTCCCCCCCACCCCCCCCCCCCCTGTCCCAGCTCCCCTCCCTACCCCCTTCCCCCCCTTCACGCCATTCCTCAGATCCCCCCTCCTACTTCCCTCACCCCCCAACCAGGCCCCCCCCTCTCTCTCTCCCCCTCTCCTACCTAACCCACTTCACGGCCCCTTCCCCCCCCTCGTTCTCTCTCCTCTCCTACCCTCCCCCCCCCCCCTCCCTGTCTCTCCTCCCTTCCCCCCCCCTCTTCTCTTATCGCCCAATCCCCTACATCCTATCCCCCCCCTCTTCTCTCCCTTACCCTCCAAAATGAGGCTCCATTACATTTACCCCCCCCTCCCCCCTAAATCAAGCCGTCCCCCTGTCCCGCCCCGGAATCCCCCCCAGTACAATTGAATCCGGACCCCTCGCGTGAGGCCCCCCCCCTTCTGGCTTGCGACTCTTCTTGCTCAGCCCTTCCCCTATTGCTCCCGCACAAGACCCCCTACATTCCGCATCTTCAAGGCACACCACCCCCAGGTCTGCCCGCTCGCTGTACTCTCTACGCGACGTCGTTCCACTGGCACTCTGTTACATTCCCTTTCACCCCACCATGAAGGCGTATAGAAGTGACTGCCAACTTTTGCAGCTTCTTGCTTTTTTGTCCGTGTCCCCAGGGCAAAAACTCTTCCTCTCCTTTTCATAATCCAACGACTATGTCACGCCCAACCGTTTCTGAGCAGCCAACCTCGACTGGTCCCCTAAGGTCCTCGTATGAAATTCCCCCCCACCTACTCCCTGTTTTCCTCACCCTAGCTTCCCCCCTCTTGAGTAGGGGCGCTCCCTCCCTGTGAGGGATAGTTTGATCCTGGGCTCTTGGGTCGTACACGGTGAATTCCCGTTTCACCATGGGTGTGGCTAGCCCCACCTTCCCTCCCATTTTCTTTGTCCTTTCTCACCTTTCTTTCCGAGGATCGGTCTCCCACGCAGACCCCAGATCAGTGTCCTGATGGACAGCAAAGCTGGTGGCGGCCGTTAAAAACAACGGTAAAGACTTGTAATCTTTTTTCGTCCAGTTCGTCTTTGATCCTTCATGTGATCTTCTATTTAATCCCCCACCTTTTCGGTTGTTTGTCCCCCTGATCTTGCATACCCGCGTAACGAACGGGACGACAAGTCCTTACCACAGGTTTTTTCTTTCTTCCGGTGGCTTTCGCCCACAAGCGTTACCCCCGAAGGTCTCCTAGTGCACATCGCATATTGGACCTCCCTCAAAACTGATTCGCCTGCTCAGAAGTGGCTTTTTTTTGAACTATGATTTCTGTCTACGGAATTTGTTTTTTGGATGTCACCGATCCCTTTATTGAGGGGGCCCGCTGAGCAAAGAAGGTTTTACAATTTCCCTGAAGTGTTCCCCCTACCCCCACACCCTAAAAGGTAGCTGGGTGGGTTTGCGTGCCAATGGACGAGGTTATCGGGATGGGGTCTCTTATTGTTCCTTCTGTAAACTGAACGTTTTAAAAATGTCCCAGTGTAGGTTGGCCGGTTGACGTAGGCCCCCCCCTCCTGCCACTTTAAGACAGTTTCCCTTTTTTTCGTTGCGGTGGGCCTGTTGAGGGTTCCGTAGGCCGCCCGTTTTTTTTTCCGCCCCGGGTCCTTCACACTCCTTCCCCCACCCTTGTCGGAGTACCGGTTTTTCCTGAATCGGCCCCTCCCCCCCTGTTGTTTCCCGGGCTTCAAATTGTGCCTTAGCATCTTCCTTTCCTGTTTTTCGACCGCGGCCCTTTGGAAACTTTAATTCGGGTGATTTCTCTCTTTCCCTCGGTGACAAGACGAATGCCTGTCTCTGCCCCGTGACCCCAGCATCCGTCTTTTCTCTCTTCCTTTTTTTTGTTCCTTTTGCAGTTTTTCCATTGTTCTTTGGCCCCCACCTTCCCCCCCACTGTTTACACCCCAGCCGGAGGGGTCTCTTGGGGACAAGCACAAATACCCCCGGACGTTCTTGCTCCACTCCCCCAGGTAATCGAAGGTTCTTTTTTCAGCGCCATTTGTCTGAGTACCTGGGGCTGTGTTTCTCCGTCGTTGTCCTTCGTTTGCCCCCCTTTTTTTGCATATTCCCATCCGTTTTCGTTCAAAACAACGGCGGCCAGCTAGTTGTTTCTCTATCCTTTCTTTTTGCGTCTTCGTGTCAACGCTCACCGTTTTACGGACTAGGCCGCCTGATTTTTCGCCCACCTCTGAAGCTTCCTTAATACTTTCCTTGTCGTTCGGGAGGCGGAAGCGTTTCCTGGCCTACTAACCCTGATAGAACTTCAGCCCAACTTCGGAGATTTTACGGGTCTCTTGGTAGATTTTTGGCCAAGGATCGCGAGACCAGCGCTCAAATTTTTCGATCAGGGTTCGTGTTCACGACCCCCAGAACTGGGACCGGGCTTTTTGTCCACGGATCAAGGTCTCTTCATGCACGTGTCACCCTCCGTTTACTGATGTCACACTGTTTCTGTGAGTCCGGACCCTCTCTCCTTTTTTTCTAACTTAGTTCCTTCACCTTTCAAGAGTTAATTTTACCTTAAGATAGATGGGGAGGGTTGCTTTCAACCCCCTTTTCAGACGTCCCGGATCCAAGACGGA
>Ga0179593_1688813_pt1 | contig 13439 bp, 17 predicted proteins | sample CZODoug2_1_08_16_FD_185931 | JGI IMG/M metagenome (GOLD analysis project Ga0179593, IMG submission 185931) | Vadose zone soil fungal communities from Angelo Coast Range Reserve, California, USA - CZODoug2_1_08_16fungal (PacBio error correction) | ecosystem: Environmental > Terrestrial > Soil >... | reverse complement strand
GACCCCCCTTCTTGCAAGCCGGACTTTTTTTCCTTTTTCCTGCATCCCCACTTCCCTCCTCCCCCCTCTCCCCTATGGTGATTATTTCCCGGAGGTGAGGGCCCGAGGTTTTTGGTCTCCCTTGTGACCAAGCCGAGGGAACCACTGCCCCCCTTCACCCTCTCCCCTTGCTACAGAATTCTTCCTCCGGTCTGTAGCTGCAGGTGTCATGTTTCCGGGCCCAGGCGCTTCGCTCTGATAGGATCCAGAAGAGGTCTCCCAGGAGATTTTTGTCACGCCTCGTCGCATGATAGGGAACCTCCTTTTCTCACAAAGTCTTCATTACCTGCTTCTGATGCTCGGGCCGTTTTTGGCTGATTGTTTACAGAGCGACCTTCCCTCCCTCCCTGGTACGCCTTTTTGTGATCTCGTCCCCCTTTCTTGAAGATGACTGCTTTTGATTTTTCCATCGGAGTTGAACGCGACCGCTATTTTCTCCCCCCTGGGCCTTTCTTCTGCCCCGTGTATGGTTTGGTCCTTTTCGAAAAGGGCAATCGGGACGGGTTGAATTAGCACCGGCCCTCTTTTGTAGTGAGTTACGCAATGATGATGGACCCCCCCAGGGGATCCTCCACAAGTTCCTCATCTCCCCTCCTGGTGCTTCAATCTCCGGAAGGCACTGAGTTTTCTTTTCTCCCCGCGAATATAATGAGTCCCTTTGCTATTCCAACGGTTTGGGGTTTTTCCACGGCTTTTACCCGAGCAGGATCAGGTCGCCCCCCCCCCCTGCCCAAGTCGCTTGTGTCTTCACGGTCGAAGGGAGAGTGGATAAGGTTCTGTTCGGGCACTAGGGCCCCCCCCTCGGCAGTGCCTGGCCGTTTTTTGCCGAACCGATTGTATCGTGGGCGAAGGCCATGTGCTCCCTCCTTTTTTGGAAGACTAAGTGCAGGGCCCCCCTTCGTGCGAGTCGGATATGTTTTCCCTTTCCCCCCGCACACATAACCGTTTCCCTTCCCCTTGGGATTCAGGTCTCCTCCCCCCTGCCGGGTCGACCTTCTTTTCTTCGGAAGACGATGTCTCTTTTCCCGAGGGCGTTCGCCTCTAGACACGCTTTTTCTTGTCGGCCATCCCCTCTTTTTTCCCTGGGGCGAGAGCTCGCGTTTTGATAATGCTCTACGATCCCCCCTTCCTGAAATGCCGCTTTTACTTTTCTTCGCTCCCTATATTGATGAAGCTTTCCTGTTTTTCGGTTTTCCCCCCCCCATCCCCTTCACGCCCCTTTGCGACCGCCTAGCGTGTTCCTCTTCTGATACATGCGTCTTTTAGTTTGCCGATTGTTTTGAAGCAGCGTGTCTCATCCGGAAAATGGGTTCTTTTTCCCGCTGGAAGGCCCGCCTCCTTCCCCTTTTCGAGGCCCTTTCTCTTCCCTCGACGCTTAACTGCCCGCTCCTTTTCCCCAGAAACGATAGAGTGGGATACCCCTCAAGGTCCTGCCCTCGGAAGAAAAGAAATTTTCGCGCCTGTGGTGGAAGGATTAATCCCATGACCCTCTTCCGTCAGGGGGGAGCTGAGGTTTGCCCTCGTGTTTCGAGGACCTTCCCCTCGCCGGGTCCCGGGCAACCTACGAGAGAAGCTTTCTGTGCCCGGCTTTCTTCCCGAGAATCTCGAGATCTATCAGACGATCGTGCAGTTCTCCTCCTCCCCTTTTTTCTCTCTCCCCCCTTTTTTGCATTCCGGGCTCGCACAAGGCCCGGCATACAGTCCGAACGTTTCGGACCGTGCTTTTTTCCTCCCCCCGAGCTCACAGTTTGGTCACTTTTGAAAGGCCGGGAATTCGTGTCTCCCGACACCACCCCCCCCTATCTCCAGTCGAAAAGATTTTTGATTCTTTCCGAGCCCCTCCGACCGCAGGGCAGCTGTTCTGGAGCCAGGAGGACTGTTTTTTTCCCCTCCCGCCGGTCTGCCTGGCCGTTCCTTCCTGACGCGGAAACGTCCCCAAACGTGGCGCTCGGGCTCTTTTTTTTTTGACTCTTCTCGTGGAGACAAGGCCAATTTTTTTGCAGATCGGCATCTCCGCCTACTACAGTTCTCCTTCGGCGAGGACGCATCGGCACAAGAGATTTCTTTTGGATGCTCTGGATGCTGTTGCTCTCCTCATCCACTTCCGTCCCTTTCCCCCCCCTCCTCGAGAGGACGTATACCTGAAATTAGGTCTCCTCGCCGACGGGCCACCGCTTTTCCCCACTCTAGAGGCGATTCCTCCTCTGTTACCCGGGGTGGAGGTGATGAGACGAGTTGGTCTTTGGAAGAGGCTTCCCCCTTTAGCGAGCCGTTTAGGTGGCGCTTTAGGTAGATGACCCCTTATTTTTTTTTTGGGTAAAGGCTGGATAGCCCCTTTGACTTCAATCTACCCTCTAGGGGCAGTACTCTCAGTTGAGTGGGTTTCTCTTGAGGCCCCCCCTCTATTTTACATCCCCCTTTTGTTTGTGTTGAATATCCGAAGAGAAGTCCCCAGGACCTTGGCTCCTCGTATGAGTCTGTTTTTCTTCCGAGGATATTTTTTTAGATTTTAAGCATGTGTGACCCTTCACTCCAACGCCATCGGTTCTTCCCTCAGAGAGAAAAACTTCTCCCTGCGCGATTATCTCTTCCGACTAGGAATGATTCCCCATCTTCGAGAATTTCCCGGTACCGCTTTACCGCCCCCTCCGTATCGTGTGTTTTTTCCCCCCTGGAAAGGCTGAAGGAACCTCCAAGGGTACTCTCTGAGAGCTGCCCCTCTTGAGGAGAACTATCTTCGAAGGTTTCGAGCAACCCCCTGGATAGCGCCCAGCGCATTTTATTGAGGCGCTTTCCCCCTTTCTCCTCCGTGGAAGTTGATTTTTGAGGGGATTTGAGCGTCTTTCTCGAAACTCTTCCCCGGTGGAGACCGATTCATTTTCCCTTTCGGGACTTCTACCCCAGAGAGAAAAGTCTGTTTCCCGGGGTCTCTTGGAGGAGAGGGTCTTGTCAGCCTTTCCCTTATCGAGAGACCCCGCTCCAGTCCCCTTTTTTCTTTTACCCGATGCCCTCGTCGGAGTCTCGGCATTCACAGAGGAGGTACCCCCTGCTCCGTTGGGGCTGGACCCCGCCTGGTCCCCCCCCCCCTTTGAGCTCGGGGCCTGCACGGTCCTCTCCGAGTGAGAGACTGGCTCTCTACCAAAGGGGGCGGCGCTTCCTTTTCCAGACGTGGATCGCTTTTTGAGAAAAAAGACAATGCCGCCTTATCGATATAGAGATTATGGCACTCCAGCTCTCACTTTTTAATGCAAAGGCAGAGGGGGTTTTCTCCTCATGAACTCTCCCCTTGTGCCGGTCAACAGAGAGAGCCCCCCTTTTTTCCCTTTTTATGGGAGCAGTCAACATTTCCTTTCTCGGCGACACGTACTCGGGCCTTTTTGGGAACGAGAGCTTTGTCCGGCGGACCCTTTCTTCCTCTCGAGTTGAACGATTCCCCTGGAGTGGATGCGGTTCCTCCTTTTTTCTTGACCCCTTGCACCGTGTTCTTTCCCTGATCGAGAAACGCTTGTCGCTCTTTTTTCTCGGAAAGCAGGAAGCTTCCTCGTCCATTCCTAGTAGACTCCCTTTCTGCCGAAGCCTGTAGGCCCCTGGTCTTTTTGTCCCTCTTTTTTTGCCCAAGCCCTTTTCTCGCGCGCAGCGACGGGTTTAGTCGGCAGTCGCGCGCTTCCCTTGTTTCCCTATCCTTAGAAGAGTGGTTTCGATTTAGGGCCCACCGCTGGCGCTTTCTTCTCTCTTGGTAGCGCTCCGTCCCTCCCTCTTCTTTTCCTCACCTCGCTTCAGCAGACTCCGTTTTTCCCCGGAAGGACCGAAGCCCTCGGTGCGGGCGAGCGTCGCTTCTCTTCCCGACTGCCTTCTCCCTCCGTCGATATTTGGACTTCATAGAAGAGTCCGAAGAGCCCCCCGGCCTTTTGTGCGCCAACGACAGTGCCGTTTCACTTCTTTTTTTCTTGCAAGCGATCTGGGCCCTTTTCCCTTTTCCGACGTTAGAACCCCCTCTTATGAGTGTGAAGCCGGGGCCTCCTTTTCCTCCTGACCTCGAGCCGGATCGTCCCTTTCGCGCATCCCAGCCGATTGTTCATCCCCCGAAGAATTCTTTTGAGTTTCTCTTTCCAGGGCCTCGGCCGCTTTTTTTCCCCTCCCTTTTTCTCTGGAGGAGCGGCACGGTCCTGTCGCTTTCAGGGTGGCGCGAAACTCTCCTTTTCCCCCCGACGAGCCCGGGGATGCCTGTTCTCGGAAGCGTAACTAATCCCCCCTCGCACCGAGGGTTTCTCCCCGCTCGGCCCGGTAGAGGGAAAAAGATCCTCTTTCTTGAGAATTCTCGAAACAGAGGAAGAGCCCGTAGGAAGAGTAAAGAGTCACCGTTCCCAGTCGAGTACACCCCGGTCGCGCTTCTTTTGCGAACAGAAGGACCCCTACCTTTTTCTTCAGCACGATATTTTTAGCATTTTTTCGTCATATTCTCCTTTTCCCCGAGCAGTCTCCCTTTCCCTCTCCCAGCCGCGCCAACGAGTAGGAGATTTCGAGTTGAGCTTTTCCGCACCGCCACCTGCATCCCTGACTTGAGGAGATGAGTTCTTTTTTTTTTCCGGGTTAGTATGACACTCCCCCTTCTTCCCCCATCACATCGTCCCCTTTCCCACCTTCCCCCCCCCTCCCCTTCCTCTAAAAAGAGGGGAGGAGCCCCTTGAGGAAGCGGACAGTAGGCCCTCTTTTTCACGTCACGTCCTTTCCCCCCCCCCCTCCCCTCCGTTGTTGTTGTGAGATCTCTTCCGTGGAAGTGGACAGATTCATCGGCGCATCCCGCGTAGAATCTTTCCCCTTCCCCCTATCCTATGGTTTTTTTGAGATGCATTTCTTCGGTTGAGGGGTAAAGAGTGTTTTTTCTACGTGGAAGAGTTTCCCAGGGCACTCCTTTTTTGGACCGTCCTTTCTCTCCTCCGGCTGTAGCTGAAGGGGTTGGACGGCGCTCCAGTCAGGAATACACATCGCTCCTTTTGGAGCGGCGTATGTTTTTCCTATTCCCGTGAAATGATCGTTGACCCTGACCTATTTTGGGCCTCTTTTCAGGCAGGGAGCATGGGCCTTTTCCCGCGCGAGGTTTGGCTCCTCCCCCCCCTTGTTTTTCAGAAGCGTTTTTCCAAAAGTGATGGAGCTCTTTGGTGCGCCTTGAGAGGCGGCCATCCTCTCTTTTTTTGGACCCCCTCTCCCGATTTTTTTCCTCGGCGATCCGAGATGAGGTCCTTTGACGACTTTCCTCCTCCCTTCCAACGGAATAAGGACTTTCTTCTTTTTTCTCTTTGAACTCGGCGAGTAGGATCCTTGGCAAAATCCCTTTTTCTCCCGTGCCGCTCTCCTCCCCTCGTTCCGGAAGGAGATACCCCTGGCCATAGTTTTTCCCCTCGATCTATGAGTTCTGCTTTTCCCAACATCGGATGGGAGCAGCGGTCTCCTCTCCCTTGCTCGCGGTGGTCGCGATCCGCAAGTCCGATTCCTTACGTCGAGTGGATGTCGTTTTTTTCCAACGGCGTCGCCCTTTTTCTTCCCTCGCGGAAAGACCATTCACGCTCTTTTCGTGCGACACATGAGCGGCCAGGTGGCTCTGCGAGGCGGTCTTTTCTTCCCAATCGGCGCGAGTCTTCCCTTCCCTTTTCTCACGCAGATCTGACCGTCCCACCTTTTCTTGGTATCCGAGACCGTCGTCGGCTTTTCTCGGTGCTGGCCCTTTTCTTCTGTTCGCGGAGCGCCCAGTCTTTAGGGACGGCACATCCCCTTTGGCAGCGCGCTCGCTGATTTTTTTCCTCGACGAGCCGCTTTCCCGTCCCCTTCCCTGATGTCCGCAAGGAGATGAAGACTCCTCTGTTCGATTTTTTTTGAATAGCGGCTTCACCTAACCGAGGCATTACCGGACCTTCTTTTTTCTCTTTCTATCTACGAGAGAAGGACTCCATTCTTCGAAGCCCTTCCTTCCAGGAAGATAGGCTGCTTGAGCTAGTTAATTCTTAGCCCCCTGTCCCATCTGCCCGCTTTTAAGACCCCTTTCCCTTCGCTGTCAGTGGGGCAACTGAAGGCCCTAAGCACCCTTACCTCCCCCCCCAGCCAAGGTTTTGCGGAAATTTTTTGAGGTAAATCTCCCCTGATAGTACCTTCTCCCATTTCCTGCTCTATTGCTTCCTTTCAGAGTACGTGAGCCCCCTAATAAGAAATCTCGCTTTTTTCCCTCACATGAAACTCATGTCCTTCCCTTTTTTTGACCTGGGCCAAATCGTGGACGTCCGCGAGGCACCCCTCTTTTCCCTCGAGCTGGAGTTGACCCGGTTTTCGCTCGATCGCGAGCGGAAATGGCTCGCGGCGCGATCCCTTTTTTGCGCCCGCCCCCGGTTTTTCCCCCTGTCATAAATTCGGTTTCTTCTTTATGAGAATCCCCCCTTTTTTTTCCAGGTGTGTCCCCTTCTTCTCGCGGCAACGCTTCCTTTTACGCGTGATGGCTGATCGATTCCTTTTTTCCTTTTTTTGAGCGGCGTGCGCCCGCGATCAGCCGGTTCCTTCCCCGCTCTTCAAGGAACCTCCCTACTTTTTCTCTTTCCGGGACAACGTTCCCTTCAGAGTGTGCCCCTCTTGGAGCCCCTTTTGGGGGACTCGAAGAGAGGACTTCTCCTCACGAAAGGAAAGCCCCTTTCCCCTGAGGCGCAGCTTTTTTTTTTTTTGGCCCGGGATGTTCTCCTTTCGACGAGAACGTCTTCCGGACAGCGAGAGTTTCCCTCGGGCGGATCCCCTTTTTCCCTCGCCCTGGCAAAAGAGGTGATTCACACGCCCCTTAGGCCCGGGGACAGCTCGGGGAGGCTCCTCCTGCGGGCCAGGTATTTTTCCTTCCCCTTTCGGAGGAGGTGGCGCTTCTTTCCTCAGACAATTTTTCTTCCGGGTACAGGCGTTTTTCTCGCGATCCTCGAGGGCCTTTTTCCCTCGAGTTTTTGCTCCGCCTTTTTTATTAGTGGGTGAGGCCTTTCTCTTTTCCTCCCCCTTTTTGAGAGATTCTCTCTCTCTCCGCAACCACTCACCTTGCCTCGCTCCACCTCGATGTCTCTTGCCCTTTTTGAGACAGGCTTTCCTTGAAAACCCCCCCCACCCGGCACTACAGTGTTTTATTGACGAAGCGCGCACTTCCCGGCGCTGGCGACCCTTTCTTTCAACTTGTCTTTCCCCCCAAAAGTCTCCCAGGTAACAGAGGGAATGGTCGATAGTGGTCACCGCGTTGGCCCCTCCTTCTTCCGCATCGCAGTTTTAATCCTAGAGCGGATGATACAGTTTTAGAGAAAACACCTTCTTCGAGCACCAGCTCCTCTTCCCTCTTTGCTCTGGAATACGTCCAGGCCCACTTTCTTTGAGGAGAGGTGAGATATTCCCTTTTCAAAAGGGCGCAACGAGCTCTCCCCTTAAAGTTTTTTTCCCCCCCCTTTTTCCCAGGAAGGTTTTTTTTTCTCCCGATGGCCAGCGACTTTTCGGAGAAAACGACTCCCCCCCCGCTGCCCGCGGTCGTCTTTTTCTCCCCCCTCTTGTTTGGAGTAGAGTCTGCCCTTGCCCTAAGATTAAAGGACCCTCATACACCGTGAGCTCTTTTACGGTCCCTCCTGCGTGTCTCTTTTCTTCCTTCCCAGCGCGAAAATTGGGGTTTCACGTGGATAGGCGACGCTCCTTTCCCTAGTGACGATCGCGATCCTCTTCGAAGAGCCGGTTCTCCCCCTCCTCCTCTTTTTCTAATCGAAATTGTGGTTTTCCTTGAAGTGTCGTCCACGATTCCTCCCCACACTCGAGCACCCCTTCCCTGAGGTTCATGTGATTTTTTTCCACGGCGAGATCCTTGAGGATATTTTTTAGGGCTTGGGAGCGGGCTGTACGCTTTTTTTTGAACGCCTCGGACTTTCTCTTTCTGCGGTGGCTTTTTTCCCCCCCCCCCGAACACAAGGTTCCCGGATTACCATTTCTCCCTTCCGAGGGGATGCGACAGCATTCCTCCTTCGCCGCCTGGGATCACGCGTCTCCCTCGCTTTTCTTTTCGCGAGCCGGATGTTTCCTTTCTCTCCTTCCAAACCGCGAGATTTTTTGAGGAAGATGAGCAGATCGTCGTTTCAGCGGCACTCACGCTCTTCAAGCGGATAGGTTTCTCTGGTCGTTTCCTTCTCTTTCCAGGGCCAACAGATGGAGTTTTCGAGGGCCCCCGCGACTCTTCTCCTTTTTGCCAAGAACCTCGTCCGCTCCCCCTCCCCCCTTGGGACGCCTTTTTTTCCAAGTTGCAGAGGACGGTTCTTCCTTTTCGCGCGTAGCCCTGGGCCCTCCTCCTTGGGGTGCCGCACGTTCGGCCCCCCTTCGGCACCGAGGCAGTCCTCATAGGGGAGAACGGCAACTTCTGCAGCGTGAGGTTTGCCCGTCTTTCGGCGACGCGGAGCCCGCGATCCATCCTTGGCAGCGAATGAGGATCGCGCCTTCCTCCTTTCGCGCTCCCAGCCGTTCTCTGTCCCTCGATTCAGCAAGACGAAGGATCGCCCTTTTTTTCTCGGGCCGGGCCTCGCAGATTCCTTTTAATGGAGAGCGGCACTTCCCCTGGATGTTTGCCTTTCCCTTTTTTCCTCCGAAATCGCCGGGGCCAGGCGCTCCTTCTTCTGATGCTCGCGGAAAGCGGTCACCCCCCCCCTCTCGGACCTTCTTTGTAGGCGGCCGCTCGGTCACGGTCCTCGGTCACTCTCGCGCCACATTCCCAGCGGCAGCGCCATCCCCCCTTCCCGCCCCTCTCCCGCGGAACGCTCCCTTCCGTCCAACGTCTTCTTTTCCCAGCAGCCCCGCGGTTTCTCCTTTCTGTCGCACACCCCCCTGTTAGTTTTCAGGGTACTGCCAAAGAAGGAAGGCAGCGCTCTTCGATCAGAGCGTTGACCGCCTTTTTTTTTCCTCCCCTATCTCTGCGTGAGATGCTTCTTTCATGGGTGCAAGGGTCTCCTCCTGTAGACAACCCTCACCTTATCCCCCCCGGGAACCACCTCACTTTCCCCTTTTTGAGAGTTGAGGCGGGAAGAGTTCGGATGCCCCTCTCTTCTTTCGCCGGGCCAAGAGGTCCACCTCCTTCATAACGTTGTTGTTGTTGGAGATCTGTTTCCCTGATTGTGCCCAGGCGCCGACGGCCGTCTTTTTTCTTTTTTCTCCACCTCGGGAACAGAACCCCTCTTTCCTTTGTTTCCGTTTCCCTTCCGGAGGTGCTTTGCTTTTGGCGGGGTATACCTTTGTACTCTTTCACCCCTTACAACCATCGTGAGCTTTCCCCTTCCCTCCGGCGGTCGTGCATTGGCTTTCTTCACGGTCTCCCTTCATCCAATCGCCTAAAGCCTTTCCCGGACAGGGTTTCTCTTCGGACAGGCTCGTGTCCACTGCTTCCTCTCCCCCCTTTTGGGCTAATAAGTGATCTTTTTGCTCTTCGGTTTTCTTTTCTCCCCAGCGCGAAAGGTTTTAAGGTAGACTTACCTGGTTTTCCTCCCTTCTTCTCTGCAGAGGATGGTTTTTTGTCTGCCTTCCTTTCTCTTTTCTCCCTCTATCTGTCAACCGAATACCTTTTTCCTTATGGAGGTGACCCTCTGCAATCCTAGGCGGGCTCGTCTGGTCCCCTTCTTCCCTCTGCGAGGTCGGTCACCTTGCTTTTTTTTTCACTCCCTCCGGCAGATCCCTTTTGAGATCTTCCTGGCCCTCTTTTTCCGCGCTCTCCTGAGTCGTTTTTCCTTTTGAGCGAGGGGACTCCTTCTCGAGGGTTCGCGTACCCTTTTCCCTGATTCAAGAGACTCTCGATTTATCCTCTTTCTCTTCCGTCGCCGAGCTTTTCAGAGGGCAAGATTTCCTTTCCGGGATCGTGAGCCCCCCCCCTCTGTTAAGAATATTTGCCGTTTCCTCCCTGGCAGAGAGAGCTTGGACAAAGAGGAGGTTTTATGTATTACCAGTGCTTTTTTTTTTCTTAACTTTTCAACCTTTCCCCAAAAGTGGGATTCGTTCTCCTGGCAGGGGTCGACCGGCTTTTTTTTAAGACTCGTGCTGGCCCTCGTTCGCGGAGCCCCCCCTTCTTTTTTTCTCCATCGGGTGGCCCTTTCGCGCCCCCCCTTTCTTCGTTGCTCCTGATTCGAAGCTTTTTCCCGCTAGAACTTCTTCCCGATGCGCCGACTCTTTCTTTCCTCAACGGGGGTAATCCCCCTTTTGGTGCTTCGCTCCCGAGGAAGACGGATCTTTTTTCTACGAGGAGGGACGCGTGTCTTTTCTTTTTGCGAGATGCTGTTTTTTTGCCGCCCCCTTTTTCTTTTCTCTCAATGGGAACCGTCCTTTAGGGGGTAACGTGTTCCCGCATCCAGCTACGGTTTTTTGTTCTTGCTCCGAGGAGCGGGCCCTTCCTCCCTGCTCTTTTTCCAGATATAGTATTAATCCGGCTCCTTCGAATAATCGCAAGGATTCTTTTTTTTTCCTCGCCCAATTTCCCTTTCCTCCCCCCCTTTTAGAGTCTTTTTCCTTGACGCTCTTTCTGAGGCTCGACGTTTCGGGCGTATTACGACTTTTTTCTTTTTTCCTTCCCCAGGCTCGTCTACCATCCTCTTGAGATCTATCGCTCGCATCTTCTTCTTCGCGATCACGTGCTGCCAGTCGTTGTCCGCCCTGGTTCTTTCTCATGTCGCTTCGGCGCTTTTTTTTTTTCCCCCGAGGCTCAGGTTTTCTTCGGGCAAGGTGATGGCCTTGATTCGCCGGAAAGTCGACGCTCTCCTCCTTTTTTTTGATCGAGACGAGACCTCTGCACTCCGGTTTTTTTCTTGTGCGCCCGGAGGGACTTTCTCAGGAGAATTTCCTCTCCTCCACCGACGCGACTCTTTCCCCCCTTTTCTTTCTCCACTTCCTGTTGGATCCGGAGGCGCGTGGGCAAATTTTCCCCTTTTCAGATCGGCATAGAGCACCTCGCCTCCTGTCCGGCGGCGAGGAGCAATGCTCCCTTTTTTTTTTGTCTTGGTTTGCCGATCCCCTCCTTCTTATCTTTTCCCTCCCCCTTGATCAGCAGACTCCCCTCCTCGAGGACTGGGCGGATACTGCGCCTTTGGTGTGTCACCCCCTTTCTAGGACAAGTCTCTTTTTCTTTTTTTTTCCCTCGAGGGGGAGGATCCTCAAGGTGGACTCCTGTATCGGAGGAGGTTGGCGAGATTACGTCTTTTCCGAGACCCTCTGGAGTGCCGGGTCCCTTTTTTTCGCTCTCGGGCCGGACAATCCATCTCTTTCTGATTCCGGTTCGTTGGGTGAGGGAGACTTCCTACTCGTGGTTGTTGTGAGAGAGATGTTTCCCCCCCCGTCCTCCGAGGGCTGGCACCTTTTCTTTTCTCTCTGATCAGGCGATCCTTTAAGACTCTGTACCCTTCCCCTTTTACGACGGCCGAAACATAATCCTTCTCCCTTCCCGCATCGTAAACTGGAGGAGACGCCCGAGATCACCGCCACCCGGTCCCCTTCTTTGTGGTGACCCCACCGGTTTCCTTCTTTTTTTGGTCTCGATGTCCTCCTCTAGCTTCTAGGGCTAGATAGAGCAACATTTTTTTTTTACCGAGCCCTATTTGGTGCGCTTTCGTCTCCCCTCCTCCTTTCTGACTTTTGTAGGCGTCTCCGATGAAGAGCTGTTCCAGGGGAGACAACGCCTTTTCCAACGCTTCACTCACCTTTCATCTCTCCCCAGAAGGCCAGGAGCGGGTACTTTTCCGTGAGACGGAGGATCGCCCCTTTTTTTTTTCGCAACCCCGCTCCCTTATTCCCCCTTTGCCCCTGTCTTCCCCTTAGCAGCCCTTTCTTTTTTTAGGAGGAATTGAAGGCTCCTCTCCCTCCCACCTGGCCCGCCTTCCCTTGAGTTATGGTATTGTTCCTTCCCTTCCTAGTGTAGCGACTTTCTGCAGCGGCTCTTTGCGTCGCCATCCCCGGCAGCCCTGGCTTTCTCCTTACGTGAGAAATGCACTTTTTCCCTCTCGAGGATCTAGTAGAAGCTCTCCTCGAGGTAGTAATAGCCTTCCTTGCTCGTCGGCTAATAGGTCCCTCTTTGTTCCCCCCTCGCGACACCACTGGTTAATGTGATTTCCCCCACACGGCTCATGGATTTCCCCTCGGGGACGGCTTTCTTTCTGTCAGAGGGGCAGTTTTCTTCTTTGACCGCCTCCCCACCCCCCCCTTTCTTTTGCCCCTGGCTTTGCTGCGGTCGGAGGTTTTTCTTTTGCACAAGAGTTCAGGATTCACCTTGAGCGGACGAGGCTGCTTTTTTGCCTTCCGGCCGTCACTTCCCCCTCTCCCCGCCCCTATGCGAGTAGCCCCTCTCGTTTTTTTTTCTGGGCGTGGGTGAACAGCTTTCACCAGCCGGGAGTACTTTTCCTCGCGCAGCTCCTGTGCGCTCCCTTTTCTCGCGCGGAAAGAGGATTATCCTCCTCTGGTAGGTCGAGCTTGCACACGATGAGCGCTGGCCCGCTCTGGTAGAGTTTCCCTCTCCATTCCCCGCTTTTTCCCATCTCTCCCGACGACGAAGGTCTCCCTTTTTCCCCCTTTAGACAGAAGACAAACGTTCTTTTGCGGGAAGAGCGCTCCTTAGTCAGCTCCGTGTTGGGCACTCTCTCTCTCCACAGCATCTAAGATCCCCTCTTGATGAGGCTTTCCCGGAGAAGGACTTCGTTGAGAGGTCTTGTCCCTAGACCGGATTCCCCTTTCCCATCTCTGCGACGCCTTCTCCCCTTCGGAAGTAGAGCTCGGGAAGCGAATTTTTCTAGATCGTCGGCTTTCCTTTTCCTCGCTCCCAGACTCCTTTCCTTTTTACGCAAGGATGTGAGCACCATTGCCTCTCTCTCTCGCCGGCCCCCTTTTTTCTGTAGCTCTTTTTTGGGTCGCTTGAGTTGCCGGCCAGCCTTCGTCGCCCTCACTTTCCTTGCCCGCCGAGAAAGGGCAAGGTTCCAGGGATGCCGTTTCTTTTTAGCGTTCACCCCCAGCCCTTCCCTCCTCTTTCTTCCCCGAGGCGTGGTAGGCCTCCTCGGTAAGCCCCAGAATAGATGGACGCTCTTCGACCCCCTGCATCCCCTCCTCTTAAAGGTGGAAGATCTAGGTTCGCTTTTCAGGGTTTACCTTTCCAACTTCTCTGAGCGGGTGTCACGACAAGACTCTAGAAGAATTCGTAGACCCAACGGTTGGCTGGCCCTTTCGGCAGTTTTCGTATTTGACGAGGATATTCTTCCGAGGCCTCGTGAGGATTTTTGTGATATCTTTTTAGTGAGCTTTCAGGGGCCGCCCACCCCGTAAAGAAGGAGGGAGGTCTGTCGGTCCCTTGTGTCCCCCTGGGGTGCGGGTCCTCTTTTTTTTGGGGCGATCACAAGGTAGAC
>Ga0179593_1514086_pt1 | contig 13439 bp, 14 predicted proteins | sample CZODoug2_1_08_16_FD_185931 | JGI IMG/M metagenome (GOLD analysis project Ga0179593, IMG submission 185931) | Vadose zone soil fungal communities from Angelo Coast Range Reserve, California, USA - CZODoug2_1_08_16fungal (PacBio error correction) | ecosystem: Environmental > Terrestrial > Soil >... | reverse complement strand
CGCTGAGCCGAGCTAGCAAGAACTCTTCGGCCGGCAGCCCGCGGGGCATCAGCCCCTCTCCGAAGTTTCCCCGGTACCCTCTGATCCCTCCCTTAAGTAGCGGTTCCGTCCCTTGAATTCCGAGGGTCAAGATTGATCTCAAAGATTTTGGGCACTCTCGTCCTTCTTTTTGACCGGAATCATATCGACACCACATCCCTGACATTTTACTTTCCTACGCCGAGAGCGTTGGTTGCGCTGCGTCGTTTTGCAGCCTGATCGTCATCAAAGGGCCGCTGAGGGGAATCACCCTTGGGCAAGTGTTTTCAAGGACTGCCAGCCCGCGTTAACCCGGACTCCTTAGTTCTTCCCATTCAACGAAAAGCAGCTAATACACTATTCGAAACTACGGTGTGCCCTGGTCTCTCTCTTCTCCCTACAACCTGGCCATTGCTTAGGCATTAACTCTCTGGTGGAAATGATTGTATATTCCCCTAGGTCCATATCCACGCCCATTCCCCCCACTGGAGGAAAGTACCATATCTCTCTTTCTTTGCCACGAGGTCCTGACCCCAACAGTCGGTCCGCAATTTCCCTGCATTTAAATTGTATAACTATCGCTGGACTGGCTTTTCACGAAACCCCTCCCCCCCCAACCCTGGCCTTTTCGACAGTTTGTATTTCTCTTTTAGTTTCTGAGTGCTCTCCTCTTTTTCCCTCGAATGAAAGGAATGTCTCTCTGTCTCTTCATTGAGATTTTTTTGGAGAGCTCCTTCGTCTTTTTTCCGGCCCAAACCATTTCTCCTTTCAAGACTGACTTCCGAGGTCATCGAGAGGCAATATGGGCTCGCTCACCTAGTACTTCAGTCTTGTTTGTTCGGGTGAACTCTTGTCCCGGGCGGGACATTGCCCCCCCTCGTCTTCCCACCTTTTACTCGGAAACAGAAGAATTCGTTGAACCCGTAATACTTTCCTTGTCTTGGTTAAGTCCAGACTTCCATTTCACCCCTTCGATCCCCTTGTTTTTCGCGATGAGGACCCCATTTTTTGCCCTCGATCAGTCAGCGAGTCTGATGGTCATGTGCGGTGGCACTTCTTGTCGACCGTACCGTTCCTTTTTTTTTTTTTTTTCATGTCCTCGGTTCGGTCTACTGAAGTAATGCACGAACGCGTCCCAGTTTTTTTCTCCCCTCTCTGATCCATTCCTGCCTCAGCTTGGCAAGTGCATGACGGTTTTTTAGGCTTTCTCTTTCACCAGCCTCGACTTCTTTAGTCCATAATCGAGTGTTAGAATGATTCGGGTGGGATTTCGTCTCAAACGCCATAATTGTTTCTAAGCTCTTTTGGTGCGAAGTGAGTTTCCTTGCCGACTCTCTCCTTGTTCCTCTGGGAACGACTTTGCTCTAAACTTGATCCCCTCCTTCCTGATAGTCTCGTCTTGTTCAAAGGCACCCCCTTCCCCGTGTGATCATCGCCATAACTTTTCTTCATGGCGTCATTGAGCAGTCGCCGTGGCCCTTCCCGGGTCCTTTCTTCTGGCTGCAGTCCCGCAGAAGGATCAGGCCTCGACATTAAGCTTGAAGTATTATGGACATGACCTCTCCCCCCGAGTGTAGGACCGGTACCCGCTTCCGTATTGGCTTCGCATTGCGGTTTTCTTCTCCGGGTCACTCCGACTTTGGAAGGATTTGACAGTTTTCTCCCAGGAACCCGGCTCTGACTTATTAAAAGCTTCTCTCCCCATCTTTTATGAGAGTGGTTTTTCTTGCCTGTACCATTTTTGGACGTAGTTCCTTCCGTTTCCTTTCGCTTTGTTACTTTCGATAGGAATACACCTCTGGTTAATGTTTTACATGATCGCATGTGCTCTTCTCGAGAGGTTTTTCCCTCGGGCGGCCTAGACCCCCATTTTCCCCTTTCCTCTACATGGGTCGGTTCTTTTGAGCGCTGAATCGCCGATGACATCCTTTCTTGCTCCCACTGTGTCCAATATAGAGCCGGCTGACCTTCCTCTCTTAGGGATCGTGTCAAACGTGCCTATTGACGGCTTCCCCTTTTCTTCTGGCTTTTTATCAGGAGATACCCCCTATTCTTCTTAATAGACGTTTCATGGTGTTCTGGGCCGGCTCGCCGTTCTCCTTTGTTTTTACTACTCTTACTTCTGGACTCTTTTACCTTCTGTGACCTTGAATTTTCCTTTGTGGTCTGCATATGTGAGTATTCCTACTTTCTCTCTTTATAAATAAGAGGGTTGTTTTTCCTCTATCCTTTTCAGAGCTCAAGAGCGTCCACCCCCTACCTTTTCCCAATTCACACTTCCCCTTCCGAGGGTACGTATTCTACCCACCCCTTGCGAGAGCGCGCATTGAACCTCTCCACCCTTCCGTTTTCAGATTAGAAGATAGATTCTCGACCTCTTCTCGACGGTGACATTTTTTGTTGTTGGTTGCGTCGACTTTCCCCCCTTTCTTCCCTTTTTCCCTATCCTCTGAAGGAGCATCCCAGTTTTCGAGAGATTGCCCGGACTCTTCAAATGTCTAGAAGGACTGTCGTCTCGCCATCAACTTCTCGACCGTTCTCCAATTGATCATCGCGCGAAATTCTTCGCGTCTCTCCTTCAAATCCGCGTTCAAATTTGACATGAAGCCGAGAAGGTTATTTTCTCTCTTCTTCTGCAAAACCTCGCCCCCGCAACCCCCTTCTCTAAGTCCTACTTGCGGCCGACCGGAGAACTCGAGACTACCTATGCCCGCCTCTTAATCCTTATTTTTCAATTCCGGGCCCAAACAACTTTTCAATATTCAGCACCTTCCTTCTACCCCCTTATGAATTCTCCACACTCTTATTCGAAAATTTTTCCTACTTTTTTTTTTTTTCCTTCTTTATAACGACCCTTCATCGTTTAGCTAATTCGGTTCCGACGTCTTCTTTCTTTCCCTAGTTCCTTCCCCTTCAATTTCCCTCGGCGAACGGACCCACTGCTGGTCATTCTTACTTCGAACCTCCCTCAAAGAAAGTGTTTCGTTTTTTACCACCAGTCCTTCCCGATTTCTTTACTTTTTTTCTCTCAAGCCCCTTTCCAGTCCTTACAACCCAGGCGATAGTAGGCCTGTCCACTAGCATTATGATCGCATATCAGGATGGCTTTCTTAATTCCGTCTCCCACCTACCTGTTCCTTTGCGCCCAGAGTTTTCCTCAGAGTTCTTTCTTTGGTTTTCCGGAATTACGTTCGCCGCATTATGCCACAAGCTGTTCTCTCTTGGCTCCCTCCGGCCCCTGCACAAAGGTGCTCCTCTTTTTATGTAGGTGCCGGCGCTGGCTTCCCTCCTCCTTATGACCAGGAAATAGCATTCTTGGTCTACCCATTTTTTTCTTATCCCCCCCACACTCCATGTCAGCAAGCTTATTAGAGGCCTGAGTGGGTGCACCCCTGGGTCCCTCCCCCCATTTTGAAAAGGCTTCAGATTTTGTGAGAACCCTCAATATCTCTGCCTCCCTCCGGCCCGGTCCCTTTTTTCCCCCGCGCGCTGGTTCCAGAACTCCGTCCAGTCTCAGAGCGTAAAAGTGGCCACTTCTGTCACCGACCCCCCGCCCCCCCCTGACTCTTTCCCTTTTCTTTCGGCCATTTAGGGCAGCTACAGCTTCCTTCGTTCGTCAGATACGCTGGTGGTTCTCCACCTCCTTCCGGGAGATCAACCAAATTTCGTCATGTCCTCGCTGCCCCGACCCTTTTGTTTTCGGGCGGCGGACAGATGATCCGACACTCCCGTCACTCCACGGTAACTCTCCTCCCTTCCACCCACGCCCAGCAGTTTTTTTGTTTTGCCGGTTCCGCAAAAGGTCGGGCTTACTTTTGTCTTCCTTTAGTCCCCTTCGGTTACGCTTAACCTATTTTGTCAGCGATGGCTCCCTCCCGACGATAGTGACGTAAATTGTTTTCCTTTCTGTTTTTGGGACGGCATTGACGGGAGAACTATGGCCCCCCTCTGTTCCCGTGCCTGCCCGTTTTTGTCGGATGCAGATATCTCTTTCCACTGTCTTTCTTACCTACATGGCTTGGCCGTTGTACTGTACAAAATGCTTTCTTTTATTCAATGACTGCGCTTCCCCCCTTTCCCCAAGGGGTGCTGGTCACTCACGGAGGAAACTTTGTCCCCTGCCCCACCAAGAGCCACCTTCTCTTTTCTTCTCTTTGCATCGATTTAGGGATTTGGGTTCAGAGGGCCTTTTTTCCCCTCCTTCCTATGGTGACACAAACAGCGTTTCTTCCCGCTTATGCCTGGCGGCCTCACTGTGAGAACTAACCCCCCCCTAATTCTCCTCTTTCTCTGGACCGTTCCTGCGGAGATTGTTGAAGTCGTGATGCGTCCGAATAGGTAGGTCTCAGTGGCCTCGCTCTTAGGGTGTATCGTTCTCTTTCTCCCTTGGGTCTTTTGCTTGAGATCTTTACCCCCCCTTCTTATCAAAGTTAGCACCCCTGTCTTTCCTTCCTCCGAGTTGGTGATCCTCCGAATCCCCGTTACGCTTCCTCCCGCCCGCTGAACTGTCTTTTCTTTTCTACAGTTATGATATCAATGTGGTTTCTCCTCTCCTCAGTGCCCCAAAGACTTAAGTCTTTTCCTTCTCCTATCCCCCCCTTCCCTTCCGCATCTTCAGCCCTTCCCCCTCCCGCCGCGCCGAGAGCTTTTTTTTCATCATTGATAGCAATCAAACCCCTGGTTCTATGGAGTTGTCCCTCTCACCTTTGTGCCCTTTTGTTGAAGGCGGCAAGGTGTTAAGTCCCCGCAGCCCAGTTAATTTACCCCCCCCCTCCCCCCTCGGAGCGAACCCTCCGTTACGTTAGAATCCCCCTTCCTCCTACAACTGGAAATTCCTCTCTGTCCTTCCACTATATCTTTGTTTCTTCCTTCCCCCACGGTTCCATCCCCACCTCCCCTTAAACGGGTACGTCGAGCTTGCTGAGTTAGCCCCGACGACAAATAGGAAGCCCCTCAGTTTGTACTTCCCCCTTTTGCCTACCTTCCTCAGAGCCCCTTTCGACGCAAAACCCACCCCTCTTCCCCGTGGTTGGACTAGTCGTTTTATAGTGAGCTCCGTGGCCTCTTCATCTCCTCCACCCCGCCTGCTGGTAGACTCGCTTTTTACTTCCCTCTTTCTTGTATCGTCTCCGAGTATGATTGGTCTGGAACAAAAGAAGGTCCTCCTGGGACGTCTCGTTTTCCCTACCTCTATTTCTCTCTCCCGTAATTCCCTTTGGTTAGGTGAATTTCCCCGGACGCGGGACTGGCACCCTCTTCTCTTTCTTTCGTTTGGAAACATCCCTTTAGCAGTTTTGACAACGGATTTTTTCCTTTCCCGCTTTCTTTGATTTGCCGTCTCGTTCTTTTTTTGAGATGCGGCCCATGGGTTGCTCATTCCCCCTTCGTCCGTACGTAGATTGATGCTGTCCTTGAGTTGGGCGGTGCCTCTTTTTTTCCAGCGCCGATCCTAGTAGTGTATCGTCGGCCAGCTTCACTCCCTCCCCTGAAGAGTATCCCCAGTGGGTGGTTCGCTACCCTCCTCCTCGTGCAAGACGCATTGACGGCCTCTGCCGGCCGGTCACCCCCCCTCCCTCCGCATAGTTCCTTTTTTTCCCCCGGGTGCTGCATTATTTCCGTTGGATCCTTCCTCCGCCATCTTTTTTCCCTCTTTAATTTTGAAGGATTTTCCGTCCTCTCCTTTTTATGAATGCCGAGGGGTGTTTTCTCCTACAGGACAGTTTAGGATCCCTATAAGCATCGTTATTGACTGTCCACAGTAAACCTTTTCTTCGTTTTTATTTTTCCTCGATCACGCTCTTTAAAGAGTCTTCCTGAAGCCGTCTACGATGATAGGTAATTCTTTTTCTTTTTTCCTGAGCGAAGGAGATTGCGTCCCCAAGCAGCAATTCCTCCCCTCCACGCTCTTTTCCCCACCTTCCCCCGACGAATCCTTGTCGGAACTTCCCAAACTCGTATCCTCTTTTCCTGAGCGGGTGTATTTACTCGGGCGTGTGTTATCCGACTTTGCTTCCTTAACCCTTCCCCGTTTGATCGGCCCCTACATCCTAGACGATGCGGCTCGTGTTTAAATATAGTCTGAGTGCGTTCTGCCCCCTTCCCTTATTCTTAATATGGTTGCTGTGTTCGGTGTCACGTGGTCTCTCTGACTTCATCATTTCCTAGTTTCCCCCAATTTGACTTCATTTGAAGGCTCTCCTCTATCATTGTGAACGCTTCTGCCCCTTTTTTTCCTTTCCCTTAGGGTTTCCATTTGTCTTTCTTTTTCTTTCCTACCGGCCCCGTTTCTTGAAAGACTTCCTGGTTCTCTCCTGAACTTATAGATCGGCTTGAAATAGCCTGGTTGGTTTTGATAGTTCAACCTGATCGTTCTTGGATAAGAATTTGTAGGAAGACGTTCTAGTTCCTCAGAAGGAGGTTTTCTCTTGTCCTTTATCGCCTCCTCGGCAATTTTGGTGTCGATAAGCTATTACTTCCTCGTTTTTCCCCCCAACCCCTTTCCTTTCTTTGAAAGTTTAATTTTTAAGCTCTTGTCCGGATATCTATTTTTTTTTCTCCTCCTCCTGTTTTTTGTGTTTTTCTCTCTTCTTTTCCGCGATACCGAGCGTACGACCCCAACCTTACATTTCAAATCAGTCTCACCCTCGTACATTTTTGGTACCGCGCTAATAGACTCCCCCCCCCCCTTGAGAGACGTCGAGACTACAAGGCTCCCCCCCCCCCACCACCCCTTGACTTTTCGAGGGAAGACTTCTCTTCCGAGACTAGTGACTACCTTGATTCTCGGCCCCTCGAGGCCGGTTTTCCCTCCTCCCCCTCCTCGCTATTTTACAGGCGTCATCGACGATTTGCCGGTTGCGTCCAAGCATAATAGTCTTTCCCCGTTTTTCATCCCCCTCTTACATCGTCACTGAGAATTTTGTGGACCTGAGAGTCCTCGATTCACACCGTCCCGACCTTCCCTCTGCCCATGAGCGTAAACTTTACGACCGCCCTCGCGTGTTTCTTTCCTTCTCAAATTCCACCCCCTCTGCCCGTTTGCCCAACCCACCATTTCCCCCCCCTCCTCGTAGACTGTAGGACGTTTTAAGAAACTCTTCCTTCTAGATGGCTACTTGGGCGATCGTCTAGCGTGATCAAGGCCTTCCTCCCCTTTTCCCCCTTCCGGACACCGCTGATACACACCTTCAGGCCTTCCCCCCGATTTTTCTCTTGCCCGATTGATCGAGAGTTGCTTTTTCCCTCGTCCGGAGGTTTTCCTCCGTTGAATTTACACGACCTGTAAGGTTTTAGGTCCCCCTTTCTGCATCTTCGGCGTGTTTCGCATAATATCGCATGCACCGTCAATTGATGTCTCCCCCCTTGTAAGACATTGACGAGATGGTCAGACGTCTTGCTTTCTATTTTTTGAACTTTCTCACTCCTTTTTTCAGTTGTTGAAATTCTTCTCCCCCCCTTTCATGAAGAGTTCTCTCCAACTGGGTCGGCTTCGCATCGTCCCTTTTCCACAAAAAAGTCATCCTTTTTGCGTAACATCTTTTCGTTTGCATCAGTTGCTTTGCGTTAAAGGGACCCACCTAGACTAATTTTCGCCAGGCCCGGCCCTGAATTCAGTCGTTTTCCCCCCTTCCCCGAAGCGTCAACATTCTCTTGCACCCCCGGTCTGGAGAGATGGGACCCCCCCTTGGTTCTGGCTCTGTCTTTGGAGACCTTTGCGTTAAGCACGAACATTTTCCTCCTAAACGAGCTCTTTTTCGACCCGGGTCCATCCAAATCACTCCCTTCTGCACGCTCTCCTTCCACGCGTTTTTACCAGTGTTCCGCAGTCGCCCCCATATTGAAGATGACTTTTTTTTCAGATCAAGGAAGCCGAATGGTTCAACGGCCTTTGTAGGGTTCTTTGTTCAAATGTCATGTCTTTGCGCACTCAGCATTTAGAGCCTTTCCCCATTTCAAGACGTACACACGATTTTTCCCTACTTCCCAGCTCATATTTGAGGTCTCTGGGCCTCTTCCACACCCCCTCAACTGCTTCTGATAAGTATACCCCGCTGGTGGTTAGGCCCCCCCCCCCTGCTTTTATCAGCGCTCACCCACCCAGTGGTCTCGTCATGCGCCGATTTCTACCTTTTTCTTCTTTGGCTCTTATTTTTGGATTCTACCCTCAACTTCCAACACTGTTCCAATTAGAAACGCCAGACCCCCCCGGTCTCGTTTTCGTGGCCTGTTTCTTTTTTTCCAGTTCCGTCGAGCTTACGTGTACACCGTTTCCCTTTAATGCAAGGTTCCGATTGTTTAATCCCCCCTCTTCCTCCTCGGAGTAAGTCATTGATTTAGGTGCTTCCGGTATTGACCGGTCCTTTCCATGTTTCCCCCGAAGCATCGTGAATGCTCCGTCTGCCGGGGGGTTTGTCGGAGCTGACTCTCGAACAGTAAGGATTTTTCTCAATCTCTAGGTGTTCTTTTTTTTTCTGTTGAACATACTGCGTCGGGGACGGTCCCCCTCTTCTGCCGCCTTCACCGGCCACGTTTTCCTCTTCAGTCTTCTCCCATGGGTTCGGGATCCTCTTTCCCCCAAAACGACGTCCCCCCATCCGCAACCGGGAGCGGTAGTCCTTTCCCCCTCCTTCAGGTATGAATGAGATATGCGCTCGGCCCAAGTCCGGACGCTTTCAAAGCGGCGCTTTTCTTTTCTGGTTGCATCTTTCCGAACCTTCACACGTGGTTTTGCCGGCATCTGCCCGTGAGTTTGCTTTCCCCGTCGTGCGAAGAACTCCTCTTTCTTTTAAGATAGGAATAGAGACCGGAGGTTTCTTCCTTCTTCTTGTACTCCAATCTTTTGTTGTGAGAGCCTCTTCCCTCGGTCTTTCGTCCGAGATTACGCCCTTTAGCGAAGGACTCAGCACGTAGTGTTCTCCCTCCCCCCCCTTTGCTCACGGTCAAGGTTTCCTGCCAGCCAGCCTAAGTATGGGTCGGTTTCGTCCTTCTCCCGTTGAGGCAAGTGCCTCCGCTTTTTTGCACAACGCGCTTCTTTTGACTGATCGCATACTCCAGTTGCCAAAATAAATGACATCGGACACGACGTCTGCTTTTGGTCCTCTCGTTTGTTCTCTTGATCTTCATCAACCATTTCTTCCTTTGGACGGTGCTCACCCCCTTTGGGCCTTTTGAAGGCTTCTCAGCGTTACGTCACCGACGCAGTATTCTTCCAGTTACAACGTAAAACGCGATGTATGAAGGACCCTTCCCGTAAACCGTTTGAAAATGGTCTCCTATCTTTGGCATCCGACAACAGTTTTTCCGTCCTGCATTCCGTCAGATTCTCTTTTCCTTTTTTCCCCCCCATGAGTGTTCTCCCTTCCACTCCGTCCTCCACCCATTTCCTCCCTGGATGTCCTTCCCCCTCTGTTTGCGCCATAATCGTTTCGACCACACTTTGTACGTTTCGCGTGACTTTTCCACCCGGTGCACCAAGTAGGGTTTGCGTTCCACTTCACGCCGAACCCCGTGGCACTTGTGGGTGCCGCGCTGACATTCCTCTTAGTTTGACGTGTGGAGAGCAGCCCTCCCACCGTCCTTTCCTTGAGCGATCTTTAGCCCTTTTTCCCCTATTTTTTTTTTTTCCTCTCGTTGACTAGTACCCAGTGATCCGACGCTCTGTAATCTCTCTTTCCCCCCTATGTTCCTGAATAAAACGAGACCTTCGGCTTTGGGTGCCTCCTTCTCTTTTTTCTCCCCCGTACATCTCTGAGAATGGTTCGTCCCAGGATTTTTTCTGAAGTTGAACACCGATAGGGCCTTTCTCCCTTTTTCTTCAGCTGATATGCCGCCCCCCGTTTAGAGTGCTCTCACGTGCTTCCTTCTTTGCCACCTCTTTTCGCTGACACAGTAAGTTCCCCCTCTGAGGGTTTAATCTATTTGGCGATGATTTCCTGACCATCGAATCCCGGGTCATCTTTCGTAAATGTCTTGCTTTTCTTCCCCCCATCCTCTTCTAGTGTTTTCGACTCTGCTTTTCTGGGTTGTTAATTTTAGCTTTCCAATCTATCTGTGCAACGAAGGATGCCCTTTCTTCCCTCTTGCGAGGAACAGTCCGAATTCTTTTTTTCAAGGTCCGATATCTCGGGTGTGGGTATTCCTTTTTTTCTCTCCTTCAGCCCCCCCTCAATAATGATGTTGACTCTTCCTGGAGAATTGCGTTGCGTCCAGCCCCCCATTCTCCTTTTTTTTTTTACTGAACGGGTAACGATTTTTTCGCCGCCGACCCACATTGTCGAGACCCGCGTCTATAGTTTATCCTCTTTTTTCACCCACTGCCCCAAGTTGTCTTGAATCGCTTCTCCAATAACTTTTCCAGCGCGTCTTTCGTTTTTTTTTTTGGCCGGTGCGTGCCAGTTCCTATGAATTTCTTTGTTTTCATTCTGGGCGCGCCAAGTCTTTCGATTGACGGCCAGTTATTATTTCTTATTCACTCTTCGTCCTGACCATGCACCGCCACACCTCCTGGTCGGACTCAGGCAACCTCTCGATCAGGTCTCCTTCTCGTTTTGTGATTACTAGGGCGTTTCTTGTGAAGCCGACGGTTGTAAGCTTTGTGTTCTTTGCGCCTTTTTTTTGTCCATAGACTAGCGGTTGAGGTAGTTCCATCTCGCTGCGGTGTTACCCCGTCCTACCCCTTCCCGACGTCGTATAGGTGCGGCGCGCTGTGCCGTGGCGTCTAGTCCCTAGCCCAGACCTTTCGGCTCTTTTAACTCCACCCCCCGCATGTGCTCGATTCGTCTTTTTTCCTGTGTTTTTTCCGCGGGCGCGTCCCGTGGCAACCTTTTCCTGCTCGGCGCCAGCGTTCACTTCCCTTTGGATTGTTCTCTCACCAGGTGGCTCTTTCCCACCTCTTATTCTTCTGTTCCCATCTTCTGAGATTTCTCCCTGTTAGTGATCGGTTCAACCGGCCTCGATTACGTAGAAGCCCCCCCTTTTCTAGCAGGCGATCGCTCTTCTTCGAAAGTCTTGGGGCGCCGGTTCCATGGCTTCCGTCGAGTTTAAAGTTCTCCCGCCTTTAGTACAGCGGTCCCTAACCTTTTTTCCGGAGTTAATTGCAACGTCTTCTTTTTGTCTTTCTTTTTCTTTTGCTGAATTTTTGATATATTTCTTCCTTACCGTTTTTTTTGTTGTGATAGAGATCTTCAGGCTTCAGTTTTCCCTCCCCCAAAGGAAAATTTAAAATGCCCCCGTTATCCAACTTCCGAAGGATCTTACTTCCCTTTCCACCCCCCCCTTGGAGAGACGCATCCCGCACAGGGCCACCATGAAGTTCTTAGGATCTTCCGCCTCGAGAGACTTTGATCTCTCCTCCATTTCCTTCTGAAGTAATATAGTTCGGTTTATTCTTCACCCTCCCTGGAGACAGTCCGCGCCTCTTCCCTTGCCAGCCACTCAATCTGTCATTTTAACTTGCTGTCGCTCTCCCCCCCCATCACCTTGACATCGACCGGCGCTTTTCCAAGGGTTTTGCAATTTTTCGCGGACGCGTTCCCCCCCTTCCCCTCGACCCCGATGAACCTTTCTCGGAAACTCCGAGCAGGTGATGGTATCCCTTCCATCCTATTTCTCCCCGTCAAACAGCCCCCCTCCTGCAAACGAGACGCCTAGAATTTTTCGTCAGCCTCAAGAAACATTCGCCTCTGATCTTTGACTACTGCCCGGTTTTCATAGTTAATCCCTTGTAAATTCCCCCTGACTAACCCGTCTATTCAGTGATTTCTTTCCCCCCACTCCCGGGAATCGTTTCATTCCCTCTGAGAGAGTTTCCGATTCTGAAATTTTTTGTTCTGTGAATTGTCCCCATTCCCGTACTTTCTCCCTTTTAGCCTCCTTCGCTGGCCGGAATAGAACCTTCTTTCGTCCTTCCCGGAATGCACCGTCAATTGTCTTCCCGACCGTTCTTCAAATGACAGCTCTTTGCTGTCGTGATGGCGCCATCAAAACGACGTGTTTTTCTTTTTTTTCACCCTCTCCCCCCGATACAGACCCGTGGTTCAGGCCACTGGTTGTAGTCCTTCTACCTCAGGGGAAGTACCCCCCCTGTGCTTACTTGCCCCTCAAGCTTCTCCTTTTCCGAGTACACCGTTGCTTGTTCCTGATTCCCTTTCAGATCTTCTCCTCTCTCCGCCGAGAGTCCTCTTGTTTTCGGCAATTAATCCCGAGCCTTCCCTTCTCTCACCATCTTTTTCTGGATGTCTCCCCCTTCGCCGCACCCCAGCTGTTAGACTTCGTTAGTGAGTCTGAAGTTTGGTCCGACCGCAAGCCATCAGTCCTTTTACTCCGAGGACATCTCGGACCCCGATGGTTCCCCCCTACTTCCTCCCCAACTCCAAATTGCCGCAATAAAGATGAACTCTGACTGTAATATCGGGCACTTTTCCTCCCTACAGCCACATTAATCCTGTTCTGACCAGCTCAAGCTCTATTCTCTCCCCCCTCCTTCAAACCCCTTACCAGATTTCTTGCACAGGAGATGAGCCCTCCCGTAAGCCCTGATCTGTTTCACCTTTCCCAGAAGACGTATGTTTTTTTACACTACGCACCAACCTATTTTTTATTTGGTCTCCCGCCCCATGAGGGTTGATGCCCTAGAAGGAGTAGTGGCCTATACGTCTGGTGGTCCGGCACCCATCCCTTCTTGACCTGACGGCCACACAAGATCCTTCATTTAATCAGCGTCGCCTCCCTAGGAGTTTCCTCGAGATGATAGAAAAACCGTCCCCCCTTAAATAGAGAACGCGGACCCCAGGCCTCTTTTTTTTTGCTTTTGGCCTTTCTCCATTGCCTCCCCAGTTTTTCCTTTTCCTTAATTTTTCGGTCCACTGAGGCATTTAGCTTTGGTAAGCATCGATGGCGTCCAGAGTTTTTCCTCCTTTTCTGGCTTCGGATGGTACTTCCTCTTGAATGAGACAATTCATTTACCCCACCCAGGCACATCTGAATTGTTCCCCTTCCCCTTCCCTGAGTTATGCCGGACCCCTCGACCCCCCGTAAACGGAGGTTTTACTCTCATCGGTATTGGGAGTTTATGACTTCCCCTACTGCGTCTGGTCCTTAACCTCTTTCCTCCCCCACCCCTAGCACAAAGGGTGATTTTACACCTCTCCTCCTAAAATTTGTTTGCCATTTAGTGTGCCCCCCCGTCCTCCCTTCCTCAACCTTTCTGGGCTTGGAATTAGAAGGAAGGCTTGCCTGTTTTAGGAGTCTACAAAGAAGGAATGAGGGGTCCCCCCCCAAGCGTGACGAGCTTCTTGCATTCTTCTTCAAATAGATAACCTCACTATTTTGTTCTTCTGTCAGTCTTGCCCCTTTTCCGTTGCTGCTTTGCTGATACCTAGGATGACTTCCAAACTATCCTAAGCTCGTCCTCTGCAGGGGTT
>Ga0179593_1643472_pt1 | contig 13440 bp, 16 predicted proteins | sample CZODoug2_1_08_16_FD_185931 | JGI IMG/M metagenome (GOLD analysis project Ga0179593, IMG submission 185931) | Vadose zone soil fungal communities from Angelo Coast Range Reserve, California, USA - CZODoug2_1_08_16fungal (PacBio error correction) | ecosystem: Environmental > Terrestrial > Soil >... | reverse complement strand
CTCCTTTTCTTCTCGCGACGATGCTCTTCTGGGCGCTGTTTTTTTTTGAGGTCTTTCCCCTTCTTATTTGCCCCATTTGCTAATAGACGTCTTCCGATACACGTGTCATCGGCCGCTAGCAGCCCTTTTTTTTTTTTGCATTCCGTCTTTGATGACATCGTTGGCTCCGCGTTTCTTTTCCATCCTTTTTTCTTCCCGGTGTTGATTTTTTCTTTTTCTCTGGAGTTTCCACAGATTTTTAGCGGCTTTCCCCTAGACGGAGGGGGGAAAAGAAGTCCCCCGTGACGGTGGCCTCTTAACACTTTCAACGATCATGTTCCGCGCCGAGTTGCGGTGATCGAATATTGCTTTGACTGTATTGATCGGCGAGCATGGGGGACCTTTTCTTTTCTGCTTGGCATTCTTCTCGTGTGGTTCTTCCTGCTGGGCGATTGCTTCCCTTTCCCCCCAATCAGTGCTCATGATCCTCTCGAGAGAAAAAGAGGGCGATTCTTTTTATCTGTGTTTGAAAAGCGGTCGTTGCCGGCAGCGCTCTGATGATCCGTTCTTTTTTTCCCTCTTTCACCTTTTGTTCTGTCTCCCCAGTCCTTTCTTCCGTAGGACACGTCATATCGCGTTTTTTCTCCCTCCTTTACAGTAATCTTTCTATCGAAACGCCCCCTTGCTATTTTAGCTTTTTTAGAGGGCGGCGGACAATTCTTTTCCTTTTCCGACCTGGAGCTTCCCTCTGAGTCCCTTCTTTTCCGGCCAAACCGTCACCCCCCGACCATGGCTTGCCCCCCCAACCATATCGTAGCCCGGCCCTTTTTCCTCTTTGAATGTGTTATTTCCACATCCCGACTTCTCTTTCGCTGTTTTCCATGCCTCTCGAGACTTTCCCCTCCTGGAAGAAAGTCTCGTCCCACGGTAGGCTGGTCAAGCGTTCAAGCAAAAGTCCCTTCTCGCCCGCCGACTGATATCAAGACTCCGCCCCGGTTTCTTTTTTTGATTTTTTTTTTGAATGTGGCTGTCCCGCCTTGAAACCGGTGCCACCCCGATCTTGATGACCAAGCGCTCCTTTCCTGCAACTTTGCACGGTCGCCAAACACATTTTTCTTTCCCCATCCGGACAGTTCTTTTTCCCCTTTCATTTTTTTTTTTCTTTTTCCCCTCCCTACTCCAAGACGCTTTCCCCTTTTGTCGCAAACAGGAACCGAGACCCCCCTAAGGCCCCCCTGTGCTTCGGCCCAGGTTTCGTCCCTTCCCCCCATTCTTTCCGCGAGCAACTTCCAGATTGGCGTTCGGCCCCCGTAAGGCTAGACAATCCAACCCCCCCCCCCCCCCATGCCCGGTCCGGCTGAAGCCCCCCTTCTGTCATCACGTTTTTAGTAGGATTACTTCCCTATCATGGGTCCCTTTTGGGCCGAAACGCCATCTTCGAGGCTCCCGTTCTCGGTGACGTGGTCATTCTTTCTTGACAACTTTTGGTGGGGCCCTGGGGGGGTCCATGGGTGCCTTTTTTTTTCTTTTTTTTCAATTGCCCTCGTCTGGTTCCCTTCTAAGGGAACAGCTATTTCGGCCCAGGGACCACTGATTCCATTTCCGCATCTCTCCATTTATCGCGGTTTTTTTTTCCCGTTATTGACTTCTTCTTTCAGGCGCGTTCTCCCTTATCGAGAATTTTTTCACCTTTTACGACACTCGGGCGTTCTTCTGCCGGGCGTGCTTCAACGCGGCCCCCTGAGAATGTTCTTGTCTCTTCCAAGTCGAAGCGAGGATCTTCGCTGAACTCCTGCTTGACCCAGGCCGACTGTTCCTCCTCGTCCTGGCGTTCTCGGATCTTTTCTGGCTATTTTTGGCCAAAGAAGACCCCCCCCCGGTTTACGCGGAGATTTTTTTTTATACAGTTCCCATACGCGAATTGCCGGCTTACGCATTTTCTCCGTTTTTTGAAGGGTGGGCAGGATTTCCCCCCACGCGTAGGACAAGCTTTGTCCTCTTTTTTGCTTTTCGACACCCGTAGGCATTGTCTCCTCCCTTCCCCCCGAACGGTCTTTCCACGCGTTTTTCATTATGAATGCCGGCCCCCTGGAGAAGGCGATAGCGATTTCTGACTGGACCTTACAGCTTTCCCCCTCACCCCCTTGAACAACTCTTTGTCCCCAGGAAGGCTTATCATCGATGAGGCAACGCTCTTTTAATGCTGATGGTCCTACAGTATGGGATAGCACGCGCGCCGCCCCCCGCGATCTTCGCTTCATTTTCATGGTGTTCCTCCCCCATGATTTAAAAAAGACGAGAAAATGAGTCCTTTTCGCCCCCAGTTTTGCTCACGAAAGCCGGCGTCCTTCGATCAATACGCCCCCCTTTCCACCCCGACCTTTCCGTGTACATTTCCCTCCTTTCCCCCGTCACACCACCCCCCCTTAGGAATGAGGGGAACCCCCCTTCTCCCCCTTCCGCCGAAACGCTGTCCTTTTCACCGGCGACCTTTCCTCAATATCCTCTTCACGACTGGCGCCTTACTCTTCCGGAGAAAGAACATGTCCCCAACGACGGTACGATTGCCCGCTCCTTTCTCTCGCGTCCCGAATGCCGGTCATCCCGTAACGAAGTTGCATGAGCCCCAACAGTGCCCCTCCCTTTCTTCCTCCACATCCCTTTAGCCGCGGAATAGCTCGCCTCCCTTATCATCGTCGAAGCGTTCGAGTCCCTCTTTCCCCCTAATCCCTTCCTCAGTTGTTTGTTTTCTTTCCCTCCTCTCTGTTTTCCGCTCGCTCTTCTATGCGTTTTTAAGGGGACTGTTCTTCCTTCGTTATTTTTCCTTGATATAGTCCTGTTTCTCCCTTTCGCTACCCGTGTCATTCGGACGAATCGCTTTTCTTTTTTGCATTTTTAGCTTTTTTGGGAAATCGTCTGGCGCGCGTTCTCGTTCCTCAGTTCGCTTTGTGTTATTTTTTTTTGCGTTTCCCCCATCCCTTTCTCGTGGTCCTTGAAGGATGAGGGTTTACCCTCCTTCTCGTGACGGTTGGCCATGACATTTCTTCTTCCGATTTTTTGCGGCTTGAGTTGAGGGTGCTCGACCCTTTCTCCTGATCTGCGGCTCCCTTTTAGCTTTGCCATCAGATGTGCTCTTTGTGATCGCATTCCCATGGAGGAAACCACTGGGCTATTTTCCTTCGAAAATCCTGCTTTTTCCATTCGAGGCCCCGCGGCGCTTTTTTCTTCCTTTCATGGCCCCTTTGTTCTTGGCAAGATGACCCCCCCGTGCAGTATTTGCGGCGAAGCCTTTTTTTCCCCCCTTTCTGCCCCCCCATGTCATTGGCTGTCGCCATTACGTTCTCTTTACTCGAGTCTCTTGCCGCCTCCCAGTTGCATAAGATTCCTTAAACGAGCCCTGATATTTTTGGTTCGTTTGTAGATGCCCTCATCTTCAAGATGTCCTCCCTCCCCTCTTTTTTTTTCCCGAGTGGTTTCCATAGGGCAAACCCCCCCCCCCCCCGATTTATAAACCGCCAATTTTTCCAACACCGGAACTTTTTTCCTCTGTCCGGTCTGGGCCCAACATCCATAGAAGCGTCTCTTTTGTGGATGCGTCGTGGCAGCTTTTTTCCCCGGCTACTTCTACCGGTCAATTACCTTTCCCCTTTCTCGGCCTCGGACTTTTCATTCTTCCCGCCCCCCTTGAGGAGGACTTGATATAAAGAACCCCTTCTTTGCATTCGGTGAAGCCCCTTCCCTTGCTTTCATCCCTTCAATGTTCCCTCCGAGTTGGTCTTCCTTCAAACTCTAGATAATTTCTTTTGACGCTCCGAGGTCAGGCAAAACATTTCCCCCCCTTCCCTTTCCGGCCACAAAAACCTCGAGACTCTTCACGTTAATTCCTTTCTCCCTCCTTTCATAGCCCACTCTACCCCTCCTTCTTAGTTTCCTCAAACTCATCGAAACATTGGAATTTCCCCAAGCACATCCCATTTTTCCCTTCCTTAGGCACAGAGCCTTTCAACGGTAGCAGAATTCTCTCCTGCGTTTCCCTCACTCAGCGAAGCTCTCCACAAATCCTTTGTAATCATCCTCCCTCCTTTGAGAGAGATTACCAGACAGGGCCATTTGGCGTTTTTTTTTCTCAGTGTCTTGGGTCCGAAAACCTCTGGATTGTGCCCCCTCTGACTAAGGGGAACCCCGGGAGACCTAATGCACTGGGCCGACACGCTGTGCGACTAACGTCTGGAGGACCCCGCTATTCAGGCTCTGCACTCCCCCTCGAAGTGGGGTACCTCGATTTTCTCTTTTGGGCCGGTGACGTATTTGCAACTATGGTGTCTGGCGATTTTTGCTAGCCTTCTTTGTAATATAAAGATCGAGAAGTTGTCCTTTTTCCGTTCGGTTTTAGGCCCATGCGTCTTTTTCGTCAGCCTGTTCTTCACCCTTCAAAGAGTCTTTGATTATCAAGTCTCTCGAGCTCGTGACTTTGAACGTCCTTCTTTTGGTTTCCCTTACCACCCTGGGAACGGATCGGATATGTAGCCCTCCTCGGCTGGCCCAATTCCCCCCCCCTCTCTACGCTGATTTCGGGATTTGGCTTTTTCCCCTTCAGCGACCTCTTTCAACGGGGAGGGGGTTATTTTGGACGGGTTGGCCGTTTTCCCCTCCCGCTTTGGGACCAGCTTAGGCGTTTCTCCTTTTCGACCCCATGTTCCCTTTTCCCACGACCTGCCCCCAATGCGAATCCGAGTTGTCGACCCGCATGCTTGACTGTCAGTTCTTTTTTATGTAGCTCCTCCTTTTTCTGATTTTTTTTGTACCCTGGGGCCCACGGGAGAACTACCCCCCATCTTTCTACCTGGGGAAAGCCGCCGCCACCTTACTTCCGAATCATACGTCCACACCTTTTCATTTTTTTCCCGCCGGTTGGATCTATCCGCGATTAGACTCAATGATTCTCCTTTCCCATCACTCGCCAAGCACTTCCCCATTCCCCCCCTCCTCCCTAGAGAATTGTCTTGCCCCCCCCACCCAAAAGAAGCCACGGCCTCCCCCTGCTCATATCACCCGTCTCGAAAAACTATTCTGTCCACCTCACTGCGCGCCATTTGACCTTCGTCCACATTCGCCCTTTTCCAATCCGTCGCGCAGGATCTCCGCTAAACGATGTGGACCCCTCTTCCCCCGGTCACATACCCTTGATGAGCAATCTCCTCTTCTGGCACCGATTTTTCCCCACCGACGTCCCCTCTTCGCTGCCGAAGAGCGGCCTCTCCGGGTATCTCCGAAACGCATTCAAACAGGCATGTCGCCTCTTTGCAACATCCGCTTTTCCCTTCCTCGAAACTTTTCCCGCGACCTCTCTTTTCCTCTCTTTGGCGCGTGAGACCGTCTCCCCCTGTTACTACTAATACAGTTTGTTGTTTGTTTGATCTAGATCACGGTTCCCTCTTTTTTCTCTGATAGGATGCCTGTGCTGCATTGGTTCCTTTCCTTGAGGATTGGTTCACCGTATACCTGTTTTAAGTCTTTCTTGAGAGCCCGTGTATTCGGCCGCTTTTTTTTCCCCCCATCGATCGGCTGTGTTCTACGTCGGTGGGGATGACTTCGAGTCTTGCCAGCCTTTCAGAGGCATTCCCTTTTTTTTCTTTTTTTTTTTCCACAGCGTTCGTTTTCCCATCTTTTTATACGGAGAGAAGGATGTGTCCCCCGCAGTAAGAATGTGATTTTCCCTGACTCCCACGATCATGTTCTTTTTCTTTTTCGTAATAGTCCTCGGGAGTCCCCCTCCTTAGCTTTTCACAATGCTTCGATGTCTTTTTTCCTTGGTGATAGCCTCACTTGGAGTACACCATGCTGGGCTCTTTTTTCCCCAATCATCTCGGTCTTTTCATCCCAGTCGGCAGAATGAAACTTTCGTTGCCGGCAGCGATGACTTTCCCCCCTTCCCGTCCCCTTTTTTCTTCGGTCAGCTTTCAACTCATTGGTTGCCCTTATTTTTTCCGTCATAACGCCGCTGCGACGTCTCCATCACCTCGCTCATCCGTCCAGCATGCCGATATCCTTCGCGTTAGTTTTTATCCAATTGCTACTTTGAAAAGATGCACTCAAAAGAGATCGACCCCCATCCATTGTGCCCGGACGCGTGTTGTTCGGCCATTCCTCTACTCTTCACAAACCCTATTTATTTCCTGAGACCTGAAAGGTCTTTCCCAAATCCGAAATTTCCTTTAGTACTTGCCTTCGTCTTGGCCACCAACCCCCTATCCTAGCCTTCCCGAAAGGGAAGAAATATTCCCCCTTCGTGCCTTGTCAAGCAGAGTCAAACTAATTCCCCGGCCCTGACTGATATCACAACCCCGCGCTCTGTTTACTTGACTCCCCTCTGGACGAAAGACCGTTTTTTCGGTGCCAAACTTCTCTCTTTTGACCCCCGCGCTCGTCGGCCGAAACCATCTTTCCCCAAACGCGTTCGTAATGCCTTCTTTTTTTTTTTCTTGAATAGTTTCTTTGTTTTTGTTCTGTTTTTATTTCAGACGCTGGCCGGTGAGCTTTTAGCCAAAAGGCAACGAGACTTTCGGCACATTGGCTTCCTGTTTGTCTCCCCTTCTTCATCGCACCGAGAAGCGCCACCTTTTTTTTCCTTTCCCCCGATCCCGCAGCGCTCTTTCCCCCCCAAACTGCCTGTCCCCCTGTCTTAAGCTATGCTTGTGCAGCATACCCTTTGTGTTGAGAGAGAGTACTCACCGACGGGTTTTTTGGTCTCTCTTCTGCTGCCTTGGGTCCTCACCCCCTCCCCTGTCGTTCCTTTGATCTTCTTTTTTCAGGCCTGGAAGGGACTCCTTTAATGCCAATGGGCCGTCACTTTTTGACTGTTTTGCGACTAAGCTCCCTGCCAGCTTTGCGGAGTTATCAATGCAGGGCCTTTTTCTTCCAGGGACCCCACTCTTTCCTCTCTTTCAGGACCGTATTTGCACTGGGCCAAGACTTTTCTTTCGCGTGTCTAAGATTCTCCTTGGCACCGTTGGACTCCTTTTTTTTTCTGGGTGTTCTTTATTTCATTTTGCTTTCACCCCCCGGCAAAGAGAGCATTTTTGGCTTTTTCTAAGTAGCAGCCTTGATAGGTCGGTCTCCCTACGCTTGAACCATTTTCCCGACGTGTTTTTCCGTATCCCCTCGATCTCTTGGTTTTTTTTGCAATCCAAACATAGTCTTACTTTCGGGATTTGGGTAATTTTCCTCCCCCCATTCAGTCCTACTTGCATTTCTTTCCTAATGGTTGTGCAAGCCAGGTTTGAGTTTCCGGTCTTTCTAAGCTTCGGGACCATTTTGGCGATCTTCACCTGTGTACTATTTTAGAAATCTGCCTGTCTCAGCCCCGAACTCCCCCGGGACTCTTTTCCCGATATACGGCCTTCCCTTTTCAGGCGGCTTTTTTCTTCCCCGCCTCGCGAGTTATGACTTCCTTTTAAATTTGTCAGCCACCTCCTTTGCAAGCTTCTTCAAAGGACAGGAAGTCCTCATCGCTGCCCCGTCCACCCACGATTTTAATGTATTCTTTTACGAGCTTCCCGCTTTTCGCTCTGTACCCGCCGTCTTATCTCAATGATTTGCGCGAGGTCCCTCAACAGTGCAATGGTGGCCTTAGTTGAGAGCATCCAGACTTGTATTGCAAATCCTCCTGAAAGAGGCTCATGCTCTGCGATAAATACTCTCCCCCCCTTTATTTCCCCTGTTTTCCCCTCCCCACTCAAGGCGCGTTCCTGTACCCTTGATCTTGGATTTCGTCTCGCCGGAACTCCCAACGATGGGAAACGACGCTTTAAAAGGGATCTCATACCGTCCAATCAATTTCCTTAGAGAAACTCTGGCTCCTATTTCCTCGTTCGATGCCCCCCTCATTCTTTCGGAGAATGACACTTTCTCAAAAGAAGGAAAACAGGCTCTTTTCTCCCCCCCAATACTGTTTTTTTTCCCCCCCCCGCAATTACAGACCCCCCCTCCCCCAGATTTCCTTCTCCACTAGTGTCTCTCCGGCCTCCTCTAGTAGAGCGTAAGGACCTATTTTAATAATACTAAGTTGTGTTTTTCTACTTTTATCCTCCGTCTCTACGATTATAGTCTGAGTGCCTTTTTTTCCCTCTCATATGGATGCGTGATGTCCTGCGGATTTTTCCTTCATAGCCTTGTTTCCTTCTTTTTCCCCAGGGTCATTCAGCATGCTCTCCTTTTTTCCGAGCGGGGGCATGACGTCTTTTTTGATGTCCTTCGTTCTAGACTTTCTCTTTAGTGCGCCATGCTTTTTTCTCCTTGATTGTTTCCCGCGTTCCCTTTTTTTACGTTCTCTTTTATCGTCTATGGGGTTACCCGCAGGCCCCTCTTTCTGTGGCCCTGACCTTTCAATTCATTTCCCCGCCGGCCTTATGTGTGGCTCCCCTGAATCTTTGGTCGATTTTTTTTTTAGCTTGTCTCCGATCAATACCCCTTTCCCCCGAGTGGTGGATCTCCTCTTCGAAACCATTGTTTTTCTTGATGCAGCGCAAATCCCTCACCCCTGCGGTATTCTCAAAGCGGGCGCCCCTTCCCCTGCTCCGACCGTGTCGTTTCAGCGATGATGTATTTGCCGTCCTGTGCGGCGACCTTTTCAAGTCGCCCCGCTTTTGTGTTGTTCTCTCGGCAAGCCGTCATCCTCTCTTTTCAATCAGCTCCTCAGTAAAGAATGGCCTATAGAGACCCCTCGTTTCGATTTGTTCTTGTAGAGGGCGTAGCCCTTTTTGGCCTAGATCGCCCAAGTACAAGGACTGTGTGAGTGCGGGCCTTCAAAAATTCATAACTATTTTCCCCACCATATCGTATGGCAGCTGAATTGCGTAAGGTACCCCATCCCGCCACTTAAGAGTCGACTTTTTTTGTAACCTTTTTTGCAACCTCTTTCGGTCCCTACCCCTTCCCCGAAGTTCTATCACCCCGTAGGAATGGTCCCTCCTTTTTCCCCCTCCCTTCACCCCTCTTCCGTCCTTGATATCCTTTTCCCAGCTATCTTTTTGTGTTTTTTGTGACCTATGGTTAACCGTCGACGACTTTCCGAACGCCCGAGTGTCGTCCCCCCCCTTTGCCATCTTCTTTTTCTTCCAGAGTCCGAGGTCGTCCCCCTAGTGGCAATCCCCTCGGAATTCTTTCGTTCTAGTGGTTTAGAGCCTTCTGTGCCTGCATTGATAACTCCCCCCCCTCCGCTGTGTTTTCGCTTTTCTTTCGCAAACAGGCACCGAGGACCTTTTTCCTTGGCTTCGCCCCTGGCCTTCCTCTTTTCGATCCACTTGCCAGCAGCAGAACAGATTGTTAGGCCCAAGCCTCCTTCAGATAGACCAACCCCCCCCCCCCAATGCCGGTCGGTGTCCCTCTCCCTACTTTTGAGAGATCCCTGGTGGTTGTCTAGCTCGCTGTTTAAGAAAAAGCACTTTCTTGGAAAGTCCCCCTGGAGTTATCTTTCCCGGTGACGATCCTTGAAGGGCTTCAAATGCCGGTACCATCTGTTCCGACTAATCACCTCCCCAAAGTTTCAGGCGTTTTTCTTTTCTCAAGCAGGGTTTCTTCGACAAAGGGCCTTCATACGTTCTCTTGACGGACCGTATTCATTGAAATATGCTGGCCCCTTTGCCCGAGAAGTTTTGCCTCGGACACTTCTTTTTTAGGCCCCTTTTTTTTTCGACGGTTGATTCCTCTATTTCATGTGTATTTCCCAAGAGTCCCCGAGAGAATTGTTCTTTCACCCCGCGCTCCGCTGGGAATTGACTTTCACGATTCTTTTTTCGACCCTCTTGAAAGTCTCGGCTCTTTCCGCCGAGGATGTCCCCCCCGCATCACACACAGTGTCCCTTCCGATTTTTTCTCTTTTGTCACATACCGGACCATTCACTTTTTTGGCTACGATCAGGGCTACCGTAGGTTGCTTCACCCTTCGGTTTTCCAGGGTTGCCGTTCTTTTTCCAATAAAGATATACCAGATTTGTGGGAGTCTAGGTGCTTCCCCACCCCCCGACATTCCCTTTCCAAAACTGCGCATTTCGGGGTTCCCCCCACGGGAATATCTTTTTTCCGGCGGCTGCGCCTTTTTTTTTTCTGGAAGGAAAGCTACCTTTACTGGAGACAGCAAACCCCTTTTTCCTTTTGAAAGCCCTCTCCCAGTCCTGCTCTCTCATCTTCCGGCATCTTAATTTTTTCTTTTGCGATGGGGACGACCTTGGAGATCGATCCGAGATTATGTAGCTCTTTTCGCTGCAGCTTTCCCAGTTTTTTTTCGATCCCCTTTTTCGAGCATTGGATTGCCACCAATAGAGCGTACCCTGGGGAAAATGCTCGCCTTTCCCTTCCCGATAACCCTCTCTCCCGCCAATCATCTCTTTCCTCTCTTTAAAGTGAATCCGTAACACTCTTTCCCGTCTCTGGCCGTCTCCATCCGATGTGAAAAGAACGCTTTTTCTTTCCCCTACACCCCCCCTTGTGAAGCAATCTGGTTCCTATGGACAACGTTTCGCTACTAAGACTTTTCCTCCCCAACCGACGTCCTATCGATCCCCCGCTGCCCCGCCCGTAAGAATGACACTTTCTCCGAACCGAAGGTCCCAATCCTCTCCATACTGTTGCAATTCCTTCCCCCCCTCCGTTTTAGCGCCCTTGATCATCGTCGACGCGTTCTTGCCAGATCTCCCTTCCTCCTCCGTTGTTGTTGTTCTAGATCTGCCGCTCTCCGATGATCGTCCTCTTTTCTTCCCGTTTCGATTTTTCTACTGTTTTTGACAACCATGCTATAGGTGTGTCCCTTCTTTTTGCGATACCGTGTAATGCGGACGCTAGCGGCCTCTTTTTTTGCATCGATTCTTTGTTTCTTCCATCGTCTGGCGCCGTTTTCAATCGGGGGCCTTCTTGGGGGTTGTTTTTTTTTTTTTTTTCTTTTTTTTTTTTTTTTTTTTTTTTTTTTTTTTTTTTTTTTTCCTCTTTTTTCTTTTTTTTTTTTTTTTTTTTTTTTTTTTTTTTTTTTTTTTTCTTTTTTCTTTCGGTGTGATTGATAAAGGCTGAAACCGGCGTGTCCACCATCGTTATCGTTATCCGGCGAGTCTTATGGGCCCTCCTTTTGCCGAATGTGACGGTCTCCCTTTAATCGCCCTCTTGCTCGGAATATTTTGTCCTCTTTTCTTTTCGGCGAGCAGGCGGACTCCCTGTTTTGAGCTTTGCAATACCCTTTTCTTTTTCTCCTCTTGTTGAGCGCTCAATGGCGGCCTTTTTGCCGATTTTTGAAATTTTTTTTTTCGGATCGCTTCAACGCGGGCGATCCTTTCCGCCATCAGCATGCCCAAGCGGTTGTCTTGCCTTCAGCGATGCCTGCTCCCCCTTTTCCTCCTAATGATGTTGTTGTGTACGGCCCAGGTATCTTTACTTCAAAGCTCGCTGAAGCTTTCTCTCCGCTGACCCATCAAAGAGGCGATATCGACAACGCTTCTTCTTTCAGGCGTTTTTTCTCTGCGGAGCTCCTTGGGCGAAACCCCTTTTCAGCTCTTTAAAGCTGAGTCCTCTTGAGGGGAGAAGGCCATACGGCAGATAACCCCTGCTTTTCCCCCCCCACGGCAATTCTTTTTCATGGTAAGGTTATTCCCTCCCGAAATTCCTTAGCTTTTTTTTTATGCGTCTTGCCAGCCTTTTTTTCTTCCCCGAGCTTTCCCCCCTCCAGGACAGTTCTATCGTAGGCATTTCCTCCTTTTTTCGTTCAATCCTCCCCTCTTCTCGCGGCGACTGTCTCCAATGCTCTTTAAGCTGGCGAATCCCTCGGGACGAAAGACCGTCGTCACCGGTGACCCAAACTTTTTCCCTTCTTCTTGATGACACCTTTTCGCGATTTTTGCAATGACCCCCTTTCCCCAACGCGAGCCCTGAGGACCGTATGCCTTTTTTCCCCTTTTTCAGAGACTTCTCCTTTTTTCCATGCATAACCCCTCCCTGAGGCTGCTTTTTTCCCCCCCGGCACGCTCCCTTCTCACCCCGGCCCTTCATGAGAAGCGATCAACGTCCGCCGCAGCAAGATTTCCTTCCTGCCCCCCCCCCCCCCCCCCCCCCCGGAAGATAGGCATCCAACCCAAAGGCCCTTTTTTCAAGGACCAATCCTGTCCTCCTCCTCCGTTGTTGGTGTTTTTTTTTCACCTTTCCCCTTTCCCTTTTTTTTCTAGCTTTCCTTCCTTTTTCGAAACGCCATCGTGGATTGACCGTGATCGATTTCTTGTGCAGAAGGGCTTTCAAGGGACGCCCCCCCTTGCCTTTTTGTTTGGACTACCCTTCCGCCCTGCGTCTGGGAGGCTTTTTTTTGAAGGGCAAAGCATCTTCATTAAAAAGGGAACCACTCTACCCTTTCCGGTCAAGCTATCGTGTCTTTTGCCTGGACCGTATTGCCTTTCCTACCTCTTTTTTTGTCTTCTGCCTTTTGGGTGCGACCCCTTGGCAGGTGGACACCCTCGGGGATTCACTATTTCCTTTTCAACTTCTGATGCCTCTTTCAGCGCATAGGGAATTGAAGAATGATTTCCCTCAGCCCCTTGGTTCCGCTCCCTCTTACGCCTTTCTTTAGGGCTTGGCCCCTTCAAATCCCCCCCATCAGTTACGCGTCTTTTCTTGATGGTATACCCTTGACCATTAAGAGACTCTATTTTTTTGTTGCAATTTTGGTGATGATGTTGGCCGGCTTGGCACGCATAAAGAGCCGGGAACCAGCTTGGAGTTTTTTCTTTTTCTGCTTTGTCGCTTCGGCATTGTCTCTCCCCTACTCTCCCCGCAAATTTTCCCTTTCGATATCGGACTTCAGGAGGAGGACTGATGGATCCGCTAGCGCTGTCTTCCGTGGAGATCTACAGGCCGTACTGGCCCCCCCCCAATCCCTCCTCCCCCGGCCGCATTACGATGAACGGAAAACTGACATTTCATGCTATGCGTTCCTCTTTGGTCTCCCTTTCCCCCTCTCGATCCGCGAATGCGGCCCTTTTGCAGCAATCGCCCGCTGTCCGCCATTAGTTCATCTCACAAGCGAGCCCTCCCCATTTTAGAAGCCGGCGTCCCATGCTCTCTCATTAAGATAGACCATTCGATAAAACCGCCCCCCTTCAAGGCGGGCCATCTCGTGCAAGTGAAGTCCCCCCTTCCCTTTCGGGACCTTTTCATCCGTCTCTCCTGCCCCCCCACGATGTGGAAACTCTCACGAGACTAAATCACCCTGTGAAGCAATCCTGTGCGCCCTGATGGTTTTTTAACTGCCTCCTCCTTCCCCTCGAAACGCGGCGCCCCTCCCCTCCCCCCGACTTTTTCCCTCTTCCGATATCTTTCCGAATGACCCTTCGAAAAGAAGGAAACCGGCTCTTTCCCAAATATGTTGCAAACAATCCTACTAAAGTCTTAATCACCCCCCCCTTCCCGGGAACTTCTAGCTCCTCTCTCCCG
>Ga0179593_1643409_pt1 | contig 13440 bp, 13 predicted proteins | sample CZODoug2_1_08_16_FD_185931 | JGI IMG/M metagenome (GOLD analysis project Ga0179593, IMG submission 185931) | Vadose zone soil fungal communities from Angelo Coast Range Reserve, California, USA - CZODoug2_1_08_16fungal (PacBio error correction) | ecosystem: Environmental > Terrestrial > Soil >... | reverse complement strand
CTCCTCCCATATTCGTCGCCGTCGCGGCTTGAAGATTCCTGCGCCCCGTGTTTACTTCTAGTCGACTTGCATAATCGAGGACTATTGTTATTCATGTGGCAGCTTTCTTACCCGAACCTTTTCGCGATTCTTTAGCGTCTCCCCCTCACCCCTTTGGTCAGCTTCAGGGGCGTTTCTTTCGTTTTGCGACACCACTTTCCCCCCCCCTTTTCTCTTTCATACAGATACAGTTGGAAGCTTACTCTTTTTGTAAAGTCCCTCCCCGTTTTTTTGATGATGCGGGAACTGGGTCTTGCTTTTTTTTTCACCGCGTTTTGCCCCCTGCCCCGGGTCTTTCTTGCTCGTTAGGTCCTCTTTTGAACTCTCCTCCGATTCTACTTGATTTTGCGAACATTCCATTACAGCATGATTGGTGCGTTTGTGTTAGCTCCCCATTCCTTCACGCGTTTACAGACCTTTCCGGGGTTTTGTGTTGGCCGACGCCGTTATTTTTTGGTCCAAATTTCGTTCGCCTTTGGTACCCCCACCATCTTCAAAGCTCTCCGGAACACTAGAAATTGCTTCCCTTGGTTGCGAGCCGACGGTCCTTCCATTCCTCATTCGTCCTTTCCCCTGAGTGGTCTCAGATGAAGCCCCCCCTTACGTGCCATTCTTTTTCTGTTCCGCGTTCTTCTGATCCGTCCATCAGCGGGGTCAGGTTCTTTTTAGCACCAAATGCGCTCTTATAGTTTCCTGTTGCTTTCTTTTGTCCGTCCTTGTCTTTCGCCTTTGTGGTAGAAGAAGCGAGTGTTTCTTTCGCATTTTCTCTTGCCCGCCTTTCATGGTTCTCTTTGGTACACCCTTTTTTTTGCCTCTAAAGCGGCCATCTCGAGGACACTTCCCGAGCGTGCCTGATTTTGTGGTAACCGCACTTTTCCTGTTTGTGTCTCCCCTTTTTGCGTACGGGCCACCCCGTCGCACCTCGCGTCATTCTTCTAGCATTGTTGCCTCCCGTCATCTTTTCCCGTGCTTTCTTTTCTTTACGGTTGACTTTCGTCGCGCAACATTTGCTTTTTTTCGGTCCTTCCTTTTCTTCCTCCCCCCACTTTTTTTCCCATTCTCCCTTAGAACCCGACTTCTAGTCTTTTGGCCCCCATTCCGAAAAAATGGGTACGTGGAGACCTCTCAAACTCGTTTTTTTCTCTAGGTCTTTGGAGGATCACTTCTAGGACCGAACTCCGAGTAGACTCCCCCAGCCCCCCCCCCTCCGTTTGTTGAAAGGATCCTTCTAAAGCAACTACTGATTTGTTCGAACACCTCAGGTCTCGGAGGGCTTCAATTCCCTCTTTATGCCGTCCGGTATATTCATGTACCCTCACGTCTCTCTTTCTCTCACATTCCTGGTTTTCTGCAGTTTTCCACCGCCTTTCCAGGTTTTATTTTTTCTCCGTCCGTGAGTCCCTTTTGATGACTTTTCGCTATCATTACTTTTTCTTTGACTACAAGTCGACCCTCTTGGCTGCGGCAGTGCGCGTCTGGCCTCCCCGTCCTTGTTCTCGGCCGGGCAAACCCGCTCGACTGCACTGGATCAGACGTCGTGGTCGCGCTTCCAGTTTCCAGACCCCCCCTCACTCCCTGAGAGGGTAATCCGTGTCACCCTTTTTTGGATTCCTTTCTCTTTCACACCCCCCCCTCTTTTTTTTTTTTTTGTCGCGGGCCTCTACGTTGATAAAGTAAATTTTTTTTTTGTTTTTGGGTGCCCCTTACGATGTCCCTTTTTTCATTCGAACATTTGAGACAAGGGCGGAGAGACAGCAGATGTTTCCCGTTTCGTTACACTCATGCGGGCAAAATGGCCACTTGCGACGTGACCTATCGCGCTCGCCAGCACATTTACTCTTTCTCATCATTTGTCAGAAAATGCAACCATACCTCATTCCTGCGTTCATGTCGTCCGACGTTTCTCCTTTTGCTGCCTCCCTTTTCCGCTGATTGCGTTAGCCGTCCCATCGTGACCTTTTCCCATGTTATGCTTGGCTCCCGGATTTTGGTGCGTACTTCCAAAGTTCGGGATTCTGGTCGCCTCGAAACTTGTAACTTTCACCCTTTTTTTCACGAGCTTCTATTTTTTTCCCCCCTCTGCCGCCTTTTGCTTTTTTTCCTCGTTTCTTGTTTCGTAAAGGGTCGTCGTCTCTTTACGGAGCGTACAGAAGTCTTTCTGGGCGGTTGCACGTCGACCATCTGTTTCAGCTATTTCACGGGGGGCGCCGCTTTTGCACTCTCCCACCTGGCCCAAGTACCCACCACGGGTATGCGAAATATCTCTCTCTTTTTGATGATCTCTTCTCCCCCGTTTTCCGGGTGTTATTGTTTTTTTTCCTTTCTTTTCACAGGGCTCTTTTTCCCCCGTTTCGTTCCTTTTTTTTTCTTTGCTTACCTTTTCCCGCGGTCATAGCCACGAGACGGTAGAACCCCTTCCTTTTGCACCCGTCTACTCCGATGCTTTGCACGAATCGTCTTTTCCTCAGCCGTTAGCTGCTACCGGTCCCCAGTTTCTTCGTGACACGTTGCGTTGCGGCACAGCTCAAGAATTTTCGGGTTTATTTCTCACGAAGCAGGCTTTTCCCCCTCTCTCCGCCCTTATGGGGCGCCGTTTTCGGCTTCACCGATGTATGTCCATCTTGCAGGCGAACCGTGCTCTCCCTAAGCATTCCACGTTTCTGACGCGTCGGTCGAGTGCGATGCCTTTCTTATTCTTCACTTTTGCTGTGTTCGACTCGAAGATCGCTTTCATTGTGACGTATTTTTATGTTTGCCGCCTGTTAACCCCCAATCAGTGCTTTCTAAGTCACTTTTTTTTTTTTTGTCTGTTTTTTCCTTTCACAACGCAATTAGTTTTTCCCGGCTTAGTAAATGGACATGTCTCCTCTCGGTTCCGCTCTCCTCTGCCAGAGTGGAATTTAATGATCAGTCAATACTTTTTTTTCGATCCTCCCTCCCTTTTTTGGTGCTGTGGTTTGTTTGATGAGCGCATGTCTCCCGTCCTCCGATTTTTTTCCATCTTGCCCCGTTTCCTTGGTAACGTTTTTGATCTTTTTTGGTCGTTCTTTATCACTGACGATCTGCACCGCCCTGGTTCCTGTTTGTCCCCCACCCTTTTTCCCTTTCAACCTTTTCTGATTTTTTTTTCCCCCCATATACAGAGCGAAAAACTGCCCCACCGGAGTGTCTTACGGTTTCCCAGTTGCGGTCTTTTTTTTTTTTGGTCATTCTCCGTCCCTGCTGTTTGCGCCGATAAAGTGATTCCCCACTTATGCCTTTTTTTGTGGTAAACCATTTCTCCGCGCTTTCCGCCTATCTTTTTGTATCCTGGTTCCTCGACTGTGTGCGACCGATTTTGTTCCCGCAGGCCAGCATGGTTATACGGTGTCCCTTTCATCCTTTCCTCCCGCGTTTCTAGCACTGGTCCCTTGACAGGGACGCGTCCTGCCCGATGCCGCAAAGGGTCGGGCCCTTTCCCACTCCAACTTTTCCGTCCTTGAATTTCCACGAGGTCCTAGACTCGCCATTGCCATTGTCATTTCGTTTGACCTTGACGTTATTTGTTTCGGATTTAATTGGCGGTGTCTGGCGTTACTCTTTTCAGTTAGCTGGCACCCCCCCCCGCACTCCCTGTCCCCTTTGCGGTTAACTTTGTTTTGCCTGGCAGTCTTTTTTCTGACGTTTCCCCCTTTCTTACGGTGAAAGCTTCGATTTCCCCCTCAGGCGCAACCCGCGTTTTTCTTTCCAGATTTCATTTTTCCGTGTCGTACCCCCCTGTCGAGGTGGGGTTGATTCACTGACGGGATCTGATGTCTTCACTCTCTCGGTCCCGCCCCGAAGGCACCTGGAAATTCTGTACAGTGTTCTCACATGGGAGAACGTTCTGCGCAATTCTCGCACGGCCTTCTTTCTGGCCTCCCCTTTCTTTTTTCCTTGTGCCCACTTACAGACCCGAAGAACTTTCTGCGGCGATCCCACGGTTCTCGCCACTTCTCCCCCCAACTTCAAGGATTTTCTTTTTAATTTTTCTTCCTTCTTTTTGTGGCTCGGTTTCCTTTCCTTCGCGCCGTGCATTCCCAGATGTTTCTCTTTGCTCCGTTTTCCGGCTCGGCCCTTTTTGCTACCTCAGCTCTTTTCGCCAAAGAAAGTGTGAAGGGGTCCTCTCTTCCCCCAGTAATTTTTTTCGCATCATAAGCCCCTTTGTCAATTTCGTCGAGAAGGGCTTTTTTTGACGCGGCCCACTCCCCCTCTTCCCCCGCTCAGCTGGGTCGGGCTCGCCGCAACGGGTCTTCCATCTCTGTTACATCGTTCCGTGCGGGGGTCGGTTTCTCTTAGCCTTTGAGGTTCGTGTTGTATCTGCGATCCGCCCTTTGCCAAGTCGTTTTTAAGAAGGCACAGACTTGATCGCCTAACTTTTTTTTTTTTCTCTTAGCCATTTTCGTGGAATATCATTTTTTGTTGTTTGTTGAGATCTCTTAGCCCATGCGTTCTGAGCGGCTTCCTTTTTTTCCTATGTATTTGACTTTCCCTCCGTGTGCTTTCTAGTCCTTTTTTTCCTTTAACTCCCCCGAACCCTAGTCTTCCCCCAGAACCTCAAGGCTCCGATTAGGAATTTCTTCCGCTTACTCTCGACCAGCACCTTCACTCAGGTAGTTCTGCCCTGCGAGTCCCGCTTTTTCTTCCCTTTCGGGCCGCGGGCCATCCCAACCGAGACGCAGAAGCCTTTTCTTTTCACAAGGACTCCTTCACGCGGTTTCCTGCCGGTTCTTTTTAGGTCGGGTTCCCCTCCTGTCTTTTGCGTTGAGGGTTAGCCGTTTCGTTGGAGATTCTCGATCCCACCGCTCGTACCTGTATCCTCTGGGCCCCCTTTTTTTTTGTTCTCCGAAACAGAACCACGGCGGGCCCTCTCCTTAGAAGGAGTATGCATCTCTGACTTTCCCGTTTTCCTCTTGCGGTCCCCTGTTCACCGGTATGAGGGTCCCTTTTCTCGATCTTCCTTACAATCTTTCTTTTGGGTCCTCTTTTTCCCCTTGCGAGCACCAGTTGGGGCCAACAGGTCATCAGAGCTACCCTAAAACCTGCTCTCGCTGTTCCAGGTGCCTTTTCTAGCACTAGACCCCGGTCTTTTCCGTCCGTCGGTTGCACATCGCCGCATTGAGCGATATTTCCCATTGAATTTGCGCTTTTCTTTTTTTGGGGTTAACTTTTCTCTTTTTTTTCCCGTTCCCTTCTCCTTCCCCCCGCGGGTTGGCCGCTAACTCTTCCCTACGTCCCTTTCCAGTGGACTCCCCTGCCCGCTTTTTGAACTTCTGCTTCCCCCCAATCCTTTGAAGGATTCGGGACCGCGGTGGGTGTAGGTGTTCCGTGGCGGTCTCTTTCCGATTACGTCCTCCTGCCAGGGCCCTGCGCTTTCAGCTTTCCCTGCTTTTCTTGCGGACCGCTTTGCGCCGTCAAGGTCATGAACATGTTTTCTTTTGACCTCCCAAAAAACTCTTGCACCCATTTTTTTTGTAGTGGCCCATCTTAACGACCCGGCTTACGAGTTTGGTATGGTCCGACTTTTTTCTTGCTAGATTTTGTGCTGCTTGACACACTTATAGAACGTTGCACCTCACCGGTCTTTTGCTTTCTTGTAGTAGTTCCCTGCTTTCTATTTCTTTATCCCCACAGCGTCCGATGGACTTACCGAGCACGACAGTGCTCCATTTGTACCTTTTTTGACCTTCCCCTTTTTTCTTCCTTCCGGCGGCCTCCTTCTGGGTAACCAGCGTCAGGCATTCCCCCGGTATAACCCAGCCGATGTTTTCCCGACCTTTTTGATCAATCCGCTCCTGGTTTTGGGTCCCTTTCTGGATATTGTTGTCCGTGATTACCCTTTTGGTTGACCTCTGCCACCGTTTCCTTGCTTTGGTATTTTTTTTTCCACGTTCCTCTTTTTTTTTGGAGCGCCAGGGTTTCGAAGCCATTGACCTGCTACTCCTTTCCCCAGGGAATTTTTTTACTTTTTTGGGCCCTGGGCGCGCTTATCGCCAAGATTGTCAACACCAACCTGTCAACTGCTTTGCCAGCTTTCATTCGTGAACTCCTTTCTTATGACACCTTTCCGCTTTTGGGCGGCTCCCTCTGGCCGGACGCTACGTTGCTCCTCCGGCATGGCCGAAGCGATTGTGATTCCTTCTTGAGGGTTCGCCTCCAAGACAAGCCCTTTTCCCTTTTTGCTTATCCTCTTCTTTTACAGTATTCAGGCTTCCCCCTTTTTGACTTTTACACGGCCTTTTTTCTAAGATTCGTTACCTAATTCCAACTTTTTCTGCGCTTTTTGTCCCATTTTTCCCTTGTACCTTCCCTTTCCCTTTCCCTCGCACGTCGCGCAACTTCCCTGGTTCGAATGAGCGCATTCCTATGGTTTTGTTCACGCGAGATTTTTTTAAGTCTTAGTCCCCGTATTCTTTTTTTCCCGATCGTCCACGTTTCTGCCTGCTTCGTGGTTGTAAGGAACAGGAAGTGCCCCTGGATTTGGGCCCCTCCCATTTCACTGTTTAGGTTCTCAGAAGTCTTTTTTTTCTTTTTCATCCTCCCTTTTCCTTCCGGGCACCAGCTTCTTCTCTTTAGGGCACACAAGCATCTTTCTCGTGCTCCAGCAGAAGTCTTCCGCAGTAACCCTTTTCCCTCTTCCTCCCCGGCGGTGTCTTCCACGGACGTTCCCTCCATTCGGGCCTCTTCCTTTCCCCCTGTGCACCGCAGAGTCACTTTCGGACAAGAAAAAAATGTAGGTTTTTAATTCCCCTCGTTTTTTTGCTCTGAGATATGCGCTTTTCCCTGGTGTATTTTGCGTCCCGGCCTCTCCTTGAAGATTGGCCCTGCGGCCGGGTTTTTTCGTGAGCACAGAATTTCCCCCCCCGACGCGTCCTTTTCAAGTCTACTCGCTCGGTCCACCCTTTCGTCGGCGCGCCTTTCTTCCCTCTGCATGGGATGGGAATGTCTTTCCTCGCTGCCTTTCTTTTCTCGTCTTCTGGACTGTACTATGAATGTGCACAAAGGTGTTACTTTTGACTTCCCGAATGGGTCTTTCCCCGACGTTTTTTTTTTCTGTGATGTTTTTCAGGTTTTTTTTCTTTCCCTCCTGACTTCGACTCTCGCAGAGCTCGCCGTTCCAGGATCCTTCCGCTCTTTCTAACCGTGGCGATCTGCCGCGATCGTTTTACAATTTTGACACCCCCCTCGATCTTCTGCCCGATCTCAATGTTTTAGGTGATGCGATTTCTTCCTCTGCGTCGTTTTTTCAAGTTCGCGTGGCTTTTGTCACAGCCCCCCCCCTTTCCAGAACGATTTTCTTTTCTCATGATCAGGTCGATTTTTCCCCCTGCATAGGTAGGCCACACTCACCCCCCCCGGCTTAGGCATGGCTTTAGCTTTACTCCATGATTCCGAGAAACTAATTCCAAACTCTTGGTAATTGAAGCTGATCATTTTGCCGTCCATCTGTAGGAGCCTTGCCAGCTTCCTTGCCGTTTTTTTTGTGGTGGTGAAAGGTTTGATGCTCTGATCTTTCGAGTTCCAGCTTCTTCCTGTCGCGGCGGTGTTTCTTTCCTCTACCATTTTCCGGGCAATTCTGCTCCTGCAAGTCTCTTCTTTCCGTGTACGCGGCCATGCCCCCCCCCGTTTCTTTTCACTCGTGTTCGTACCGGTTCCCGGTCCTTTCCTTCCAGGGCCACTCAGAAACATGAACAAATTGCCTGGTTGACTCCAATGCGCGTCGGTTGTGTTTTTGCGCTTTTTCCCCCCCCCCCCCTTTTTCCTAGTTCTCTCAACAAGTACGCGCCGTTCGCTCCTCGTTACACCATCGGTTCTTTCATGCGTTCTCTCTATTCTTTCTTCTTCTAATCCCCTCCCTCTTGTGCGCGCCCGTCCACCGATTTGAGAAGTTTAAAGCTCTTGCACGGTTCGTACTTTTTTCTTTTGTGATGAGTCCGATTTCCGTTTGTTCTAGCCCTCGAAGGACCAGGAATTACCGCCGTCCTTCCTCCCGGGTCGTTTTTTCTTTTTTTATGGCCTACCACCTTTTCATCGAATTAATTTTTGGGTAATAGTATTCTTCACTTTTTTGAATTCGGTGACCTTCCGCCTCCCCCCGTATTCCTCCTGATTCTCGTGGGCGTACCCTTTTTCTTAGACAGACAACCCACTCCCCCCCCCACAGCGTTCGGAACAAGACTCGGTGTAGTTTTTTTTTTTGGGACTCGACTTTGGTCCTTCGCGGCTCTTTTCCCTCTTTCCTCAAAACCCGCTGCGTCTTTGGCCCGGACGATGCCTGAAGCGTGTTTTTTTAGACCCCCCAGCGGCGTTGGCCGAGATTCTTCCTAAATTTGTTTTTTTTTTGTTTTTTTTTTTTTTTTTTTTTTTTTTTTGGAGCGGCTTGGTGATGACCCTCCCATTGCATCCATTTCGATCCCCTCCCTGTCTTTACGAAGTTCCTTTATTCTTTCAAGCGGTCCACTGGGAGACTTTCTTGTGCCTCTACCCTCCATTTTTCCGTCTTCTGGTCCCTTTTTCCTTTTCATGTTCTTTTGACCTGAACAGCGTGCACCCTTCGGTGTCTTCCGCTGTCCCACAAGACTTTTTTCCTTACCCTTTGTTTAGTGAACTCTTTTTGTTTTTTCAGCATAGCGCATCGCCCCCTTTAGGGATCATGCTGTACGAGCTTTTTGTCAGCGACTCGTCCGCCCGTTCGACCGGTCCCCCCCCCCTACCCAATGTTTTTTTAAAAACCCCAACCCCCCCCCCCCAACATTTCAGGGGCACGACTGTGTTTTGCTTTTTCCGACAAGACCCACTTTTAAAACCCTTCTTCTACTTTTCATGACCCATACAGGGCCTTCTTTTTCTGTATTTCTCTTTCCCAGATCCGGTGACAGATGGTGTTAGTTCTTTTTTCGCCGCCAGCGTCGCATAAACGACCCCTGCTTTTTCTTTTGCGGGGTTTTTTTGCGTACTACTTTGGATTTTTTTTTCTTTTGTCTTTTTCTCGATTTCCGTATGGCCGACGCTTCCTCTTAGCTTACACAGGCGACGGCTTTTTCATTTTGCAAACCTGAACGTGGTCTTTACCCCCCCCCCTCTACTCTTATCCTCTTTTTTGTTGAGAGAGATCAAGGAGGTCTTCTCCCAGCGCGCGGCTTTTTTTTTTCCCAGATTTTGAACTGAATTTTTTTTTTACATGCGGCGATCGGATACCCCCCTTCATACCCCGAACGGCAAGCTTTCCCTTCTTCGGCCCTTTTTCTTTAAGTTTCCCCCCTTGCGATCTTTTCTTTTCGTTTTTGGTACAGTGCGTCTCTTTTACACAGGCTGAGAGCCAACTATTTTACTTTGGCCACACCTTGGCGCGATCCTCTTTGTTCCCCTTCCTTTTTTTTTTTGATTTTTCTTCTTCTTGCGGCGGTCTTGTCGTCCTCTGTCGGGCACCTGCCCTATTCCGCTTTTTGACTCTCCTTTTTTGGACAACCTTTTTACCTTTCCCGACCCTCAATACTTCTCCCTCTGGGCGAGCTTCTTTGACGACCAGCAGAACACGGCGTTCCTGACTTTTCGGTCAGTTTTTTCTTGCCGGACGCCCTCCTTTTGTCCCTTTTTTCGATTCCACTGGTGCAACCCGGTTGTTTTTTTGTCGCCCCCACTGGGCAAACAGGAACCTTCTTTTTCTCCGGGTCCTTTCCTTTTTTTTTTGGTTTCACCTTTCCCCCCGATTTGATGAACAGCTTGAAGTCCCCATTGTCGTCTGCTTTTGATCGAATTCTTTTTGCGGATTCCCCCCCGTCAGGGTTCGTTTTTCCGCAGTTCCCCTCTATCCAATCTTTATCAGATTGATGTTGGGGTTGTGAAGTACAGTGCAGCACTTGGCATCTTTTCCTTTTTGTGATCCCCTTGGACGTCCGCCTTCACCTTTCTCTGCACACGCTTGGTAGAGGCGCACAGCAGCTTCCCATGCACCATCTACCTGTTTTTTGAAAGGCTTCCGCCATTTGTGTGTCGCCAATGGCTTTGTTTTTTTTCTACGTCGGAAATTTAAGACAAAGGGTACTTCGAATCTCTTTTTTTTTTTTCTTCTGAGGACCTTACGAATTCCTTTTCTTGGAGGTATAGTCCATTGTTTGCATTTCATTTTCTGCCTGTAGTTGGCCCTCTCCCCGGACAAATGTCTGCAGCCGTTACCATCTTTTCTGCGCCTTTATATTTTCAGTGTCTAGAAACCTTTGCCGAGTTCTCCCTTCATGGTTGACCACCGCATCGTTTTATTTGCAGAGTGTTTCCCGGGTTCGCGCCCTTTTTTTTTCGTTTTTCGCGCACAATTCTTGGCTTGGCGATACCCTTTTTTGAGATTTCTTTTTTCCGTCGAGCTTCCTTTTTTTCCCTGACCGGGGGATTAGTCCCACAGGCGGCATCGGCGGTTTTAAGGAGCAGTATCCTTCGGCTGATGGACTCCCCCACTCGCCTTTTCTTGAGCAACAATAATATTGTGTTTTTTTTGAGGGCCTGGTTCTTTTGGATTCTCCCCGTTGTTTTTCGAACTCCTGTCCCTTTTGTGGCCTTCGACCTCTTCTTTTTGCGAGCGCAGTGCCTCCTCACGACGGACCTATCCCGCTGGTGGATTCCGTCCGGGCCACCCGCTGCGCTCTTTTTTTTCCTGCTTTCTCAGTTAGATGCCTTTTTCGCCACCCAAGAATTGTTTTCTCCATTTCTTCTCACTTGTCCTTTTACCCATTCCACTCTTGGTTTTAGAGGTCGCTGCCACCCCGCGTTGGCACTTCCAGTTGAAGTTTTTTGCTTGCTTGACTTGCAGGGTCCTGGGCTCGGGGGCTCACCCCCTTCTCGTCTTCAGCGAGTTGGGGCTTTTTGAAGGCGGGCAACAGTGGCTTTTTTTACCAAGGGCCGCGATCGATCTCTTCGTTCTCCCCCATTTTTTTTTAGATTTACTGATCTTTTCGAATGCCCACTTGACAACGTCACTCCGCCGCTTCGCTTGTGTTTTTCGGCCTTCGCCCTTCCCCTCGGTTTCGTTCCTTCCTGCGCGTGAATTCAGTCGTCGAAGGCGGTTTGAGAACGCAGCTCGCGCTCTCCTTCTGACGCTTCGTTTTTTTGTCCCCTTATCTTGCCTTTTCACTTGACATCCTTTCGGTAGCAGTCCGCAGAAGCCTTTGGGACTTGCCCGTCTCCCCGCGCGGCCTCGGCAGTTCTCCCGTCTTTCCCCCCCCCCGTCGACCGTTGGTGGTACAGGGCGGCCTCCTTTTTCACGTCGCGGACGAAGGCGCTGCGGAGTGCGCTTTTTCCATCCGGGCAGCACTTCACACGGCGATTTACGGAAGCGTTCATACAAGCCAAGTGCACCGGTACGGGTATTTGCGTTTGTTAATAAGACGTACGTTGTTGTGTTGAGCTTTTTCCGTACCTTTTTTGTTTTTTTCTCTTCGTGCAGGCTCCCGTGTCCTTTCGGCCGGGCTGGGTTCTTCCGTTCCGACGCTGTTTCCTTAGGTACGCGACGTCCTTCCAACTTCGTCGAGAGAGCACCTTTTTCTGATGGGTCACGAACGTATGGCGCCGGGAGTTCCCCGCCGTCGCGTTTCCCCTTTTCTCGTTGTTCTGCTGATGTGCAAGTGCAAATTTTTTCGGTGCCAGGATCCCTTTTATGGGTTTTTGAACTACGTTTTGCAGCCCCTATTGGCCCCGTGACGCATCTGCCCTTTTTTTTCTCGTGGCATTAGCTTTTAAACAGTATCCATTTAGTAGACGTTTTTTTAGCCGACTGTATCCTCCAGAGATTTATTGTTTCCCATTGCTTTCTGGCGCCTTCGCCCGCCGCCTTCCTGATGACGGTGTACCCAATGTCTCGGAGGCATTTCTTCTCAACGCCGCTTCTCAAGGGTATGCTTTTTCTCGAAAGATTCTTTTTGTCCACGGCGCCGTGTGCCCCTCTTTGACAGCATTCGGTTGTAACATCCCTCTCGTTTCCCTTTTCGGGTTTCCTTTCGTTTTCTTTTTTTTACTCCCAAGCCAATCGGAGTCGGCATTTGCCTTTCTAAGTAGGAGTCGGAAGCCAGACATTTTTCATGGATTCGTTGCTGGGTCCACCTTTTTTCTTCCCTTTTTTAGGTCACTCTTTTCGCAGACTTGGTCTTCGTTCTTTGTGGTGGAAATTGGGGCTCTTTGAAAGTCCACATCCGCGGTCTTGCGTTTTCGTCGTCGTTTTTTGCTTGTACGTTAGTGCCACTGGAGTTCTTTTTGGTTAGCGCCTCCCTTCTCCGAGGCAATTCTTTGGTTAACTAGACAGCGATTTTGATTTTCTTAGAGTACGCCAAATTCCTTTTTTATCACTACTCCCTCCCCCCCCCTACCAGCTCCCCCCCGCAACCCTTTTTTTTTTTCCCTCTCTATCGTGGGCCTTTTTTCTCTGTGTTATAAAGGATTACTGATGCAGATGGTACTCGCCTGTCTTTGTCTCCTTTCTCCTCCTGTTGCTTCTTTCTTTTTTAGCTCTCTTCGAACTTCCCCACATGCCGGACCCCTCCGCGCCCGACGACCCCACCTCTTGCGACGGAGCCCGCCGGGACCCTTTTGGTGAACCCGTATCTTTCCTGTTTTAATAGCCGTCGTCTTTCTCAACTTTTTCCTCCAGCAGTCCCGAGCCTCCCCCCTTAGACAGGGTCGGTACGGGAGGGGCAACCAAAGTACTGTTCTACCCCGACCTTTTTTTGACCTTTGCCCACAGGGGGAATTCCCTTTCTCTGAGGCGAAGCTCGAAAGAGCTCGCCCGATTTTCTCGGTCTTGCCGTTTGGCGTCCCTTTTACCGCAATCTCTCCCCCTGGTTACCCGAATCCTTCCCTCCCCTCGCCTGGACAGGGGTTTGATTTCTCTGGGCCTCGAAGAGGAAATCGCACCAGTCCTTTCGGTGTCGCGTTGCTAGTTTCTCTCTTCTCGTTCTCCTTCTCTGATTCATCCCTTTGCTTCGTGGAACCCCCCTGGGCCGAGATTGGTATCTTCCAATTTGGGGGCGGCGCTTTTCTTCCCTCCTATCGGCGGATGTCCCGTACGCCCATTTGCACCTGTCCCTCCCTCCCCCATTTCCTAGGGATCTTTCATGTTCGAGACACATCTCTTGCATCGCACGGCAGTCGGCTTTTTCCCATCAATGCTGATTTTCCTTTTGCCCTTCGCACCCTGGACCCTCTATTCGCCACCTCTGACCCCCGTGGGGATAACGGAGTTTCCCTCTCCCAATCCGGCCCCTTCGTCTCGTGGCCAGCCGGTTTCCGGCGTTTTCATCGCCCGGTGCTCAGCTGTACGTCCGCCTTGGTCGGCATCCCGGTTGTCCACCGGCTCCGCTCTGAATCCGTAGAAACTCCCCTTGAGCTTCCCCTCCGACA
>Ga0179593_1483426_pt1 | contig 13440 bp, 16 predicted proteins | sample CZODoug2_1_08_16_FD_185931 | JGI IMG/M metagenome (GOLD analysis project Ga0179593, IMG submission 185931) | Vadose zone soil fungal communities from Angelo Coast Range Reserve, California, USA - CZODoug2_1_08_16fungal (PacBio error correction) | ecosystem: Environmental > Terrestrial > Soil >... | reverse complement strand
TCCTAGATTTCCTTTTTTCGATTGTGCGCGACCACGGAGAATCATTGATTCTTTTTTAAGTAGCCAATGGTAACCGTTTCTTCCCTTCATATCTTCGTTTACCCGACTGAATCTCAATTCCATTGGTAAGAGATCTTCCCCTTTTCCTCTTCTTTCTAGACGACCCCCTCAGCTCCGTGACAAACGCCCCCTGAGCCAATCGCCCTTAGCCTTTTCCCTTCTCTGCACACCTCTCGCATCCCCCCTTCTCGTTCCCGTGCAGTATCGATCGGCACTGGCCCAACTCAGCTTTCACTGCGGATGCCATGTGCGTGTCTTCCCCCCAATAACCACCTTCCCTCTCTCCTCCTGGACTCGCGTCTTGGTCAGTTATGAAAACGCGGTCTTCATTCAATGGGTTTTCTTTTTGTGTAGTCGTGTCCTTTGCTTCCCCCGCGACACTGTGGGATGTGCTACCAATCTCCCATCTTTATCCCCCACCAGCGAAAAATTGTCTTTTTTTTTTGTCCGTCCGCCCCAAAAACCCGTTTTTTTGTATTTGCTTGGTTGTTATATGGGTTAGAAACAAAGGCATATAATCGCCCCTTCATTCTTTTCTCTCAGCAATCACTGAACAAACCCCCCTCCCCTCCTATGATTTTTCTCTTCCCCCCTCTTCAGACGCTATATGGATTTAAGGTAGTACCATGAATGACTGCCCACCCTAATACATCTTATTCCAGACTTTCACCTCTCCTTTTCCCATTCTTTCTTTTCTCCTCCCCCAGTCCCAAATTTCAGCTTCCTTCCTCAAAAAGTTTACAGAGGCAGAAGTGATGTTCAGCCTCTTAATTCCAAGACTGCCAGTACATCTCCCCCCCCAACTTGTGTTTGCTGGCTCAGAAATCGATGAAGATCCTTCCAATTGTACCCTTCCTGTTCCCCTTTTTTTCCTTTTATCCGCGCCCCTTCGTTTTGGTCGGGCTTTCGTTTGACCTAAAGACTGCTCTTAGGGCCTTTTTTCTTCTCCCTATCTGACGTCAACGTTTTGGTCCGATCAGAGAGAGTTTTTCATCCCCCCACCAAAGAGACATCTCACCCCTTGGTTCCCCAAAACCCCATTGATAGAATTTTTCGTCTCCTCTGTGTCGGTGTTGTTTTGCTATGGTCCCCGAAACCTCATCGGCATGTGCTTTTTTTTTCCACGCTTCTTTTCGACCACCTTGATGCACACTTTTTCTACCCGCGGAAGAGGGATTCGACTACATTCAATAAGATCGCAGCTAAATCCTTCTCTAGTTTATTTGTACCCCCTGCCGCTATATTTCGGCTCCCTTTACGATGACTTTTCCTCTGCCCTTCCCTCCCTTCAACGCTTCGAATGGAGGGGTTTATCAGGCCTATTTTGATAGTTCCAAAGATGAGTGTCCTCCCCGTCTTTTAGACGACCCTTCCTCTTTTTCCACCGCTTATTTAGTGAAGTTAGAGAGGAAAATCCGTTTACTACACTGCGTCATCACCCCCACCCCCTAACTCCTCTTCGAGAATGCCGGGATCTCCCTCTCTCCCGGATTTCACCCCATCAGATTTTTTTTTCTCCATCCTTTTCTCCTATATATACCCTTCGGCCCAGGGGCAGTCCCTTGCAAGACCTATGTGCATTCTGGGTTCAGAAGCCCCTTGATTTTTCTGAAGTACGATTCTCGGAACCTTTTCTTTCGTGGCCAATACGACGGAGGGATGATGCTCCTTAAACTCCCTCCCCTTTTACCCCTCCCTGGCCTTCGATATTTTTTTTAGGAAACAAAGGACGAGTCCAGTTAACCTAGCTGCCTTTGCACGAGCCTCCGTCGTGTGGTATAATGTCCCATGATTTCCAAGTCGGCCAGTCACACATACCTTCGGACTGAATTCGTCCACGATTTCCCCCCTTCACCTTCCACTAGTGGATTAATACCGCCTCAAGGCAAATGGGTCGTCAAGGCACTTCAACTTCGCGCGCAGTACCCGCAGTGCGTTCTCCGGTACTCTTCCAAACCTGGGTGCAGTGGTTGATTTCGCCGTTTTTTCAAAGCTTCTCTCTTTTTAACCATCTGAGGACATAACTATTTGGCTGACTTCTTTCCCCCCTGCCCCCCGTTTTGCTCCCCTCAGGTTTGCTTCACCTTTGGGATGACAACCCGTTGGATAGTTTCGATCGTACCTCCTTCGCGGGACTCTCCAATTACCTTTTCCTCCCTTCCCCTTTCCGTTTTTTTTTTTCGGAGAACTTTAAACGCTTCCCCTAATTCGGACAATCGACGATTTATGGGTTTTCCCTCCCCCTTCTGCAAGCGGTATCACCCTTTTCTTCCCTCTTCCCCTCCCATCCTTTCTTATTCTTCGGTTTTACACGTCCAGCATGCTTTACCACACCATTGCGAAAGTCCAGAACCAAGAGGTTGTATAGTCACCTTCTCCTCTTCCCTCCTTTCGCCGGGTAGAGTTCCTTCTTTTTTTGACTTTTCGCTTTTCCGAATCCGCTTATTGGAGATTTTTTCGGCACTCGTGGCGTAGTTTGGACTCCTCTTACGACTCATGGTTTCTCCTTTCCGTCCTTGCATCACCCTTGTAATTTATCCACAACCTTTAGGGTCCTTGCATGAACTCGATTCTTATGCTTTGTTCTTCCCCCTCACTTCCCAGAAGGGCATCTTTTTTTCGTTGATTCTGTTAGCCTTCCATTCAGCCGGTAGTATGGAACTCGCGGCTCCTACTTGTTCCTTGAATCACCTTCCCCTTTTCTTCAAAGCCTAATCCCCCCTATTGGCGGAAGTGCGCACATTGCCTCGGTGTTCCCTGCGATAAGATCTTCGTCCTGGTTCTCTTGCATAGTTGGTTCTCCCTTCCGCCGCATCTTTCCGTTAGTTCTGATAGTACAGTTACGGATTGTAAGCCTCTCTGCCCGACTTCTTTGCACCTTCGCGTTCTAGGATAGTTATCGAACCTCCCCCTCCTTGGGTCCCCCCCCTAAATAGTCAGCCCCGTTACAGTCCTTCACGCTTTGAGTGTCTGACTAAGGCTAGCTGCTGGGCCGCTTCAAGCTGTCCTCTTAGGACGAATAGATTTCTAGAATCACAGATCTCGAGGTCCCTTGTTTTAATAGGACTGAGGCTTCTCAACTTTTCTTCCTCTACCCTGGGATTACCCTTTGCACAGATTTTTTCGAACCCGCCAATTGAAACCTTCCCTCGACACGTGACCTTCCCCCGACACCCATATTTCTTCAACGGTGACCAACCCCACTGATCGCCAATAGTTTTTTAAAAGTTAGTTTTTTTAGAGGTGTTTTCTTGACTAAATCTTTTCCCTCCCCCGGTTATTACTTATAGGAGCCTCCCACAGACTTCGCTGTCACGATACCGCTGTGTTTTACGGCTCATATCCACTTATTCTCAACCCCCCTCTCCGCGCGTGCTTATTTAGCCCAAACTCTGTCCACCATAATTCTGGCATTCCAATGCATTGGAACCGCCTATCTTTTGTAATACCATTCTCCCCCAAGTTGGGTTGAATGATGCACCTTCATGTCTTGGCTTCTTCCCATCCGTTTTCCTTTCTTTTGCTTACTTTCTCGTCGCGATCAGATCCACCTGCCTTTTGACAAGAGTATTCTGGCCCCAGCCATTGCTTTCGAGGTGGGAGCTTAGGGGTTTGGACCGGGGCTCCGCGGTCAACTCAGGAATAGGTCAGCTCCTAGAGTTTTCGCTTTTAATTTCTTGATCGTCGTTGTTGCCTTTTTTTCTCTCATGTCTCACTCTTATATGAATTTTTGATAAAAACTCTCCCACAGCTGTCCGTTCAAAACAAATTTTTTGTACAAACCCCCTCCCTTGTTTTTTTCTCCTTTTGTGTTTCTCATTTGTTTGAAAGTAAATTTATCCCCTCCCCCATTGATGGTGGTTTCCCCGCAAGCCCCTTCCCCTCAACCTCCCGACTCCCAAGGGAGAAGTGACTGATATTTAAGAAATTTGGAACACCGATTCCTTCATTTCCCCGAGATATTTTTTTTGTTGATGGACCAAAACATTACCCCCTTCTGCTGTACCCTTTATTTGTCCACCCATTGAATCGTAAGTAGTTCTGACCATGACAACATTACAACCGTTTGATTGCTATCCGTTAATCCCCTGAAACTTCCTAATCCGATTTGGTCTAGGCGTTATCCTCCTCGTTTTTGTGCGCTCAAGTCCCTCGAAGTCATTGTAATCCGCCGTACCTTTATCTCGTGGACCTAGAGATTCCCTAAACGTTACCATTTATTAATCCCTCCAATGTCCTTGTCCTTTTTCCCCTTCCTCAAAATAGCCCTGCCCTTCTAATCGTTCTTTTCTCCTCGTTTTTTTTTTTTTGTCGAGGGTTCGATTCCTTGTTCTCCTTTTGTTGTTCCCCCTTCACGGAACTAACAGAGTTGTCCTAGCCCCACTTGTTACTTTTCCGTTCCCCTCTATAGTTGCCTCCTCCACTTTTTACGTCTTATTAAACTTGCTGTCAGACCCCTAAACGTCTTCTCCCTCCTATCTCGCAATCTCCCTTCTCCGTCCCTTTCTTTCACCAACTAGACTCACCCGAGATGTGGCAGCCCGGTACTTCCCGGCACGTGTCTGACATTTTTAGACTCGTTTACCTTTTTAGTGTTGCCCTCCAAACGGCAAGACCTTTGAATCGACTTGCTTCCCTTTTTTTCCCTCGTTCCTCCCCCCCCACTACTCCTCCTCCTCCCCACGCCGCCCCCCCCCCCTTCTCCCCTCGCCTCCTCCCGTCTGTTCCACTCATCCACTAACTCTCACCCACCACCGCCCCCCCCGTCCCTTTCCGCCCCCCCACCCCCCCATTACACTCTCTCCCTCAACCCCTTCTTCGGATTCCTCATCCCCCAAGCCAGCTCTTCCCCCACCCCTCCCCCCCATCAACTTCCCCTCCCCTTACACCCCTCGACCCCGGTCCCCACACCCACCATCCCCCCCCCGCCTCCCACGCCAGATCCCTATACCCACCCCTAACCGGCAGCCCCTTCAACACCCCTCCCCCCCCCAACACCTAGTCCCTCCTTTCCTATACCCCGACCCTACATCCCCCTACCCCCCCCCCCCCCCCCCCCCCTGACCCCCACCCCCCCCTTGTTTTTGGCCATGGCTTGATTTTGTTCTCTTCCCGGTGTCTGGGCAGGACAACGCTCTTTTGTTCAGTGGCTACCACTTTTTTCCGGTTTCCTCCATGATCCCCCCCTTTCCCTGAAACCCCCATGGTTGAGTTTATCCCGCACTTTTTGACCGCAGGCTGTTTATAGTTCTAACCACGGTTGCATATCAATTCCAGTTCTATAGACCCCGGTCAACACACAACTTACATCCAGAAGATGTCATTCTCACAACGCCTTTCTTAGTCCCAAGCCTACGTCTTTCTCTTTATTCCATTCCTTGCTACCCACAAGCATACCAAGGCTGCTTCCCTTCGCTACCTGGCTGTTCCAGTCCTGTCTTAGCGCCCTTCTCTTTCCTTCCTCAAACGTCCGCGTAAGACGTTCTGGAGAGAGCAATGAAAAAACCTTTCCCCTTATCCACCCCAACATGGAGAAGTGGATCTGAAATTTCTTTCAATATCCCTCCCTCCCTTTAGGAATTGCATATATCAGATTTTGTCACACTTATGGTATCTAAGAAGATAGGATGGTAGTTTTTGATCGCAAGTACCAACCCTCTTTCCTTTCCATCTTCCCTTTGGTCTTCCCTCATGGGTCCCCGTTTGATGATCAAGATGAGAGACTTCACAACCCGCTATTCTCACCACTGGTCCCCAACAACCCTCTGAGAGTCTTTTCCCTCATTATTGCATTTTTTGATCCGAAGCGTCTCAGGAATGGTCACCGCGATTCGACCAATGAGGTTAAATTATCAGGAGTCGAGAACCGCTGCAGAGCCAGCGCCTATAAATTTACAACCAACGGGCCTTGATCCTTTCCGGTACATTTCGATTGAGTCCAGACGAGGGTAATCTGTCATCTCCTAGAGCTCATAGCCTTCCCGCAGCACACCTCCTTGTCCCGACTTGCTTTTCGCCGTCTATGTGATGGTTCCCAAGGGAGTGTAAAATCCTTCGCGTCCGCTAACGCTGGTTCAACCCCTTCCTTTCCGCCTTGCTCTCTTTAACAATCAGAGAATACAATTAGATCAGCAAAGCCCAGACAGCGAATGCACTTATCCTAAGCCCCCTAGCTGAGGCAAAGGGACCATCTTTTTCTTATTTTTCTCCCTATCCCGATTCCCTTTTAGGATCCAGCAATATGTGATTGGGCCTATCTGAGAGACATTGAAGGGTGATGCTTTCAGAGCCGATTCTTCCTTGGTCCCTCCTACGACTGGATACGCCCTCTTACCACGACCCCACAGGCCATTTTTCCTTGTATTTTCCTTTAGGCTCAAAAGGACGAAGTCAGCTCGCGGACTGCACTTTGAGAACAACTATTCTGTGGGTGTGTTGTGGTTGTCAAGTTCTTCACTTCTTCCAGCCGGATTTCCCCTCTTCTGGCATCGCCGTCATTCATGGCGACCACCCGGGGCTCCTCACTCTCCTCCCCATCCCCCCAAGGTCGGTTATCCCAACGCGCCACTTTCCATCGCGCTAATACGCTAAAACACTACCGCCTTTCTCATGAAGAATTACTTTCACCCCTTTCGTTGTACTTTCGCCCCAATTTCCCCGCGGAGAGTGTTTTTCAAACTCTACTCTCCATTTCCTCCCTTCTCTGCCTTTCGGATTTTCTGGCGCATTGCCGTGAAACCGACTTTGATGGCAACCCCGTGGAAGTTTTCCGCTTCTTCCCCATTCTCCTAAATTTAACTTATCCCTCATTATCTTTTTACCTCCTTTGTGTTGTATCGATCAATTTTTTTCCCTCTTTTCTTCGAATCGGACTAACGTAAAAGTTTTTTCCCCCATCCACACAGTTTCAGCAATCCGCAACTGTACCCCAATGCCAATAGTCCGACATTACTGTCTTATGTCTCGGGTTTCCACTATCTCCTCTTTACACCATTGCGAAAGTAAAGCCAAAGCTTTTTTTCGAGTAACCTTCTTCCCTCTAGCCCCCAGGGGAGTTTCTCTTATCGCATTTGAGTTTCGGGTGCGTTTTCTGCTTTTCCCCCCTTGTTGATTTTTCTTCCTAACCTTTTCTTGGACGTGGTAGTGGAACGCTTCCGTCCTGACCGCACGAATTCCTGTAATGCTTCCGATTGACAGTCCCTTCCCCCCCCCCCCCGCCGTATTGTTATCGCGGACCAGAAAGACTCTTTGCCCTATTGTAACGAAGTAGTATAAGAGGAGGGACGAGTTCGTCGTTTCTCTCTTGTTAGCTCAATCTCACGTACCTTGTAGTAGTTTCCACCGGCATTGCTGGGCCGAAGATCTCGTCCTTTCATCATTTCGTCTCCCAGTACCCCGTTTGTGGTCTGCCTGAGGCGGCCGCACCGGATGGTTCTTCTCTCTAGACGATCTCCCCTCGGACCCGTGGGCATATTTCGTATGCCCTTCAGCCCTCTTCCTCTTTGCCGCCCGTTGATACGCAGTTATCTTCTTTTCCCACTGGCTTTGCCCGACGTTGCACCTTTCTCTTTCTTATTCTGCCTGCCCCCTGATTTTTTCAAAGGCCTGGTGGAACCCAAGAGTCCCCTCCCACGAGGGCGGAACGGTTATTTTCTCTCAGGTCCCGTCGCTCTCTGCCCTTCCGGCCAATGCCCCGACCGCTTGAGACTCGCGTCGATTTACTAAGTCCTTTCCCCCTTTGTTCGATTATCGTGAGGCTGCGCCCAAAATTCTTCCGACGCCGTAGAACAGTTAAAATGAAGTTTTCGAAAGGCGATTGAAAAAGCCCTGACTCCCCTATGCCTACTCCCATCCAACCCCTCTTCTTGATCAAATGATCCCTATTTTTTGTCCCATGTTTAGGGTAGCTGGGTGTATCCTCATCTTGTCTAATAAAATGTTCCCCCTCTTAGCCCCTCCGACAAAGGGCCCCTTGCCAGATACATGCTGGGTAGTAGATAAATCCGACCACCACTCAGATCGGATGCTCCCCCCCCAAGAGGGAAAACCGTATGGACATAAGTAGCGCGCGCTGAGTTCTTCCATCACAGTAATACCGTGGGGGAAGCGTTCATTCCGCAGGCTTTATGATGCACCTCCCTTCTTTTCCCGATGATTTTCTTGATTTAAGCCCGAAATTGTCCGCTCCTCCGAATGCCAGGCCTATTCACCCTCATGCCCCTTCCTTTCCAGAAGCCATTTTTGACGGTTTGCTTTTGAATTCGGAATCACTAGGCCTCCCTCCTCGGCTTTCTGGGCGATCTCTTTGAATTCATTCTTGCTCTGGTTTTTTTTTTTTTTTCCTTTTTTTTTTTTTTTTTCTGCCAGTCGTCTCTGTCCTGCACTTATCTGCCTTTTGTTATACAAAACTCCACAGCTCATGCGTTTCTCCCAAAACCTGTTGCCTAGTCCTTCCAAAATACCATTGTTTTCGAGGGGTTGATCGCCTTCACCGCAATTGTCTACCCCCATCCCAACAGTGGAGGTTTCAAGCCCCCCGTGACCGAGAGTAACCCAAGCCACTCAATTTAAGTCCTATGTTTTCCCTTTGACGGAAAAAGATATCATCTCGATATCTTTCCTTTGTGTTATTGTCCCCCCCCTACCCCCTTCTGCTGAATCTGATTTCAACGGCCTCGGATTTTTTCGTAGTGGTCCCAACTGACGCGATCTGAAAGTTAGGCGAGCGTGCAGAATGCAAGGCTCCCCGCCGGAGCTAGCTTCTTTTTTCCCGATCTTTTTTCGGCGAACGCATTCCTCCCCTTTATTTAATCCCCCCTGCAGACAAGTTCTATGCGTCACCTAATCTCGCCGGTAAACTACCCTGCTCTACTGAAACCCACGGAACACGAAGGGGACGTCTCCTTTCGAAGGCCACGTTCCCAAATAGATAAGGACCCCCTTTACTATCTCGTAAAACGGGGTTTTTAGAGAGATAAGTTCCCTTTGGGCCGTGGGATGACGGCTGTACTTGTTTTGCCATTCCTTTCATTTCCAAGTTTTCAGTATACCAATTTTGTCCCCCCTTTCCTAAAAATATCTCCTTCTGCCCGAGGCCTAGTTTTGTCCCTTCGGTATCGCTTGATTAAAGATCTATTCTTATCGCTCCCCGCTGGCTAACTAGCTCCCCCGGCAATCACTTAGCCGTCGGAGACACAATCTAGCATTTTCCCCCTCTCCTCCTCTTGGAAGTTTTTTTCCGACTCCATATCCCAGCCCCCACAATGAGGCCACAAATGAATTCCGCGCCTTTTCCTGTTAGTGCGAATCAACCAAAAGGTCCACCCTCTCGCCCTTTTTTTCCTTCGAGATTCCCGGGTTTAAGTTCTGTTAAAAAGTCGACTTTCCCAGTAATTACCCCAGTGAGTCGTGCTTGGTGTGTTCTGTTTGCGGAAAACGCCTTTTTTTCCCTGTGTTCTGGCTTTACACCTTTCTGTCCGCCTTGACCCAACAATGACCCCCCATTGGCTTTTTGTCCGTCCCACCCCCAATTATTTTTTTGAGCAGGCGGGTGAGTTTGCAAACCCCCTGCCTCTCCTATGAGCCCGGCCTAGACTAATGGCAACACCCGTCGCCTCGAATCTAGCACCAGATTGCATTTAAGCCCCGTCCCCTCTTGCTTGCTTCCGCGTGAGTCAACTCCTCCCCACAGCATCATGGATGAGGGCCTCATCGAATTAGTTTCCAAGATAATTTCAAGTATGATCTCCGCTTACCTTTCCTTCCACCGCCTCTGTACGTGACGTGCTTTTCCCCGAGATCATGACAAGAACGCACGAGTTTCCATCATGCACCACAACGGTTCATCGTTGATGAAGCCCTCGACGCCCGTCCCTCGGCGGCATGGCAACTTACATCCGTCTTTTTTCCTCCTTTGATTTAAGCAGTCAGGCTCTTTTCTATTGCTTGATCACGTGGCAACCCCTGTTAAGCCGGACCGTTTGTCGACGAATAGTCTTAATTTCCAACAGTTTGTGATCAATATTCGCCCTGGAATTCCCCCCAAGGCGTCCCCCCCCTTTCAGTAACCCAGGGTAACCCCTTTCGGGAATGTTCCAGGCCCCTACTTGTGCGGGTTTTTTCTCGGAGGAGTTTTCTCAATTTTGGCTTTTCCAATCTTTTCGTCCCCTTTTCACCGTTTCTACCCCCTTCTTCCCGGCATCCGGTGCGCCGCCGCCGCCCCATTAACCCCTTTTGCTCGAGCGGCTGTAAGTCGCTTTTTTCAGTATCCGTAGGTACCGCCTTCCGCTGCCTCCGTGAGCGCATAGCCACTGAAATCCACCCCTTCCCTTTTGCGACTTCCTGAGGCTCCCCCTTGTACATTTTCCTTGGTTTAACCCCCACGTCGAGTGTCTATCACTTTTCCCTCCTCCTCCTACCGCTCCTTCGTGACACGCTTAGTTCGCCGGCTCGCGGCCCATCCGGACACCCCCTGCGCTCAACGACAGCAAGAAGCTTCGCGACAGTGCTACCATCGCTGCAGAGGCCAATGCGCGCTTAGTTGCTCCTACCCCGATTCAACTGTGCGGGTCCCTCATAGGTGATGTGGACGGATGACGAAAAGTTGATTCCCTTCGATCTCTGGTCCGATGCTTCCGGTGGTCCACTCGCCTTCCCTGATGATTCCCTCTAACACTATAACCCTCCCAACCCGACTCGCTATGCGTGTGTGGTTTAAGGGGTTTGGCAGGCAAAGGAGAGAATCGCGTGCGGAACGGATTTTCCCCCCAATTCCGGCGGGCTGCTTGGATAAAGGACCTGGCTGCCCTGTCCCTCATGACTCCAATTCGTTAGGCAGAGCCCTTCCGCCTTTGGCCAATGAACCGGCCCGGATGGCTTCCTCCCCTATCATCCCCTGGCCACAGTCTTCTTCTGACCCCAAGAGAACTTTACCTCCGCGCCAAGCAGATACCGCCCTACCTCTTGGTCCTTGCCTCCTTTCCTTACCCCCCCCAACTTGCGTGCTTGAGTTCGCAAGTTCCCAATCTTAGATCGTTTTAACGAGAAGCGGAGGCGGACATCTTTGAGACGGTGGTTCTCAGTCGTTAGGCCCATGATTTGGTGATGGGTGCACCGTTTGAATAGTTCTTCGTCCGAATCTCCTCTCTTTGAACCCATTATCTTCTCCCCTTCCTCCCGAAGAAGTTTTTTTTTTGAGATCTCTTTCCTTTTACCACTAGTCTGCGAATTATGCGAATAGAAAGTCAACCTTTGTTGCCCATCCCACCCCTTTATGCCCTTTGATCGACACCAGTACTAGTCGCCCAAAATGCTTTTTGGTTTTTACCCTACTCGCACGCTTTCTTGCCCCCAACATTGCGAAAGGCAAGAAATAGTTTGGTGTAATTTCTCCAAACCCAGGTTTCCGTCGGGGATTCGCGGAGTGAAGTTCTGCACAGCACGCCTTACTTTTTTAGAGCGAGGAGATAGTTTTACTCCCCCCCCCCCCCCCCCCCCCACCCCCCCCCCCACAAACCCCCCCCCCCCCCCCCCCCCCCACCACCCCACAACCCCCCCCACACACCACCCACCCCCCCAACACCCCCCCCATTTCTTGTTCCTGCCAGGAAGGTTTCAGAGCCGCATTGCCTTTTTTTTGGCACCTCTTCTGTTGACGACCCTTTTTGCAGAACATTGTCCTTTCTACACCCACATCCTTTGGGTATCTGTGAAGAAACGCCTCCCGGCGGAAGACCGTAACAGCGCATTTTCCTTTCTTTTGCGTGTCTACTTTGTTAAGACTATCCGCCGGTTCCCAAACTGCACTTCCGAACTTCTTTCTAATGCAAACATAGTTAGTACTCCCTTCACCTGATGCCTTTTTTTGGATGAACCTTTTTTCCTAGGGATACTTTTTTTTGAGCTCGTGTTATTAGACCCACTCCCCGGAATAGATATTTTTCCCCGTCAGGAGCTGCAGTTGCGTTGGTGTAGTACCGGATTGTCTTCGGGCCCAAGCCCTCCTTTTATCGGTCTATTTTATAGGAGACAGAACACGATCATGTGTGACCCTCCTCTTGGGAACATCCCAATCAGTCCGCTCACGCCCTTTTCTTCCCCTGTTTTTGTCTTGCCAAGCTATGTGGAGGAACCGCGGGGACCTCGAGTCTAGGAGCTGTGTTCCTAACCTCCCAGCCGCTGTCTTCCCCCTTGTTAGATTATGCCGGAGCCGCCCTAACACTTCTATGCCGACTCCGGGTGTAGAACAGGTGAACCCTTTGGTTTTTCTTTTAAAGGCCTCCTTGTGCACCCCAAAGCAATGAGAAATAAGCATTCCGACACCCCCCGCCACTCTGTCTATTTTTTCCCCCATCGCGCCACTGGTTTTGCCGTTGCGTAGTTTTCTTTTTTGTTTATTCGCTGATGATATCCCAAAGTTTTACCCATAAGTTTGTGCAGGCAAGGCCGATTTACATATCCCCCAATTGTAGTCCCCCCCTGAGCTATACGCCGACCCGCCATCTTTGTATATACCACGCTGACCACCCCGATTCATGGAATTTTGTTTTCTCTTCGGTGGCCATGCCTTCCTCCCCCGCTAGCGCGTCGGTCCCCCCTAATCACCAGATTTTGTAATTTGATCCGTGCAGGTTGGCATCATATCTAACAGCACCGTCTCGTTTGGACGCTGGCTGAAGTACTATAACGAGCGATCCGCATGACCCCTGGATCTTTGTCCCCCAATCCTGTTCGCCTGTTAAGGCCTGAATTGTCTGCTCTGCTTGCGGCCTTCTTGCCTCCTTCAAGCAGCGAGCTGGGGAGACTTCTCGATGTGCGCACATGATCCGCGTTGTTTTTTTTTCCGGTTCGTTATTTATCTTGAGCATCTATCTTCCTTGCTAAAACCTCACCAGCCTGCGAGTCCCCACCATTGGTTGAGGCAAAATCCCAAGTTTTCTGAATTGTTTGGTTTCTTGCTTGACCTCACCAATGGGGCACCCTAAAACATGATTCTTCGCCACGACATAGTCCAAGCAAAGAACGACTCCGTTAAGGATCCCGTTTCAGAAAGGGCCCCCCCCTTCGTTTTCTTAATTCGTAGATCGGGTGTGGTCTGAAATAACATCCACATTCGCGACAGCTGCTTGTACAATTGCATTTTCAGTTCGCCTTCCGACTCTAGAAATTGCTTCGAGGGTGCAGCCACTCAAGCCCGTCGATTGTCTCTAGTTTTATTATCTCATCACGCGGTTTCTTCCGATCAGCAGCAGACTCCACCATAAGCACATTTACCTCTTCCTCGAAAGAGAGTGGCGGACCCCCGTACCCTTGGGTACTGTCCCCCAAAAGACGCCCTGATCCGGTACTTGTCCCACCCCTTCATACCCATCACAGGCCCGG
>Ga0179593_1358931_pt1 | contig 13440 bp, 8 predicted proteins | sample CZODoug2_1_08_16_FD_185931 | JGI IMG/M metagenome (GOLD analysis project Ga0179593, IMG submission 185931) | Vadose zone soil fungal communities from Angelo Coast Range Reserve, California, USA - CZODoug2_1_08_16fungal (PacBio error correction) | ecosystem: Environmental > Terrestrial > Soil >... | reverse complement strand
TGTTTTCAAACCCGCCCCAGTAGGAGAAGGAAAATCGCGGTTTTTTTTTGTGTTTTTGTTTTGTTGTGTTTTTGGGGTTTTTTTGTGGTTTTTTTGGTTTGGGCTTTGTTCGTTCCTTCTTATCACACGGAAAGGAACTGAAACCCCCCACGGAACGATGTGTTGGGGGTTCGGGGTAGTTGCTTTACCTTTGAGAGCCACTTTGTGCAGTTGAATTCATCAAACTTTTTTTTGTCCAATTTTTAATTTTTGAAACACTAGGGCACCCCCACTTAGACCGTCATATAATTTTGCAGTTTATGAAATTTTTTTCTCCTACCCCAAGTTTTAGGAGGTCAGTTTTCTTCCCATGTTTCCCCCCTATAGTTGACTCTCCCAACAGGGATCTCAAAACCCTATCGCGCCGTACTTCGGCCCAAACCTTATACCCTAAGCTTGGGCCAGACGCACCGTGAGCGCTTAGTCTGTGGTGTGGGTTGTTTTTTTTTGTCATTGTAGGCCGCACGATTCAGTCTTTCTTCTGAAAGGGGGATATTTTTCAGAGCCTGTGCTGGAGCATGAGGAGTTTTTTTTTTTCAGCGGGTCATTTCCAGGAATGCCTCCCCCATCTCTCTGTAAAACATCATCAGCATTTTTCAGCATCTCCGATTTTTTCCTAGGGTTCAATCTTCCACCCAAAGTATTAATTGGGAAGGGGTATGGCTCCTCCTTTATCTGACGACAACAAAGGCGCACATATTTGTGTGACCTTTTTCCCCGCGGAATGGGTCCATGCATTCTTCCCTTACGGCTGATCTTAGCGGTGGAAGGATTTTGGGTGGTCAGGTGTCCCCCTTAGAGCTGAGAAGCCTTTTTTCCCCCCGGTTTATGTTAGATATCTCGTGCCCAACATTCCCCCGCCACAAGAATAGATCTCAATTCTTGTTTGGGCTTCTCCCCAAATTCCACTTTGAGCCTTTAGTCGAGCCGAAATTTTGCTAGACTCCTTCCCAGGTATGTATTTCGGAGGGGCGCAGCGGTTCCCGTCAAAGGACATGATAGCCCCCTTGACAATCCCCCACCCTGCCCAAAGTGTTATTTTCCGCGTGTCCCCACTTCCGCCCCCACCCAGTCAAATCGGGCTTCCTCCTCTCTGTACGCGGATACAGCTTTCCCACTCCCTGAGAGAAAGGGACATATCACGGAACATTGGGGCACGATGTATCGTGCCGTGAAGTTGTGGATCGTGACCTATATCCCTTTTTCCCCACAGGCTTTTTTTCCACCATACTTCACTTGATTTTTTCATTTTTTCGCCCCTAATCTGTTGTGTTTGAATCAGCAGCCTTCTCGTTCCTGCGTAATCACTATATGAAGTCTCTCCCCCCGTTCTCCCACAAGTTCTCCCCCATCGTGGCCCCCTTCAGTTGCCCCCACCCCCCCCTGCTGCGACTCTTCCTCCCTTTCTTGGGATTCATGAATTTAAGACATTGCCTCTGTGAGAGGGTTGATGTTTATTTTGCTTTTTTTTCGTTATCCCCCTCACCCAGCCGGCCCGAGGGCCTTTTTTTCACCTTAAGTGCACCCCTTGGTTCGCAATCAGCTGCGTGATCCCGCGGCTCTTCTTACGGAAAATTTTTCCATCCTTCTACATTGAAAGTCACTCCCTGACGACGATGAGTTTTGTTTGGACCTTTAGTTATTTCTTCAGACGCATTTACCGGCGCTGCCCTTCCCCTGCGCGTGACTGTTGCACACCCTCGCGTGTAACAGTGGAACTATGTTCCGCTGTGCTTAAAGCACACTTCCCTTCCATGGCATGAAAACGTGTTGTGCATTTCGAATTGCCACAAGACCCAACCACGCTCTCTCCCCGGTCCATTACCATCGTAGTTTTGTGATGATTTTTCTGATGCTCCCATCCCCTATGTCACGTCAATTCGGGCGAGTTTCCTGACCTTTCGCAAAGGGACCAATGTCCTTGCCGACTGCACCTGGAGGCAAGCTCAACTTGACTGGAGTTCGGCCAGGTGGACAAAGGTCTACGCAGATTTTTATTTTCTTTGAACGCCCAAGATCAACGTCACGGACAAGGATTCCTATGTCTTCGGCATGTGGACATGTCTGCGAATCTCTCCTCGCCACCTTCTGCTTGATTTAAACCAAAGGAACGCTGAAGCTTTAACGTACTATTTTGCTTGTTAATCGATGAGCTGTGACGGTGTACGGCGCCACGACGTCCACTATAATGTATTCCCACTCCCGACACTAAATCGGCGGTTTCTTTTGGGATCTAACTTCTCCTTTCCGCCTTTACGACCAATGTCCATGCCAATGTTGAGTGTTGCGAGACACTTCCCTCCACCGCGACTTTCTTCTTTTAGGGTCTCCCCTGATACAGAGGGGCTCTTCGCTTGCCGAGGTTTTACAAATATCCCTTCCAACCCCACCTGATCAACTTTTCGGTTGTATAAGTCACCCCTCGCGTTTTTCCTTGGGTGGATTTCCCCAATATATCGCTTTCCAGGCTTGAAACCAAGGCCCCTCTAAACAGGGAATCGAACAATACCCAATTTGCACCCTTATTCCCCATCACAGGCAACTGGGCTTTATTATGAGATTGACTGGTTTTTTGCGCTGGGAGATTCGACACCCCTTCCTTTTTTTGGCCTCCCCTTGCCGACGCGCTGCGCACTAATCAGCACTTCTGTCAGGCCTGGCGCGCCGTTATTGGGATGGAGGCTTCTGTTATTCGGCAGGATTGCCCTTGCGTCTCACCGGGAAACAACTTCTTCCCTGGCCGCCGCAAATCTCCCGACATTTGGCCTTGGAAAGCCTGTCCCCCCTCGCACTGGGGCTGCGCCGGCGGACCGCTCAAGTCTTTTTCCCCCTGTATCACACTCAACCCCTGCCGACGTTTGTTCCTGCTTTGGTTTTTGTTTAAGGAACAACGTCTTACTCCTCGGTATCCTTTTAATCCTCCGTCCCGTTTTTTTTTTTGAGATGTCACGAAGTAGTCCGTTGGTCTTCCACCATTCAATCGAGTGCCCTTTGCCGTGTTTCGGGTTTTTTTTGCCAGGTAGTAGGAGCGGTCCGAATTCTCCGCCAGAGGGCCGTCCTTCCTGCACGCCGCGACGCTTTTCTTTACATTCTTTTTTTATCTCGGTTTTGTTGTTCTCAAGGAATGGGTTGAATACGACGCATCCCAGATAGCGCCCAGAATGCCTACAATTCCCGACGCCGGCGCTCCCCTCTTCTTATTTTCTTCTCTGAAAGCGTCTCCTCAGTTCAGATTCTTTCCGTCTCTCTTGCGATCCAACAGTGACAAAGTTAGGCCTGGTACATTCGTCTCTTTAGCCCTATTTGCCATTGGACAAATTTGGGGATCTCTTCTCATCCTGGTTGTTCAAAGCCTGTCGCGCGGAATGTGGACATCCTAGACCAATTCAAAAATCTGCTCTGTTTGCCTTTACATATCCCCAAGTTATTCCCCCCTTTTGGTTGTTGCAGCGCTATATCTCTTTTCTTTTAGCTCCCTTTCGCCCTAAGGTTCAGTTCTCCGGCTGTGAGAACCCGCCCCTCCAGGCGCGTGCGGGCGTTTAGAATATGGCTTTTTTTTTCCCCCCCCGGCTCTGTACGACGAGATTTCCGGCCCCGCTCGCGGTCGATGTCGGCTTCACGCCGTTTTTTTTCCGGGGAGATTGTTCCTTCTTGTTTGAAATCACGTCCCCTAACTGCCAGCCTCTCCCAACTCTTCTTGGATTAGTTACCTTGTTTTTCCCGCCCGAGCATTGGCTCATCTCTCTCCAGACATTCCCACGAGACCCTTTAAGGATCGATTCGCGATGACGCCCTCTTCACTTACGTGGTTTTTTTCTTTGGATGTTCGCCGGCGTAGAGATACCCTTGAGCCACCGGACCGAGTCCTTCCCGCTTTAGATGCAGCGCCTGGCAGTGTTCGTAATACGGACTTGGCAGACTTTCCAGCGATGAACGCCGTTGAGATAATAGTGCTTTCCTTTTCTGCTGCATAGGAAGCAGACGCTTCTGCGGCCGTAGTTTTCTTTTCCACATTTATGTCCCTCTTTTGCGTACTTTTTTACATTGCATGGATTGTTTTGCGGCTTACACCAGCAGCCGAGTCAACCCGGGGGTTGCAGCCCTGTTTCCACCCCGGCTAAATTAGTTTCCATCCGTGGTACAAGCGTCAGCCCTACGAATCATAACCTTCTTTCAGCTCTTTGTAGAGAAGACCCTTAATTTGTCTTGATGGCCTTCTTTTCTGACAGTCCGAGCCCTTGATCAGCTTCCTTTCTGTGTCCTTTTGTTGCACTTTGCGGCGCTTTTGAATCTTCTATTCTAGGGGGGTCCCGGTTGCCCTTTCTCAGGACTTCACAACCCTCCCCCCAAAGAACACCAACAAGGTATTTGAGAAATTCTTACGGCACCTCCGGACTTACCGATGTGGTGCAGGTGGTCTTTGCCCGGTCTGTTGAGGTACTTCTTTTTCCCACTTTTTGGTGGTGCGCATCTTTTCTTGTCTCGGTAGTAGAGTTAAGATTATTTCCGGGGCATTTTACGGCATTTCATCGACGGGCCCTTGTCCCCCCGCGAAATTTTTACCAGACCGCTTTCAAAATCATGGTAGTTTGAGTTTGTAAAAGGCTGTGTGAACTCCCTCGTGCCAAACATTCCTGCCAGCAGGCACGATAACATCTGAATTTGCCCTTTCCTATTCCTTAGTCGCCTGTTCTTTGACCTTGTGTTTGTTTTTTTTCCGCGTAACTCGAGGGCGAGTCTGCCCTTTTCTTTGTGGCGGTCATGTCCCGCGCACTTTTTTGGGGTTCGTGTTTTTTTCTTTTTGCCTTTTTTGCGACTATGCTTGACCCCTTCTCCCCTCCCCCCTTTTCGGAGTTCTTGGAGCTGCGCGATTCCCCTGTCTAAATGTTAATTTGAGCCCCCCTGAAATGTACTATCCCGTCACTTTTCTGTTTAGGCGCTGTTTTTTCTTTTGTCGGGGCACGAGCTTTTGATCCTTCTATTTCCCACGGTAAAAACGTCATCTTCGAGGTCCTTGTCCAAAATCCTTTCACAATTGTTCTCTCTTCTTACTTCCTGTCATTTGCCCAAGCACCCACAGAGCCCTGGTGTTCACAAAAATTCCACTCCTTTGCGCCTTGTGTTTTTTTCGGGGCCGTTTTGACCAGACCCCTGCCAGGCAGAGTTGTGATTCTTTCTTGTCCCCTCTTCTGCCTTCTTCCCGACCCCACTCAGACGGTAAAAGAGCAGGGGGGATTACTGTCGGGACATGCTACCCTTCACTTTAGACAACCCGATCCCCTCCGGTTTGCATACGAGGTATCACACTTTCCAGTGGATGGCCCTAAGTGTCTTTCCGCGCCATGAACCCCCTCTCCGCTGCTCAGTGGCGAGTTGGATGGCAAGTCTCCTCTTGCCGAGCTTGAAGGTTTCTGATACGGTCCCCGTGCTCCCCGATCGTGTTGTGTGTCTCGAACTGACGCAATAGGTTTTCCTCTCCAGGGTAGTTCCACTTCCCTGACTTGTTTCTTGCTCAGCACGTTTACTGCGTATAGACTGTCTCTTTTTTTGGGTTTTGGCCATCGATAACGTCCTCGACCCACCTATGCGCGATTTCCCCTCCCGTTCCTCTTTCACCGTTTTTTTTCCCGTTGACCACTGGGCCGAACCAACCACAGTAAGTGCAACGGCAGCGGCTTTCTTTTCCCTCTGCCTTGACCACCGCCTTTTTTCACGACGTTCTTGTTTGTTGCTGTCTTCTTGTTGGATCGCAAAAGACTTTCTCTCCCTTCCTGGTCCGCTAACGTTTACTGACTTTGTCGTGGCCCATTTTCTTGTTGGAAAGTTGTCAAATACAAGGACGCCCAGCTGGTCTCTCGGTTTTTTTCTATTTGGGTACGCCTTAAGTTCATATAGATTTGCCCCCCCCCAACCAGTTCATATACGCTCTGTCAACGTGCGAGCCGACAGTGTGGGAATTTCTCCCCTGTCTCCTTCCAAACTTCCTTTCTTTTTCCGCTCAACCGTGATGATCCCCGGTTAACCCTGTAAGCGCCGTTTCCGGAAGTAGGTCAAACCCTAATTTGCACTCCCGCTTGCTTGAACTCAGACGCGCCAGTTCTCGGTGGCTTCTGCTCCTTTTTCTTAGATTCATGCCGTGGGTTGTCTCTCCCTCGTGCCAGGCATTGTGCTGGCAGGGGAGGTTTCGTTTCGTAGTGTCTTTTATGTTTTTTTCCACCTGTACCGCGCTCGCACAGCCGGTAAGAATACTTGTCCCCTGATTCGACTAGGGGCCTCCACCCCTTCCCTTTGACCGGATGTGTGTCTCCCTCTTTCGCTTCCTTCAGGCCAGTTCAACTGGATGTGTACTTAGATGGATGGGTTCCCTCCCTCGCCCTGGCCTCACTGTTGTTTCCGTACGCGAGATTCTCGTGCTCGGCGGAGGTTTTTTTGTTTAGTCTTTCCCAGGTACACCTTCGATCCTGCCGTTGGTCTTGCGTTTTCTCTAGATTCTCTTTTGCCCCTCCAAAACTCCCCCCTGTAGGAAGTACCCTCTAGGGTTATGTCTCCCCCCCCCCCCCCCCGTTTGAGCCGTTCCCACTTCGGATGAAGCCCGTTCACTTTCCTTTGTTTATGGCGTTTCTTTTCGTGAAGCATCAAGGACTTCGAGAGGACCACTGTAACAGTACCCCCCCATCCCCCCACCCCTTAGGCACGTGACCCTTCGCAAAACCAGAAATGCCGGTTCTGCGCGTGTCAAAAACCCTTTTTTCCCCAAAGAAACCCTGCGCCGACGATGTCCCTTTCCACTTGAGCACGTCCGCTTTCTTCAGTTTTGATCGGCATATCGGCTTTATTGAAAATACTTTATTTAATCTCACACCTACTTCCCACTGTTTTGCTGACTTTTTTTTGATTTGTCGAATTCGGATCTTCTTTTTAATGCCGTACCAGGACCTCTATTCCCTAGAAGAACGAACTGCCTCTTCTCCCCCATCTCCGGTGCCGAACACGGCCCAACCAAGTCCGTGCCGTTTCCTGCCCGGAGGCCGTTCATGACTGACATTGACACGATGTTTAGAAGTGGGGGTGTTCATTTGTTGTATGGTATTTTTTTTCCCGTTTCCTGACTCAACCATTTTCTCCCCCACGTGACTGGTCCTCCGTTTTCGCAAGTGCAAGGTACATATTTTGTCTGCTGATCATCTGCTTTGCTTTCGCGGCCAAACTTTCTAGGAAGAACGAGAATAATTTTTCTACGTTCCTGACGGCAAGTCGACCCTTTTCGTTTCATGATGCCAGTTTTTTGATAGAGAGCTACCTTTTCCCGGCGTTATGGCAAGTCCGCGCGTTCATTTGCACAACGGCCACCGTGCCTTTTTTGTTCTTCCTCCGCTGACACAAGCCATTCTTTCTTTGTGAAAAAGAAAACGGTGCGTGACAGAGCGAAGTATCAAGTCCCCCGCTATGACGTCCCCCCCTCCCTTTTCGTCTGTCTTGATTTCGGAAGCGCGACCCTATGACACCCATTCCTTCTCGGACGTAGATTATCCTGAAATTTCAGTTAACGTTAGAAGTCCCCCCTGACACTCAGAACTTCCTCTTTTTTAATGGTTTCGTCCCGGTGTTCTCCCTTCCAGTCGCATGACTCCGCGCCAGTCCAACTCAACGTTTGTATCCTTCTCTCCCGTCCTCGATCCCCCTTGGCTAGCTTGATCTTTTATGGGTCGCGTGAGAGGCTTCCACCAAGTTACCGGAAGCTTTTCCCCCTCACTTTTGAATCCTTATGGTTAGTGCACGGTGAATTCGCAATCCCTTTTACCCATCTCCGCCATTGACTCGGTCTGCCCAAGAAACTAATCTGCGGCGGTGAATATCGTCCCCTTTTCCCTGTCGACGGGCCCAAACCATCGCCCCATGCCAATGGGTGCGAGAATGCCTCAAGTTGACCTGGGCTTTTCTACCGTTTTATACATCTGCCGATTGGTTTTTGATGGCCCTAGCGATACAAATTTTTTTTCAAGACACACAACCTGCTCCCCCCTGTCCCCTGTCCTTGTCCCCGCCAAACTGCGTTGCTGCTGGGTCGCGTGATGTCCACTGATCCTGCTGAAGGTTTCCAAGGCAGGATCTGGACCCTCCCTTCAACAATAAAACCCATTTTCACATGTGTCAGTGGAATACTCCTTTCTTCGGCTCTTAATGTTTGGCACACCTGTTTTGGCGCGGCACATCCGAACGGACACTATTCCAAAAAATGTGCGACGCGTCAGCTCTTTTTAAGCTCCTCGTCTTTACTGGTATGCTTGGCTCTCTCGTCTCGGAATTTGTCTGCACCGTATAACTTCAGATCCACGTACTTGACGGCCGATCCTCCGTACAGAAGTTCGGTGAAGAGTAAAGTTTCCTTTTCCCTCCCTACTGTTTCGCGGCGGTACCTCTTGATACACCATGCAGCCCACACCGCCTTCTCCGCTTTCTCAATGCGGGGGGTCTTTACGAAGAACACCCAGGAATAACTTCGTTCCACTTCTTCCATTCCTTCTTCCCTTTGTTTTGTAGATATGATCCCGCCCGAGCCTGAGGTTTTTCTCTCTTCCACAGTCCCAGTTATTAATCTTCGTCGGCCGGGTGGTTTTGCGTTTGTCTTTAGGTTCTATATGTCACGCCGTTTACTTGCCGCCCATCTTCGATGCCTCTGCTTGCCCGTCCGCCTGTTTTTACGGAATTTTCGATCGGCGGTCGTGGTTTATTGGAAAGACCTCTTGGGGGGAACTCTTCCTACTGATCCTCCTTTCTTCTCCATGCCTCCTTTTCACCTCCTTTTTTCTTCTCTGATCCTTGGTCTTCGCTTCCAGCGTCTCGCTGAAAGTTTCCTGATTATTTTTTAGGTGCCCTCTCCCCAAAACAGTGTCTCAGGCCGCAATATGAGCTTCCCCGCCTGTAGGGGACATTTTGCAAATTTTTTGTGATTTTTTTTTCTGTCCCCCTCTCCTTGCGGAAAGCATGTCCTCGCCGGAAATCGTGGACTAGCTTTCCCCCCTTCCCCCCCTCCACCGTGTTCGTTCCCCCCCTCCTTTACTTTTTTATTCGTTTTTTGTTGTTGGGGCTCTATTCTCTTTTGTGTTTCCCCGCGCGCTGCCTCCCAGCTAAGCTCCATTCGGACAGATGTTTCTGAGAGCAGGGGTGAGTTACAAATCCCGGTCGCTTTGTCCTTTTCTCCTCCCTCCAAACATTCCTATTGTTTTTCTTCCCACGGCAAGTTTTTTTCTCGCCCCGGTGATATTGAGTGTCGATTTTTGTCCCGCGCATAGCGTTCTTGATGCGTGGAGTACATCCCATGCCCTTCCCTTCTAAAACGCCTGGCACCATATGTGGTCGCGAACTTTTTTTTTTCGCGCGCCCTCGCTGGATCGTAGATTCCCACATTCCCTGCGAGCCCTGCTTAGCTTTTTTTAGATAAGTCTTTCCCCGGGACGTTGACTGCGAAGAGTATTTTCCCTCGAGTGGATACACCTGCTCCCGGGACTCAATCCGTCCAGCTGAGTTCTTGCGCCGGCGGCAGTACGGTTCGTAACTGGCGTTCGACTTCAGCGATTTTGAAAGACGTTTTCTGAAGTTGAATCATAAGCTTTCCGTCTTTTCCCTCCCCCGAACTCTGATGATTGTCCTTCTTCAGCGCGGGTCTTGATTGTCACTCCTTTATACGCCGTTCGGATATTTTTTTTGTTTCCTTGTCTGTTGTTTCTTTGGATTCCCGTCAAACAGAATAGCTGTACGGCCCGTATTGTGAATCCTTTTCCCTCCTCTTCTTTCCCATCCTGTAACATTGAGCGTCATTGACCTTTCCGTGCCTCATTTCAAGCCCCCGTTAGGACTTGGCAGTAATTCCAGTTCAAAGCTTTTTCTTTTTCCCGATTGGCCCCTCTTTTTCCTCCCCTTTGACCTGAGTTCAGGTCTTTTTCTGCAGTGATTCGGCCCGCGCGGACGCGTTTTTCTTCAACGTTTTTTCACTGGTTTGGGATCTTTTAACTTCTGCACCAAAAAAGAACCCCCCCCCATCCCCACCCACTTTTTTGTTGTGGTTGTTTTTTGAGTAAACCTCAAAGTTTTGTTCTTCAGTGATCGGCCTCCGGTTTGAAGGTTGACGCCTTTTTTTTTTTCAGCTGTTATACGGCAGTGCCACGTGCGCTTGGTGTCGTAGTGAAGTTGTCGCTTTTTGTTTATATTCCGGGGCCGTCTTTCCTATGCCTTCCAGCGATTCTTCCTTCCCCCGAAATCAAGCCAATCCGTGGAAATTTACAATTTTGCTTGCCTAAAGGGGATAGTTTTCTTTTCCCCACGTCCTAGGGCAAGATAAATCTTCCCTTTCGTTTCCTATTCCGTAGCGCTTCTGGGCCCCGTGGGTGGACTCTTCTCGCTGGCGAGACGGTCATTTTTTTTTTTGGGATTTTTTGGCGGCGGGGGCCTCCCCTTGGTGTTGTGCATAGTTGTTCGAGTGATTACTTGGGCTGGATCTCCTTCCCTTGATAAAGCTGCCCCTTAAAACTCCCTTTCAGTGACTTTAGTAGACCGCGTTAACGGTTTGACTGTAATTGTGTCCGCCCACAACCTAAACGCCATTTCAATTCTTGTTTTGGTTTGATTTTACACGAAATCTTCTTGTCCATGTTCCCGCCCAATTTTTTTCTCGAAGCTTTCTTGATCCTGGTTCAACAACACCCCATCTGAATCACCGTACCGCGAGCTCACGGTTCTGGGAGGAGGCGGGCGCTGCTTTCCTGCAATTACTCTCATCTTTTTCCCCCCCTATGTTGCGCTTTTGTGTTTTTCGTTTATTGACGTCCCGGAGTTCTCGACCCCCTGCCCAAGGAGCTTCGTGATCCTTCTTTTGGTGATCGAGCGTGACAGTCGCATCGGCCTTTGACCGACAGGTCTGGGCTGATGGGGAAAGGGTTTATCCCTTCTTTCCCTTTCCCATTTATAGGCCCCCCCTATTTCTTCTCAATGCGCGGTGCTTCTCCCACGGTCAGATTCTAACAGGGGGTTTATGACCAACGACGTAGCGTTTTCGTCCCTTTGGTTGAGTATGTTTTTTTTCAGAGCGAATGTGTCCAATTCTGAGCAGGAACGGTCTCCTCCCTTTTTACGGGTCCTCCCTTTTTTGCCGTAACTTCCCCTTGAACTTTGAAGGAGTCCCCTTCAAGATCCCTACCTTGTAGGATCGGCACGTTTCATTCTATCTTTCTCGGCTTGGGGTGGCACGATATTCTTGCTAACCGGGATATGTCCTCCCTCTCTCCTTTTTTAATTCCCCTTTTTTCCCGTCTACCATGTTGCCTCACAAACCCCTGTCCGTTTGCAACTTTCTCCCCTCTTGCCTTTGACCACAGCAATCTCTCTTTACTTTTGTTGGTGAGCTAGATGGCGTGGATAGGAAAGAGGGGAACGAGATACTTTTTCCTTTTTTTTTATTCCATTGGATTGCTCCCTCCCTGAAAGAACCCTTCTGAACTTGAAACAAGTGAAGCTTTTCTACGGTCTTTCTCTGTGGCGTCTCTTAACATTCTCGAGGGCCCCCCCTACTCTCCTTCTATATATACGATGAAAATGTGAGCCTACACGTTACAATTTCGCTTTCCCCCCCCTCTTCGGGTGCCTCAAACCTTGTATTTTCTTTCACTATCTCGCCGTTACTCGGCTCATTAACCTAATTGCAGCGATATTGCGAATCTACGCGCCACGTGAGCGACGGCTTTTTTTCATTAGAGTGATTGGGGCCCAGCTTATTCTCAAGTGGGGATAGCCGTGAACTGAGTTTTTTTTTCTGTTTGTTTGTGGGTGTTGTTGTTTTTTTTTTTGGTATTGGTTGATCGTGGGTCGTCTTCAGTTAGTCAAGTTTCCCTTCTAACCATTTAAAGAGTTAGTTCGCATTTCGATGTAGGAGTACTCTGATCTTTCTGGGACGGGACCCACTCTCTTTTCCGTGTTCTGGGCTAACTCGTGCTGCCTTTCTACGATCAAAGGCGCCCTCTGGATGTGTTTCTTCCACAGCTGAATCTCTGGAGTGAGGTCTAGAACTTTCAAAGTTCAGTCGGCCTTCTTCGAGGAGGGTTCTTTGGTTTGTTCCATGTCCCAGAGCCCCCTAGCCTACTTTCTTGACGTTTTTCGTTCTGACCTCCATCCTGATTCAGACCTACCCCCCCCATCCCTCGCCAAGCCAACGTTGCATTAGACCCCTACGTTCTTTCTTTTGTCGTCTCCCATACAGTCTACTACCTTATGAGAAACTCTCAGAACCATGCAACTGTTATTTGGAGGTTTCTGCTTTCGGAAATCAGTTCTTCCCCCAGGACACGTCCCCCTCACCACCTGTAAACCCCACACAGTGCTTTCTTCACCCGCTTTCCCCAATGCACGCCCCTACACAATTGAAACACTGCCGGGCTGTTTTTTGAGGTACGTCCTTAGAGTCCCCCCCCCCGTGTCCACATCCCTTCCTTACTTCCTTTTCCTTGAAAAGTTTCTATCGTGACGCTTGGGGCCCCGTGATCTTTCATATCCGGATTTATTGCACACCTTTTCTTTCCTCACCATACTTCTTTCTTTGCTTCTTAGTTCCTCCTTCTTTTTGTTATAAGGCCGCATCTGATTCCAAATTACCGGGACCTATATGACGCGGACTTTTTCCAGGCAATATGAGTTCAGCTCCCCCATCTTTAACTTTCATGACCACCTCGGGGCCACCCAACAATCTTCTTCTTTTCCGGCCTTCCGACTTTCTTCTTCTGAAGATTGTTCTCACGTGGTGTTGTGTTGCTAGGGGTTTTGTTTCGTTCTCTCCACCGTACCACATACCGCCCTCACTTGAATCGAACTTTTTCCCCTTCCGCGGAGCGCAAGTGCCAATTTCCCCCTCAGAGTCTCGTCTTCTTCTGTTCTCTTTCCCTCTGAACCTATTTCCCCTCGGAGACGTTCGCCACTTTTTCTGATCCGCCTCCGGCATCGTGAGTTTTTTTTTTTTTTAATTTTCTGAAAAACCATGCCTCGTCTTTTCTAGAATGCGCTCAATTTTTACCCCCCGGCCGGACAGATTTGCCCGTCAGTTTGTTACATGTTGCCACTCTGGCCTTTTATTCTTTTTTCGCGGTTTGAATCCCCAACGCCACAGTTTCCCGCGTGCAAAAATTCTTTCACGGAGGGTCCCATTTTTTCCTACCATGCCCTTTCTTGAGTGACTTAGTCACTCTTCGTGTATTTTATCAAGTTTCAGCCATTTACCGCTGACGGTAGATTTTCTGTTGACTTTTTTTTTTGTCCCCGTTTAGTTAACGTGGCCGCCTCTCCTTCACTCTCAGTTGAGGTGGAATTCATTGGCTAAAGTGGAATCTCGTTACTTCCAGCACGATCTCTCCGGGCTGC
>Ga0179593_1615836_pt1 | contig 13441 bp, 10 predicted proteins | sample CZODoug2_1_08_16_FD_185931 | JGI IMG/M metagenome (GOLD analysis project Ga0179593, IMG submission 185931) | Vadose zone soil fungal communities from Angelo Coast Range Reserve, California, USA - CZODoug2_1_08_16fungal (PacBio error correction) | ecosystem: Environmental > Terrestrial > Soil >... | reverse complement strand
CCAAACTTTCCTCGACGTCTTTCGTGGGCGCTGGTTCGCATAGTATTTTACGCGCCTTCGTGGTTTGCGTCCCGCTCCACACGGAGAAAAACTATTTTCCTCGAGGTGCCTGAAAACCCGCATCCGGCTCTCCTTCTGGCCACTTCGCTTTTCCTTGTTCCATCGCCGGTGCCCAATCTAGACGTGATCACCCCGCATACGCCCCCCCCTCCTTACGCTGACGCTCCCCCTTTTGTTTTCCCTTTAGCGTTTTGAAAGCTCCCTAGTCCCCCGTGACTCGTTCCTCGTCGTTCTGAGACGTTTGAGTCTTATCCATGCCTATCCAGTCCCAACTTTAGGCATATCACCGCCTTCCTTTTCCTGTCAATCCCTCCGCTCCGATCCAGTAGCCCCCTGGATTCTCAAACCATCCTCTCTTTGCGCCTTTTCCAGAAGGGTTGTGCCTTGACGGCCGCTATCATACGACGTTTGGTCCTCTTAGGCAGCGCAGTCCGGCATGCCCCTTCTTTTTCTTAGATCGGACCTCCGTTTGAATCCCCCTTTTATAGCGGATCCTAGTAGATCTTCTTCGCTGATGTCCCAATCTTACGCCCGTGTGGCGCGCTCGATATCGAATCAGCGACGTCCCTGTTCAGACCCTCCCGCCTCGACGGTGATCTGTTATCTCGGCGGTGCGGTTTTTCTTCTAATCCGCATGTTCTTTTGTTTCCCTCCGAGAGCCAGTCTTTTTACTCGCACTTGTCCTTTGGAGGTGCTTATTCAGTCCTTCTGGATTTCATCGTTCTCGAGTCCAAATCCGGCTTGGCGACCCCCCGTAGTATAGCTTTCTCGCCCTCCCCTCGGTTGACCTGATCTCCCTCACGCAGTGTCCCCTCCTCCGCCGAGGAATTCCATTCCTTCGTTTTTTTACATTCTCCTCCTTCAAGCTACTGACTGGCAACCCTCGGAACTCGCATCTCCTCTCAGTTGTTGTTGTTTCTCTAATATCTCTCCTCCTTGTTGCCGCTTTCCCTGAGCTCAATCTTTTTTCTCTCATAGTCCCTTCTCTGAGCGAGCTGAGTTCCTCCTTTTTATCTCCTGTCTCTTCTCTTGTGGGTCTTAGGCCAACGAGTGGTTGAGGTGCTAGTACGTGTTTTGCATACCTCGGCTTTTCGCGCGCTCGTCCGTTTTTCCTCGTCGAGCGATCCCCCTCTTACTTTCTTCTGTCGTTGACCAAGGGGGGCGGGAGACGAGCTTCACTGTCCCTATAAAAATCAGCAGCCATTTGATGATCTTTTGAGGTTAATTAATGAAGTCATGATTCCGCGGGCGAAGATGTCGATTCATCCCCCCCTCTTTCGGATCGCTTACTGGTTCGCTCCTGCTTCGGAATCTCAGACGAACCGCCTCTTGACGACGCATCAACCCTCACTTCTCTCGCTTCTAATTTTCTTCGTCCTTCCTTCCCGTCAGGCACCACTGCGTAGCACATCTCCTTTGTTGTGGGGAATCTAGCTATTCCTCGGGATCGGCGCGCCTGCTCTGGATCGAGGATTTTTCTTCTCCCCCCCTTTTCTTCTCGTCCAACCGTGACTAAAAGATACTTTCCCCAAGCTTTAACCGATAGTTTCTGCCTGTGGGTAGGCATTTTCAACCTGCCTTGTGAGAACCCCTGGTTCCTCACTCGTACTGTCCCCGATTACCCGGTTGACTCTGTTTTTAAGGTCAACGTTCTTTTTTCAGGGATATGCTTTGTATTTTTTGTTGTATTATAGTAGTTTTGGGTGTGTGGACGATCCCCTTCTCGACGCGTACCGTCGATTTTACACCCCTAAGAGTAACTATTGCTGTGCAGTGGACCTTCCTATGCTGTAATACCGGACCTAGGAGCAAACTCGCTTAGGGTTTGGACTTTTTGCTTAGGTGAGAGTCTTCTCCTAGATTCTTCTGAGCCGTCTTCTTTTCGACAGCGTCCCGGAAGGCTATCAGGAGACGAGTTTCAGTCTTTGATTCGTCGGTATGGAGGGCCACGGATGATTTCATCATGATCTGATTCCCCTTCCCCCCTTGATCTAGTCGGCGTTATTCTTCGTTGACTCTTTCGGGGGCATCGTTTAGTTCTGGTTTTTTTCGTACCCGCAGCAGATCCGCTACTCCTCCTTCATCCCTTTCGAGTTCATCCCTTAATAAGTTTTCTTTTGCGGAGATTTCGGGTATTAGATTTGCTCATCTGACGGCGGTCTCCTGAACCTCACCAGACCCGACGACGAGCCGGCGTTCGCCTCCGCCGTGCCCCGCAACTCGTTTCTAGCCGCTTCTTGGCTTCATGGCGTGATCCTCTTTTCCTCCCTCCCGATCCACCCCGGCAACCCCGTCAGTGTTCCTTCTCTCCTTCCGCTCTTTCTGATTTTTTTTATCCTCGTTTAAGGTGCTTCCTGCCCGCCTGTTTCCCCCCCCACTACCGTCCCCCCCTTTTCTCAGCGCGCGTTGTGCCTCCCTGCTCCTCCGTTCCTTCCCGTTCTGCTTCCTTAGACCCGGTCAAAGCGGTAATTTCGGTTTTCTCGCCAACCCCCCCCATCAGACGCCGCTCGCCTTCTTTTTTTGCCTCCCTACCTTTCAGAGGTTTAGCGCCATTCCCCCTTTCTCGTGTCCCACCCTTCTGGACCCATCCTCCAATCTTTCTGTTTTACGCGAGCCGTTCTGAACCGTGGCGCGCCCTTCTGTCCCCTTCCCCTGCCTCGTAACGAGAGTTCAGACCCCAGTATCTTTCTCCTCGTAGGAGAAGGTTTTATCCCTCTCCCTTCCCCCCACGGCGTCAATATTTCCCCGCGTCTTCTCGGCCCCCCCTTTCTAGGTATCCGAAGCTTCCTGGTCTTCCCCCACCCTTCTTTTCTGTGCGATCTTCTGGCGCCGAAGCATACGTTTTAATGTCCCGGAGTCGGACTCTTTAGGAGTCTTCCACCTCGTTGAGGTTGGCTTCTCTTAAGATGTTCCTGAATCCGTTTCGGCTGGACGAGATCGCAGTCTAGGTAGCTCAGGCATCGGCGTCGTGGTCTTTGCGGCGGATCTCCACGATCCTCGCCGGTTCAGGACCGCCCCGTCAGACTTTTGCGGTAACGTGAGCTGATCGGGGGCCAGTGGCTCGAGCAGAGCCCCCTGGGTTCCTGATTCTCGCCTTTTAAGCGGCTTCTTGGTCAGCACTGCCCCATCCTAGAGGCAGTAGGTATGCTTTCGCGTGATCCTTCGTCCTCGAGCTTCCTCCTCCTTTGTCCTGAGTCGAAGGCGATCTTTCCCGACTGCGACCAGCAAGCCATCCTTGAGCTCTCCCCCCCATTCGCTACTAGCAAGCGTCGGTCCGCTCGTCAAGAGTTCTCACTAACTTTTCCCCTCTTTAAGCTCCTTACATAGGTCAAAAATGTCCCTCGAATTCATCTTTTCCCCTTTTCTTTTGTAGCTCGATATCTCGAGATAAGATTTGCAGTTAAATTTCTTTTTGCAAGTCCTCTTCCTTTTCTTCTGAGCGGACTTCCCCCTCCTCATTTGTGATAGGAGATTTTTTGCTCTTCCTGTGGTAGAATAGGCTGGAGGCCTTCGATCCGTCGGCCAAATATGTGACACTCCTCTTTTCTCTTTGGGACAGACGGTCAATCCCCTTCTTCTCTCCCTCATCGTGACAGAGTCAGGATCGAGCGCTACCCCTTTTGGCGCGTCTGCGATGATAGAGAATCGACTCGACACCAGGCGGATTTCGATTAGAGACCTTTATACCGAGACGCGGCTCTCCCTAAAGTTCTCCCGGATCTCTCTTTGCCCTCGATTAGCGACCTGATTGCGATTTTTGAATCATTTTCCCCCCCCCCTGGCTACTATTTTTTCCCTTTCTTAGCCTCTCTCTAACGGCGGACGTGCAAGCCTAACTCCCTCTTAGGAAGAAGCTTTCCCTTCGCGTTTCCACTGAAACCTGCACGGTTTTCTTCGGCTGCGTCCTCCTCAACAACACGGCGTTGCCTACTCTTTCCCTGATTATTGTTTTTGAATCCCTTGAGGACGGGCTCGTCTCTGAAGTCCCCTTTCCATGAGGGACATTTGCTCGACTGTCTCTGGGGTGATGAAGGAAGCCGGTTTCGCTCCTCACGCTAGGGCTAGACACGGTTCCAGGCGATTTCACTGTCATCCCGGTTTTAGGCTAAGTCGATTTAGATGCCTTTTCACCGAAGAGCTAGCGACAAAAACGAAATAGGCTAGCAATACCAGTCGGTCAGTCCAGGGGGCTCGTAAGGCTGTTTGAACTGTCCCGTACTCTTCTTCGACATCCCCCTGAGCAATTCGCGTTGCCCCGATGTTTGTGCCCCGGGTTTAACCCCCGCACTGTACCTATTTTCGCCCTTTCGAGGGAAGATGCACTTCCTTCTGACCTCCGTATGGGCACCTCCCTAGAAGCGTGTCCGCGTCTTGGCGACAGGTCTTTCTTTTCCTTCTAGAACCAGGAGTTACTTGCATTTTGACGATCACTCCCCGATCATCACTTTCTCCGCCGCTACTTTTTCCTTAACGTAAGGGTTTGCGGATTTTCTCGTCCCTCTGGCGGGCATGACCCACGCCCGATGATTTTTTTTTCAAGATAGATCTTGAGAGAACCGTGGCGAATCTCCGGTCCTGCTTTTTCTCTTCCGAGTTTCAGGTCAGGTTGATCGTACTGATTCTCCCCTATTTGATTCTCAGAAGACTAATTCTTCACTAGATATTTCTTCTCTCACCCACTCGTTGGTGTTGATGATCGATTGTTGCGTCTTTTCGCGATGAGCGGCGGAGGGTTGAATATCCCCTGCCCAAAACTAGACCTTGCCCTCCGATCCTGCTTAGCTCAAGTGTTCCCCTCTCGATTTTTTCTTCTCTCCGGGATGCCCTTTTTCATACGATACCTCTACCTGCCCGCCCTGACCGCCTCTTGTTTTTTTCCTACCGCGCAACGTTCTGAGAGCCTTCCCCAATAGCCCTGTGTCTTTATGATAGTAGCCTTTCCCCCTTTCCCCCGGTGGTACTCATCGCATTGTCTTTCGAACCCTCCCCCCCCCCCCTTGAGACCCCTGTCAGCGCCAGTATCCTCTGGAGCAGGTTTGAGTTTTCCCCCTTTTTTATGACCCGATTAAGCGACAGCCGACCATCCACGGTCTCCCCCCAGATGAGTTTGCGGCGTGTTTTACACGCCATTACCACCCATTCCTGTCAAATGTCATTCCCGAGATTCTTTGCTCTAGCCAACTCGTCTCTCTACCATCTCGCGGTCAACCCCGTCCCGTCTCCCCAGGCCATTTGTCCCGCCTTCTAACTTTTCTAGAACCCTTGGTGCGATTTTTCCTGACATCCTGTCCCGGTCTGTACCCTAGTGATAGAATGTGTAGGGGTCGTCTAATGCGCGACAGGTCCCAAAACTCTCCAAGGATAACCGCCCGTCGCCGCAAGCAGCACCCGCTCCCCCTGCCCCCGCGGATTCGCAACCCCGCTTTTCTTGCGGCAGCGGGGTGTTTTTTTTCGTGCTCTTCAGAAGATGGCAGGACGTTTCCCCCCCACTCCTTGCGGTCGGGCTGATTTTTCCCTTTTTCGCATCGGTCGGCGAGCTGGGTTCCTCTTTTTCATCGTCGTGTAGATCTGTTCGTCCTAGCATCGGTCCGCCATTTTATGCGTTGATTGTTCTTTATAGTCCGCCCCTCCTCAGAGTCAAACTGTTTGATTTTTAGTCCTCGTGGATAGAGCCTCAGGACTATCCCTTTTCGTGTAGTAAACGGAGCACCGCGAGCCTGGTTCGTGACGGACGGCGTTTGACGCTGAAGAGGTTTGTACTAGACCTGCTTTCTTGGCCCGAGGAGGGTGATTTATCCTTGTTCCTTTCCTGCACCCTTCTTCATTTCCGATATCCCACCTCCCTGAGATGTAAGATATCTCCTGAGCCACCTTCCTTTCGCTGCGTTCGAAGTTTTCATATTAAAATAGGATATAGAAGTCTTCCTCCCTTCCCTGTTGTTGTTGTTGACCTCTAGAATGCTACGATGTTTGCCGAGTAAGGAGTAATGGGTCATCGCCTTTTATAGAGATGCTCTCTCTTCTCCGGAGGGGATCAGCCTTGACTTTTTTTTACGCAGATTGGATGAGAGTTTTGCCAGCTCCCGTGCCCGGCGCTGCCTTTTTTGAATTAGGGAAAGCTAGGGTTCTTGGGTGACCCCGGACTCGTCAGGTCCCAGCTGATTCAGAGATGACCCCGGGATTTTTTTCTGGGTGGAGTGTTAGAATCCGAGAAGATACACCCTTCGGAGGCTCTGATCCGAGACCCAGCGAAGAGATTCAACATTTATAAAGCGGACTTCCTGACCGGCGAGAGCTTTCTACTCCCCTGTCCTAGGTCTCTTGCCGGAGCTGAATCCTTTACTTTTTCTTCTGAGCGATAGAACCCGAAAGGCTAGGGACGGCCGGTTTCCCGACTGGTGACGCTCTGCGTCGCACTTCTGCTCGAGACCTGAACTTGATCTTCCTTTTTTTCCTTCAGGCACCACACCCGGCGGGAGTCGTCCACCCACATTAGGATTTGGGAGGACTTCCCCTCCGGTGCGGGATGAGTGGATTCTCCTCAGAGGTCTTTCATTGCTCTGGGTCGCCTTGAGAAGCCCACGGCTCCTACTTCGTCTCCGATGTTCCCCCTCTTTCGGCTATCGTTTTTTTCCCACGACGCTGTAACTTTCTAGTCCTCCTTTTAACTTCAGCGATACCGGGGTTCCGATTTTTACACTTTTATGGTGGCGCCTCCTCTGATGTTCCTCCCTTAAACATCACTTTTCCTTGGCGGTTGAAAGACACTGCACGTTCCCCCTTTTCGCTTGTCTGTCAGGGGACGTGCTGACACTTTAAGCCGTCCCCGTTTTCGCACCCAGCCGCTGACGCTCCCTGACCGTTCTCTTTTAGTTAGAGCGGAGGCCGACTTGGTGGCTCCGACTTTTCCTATCTTGCCGAGGCTTTTAGGTTTTGAGGAACGTCAAGTGGTTTTTCTTGGCGGTCGGCCCGTGCACGGAGTTGTCTCTTCTTCTCCACTCCGACGGCGATCTCGATTTTTGGATTTTCTTTGAACTGGTCTAGGCGAGACGTCTAGTTTTCTTTTGATCGTGTCGATGCTGGTTTGTAATTGGATAGTAGCACCTCCTCTCTCTCTTTCGCGACTCTCCCTCAATCGACCTTTTTTTCCCCTTTTCTTTTGATGAGATTGATGAAGGGATTTCATAATATATCGTGAGGTTCTTGGCGATAAAAATGACCACCATAAGAGACTAGTTGACATACCCCCCTCTTCCGTCCTCCTTTTTTTTCAAGACTCCTTACTTCGGGCTTGGACATATATTTCTTTTTTTTGATCCTTTTCCCATTCTGGCAAGAAGAAACGCATGTTTACCCTTCCTCAGCGGCGCATATTTTCTTCTTATCATACCCAACCGGTTGCCTTTCCTGATTTCCAGCTCGTGATTCTGAAACACTCCGCGAGCTTGGTAGCATTCTTTTGCCTTCCGTCTCCCTCTGCAGTGAAGCGCAAGTTTTCCCACCTTCCTCTTGGATTTTTGGGGGTGCAACCCCGCTTCCACTCTATCTGATGTTGTTCTTCCCCCCTCCCCTTCGGGTCCGAGCCCTTCGCTCGAAGTTTTCTCCACCCCCTCTTTCCTACGTTTCTCCCCGTTGTAATTCGTCTTGAAAGTAAAGGCTCGCCTTCTACAAGTTTTCCCACAGGCTTTTTCGTGAACGGAACCTACCTGCAGAGCGTTTCCTATTTCCTTCCAAGTATGTAGAAGTTGTTCACATTGTCCGAGTAACCCCTTGTCAGTTCTTAACCCCTCGTGCTTCAGCAGCTAGCGATTTTTACCTAGACTCGAGAGTACAACATAAGATTTTTTGCCAGCAGGGGCTGGGCAGTACGCAGTAGACTTTTCTTTCTTCACCTCTTTCCGCAGCCTGCTTCTTATCTTTCCCCTCCCTTTCGTTCGGCTGACTTCTACGCCTTTTAGAATCCGTAGAGTTTCACTCTTCGGATCGGATGCAGAGAAGTCATCCCTTTAGGAGAGTCTTTTCTCCCCTCTTGCTAGTCAGGATCTTTCCTCCCACAGTAAGACCCGATTGGTATCAACTCTTCTGTTCGTCTGATGGATCGAGCCTCGAATTTCTGGTGCTGAGATCGTCGAGCAGCGCTCTAGTTACATCTTTTTTCCCATGACGACTCCGTTTCGTAGGGTGAATAGTTCCTACGCGGAACTCCGTTCGATGCGATCCTCCTGTGGCTGGCAAGAGTAGTTTTTTCCCCCCAGAGCCCCCCTTTGGACCCTTAGACCTTTCACATTCGCCTTCTCGGTGCCGTCAAGATAGTCCTCCTCAGAGCGGCGAGGACGTCGAATCAGGCACCGGCTTGCGTGATTTCCGTTCCCCGCAACAAATAGGACTATCTCTCTTTCATATTCCCTACTTTTTCTGGTGAGAGTAGAATGCTCTCTTTCTTGGTGCCGATTCCGGTCGTCTCTTTCTCCGTGTTCTTGATGGCTGCCGCTGGGAGAGGCTCCGATGCTTTCGCTCGGTTTTAGGTTCGATTTCGATTCACGTGCTTTTTCCACTTCTACTTCTTTCCCGCCGATTCCACCGAGCTCGAAGGAGTCAGAGGAACCGAGCCCTCCCTCCTTCTTCGTCTGGATTTTAGCGGGGTTTTCCCATCTCGCTGGGCGGGAGCCTGCTCGACGCTAAGCTCCCCCCCCAATCGGGCTCTGCTCAGAGACCGTCCACTGAGCGCGTCACGTACACTCCTTTGACTTTGAGGCGCCTTTCCCTCGATCTGATAAGCCTCGCTTTCACTTCTTTTTCAGTTCCGCGGAGCGAGCATAAGGCGCTGCTCTCGACCCGTCGCCCAAAAAGGCGGACGCCACCTCCCTCCACGAGGTTTGTTTCCCCGCCAGTCTCCCCTCGCGATTCCTCTGCGTAGTCCTTCCACACAAATTTGCGCGTGCTTTTTGGCGTCCTCCCCGCGGGTATCGTAGGCGGTGTTTTTTTATCTCTTTCTATTTGGATACTTTCCGCCTTTGTTCGAGCTTGATGCCGGCTCACTAAACGAGGGCAAGATCCATTCGAAGGCTAAGTAGAGTGAGCCGTTCGCCCTTTTGCACCCACGGGTTTCTGAGAAGTCTCTCTTTTCACCCGTTCAGAATAACCGGGGTTGCGTTTCAATTTGGGTTTCCAACCTTGGACTGGCGCCTTTATGTCGAAATGCAAACTCGCCGTGCGTCGAGTGGCAATGCTTTTCGGACTCTTTGCGCAGTGGACCCTGTCATTGGACGTTTTCACTCTTTTTTAGATTCCTCGGTGCGTCCACGCTCCTCCAAGCAGGGAGCGGATTTGTCGGGAGGTTTGAGAAGTGCTCTCCTTGCGAGGCCCCCGGTACGAGGACCGGCGGTTGATCTTTCGCGGTTTTCCTTCCTAACGGACTTTTTTTAGTTTTCTCTGGCCGTTTCTTCCTTTAAGTCGTCTCGAGGACGTTTATGCACTGCCTCCCCTTCTCCTTGTCTTCTTTTGAATCCCGTCTCGCCGGCTCGGTATGGTTTTTATTGTATGTTTTTGAGTCAGGGGGATCGTAAACGCCCCGATTGGCCTCCTTCTTAAGCCGGCATCACATCTCTCTCTTTTTTTTCCCCATAATTTGTTGTGATTCCCTTTTCTCTTTGATTCCTTACGAGCTCAGCTCTTCTGTTCTGGTGCTCGACGCTACATACCCTACCATCTGCCCAGTCCCTATCTCCTTTTGTTCTCCCGCCGTTAAACGCCTCAACGAGAGCCTGGTTGAATACCCATCGGCTCTGTGCCCCGCCCCTCCAGCAGAGATCCCCCTTCCGTCCCCGTGAGCTTTACCCACCCTTTCGATCGAATCTCTGTCCGCAGTTAATAGTTCGGAATAGCCTTTTGTCTCGTTTTTTCCCCACTCCCTATCGGCCAACACCTTTCCTCAAGTTTCTATAGTGGGCCTGAGATCCCCCCTTTCCTTCATCCCCAGTGGTCCCTGCGTCATACAGATCTCCTTTGGTACATCGGTGAAGGTGGATGACAACCCCCTCCCCCCACCGGTCATTAGTTCTTTTTTATTATGTAGACATACCCAGGTACCGACCCGTCCGTGGTACCAAAGGAGTCCCCCATCTGAACGTTCCCGAGCTTTTCCTTCGTTCAACCCATTTAGATAGTTTTATTTGCCAAGTCCACATCGCCGTAGCTGCCTGTGGTCACATCGTGATAGCTTTACCGTGTGTCTCCCAGTACACCTGGGCGTCAAGCACCACCCTTTATGCATCGCAGAATCCCTTTCCTGAGCGGCCCACCATACAGCTGATGTGCCCTGCGTTGGGAATCCCCCCTGCGCCGCAGCCGCGCCTGTTCACAGAATATTTCCCCCCTTTTCTTCCCCTTCGTCCCCTCTTGCGGTCGTATTCTGTCTTTACGTTTTAGACGACAGGTCTTTTTTTTGCTTGGTCGAGCTGCCGTAGTAGGCGATTGATCCCAGAGCCGTCTTACTCGGAGCCCGGTCGCTTCCCTCCCCCTCCTTATCAGTCTCAGCCCCGATCGCGGTGATCAACGGTTACGCTCCTGTGCGTTTTTTTTCGTTTTTTTTTTAGAGATAAATGGGTGCCGTAGCCTAGTCGGACTGCAGTGGAGACGCTCTGGCCTCGCGATCGTTCGCGGCAGTACGGGCCTTTCCGCGTTCGAGGCCAGTTTCCTTCTGCGCGGCTCCCGATTTAGGACCTGACCCTAGCGAGCCCTCCTTTATAAGACATCCTTCCTACAGTCCATTAGCGCCTTTCGACGAGCTTCCCCGCAAGTCCTAGTTGTCCTCAGAGAAATTTTCTTTTGACAACTTGACGAACCGGCAAAATCTGCTTCCTACTATCTTTTCTCCCCCCCCCCCACCTTTTCTTTTTTTTTTCAGAGATTTTCCTTCCCTCTCCTGGTTGATTTTCTTTTTAAATAGGGTTCTTCTTCAGTCCTTTTTGCTCTGTCGTCAATAGATGGGCGCCGCTCGCGTCGGCTAATGCTGGGAGATAAAAACGGCTATCTTGCCGCGCTCAAGCCCTTTCCCTCCTCGATCGGTCTGCCTCTGGCTTAGATACTCTTGCTTATTCTCCCCGCCATAGAGCAAAATAAGAAGGTCCTCGTCCGGTCGCGAAGACTGGTTTCTATGGCCCCTTAGAGAAGCGTCCTTTGTCGACCTTCCCCCCGGCCCGAAGCGAACGATTTGAATCACCAGAACGGTGTTGGCGATCGCAGAGGACCTTTTTCCGTGGATCAGCAGGCGTTCGCCTTCTTTCTTCGAATCCAAGACGCAACCCCCCAGTATAGACTCTCTCCTATAATCAACTGCTCGACCCGGGCTGCCCTCGGACTGTCCGAAGCCCCGAACGGGTAGCCGCCGCCACCGGAGAATTTACTTTTCTCTTCGAACGGCGACCTGGACTTTTTGCGTGCGCCGTTCGCCACCCAAAGGTTGGCCCCTTTCCATCAAGGGTCAGAATCCGCCTCCCTGAAGGGATCCTCGCTGTTTGGCGAGATGTTGTTGTGATCCCGCCTTTGTAAGATTGATCCTCCTCCTACACGAGGGCAGCCTCTGGATCCATCTCGGCTTTAAGTCGCGACCCGTAACCCCTCTCCCGTTCTCGCACAACTTTGTCGCGCTCTCGTAATTTCCCGAGACTTTTGTTGGATGTACAAGGTCGTTTTTCACACGTCGCTATGTAATGCGTCTTCACCTCTTAGACAGATTGATTCCATCGAAAGTTTCAAGTCGAGTGATTCGGTGTTGGCCCCACCTGAAACGTCTGATCCCTCTTTCGGTTCCTCTCTCAGGTCTCCTCGTATCACTGTTGAAAGCTCACCGTCGCATGCTTTCGTGAGTGGACTTTTTTTTCTACGGTTTGCTTCATTTTCCCATGCGTGAATCTCCCAACTTTGGAGGAGAGTGAGGATACCGACCCGGCTCTTTCCGGTAGACGTCTGGAAGGCCACGGATTTTTTTTTCGGGCCGCTTTTTTGGCTGACTCAGACCAGCTCCCGACCTTCACTTTATCTAGAGCTTGTTTACGAGACTAGGGTTCGACGAGGATCTCGTGGCATTTTAGGTGATTAATGTTGATCTTAATGAGCCAGATGGCCCAGGACCAATTAATAACGTTGTTGTTCTTCTTTTTCTTTTCTTCCTCTGGGATGAGGTTATCATCTCCGACGGTTGTATGCATTGACCATGACCTCAAATTCAGACCAAAGCAGGAAGGGTCGCCTCCGAGTTTCAAGACTAAAGCCCTCATAAGTCCTTCAATAAAGTATCTCGATTCTACTCCTTTGCACTAACAATAAAAGCCCGAAAAAGTTCGTGACTCTTCTCCCATCCTTCCCGGCATGTCTCTCGACCCAGTCCCCCAAAAGTCACATACCTCGGCTCCTTAGCACCTGAGAAAAGGTCCCAACGATCCCCAGGCATATATCTGTTAAGTCTCTCTCACGTGGATTATCTAAAGATACGTGAGTCCCTCCCCCTCACACCTACCGTCGTTCCTTTGAACCCCCCTCCCCAATCGACGGTCCAGACTTCTTTTGTGTTGGTCTGTCGACCTCGGTTTCCTCTCGATATGTCATTAGCGACTCCTTTCACCCGGCTTACACCAAGGTAATCTTCCTGTAAATCGCCGGTCCTCTCCCACTGGTGATTTGAAGGATTCAGTTTCATCGACAAGTTCTTTCTTCTTTCCCTCCTTCGTGTAGGAGCCTTTTAGTATCAAGTTACAGTCACAACGATTCAGGTTAAAACTGATACCGCCCCCTCGCCCTACGATCCGGCCGAGGGATTACGACCCCCTCCTGTTCTAACCTTCCCCCCCTCAGGTTCTTTTCTCTTCGCAATAGAAGGACTCGACGTCTTTATGAGAAGTAGTTGTGAGGAGTAGTCCCTCTTTCGGTTGCTAAGGAAGACGGGTCTTCCGGGCGGCGAGCGGCGGTCGCTTTTTCCCAGTCATTTAGGCTGCCCCTCTTTCCTTCTACGTTCTCATCGCGAGGACTTATCTGGACTGGTCTGATCTCCCCCCCCCTTTTTTTCGCACCTACGAATAGCGGTGATCCCTGTTAGATTTTTTGGTTAGAGTGGATACGAGCCTTGGAGCAAGTTCGCTTTCTCTTTTCTTCACGCGAGTCCCTTGGTCCCTGATCCCCAGATCGAGAGGCTTCTTACGCTGACAGCCGTAGTCCTCAGATTTTGCATCCTTTTTTCCGATTAGCCGCGCAGGGCACTCCTTTGAGCTTTCCCCTCTAATAGGTGCATTATAACCAAGAATTCTCCCCCTTAGCCGAGTGGCCTCCTCTGAGTTTTTAGCTAGTTTAGTTTACCCTCCCAATCCCTTACCTCGGTGCACCCCTT
>Ga0179593_1480927_pt1 | contig 13441 bp, 18 predicted proteins | sample CZODoug2_1_08_16_FD_185931 | JGI IMG/M metagenome (GOLD analysis project Ga0179593, IMG submission 185931) | Vadose zone soil fungal communities from Angelo Coast Range Reserve, California, USA - CZODoug2_1_08_16fungal (PacBio error correction) | ecosystem: Environmental > Terrestrial > Soil >... | reverse complement strand
TGGAGGGCTACTGCAGGCCGGCCCCCGCGAATTTTCCTGCAATGGACGGCCTTCCGTAAAGTCAAGTTTCGCCTTCCTCTCTGGGTTTGCATCCTGTTGCTCATAATAGCTCTTTTCATCCCTGTTGTGTTCTTCCTTTCTTTTCTTGCCTTCCCAGGTGAGGCGCCATCTCGGCCTTGCGTTCTTCCGCCTTGCGCCGTCATTGCAGGAAGCCCCGTCGTTTTCTTTCTTTCAGACTCCCGCCACCGCCTCGCTGACCCCGGCCTTTCCTTTTTTCTCTGAACAGTCTTTTGGTAGCTCGTTTGGAGCAGCTGATTTTGATTTGGGTCCTTTTTCCCCCGTGACTTTCCGTTCCGAGACGGGCCCCCATTGCACCTCGTCGCCGGCGCCGACGGCTCTCCGCTCTCTCTCGGTATATCGTTTTAGATGGCGACTGGGCCCTTTTCGCGTCATGCTAGTGCTTTTGCCCCTTTTGGCGGCGTTTCCCCTTTAGCGGACCCCGCCATCAGCGCGTAGGTTGACTCCTGCACTTTCGCGGCCAGTTCAGCATTTTTCGGCGAGGAGTCCCCCCCCAGCCAAGAAGACGAGAATCCTGAAAGCTGCCCTCGGGGCCCTTTGCGTTAGAGTCTCCCCTATTTTATTGCCTTTCGGGCCGTCTCCGTCCGGTTCCTTTTTTTCCCCATACGGACTTTCTTTCAGTTTGTACCCCCTCTCCTTTGTAGGGGCCATTGCAGCAGGAAGGCGGGCCCATTTTTCGCGAGGAATCCGCCGTACCCTTCGACCGCGTCGCTCAAATATACGGCTTGCATTCCGGTCTTCCATACTCGCCGACGTTTTTCGGCCTTATTGCGCACCTTGTAGGGAGACCCCCTCTCCCCCGTAGCGAACAGTTTCGTACTTCCTGTTATTCTTCCTCCTTTTCCCCCTTTTATAGTATTGTCCCCCGGTCCGGGATTTTTCCTTTTGAATTGATAATCCTCCCATGTGTTTTACGTCCCTCTTTATGCCGGCATAGGCTTCTTCGAGCTTATAGGGAGTTCTGAAAGGTATGGTCCTTTCAAGTTTTTCTTCTCAACACGAGGTGAGAAATGACCTCCTCCCCGGTTATTTAGTCCGGTGTATACATCAGTTGAAGGGGACCCTTTCTTTTCCGTCGCCCGCCTCGGCAGTGGCACGGAGGAAAGGACACGCTTTTCTTTCTGCGGCCCTTTTCGGGGAAGGGGTTTGCTGGCGTTTTTACCTAGTTCTAACCTTCTTCTCCAGTCTCTGACGCGGGAGAGCCTCTTGCCTTCTTCCTTTCCCTGAATGACGTTTCTTCCCCCGGTCCATAATTCCAGGCCTATCCTTTTCTGAGGATGATTTTGGTTGGGAAAAAGCCCGGACCCACGCAGCGCCGTCCTCTCCGCCCCCCGGATTCCTTCGTCGGTAGCCGTTCTGAAGGTCACTCGTTCTTTTTTCTTCGAGGACCTGCGCATCTTCAGCGCTCAAGAAGGCCTCGGTGCGCCAGGATCTCCCTCTAGACCTCTCCAGATAGCCCGTGTCTGCACCCTTTTTTTTTTTTCTGATCATGACTCGATAAGGTTTGAGTCCTCTTCTCCCAGAGACGGAGAAGCTGCCCGCGTAAATCCGTTCCGTCGGGTAATCGCGGCTCCCCCCCCCCCTTTTCGATGCCCCTTACTGCGCGTTGAGATGAGTGACTCTAAGTGTCAAATCCCTTTCTTCCCCTTGCAGGCCAGAAGAAGTTACGTCAGCGCGGCCGCCCTCGTGAGGACCACAGCGAGTTTCGCGGCGGTGGATTCCTCCCCAGAATACTTTTGTGTTGAGCCATCGCCACGTTCTTTAAGCCACGACTGCTCCAAGTGAAGGGGTTTGATCCTCTTAAGCGGCGATTCTTTTTGGCCTCCTACAGGCCTTTTTAGAAGGCACCGGGCACGCATTAACCAGACGATACAGCGGCCGGTTTGGGCTCTCTCCTATTACGACCACCGGCTCATGCCTTTCCCCCCCGTGTTGCCGATCTCCAGCCTGCCCTGCCAAAATGTGATACTGAGATAATGATAGGCGTAATAGTTCTCCTTCCTGATCCCACGTCTCGATCTGAGAATTCTCCTGCCGCTCCACTTCTTTTCCTCTCGAGAATGACCCCCCCCCCTTTTCGCGCCCTTTCCCAGGACTTTCTTTAGTTCTAACCCATAGAATGACTGGAAGTTACCTCCGCTTTTCGGAGCCCGACGAGACTGGGGTCATTCTCCGAGGATTTGTCTCTTCATGAGATTTTTCCCCCTGCCGACCTTCATGGTCCGTTCCTCGAGGAAAGAGCATCCTCCAATAGAAACCAGCCAATCTTCCGTGACGAACGGCCCTTGCCCCTAACTCTCCCCCAAGCGTTTTTTTCTGTTATTTTCCTTCGCTGACGGGAAAGTTCGCCCTTCCCAACAAAACACTTCCAATGCCCCTGCCGCTCCCCCTTTTTTTCGCGCCTTCCCTGCCGCCCTGATGGACGTTCAATTAAGTCTCTTTCCTTGTGAACGAACGGTTTTGCGACCGGAACGATTCTCTTTACCTCTACGACAGAATGTCTTCTCGTGATCCATTTCCAATATTTTTCCACCTCTCCCCCACCTCCCCGGACTGTTCCTTCCCCGCCGCGTGCGGGCCCCATCTGAACTCTCTGACGTCAACCTGCACTTTTTTTCTTCCTTCCCCCCAACAAAGGTCTTCCCGTGCCGTGGAAGTTGCCTTTCCTCTTGCCTTTCTTCAGAAGTGCCCAACGCGGCGCCCTTCGTCTCCGCTTTTGGATTCATCCTGGTGTGGCGACCAATTCATAAACCCTCCCCCTTGAGACTACCGGTTCGTTACTACCCCCCCCGCATAACGAAATCTACCGCTGGCAATAAGCTCTTGCTGCGTCGGCCAAGGTCCCGGCCCCGAATGTTGAGAAGTTCGTTCTTTCCCGCCTCTGAACCCACATCCGCCCCTCTTTGAAAGTCCCCTGTTCGAGATGGAAGACCCGATTTAGCAGGAGGCCCTCTCCCCCCAGCATCGTCCCCGATCCCTCAACAGTTCCTTCCCCATTGACAGAAGAGGGCGCTGCTCCTCCTTCGTCGCCTGGCTGGGGCCTCCGCCCGAGAAGAGTTCTGGTTCTACAGTTCATTCTTGAGCCTCCGACTCTTTCTTACTCGATCAGCCGCTACCGGCCCCCGCCTGAGGAAGAAGATCTCCCTTTTTTTTCATAGACCCATAAAGAGATAGGGTCACCCTCTTTCTCAGAAGATTCGTCTCTCCCTCGGTGTCTTCTATTCGATGTGCTTTTCTTACTTCTTTCCACAGACCCCTCTTTCCCTTACCCACTCAATTTTTTTACGTCCCCCCAGAAGTTTTTTCTCGCATAGTTCGGTTTTATGAATTTATAGCCACTCTCCCGCTTCAGCTCTTCCGTTTCGGGCTACTGCGCATGGCCATAAAAGATCAATGTTTCCCTGCCCCCTTTTCTCGAGGAAGATCGTAAGCGTCAAATTCAGAGATGGAGCAAAGATTCCCCTGGTACATATCCTGTTGTGTTGCGCAGGAATGGTGAGTCCCCCTCTGCTGAATCCGAAGACATGTCAATTACTTTTGGTCGAGCCCTTGGTCTCTTTTCGCCCTTTCCACCCCCCAGAAATAGCTGACACGGATTGAGCCAGACCGACGGATTTCCTATTCCCTCTTTTCCTTTTTTGCATTTTCGGGTCGTGAGGGGTAGATGGATCCTTTTTTTTTACGACCCTGGCAAGTCGGCCCTCCATCGAGTTGCTTGTGAGCGACCTTTTTTTCCTAAAGACCTCTCCTGTAGATAGAGTGATATGGCGCGCCCCCCCCCTTTCTTTACTGTTCTCGGTTTCCCCCTTTTCCCGAAGTGAAAGCTCCCTTCGCCGTTCCCATACAGGGCATCTCAGCGCCGCCTTATAGGAGATTGCGTCCTACAGTCGATTCTCCTGTCATCCTCTAGGATTCAACCTGTAGGGAAGGGAGCCTTACGTCCCCTCTTTTGATTGCCTGTCGGCCTGCCCCTGGTTCTTTCCCCCATCGAGCACCGTTTTTCCCTCTTTTAGTACACTGGCGGAAGACAGACCGGTCCCTCCCTTTCCCCCCATTAGAACCCTTTCCTTTTTTTCTTCAAAGTAGGCGACTTTTTTCGGTAATTTTTTTTTTAGCTTCAGGAGTATTCCGCGATTTTTGCGAGCCTCCGGACGTTAGATGGCGTTGAGCGCAACTTGTCGTGCACGCTCCAGTCCTTTCTCCTACTTTTTTTGACGTTAAGACCTCTGCCGAGTGCACTCTTTCGGATAGTAATAGGCGCTCCCTGCCCTTGCAGTTTGGTGGAAAGTGATAGTTTCTGCCAGGACGAGCTCGTCAGCTAGTCGCCATAGATTTCCGAGCAGCGGATTATAGGCTTTCCCGGGCCCCTTTTTGGTACTCCCCCCACGAGGTGAGAAGCCAAGACCTTCCTCTGGTTATGTTTTATTTACCTTTTCTGGATTTTCATCGTTGAAGGCGCCAATTGTACACTTGCCCCTCGGCCGTGTAATTTTTTCCTTTTTTTAATACCCCTGTGCGCAGTCTCTCCCCCTTTTCTGAGGTCTTTCCCGGCGATTTTTTTTTAACTCGATACCACCTGAACCCTCTCACGAGAAAAGAGAGGTCGCGGTCTCTTTCTCTTCGTCCCTGCCGTGCGGCACCTGTGCCCCTTTGGTCTTCCCTTTTCTGCCTGATATTCCCCCCGATGCTTTCTTTGCAGCCTGGGTAAATTTTTATTCCTCTCGCATTTAAGAGACGTATGGCACCTCTCTGCGGGCGGAAGCAGGCTTTCCTTGAAATGTTGTTGCTCTTTTTCGTTGAATTTTCTAAGCATGCTTTCAGCTCTCCTTCCGCCATACCTTGCTCTCCGGTATCTTTACCCAGAAATTCTAACGAGACTTTTTTTTTTCTGAGTCAGACCTCTCTGGTAGGAGGAGTTCTTCTATCATTTTGTCGGCCCTGACGGGCCGAAGAGGTGCACATCCTTCTTAGTCCCTTCCCTTTAAGTATGAGTAATAGTAGAGGAAGTAAAGCTTTCTGAAGCTCCTCCCTTTTTCTTCGTGCCTGTGACTAACTTTTTCTTCGTTGAGCTTTAGTTCGCGCGCCGAATTCGAGCCCATTCTTTCTCTGGCTCCCTCCTGGTACCCCGCGTCCCTTCCCTCGTTTTTCTTGCCGCAAGGACAGCCGCGCGCGACTGTCCTTCGGCTCTCTTTTTTCCCCTGCTCCTGCGGCGGGCCTCCAAAGGTCTTATCCTTCTCTGACGGACCTGTCACGAGAGGGCTATTTCTTTTTTCATCCAACGACCCTCCTGAAGGACTGCTTACCTCTGCTCCCCCCCCGCCCTCCTCTGACAATGGACTTTAAACCCCTCTTTGATTTGAATGCCTGACCAGAGATTCTCTAACTCCAGCGTCTTCCTCTTTATCGGCTCGAAGACTAAGCAAAGACATTTTTCCCTAGATGACCGTTCCGGATTCTCTTTCTCCAAATTTCTGCCCTAGCCTTCAGCCTTCCTTCGCGCGCCCTCCGAGAGAAGAGATGGTGGAAGGTGCTAGACGCTTCATTTCTTCTTAAGCTGATTCCCCTTCCGGACTGGGACCGCCCTCCCTCATACGCATTCGCCCTAATATCAGTTTTTGCCGCTTTCCTCGGCAGGTCCGGCCGCGCCTCACCGCCATTTTTGGTCCCTGTTCTTCTTCGTGGCCTGGTCAGTTAGATTGCCCCTTTTTTTTTTTCCCCACGCTTTCCTTTCCCTCCTAGAGATCGGAAAGCCCTGCTTTCCCTTCGCTTCAGTGTTTCGTTCTGTCGGAAGAATTTTTGGTGATCCTTCCCCCCCCCGAGGTCGTCGCCCTTTTCTTCTCCCCCAGACCCTTCTCTTCCTTTCGTCTTTTCCTGGAAACATAGTGTTTCACCCTACCCGGCCCAGTCCGCATACCGTCCTGGTCCTCCTCTGCTGGACGCTCGACGTCCCTTCAACCAAACGTCCCCTCCTTTTCGCCAGTTCTTTTCATCCCTGCTGAAACAAAGAGACCCGACGGACAAACGACTTCTCACCGCAACTCCTCATCGGCTTTCGGTGCGCCCCCGAAAAATTGATCCATTTTTTCCTGACCCCGGCGCGCCGAGTACTCTCCCGGAATATTGCTCTTTTTCGGTCCATTACGACGCGGCCCCCCTTTTCCGAATGTTGCCTTTCTGCTAAGGAAGGGCTGTGAGCCGTCTTGCCGTTGCCCGAGCCCAGTTTACCTTCCGGCAAGTCGGTCTTATCCCGTTTTTTCATTTCTCGGCGGCACAAGCAAGCAATTCGTTTTTCTTAGTTCTACCCTCAAAGTAAAGAAAGAGAGAAGAGTCCCGACTTTCGTCTCTGAAGGCTGTTAAGCCTCCAGAGACCGCCGGCGGTTTTGTTCAGTTCTTTTTCTTCCCGCTGACCCCGAATGTCAGATTGTGTCTCCCTCCCCGCCCTCCAGGCCTTCCTCAGGGACGACCTCTGGGAGACGGTCCAATTCTATCGACCGCTCTTTATTGTTCAAGGTCAGCTTTTTCTTCGACGAGACTCGCTTCGAATGTGCATGAAGGTCCATTCGTCTGCGCCACCGAAGTTTCCTACCCCCCCCGAGGACCCGGCAAAGCAGCTTTCTTTATTAGGATTCTCCCGAAGGATTATAGTTTCTACGCCCCTACCGAGAAAGCTTCAGCGGCTGTGGCGGGATATCTGCGCCCTTCTCCCTTCCTTTTTTTGAATGCCCTCCCCCTTGGCGGCGTCCTAGTATTATCCCGGCCCAGGCCGAGTTTTTCCTTTATTGGATACTTCCCTCTATATTTAATAATTTTTTTTTGAGAGGAGGCTTCGTGAGATGATACTGCTTTCCGATCGGCCGCAGCGAAGTTCCCCCTTTGCATTCCTTCTTTTTCAGGCGGTGATGACCCCCTCTTAGACGACCCACCTTTAAGATGACTCCTTAGCGGTAGTCCTTTTTCCCGGCAAACTCAAGAAGGCAGCCCCTCCCTCGGCGAGAAGTTCTGTTTTTCGGTGTTCCAGTGACCGGTGTCCTGGTTACGGACTGTCCCTTCAGCCTCGCTCCCCGATGGAAGGAGACGATCGCTTGCTTCGACTTTTCCCCTTTTATCTTTCTAGATGGTGCCTTCCTGCTTGCGTAATGTACGTAGCCTTGCTTCCCCCCTAGTAGCGACAGAACGAATCTTCGGCGTTTTTCCCCTTTCCTCTTCCCCTTCTGCCTGCCCTCCCTGGCGTTTTTTCGATTTTTCTGTTAACACCAGCCGGACGCCGCATCTCTGCAATTTTGTCCCCCCCCCGCTGTCGAGGGACGGTCCCCGGTAGACCCCGTGCTGGCTTTTCCTTGAAGAAGTTCCTCCCATAGTTTCCCTCTCTGGACAACTTGCCGTCCTTTTTTTTCAACTGGCGATCTTGTAGTGCCTTTCTGCACGACTTCGCACCATTTTTCGCTTTACCTACTTAAGAACCCATTTCGTCGGCTCCGAGTATTGGCCCGCGCGGTTTTTGATGCCGGAGAGGTACTCGTTTTCCCGCTTTTTTGATGGAGGTTTGATTGCGACATTGTCCGTTCCCACACCTTACTTTTTCCCCCCGACCCCCGTCGGCGAGAGTTTAGAAAAGTGGTCCGTGGTGCGTGTTCCTTCGTGCTGCCGTTGTTGTTTGATCCCTTTCTTCGAGAGTCAGCTTTTTCCCCCTTTCCTAGTCTTTCGTGCAGCTTTTTTTCTTGTTCTGCTTTTTTTCGTGGTGGATTTTTTTTTCAAGAGTTTCTCCCCTTGATCACGACCTCCGAGTGTAGTTCTTTTGTCGCCCCTCTTTCCTTGTCTTTTTCTTCTTGCCGCCTCGCACTCAGGGCTCGCGTGCAGAGCCAGGAGAAGAGTTTTGGCATTTGGCGTTCTTCTCCCTTGACTTTGACGTCGCGAGGCGCTCACAAATTCTGGTTTTCGTGAGGGAGCGGCAGGCATTGACGAAATGGTCGATGTCCCCCTGCGCATGCTATCCTCTTCTTATGCCCTTTGCGCTTTTTGAAGAAGTAAGCCCCTCTTGCTTCAGTCTCCGAATCTTGACTCCAGTCTATCCGGCACCAGCGGATGATCGTCTTGCGAGCTGCGGAACGGCCCGCTTTTGCGATTTCGTGTCGCTCTGCCTTGCAGTCCCCTCCTTTCCCTTTTCCCTAGGTGCCCTTCAGGAAGGCCGCTCATAGAAATAATAGACCCTAGCTGGAGCGCCGCAAACCGGCCTGGTATCCTTTAGATAGATCACAGTTTTGGGCCGTCGTTCGAGCGGCGCCGAGGCTCCCCCACTCCTTTCGTTTAGCAAGTTCCCATTCGGCGTATGCGTCCGTAAAAGAAGGAGGCTCTCCTTCTCGTTGTATGCGTGTGTGACGCGCGAGAAATCGCGTACTGCGTGTGAGGCACTGACTTCGTAAGATCTCCGCCCTTCGGTAGGACAGTCCTTTTTTTTAGCTTTCCTTCCGGCATATCTCCTTTTCTTGTGTTTCTTTTCTTCCGTTATGACGCACACCGGGCTCCCCTGCCTGTTCCCAAGCTTGGTTGGAGCCGGGCGGCGGCGTCTCTTTGCTGCCCCACGGCTTAGCGCGCCGCGGATGAGAAGAGTTGTTCGTCTTCCTCCTGTATGGACTTGCCGCCCTGTGTTTTAACCTCGGCGGCACGAAGATTTCCGACTTAGGCCCAACCCGGTTTTGCTCTCCCCCTAGGGTCTCCCCCCGCTCTTCAACGGTTTTCTCGACTCTTTCTCCTCCCCCTGATAGTCCCTGTCGCGCCTCTTGCATTTTTCCACTTCTGCTCCATTCCCGGAAGCGCCGCCTTTCGCGTTAAGCCCTTCCCCCTACCGCCCGACAGCAGTTTTTCCCTGGGCTAGACCCGGGCGATTCGCGCTGCCCCGACGGCCGTTTCTTTCGTCTCTTCCTTCATGCCAACTCCCTATCAGGCGCCGAAATTCACCATTTTGCCGTATTCCCCCCCGCCTCGCATCACAGATAGTGCGCTTTTCGACTCCTTCTCGATCTGCGTGGAATTTTTCCCCTAAGGGGAAAAAAAGCTCGTTGCATCCCCCCTCTTCTCCAGGAAGGATGGGACGGCGCCTGCCTTTTTTTTCTTTAGGACCCCCCTTAAGAACCGCTTTCTGGGCGAAAGGACCCCTAGGTCTCCCCTCCTCTACTCCCCCCCCAGAACCTGAGGGTAGTGATGTCAACTCGTGTTTTCTTTTTCCCCCTTTATCCACCCCGACCAGGGTAGACTATAAGCTCCTGATAGACGAGAGTTCTGGTCCGACTCTCTTCCCACGTGCCCACGCGGATCAAGTTCAACAATTCCGCCGTTTCTTCCTCCTAGCTATAAGTACCCCCCTTCGCAAAGGCAATTCCCTGTCGCACTCTGTAGCGTCTGGATAAAGGGTATTGGCGCCGACACCGGGAGAATACCCCCCGAACGAGAGGCGATATGCCTCTTTTTACTCACTCCCCCTCTACCCCATTGAACGAAGAGTCAGCCTATTCCTCGGCGGAGCACGTCAAGTCTCTTCTATGCGGGCGCCTTTTTTTTTATGGTCTTCTGTTCCCTAAAGTCCCTCCCCCCCCAGTTTACTTCCAGGCCAATTCCTTGTCGCTTAAGGACACGGAAGTCCGTCGCCCGTCAACAGCCAAGCTTGCAATCTCCTTCCAGAACACGTTCCCCCCTCCCTCTCCAGAAGATTTTCATTTTTGCGTGTCCGCACTTGTTTTTTTGGACGCCTCGAATCAGAATTGAGTTCGAGATGGACAGGTCCCACCGTGATCCTTCTTGACGAAGAGGCTAGTTCCTGCCGCGCCGAAGAAGGACGCCGGGTTCCCTTTTGTAAGATCGGGCTCACCTTCACGCGATCGCCTCGAGCGAGCTCGTCGGGGCCTTCGCTTTTTCCGAGGCCGCGTGTTAGGGCTTGAGCACCGTCACGTAACCGGCCCAGGCAAGCAGTGCTTCTCCGTCGGGGGCTCTTCAGACGTTCTCTGTTCGCCCTTCCGTCCGTTCAGCGATGCGGCTTTTAAGGAGCATCACAAGCAAGAAGATTCCCTTCTCCTTTTGCAATCCTTTTTTTTTTTTCACTCTTCTGTAAAGAATCTGGCGTTCGGCTTTCATATTTTCCTTGTTGATCGAGATGAGCCCCCGGTGAGCTGCCTCCTTTGCACAAGACTCCCCCTTCTAAGAGTTTTCATACTGTTTGAAAGGATTGGCATTCTCTCCCAGCTTTTTTTCCCTTCGGTCGCGGTCTAGAGTCCAAGATCCAGAACCTTATTCCTCTCCTCTGATTTGAATCGGATTTTTTCGTTTTTACAAGTGACTTCGGTGCAGCGAATTTTTAGTGTTTTTTGCCCCATCTTTTCTTTCCCCAGCGGCCTCCCTGCGCGAAGAGCGCTCCCCCGATCCTGAAGCCGGTCTTGTCCCTCCTGCGTCCTGTCATAGTCTTCTCCCATTCTTGGTAGATACCTCCCTCAAACCCGTCGTGGTTGCAATTACAGGCCCCTCCCTGGGCACTTAATCGCGTTTTGATGCCCCCCAGCCCTTCGACGACCCTCTTTCTCCCCAACTCGGCGTCGGGTCGGTCCCTCTGTTTAGCACTACTTTCCATATTGCAATTTTCTTTGACCATATGAACTTTAGGGCTCTCGCAAGAATTTCAGTCTTACAACTTCCCGGTTTAAGACACTTGAAATCCCTTGAGCTTTTTTTTCCCTTGGAACCCCCTTTTTCTCCTCAGCACCGGTTTGGTATGGTTTCCCCAATTTTATATAGGACGCAGAGGCGGTTCGATCCTCCTCTTCTGTCGGCGGGCAGGGGATTTTGCCTCTAACCACCTCGACCTCCTGACTGCCAGTAGGAGTCCGCTCTTTTAAGTTTGTCTGTTTTCTTGCGGTTTAAGCGTATAGCGACCCGGCGCCTTGACGGCTTTCGTGATGGCAATGACCTCGCATCTTCTCTCTAGGCCCAGGCATAGATATAGCTTTCAGCCTCTTTTTGCGTGGATGAGCCGTGTTTTTCTTGCGTGTATAGTTTGTAGAACCGATGTGTTCTTGATACCCCCGTGAACTAGCCTCTTTGTAAGAGGTTTCGGTGTCGACCTCTCCACCCTCACAGGGCGTGTCGTTGCTTTCCAGGAATTAATCAAGCGCCGCTCATGCTATTCTGAGAGTGATTCTTGGCCTTTTTTCGTTGGCGTTTTCCCTCGCTAAAACCTTGCCACGGACCTTTTATTCAGAGAGTTTCGCCCTTTCTGAGGTTGCGCTCCGGAATTGCCGTTCCCGAACTTTTTTATATGGAGCTCGGATGAGGATGAGACGTCACGTCCTTTTTTAGTTTGCCTCCCCTGCGCTTTTTTTTCATGCGCAGTTCATCGCACGGAATGCGATCCTGCGCGTTCCCGAGTCCCTGACCCCCCTTCTTCTCTTTCCCTTCCTGTATGGCGCCTCTTGCGCCACGCATGAAACCTGTCCCCCTTCGCGGCCCTTTAGCCTTTCCGACCTCTAGAGATAGACGTTTCCCTGGTCAGAGAGCTCGCCTCCCCCTGGTGGGCCTTCTGTTCGCTTTTGGCGCAGAGGTGTCCCCCTAAGTACTCCCAACTCTTCCAGTTAGAGGTCCCGCCCCCTGCGTTCTTTCGTCTGCGTTTCCATTTTTCAAATCACCTCTTAGGCGTTGTTTTCAGTCTTCAGTCATTCGCCGTCCCCCTTCTTGAGTACCCTGGAGGATTTTAGGAGAGTTTGCGGAATTCCTTTCTACTGTGGTGTTAGACGATGCCGACGACCACGCTGCCTCCGAAGCCTTAATCAATTTCTCGGCCTCTTTTTTGATTGAAGGAGATTCCCTTCTGGCGGCGCTTAAAAGAACACGGTCTATCACTGCCCGGCACGACGCCTTAAGATTGTCCTTTTTCCAGCAACTATTTAAGAAGATTTTCTTCCGGTCGATGCCGTGAACTTGAAGATTTCTTGTATAACATTTCCGGCAACCCACGGTGATCTTTGCTCATCTTTTTGCTCAAGAACCTATTTTCTTAGCTAACGTCTATCTCGGTTTTTTCTTTTTTTCTTCTTCTCTCAAAGATCTAAGGATGATCTATGCACTTCTTTCTGGGCGCCCTTCCTTCTCCCCTGTCTGAAGTTCCGAAGCTCGTTGCCCTTGTTTGCCGGCTTATAGGCTTGTCTTCGCGCTGATGCGAATTCTTTTTCGTTTTCCGCCCTCCATCCGCATCGCCATATCAGAGCTGACCTCGTCCTTTTCACGGAGCAGTTCCCGCCGCGCCTCACTTCCAGCTTTTATTGCCCCCCTCTCCGTGCGGTCACTTTAGAGAAGGGACCCACCCGCCCTTTTTTGCATCCTCGCTAGCCTTTTCTCCTGATCCTTCGCTCCGTCCAGGCTATGGGCTTCCCCCCGCTGGTCTGGGCGACCGAGCAAACCTTTTCTCTCTTACTACCCCGAACCTGCTCTGTCCGGGCAGAAAATAGTGTGCGACCACGTTCCCACGTTATCCTGCAGCCTCGCCGAGAGCTGCCCCTCGCTGACCGACTTCACCTTTCAGCCCACTTCCCATACGTTCGGCGATAGGATCCCCGCTGGACCCCCCGCTCTCCCCCTAAGTACACCTAGGTCGTACCTCCTTCCTAATGGAAAGTTTGAGGTGGTTGGAGTCGGCCAAGGTGCCCACGACCATCCCCCCCCCCTCCTTTGTGGGATCGATAACTCTCACTCAAGATTCTAAAAATGTGTCTCAGCCGCGGAGGCGACTAGTGACAACCACACCAGGAGATAGTTGGCCCTTTAGCGGCTTGCAACTCGGTGCAAATAAAATCACCCTCAAAGTTACGTCGTTTTCTTGACAGATCCTCTTTCTCCCTTATTCCTTTCCCTTTTTACTGCCCAAGATTCAGTGGTCTAAAGACACCCCCCAAGAGCGTAAGAATTTCAACTTCCGGATGGTTCCCTTTTCGGACGCCCCCCTCCCGCGAACTTAGCGGGATTCTCCATAAAGGGATTCCTTTTCTGCTCCGAATCCCTCGGACTCTCGTACCTCAGCCGGGCCCTTCGGGCAGGATGCTCTCCGATTTTCGCCCCTCAATATAGACACGAGTCCCGAGAAGGAATTCTCGTCCTTCTCCCGGTGCCGGTCTCAGACTTGGGCACGCCATTTCCGCGGGAGGCGCTTCCCACGTTTTTCTGAACACCCGCCCATTCCAAAGCAGCTGCCCAGCTGTTTCCAGACTTCTTTTCCCGGTGCTGGCTATCTAAGACCCCCGCGATTTTTAGGCCCCTTTTTAGGGGATATACTGCGTCCAGTCCGGCATCTATTTCTCTCCGAAATCTTCGGGTCCAGCACTCAATTCCG
>Ga0179593_1432226_pt1 | contig 13441 bp, 19 predicted proteins | sample CZODoug2_1_08_16_FD_185931 | JGI IMG/M metagenome (GOLD analysis project Ga0179593, IMG submission 185931) | Vadose zone soil fungal communities from Angelo Coast Range Reserve, California, USA - CZODoug2_1_08_16fungal (PacBio error correction) | ecosystem: Environmental > Terrestrial > Soil >... | reverse complement strand
ACGGAGTGTTCAATACCCTCCTAAACCCCTTAGGTCCTAAGCTTGAGTGATAAATCCCCCTTTCTCTCTCGCCCCTTTTGCTTTTACCATTTTTTTTTTCATTTGCAGATTTTAGTGCATTTTCCCTTCTTTTGGTGGTCCCACCTTTGCGAATCCTTCTTCCCCTCAATGAAGTTACCATAACTCTTTCCTTCTGTTGAGGCTATCTAAGGACGATGATTTCCCCCCCCTTTGAATTGACGCGCTCACACCCCCCGTTGCAAGAGCTTGTTATCCTTGACTGTTGCTTCTTTGCCCCTGGCACAGCGTGACAACGGGGATGACTCGTGTTTTGAACCCCGGTTCTTTTTGTGTGCAGCTTGGGATTTTGTTTTCTTCTCTCCGTTGTGTCCCCCCCCCATGTCAATCCTTTTGTCACAACCTGTCCTCGCGAACCTCTTTAGTCTGCTAACGTTGCTTTGGACGGCCATCACATTTTTGGTTTTTACCATTAACCTGTGTCCACCTTAAGTAATCACTGCATTTGTTTTGGCCCTTTTTCCGTTTTTCGCCTTAGAGTTCGCTTCGGGGTCTTCCCCTAATTCGGCCTATTTTTCCCAATCCCCCCTGGACATTATCGAGAGATACTCGGGATGTAATAAACCGGGTCTAAGCTTTTCGACTCGATCGCCTTTCTTTTTCCCCTTCTTGTTTAAGGCCCCCCTTTTGCCTGTCCTTCACAAGGTTTCGCCCCCTTCTCTGAGTCAACTAACTGATTTTTACTTTAGCTTGATAACTCGGATCCATCCATTGTTTGAAATGTTTTCCAGCTTCCCCTTCCTTTTGTCCGGGCACCCCTTTTGTTGCATTTCCCCAATTCACCGAAGTGCATACAGATTGTTTTTCTCTTTACTGAGACATTTCTTTTTCCTCTTCTTCTATTGGACAGACTTCATAAAATTTACCTAATTCTCCTTTCAATAAGTTTGCTGGTAATTCTCAATTAGTGGACCTTTTGGTTCCCCCCAATTTTCCTCTACCAATGGACCTTGTTTTCACATGTTCTTTTTTAACCTTTCCCTAAACGATCGGGGACCTCCCGTTCCGTATGTTCGTCCGCCCTCTCCCCCATACTATTCCATGTCATTCAGACGTCGTCTGGAATCTTTTTATATCTTTCTTGTTGTCCCTCCAATGGTTTAAGGTGCGGGGCTGTGTGACTTGTTTCCATCAACTTGCTTCCTTTCTTCCTTTGATTGTTTCCGACTGTGATTCTCCTTTCAGGGGCGCAAGTTTTGCGCGCTTTGGAAAGTTGACCAATTTGATGAGAGTGTCCCGCATGTGGTACTCTTACACTGATTTTCTCCTTGGAGGGCTTCTTCGACTCTTTGGTTTGTCTGGTTTTTCAACCGGTTTGGACTCTCCCAATAGTGCTTCGTGCTCTCAGGTTGGGGTTTTGATCGCGCCTTCGGCGAGCGGTCGGTCCTTCGCGTGGGGAGAATGTGGTTGAAAAAATTCTCATCATCGGTTTTTGTGTTCTCTGATGCTCTCCTGTGGTAAAAAAGTTTGCGTCAAACCAGCTTAACGACACCGCGCCTCCACTTGCTCGATTCCCACCTTTTTTTTCGCCTTCCAGGAGTTTTCCTTTTGACCGGAATTGCGCCAACTTGGTCCATTGCTTTCCCAGATGTCGAGAGTCCATTTGAGGCTCGAGTTTTCTCTTTCCCACTGGAACTTCCATCGTCGCCAATGTTCCACTTCTTTAGTTACCCCCCCCCCCACATCATGCGGAATTGACTCAAGGCAGAAGACAGTTATTCGTCTACTCCACGTTTCCGCCCCCCACCCCTCAACCTCTCTAACATTCTGTAATTAGAAAAACCTTTCCTCCACGTTAGCTACCCCTCTTGAATGACCCCCAATTTAACCCCTATGGGACTTTTCCCCCGACTAACCCCTTTCCCGGAAAGGTTTTTGACCTTCTTCCCTTTATTGTTTTGTAAAGAACATGGGTCCTCCCAAACCTTTACTTGATTCCCCCCCCAACTTGTAAATGCCCTACATTATCCTCCTCGCCCTCTATGAAAGTTTGCCTGAGGTTAGAGAGACCAAAAACAATTATCCTCCCTTTTATGTACATACCTCAGTCTCTCCCCACCTTTCCAGTTTTTTTTAAACCCCATAAACTATCTCTCTTTTTTGAATTGGGAAATGCAGATTTACCCCCAGTTGCCCTTTCTTGTCTATGTCGCCTAAAAAAAGTTTTAACCCCTGCCCTTGTTTGAATGAGCCCTTATCATTACCCCAGTTACAAATAAGGTTATTACCGCCCTGTCTTGTTTCTGGACTCTGCAATGAGGTGTTCTTACCCAACTTTTTTTTCCCTGGTGAGCACTCTAAGTCAACCACGCGCTTATCACGTTTATTACAATCCGGATTATCTCTTAGATTCAGTCCATGGTCAGGCTTTTTGTACACTCGCGTATGGCCCCGACGTTTAATATCTTCGCTCCTCTCCATCTTTTTTGCAAAAATTGCATTCTTGCCCCTGTTAATGTCTGAACAAGTTCCCGTTTTTTCCACCACCCCCGGATGCCGTCCCAAAAGCAACCTTTTCGCGAATCCCTGTTGCTGCCTATGAATTTTCTAAAAATCGACCCCCCTTTACATCCCCCCAAAGGCGCTCAGCAGGACCCCCCCCTCTCCCCCCAACCTCCCTGGGTAACCCGCATGTATCAACGTTTGTTGCTTTTAGTCATTCCAAGATGATTTCCCAAAGACCGATCCCTTCCTGATCACATTGTGAAACATTTTTTGTATCGTCATGGGGACGAAGTCTCTAGGCCTGACCTACCAGTCTTGCCATTACTTTCTTACTTGATGCCGTTCTTCTTTCACCTGGACATCCCACCCTCCCTCTCTGAGGCCTACAAGCACTAACTTAGCTTAAATTCCCCATGAATCCCGCCTGTTGAAACCCTTCACCCTGCGCATACGGGGAGTTCAAACTCCCTTCTTCTTAGACCCGGGTTTAGGTTATTCTCCCCGAACCCCTTTCCCTCCTCAACATCACCACCCGGGAAGGGACTGTTTTCTCGCCATTCTTCCCCTATTGACAAAGAGCATTGCCTTATCTCCCCCCTACTCTTCCGAACATGGATTATGTGCGTCCATCCCAGTTTTATTGCCCTTGTACCCAATCTCTTCCCCGATTTTCCTCTCAAGTTTACCGGCTTCTTCTCTCCCGTTTTTGGCTGTTTCTACCAGTTCCCCCGCTTTTTGTCATAAGCTTTCCAGATTTCTCTTAGGACATACATTTTATATTATTCAACAGAATTAGGGTTGGCCGTTTTTGTCTATTTTCCTCTTCATTGGTCTTACTTGCTTTCCCTTTTCCCAAAATACACTGCTCTTTTTCGTTAACGAGGCACATGAACATCTCTTTCCCCCTTTTCACCCGTATCTCAGGATTCCTGAACCCTGCTGCATGTTTTTTCCTCCTCAGGACCTCTTTCCCTCATCCCTTCCAATAGGCTTAATGATAATCACTTTGAAATGCAGGACCGTCTATCTTTGTGTCTGGATGTCTAAATCACGAGTTTCCCCCCCCCCCCATTTATCCTCACTCTCTCCATTCCTCACCTCCTCCACTTCCTTAAACCGCCGGGGCTACCCCCCATTAAGAGAAGTGTCTTTCTTGATGTGGAACCACTTATGCCTCTCTCCCTGAAGTTGAATTGAAACCACTCTCTTCCGTTTGTTGTTTTTTCCTTCTTGATCTTGCGTTTGTTGACGTTCCTTCACCTGCATGATATGAGAGGTTCTGTCCATAATAAATATTCTTTTCGTCCCCTCTTTTTTTTGGTCCAGGCTCTTGTGTGTGAGTCTCTGGATGGGGGCAAGGGCTCGGATTAGGTTAGGCTTTCTTGGTCTTTCCATTCACAAATCGTCCTTCCTTTTACCTCGTTTAATCTTGTCGACGGGTCTGGTCTTTCCTTCGCATTACCCGTTTTCATTGATCCGGACGTTTTTCTAGCATTGTCTTGCCTTCTTTTTAGCTCCTGTATCGTTTTTCATGTTTTTGTCCCCCTTAGAAGTAGACTAAGGACTCCTTCTCCCTGTCGCACTCCACGCCACCCTTCATTTACCAGTAGCTCTTGTAGAGCTTTCTTATCTTTCTTTACCTTATATGGTAGAACCCCATAGGTCCCGCCACTCCGGTCTCCGTTTTTCTTTACTTTGTCAGTTAGATGTGAGAATTTGGTTATTTCTCTTTTTTTAACGACACAGTGCGTCTTTCAGCAGACCCTTGGCAGGCAGTTCCATAAATGCTCCCCCCCCCTTCTTTTGTGGGCTCTTCGCCCTTTTTGTGGATTTTTCGCGGCGGATGGTTCCCTTCCATACCTACACACTTTCGGATCCCTAATTTCTTTTTTAAAACTCCCCCCCTTGGGCTTCGCCATCTTTGATGTTTAACCTTTTCCTTTTTCCATTCCTATTTGAGTTTTTGATTTTTCATGATTTTGATTGTGGCTTCCCTCCAGACCTTATCTTCCCCTTAACCAAATCCTGAATCTGTGAGATTCTTAATTACTCATACGATTGACCGAGTTTTTTCCCCCCCACACTGCACGATTGGAGTAGTGCTTTCCTCTTTTCCTCTTCCCAAGCGGTACAACTTGATGCATTGCGTTTGAACCGAGGGAATTTGTTTCTTTCTTCTTGACGCCGCGGGTACATGCCTGTCGATTTGAATGTCATATTCGCAACTTCCTTCTTGTCCGGACATTTGATGTGCGATCAGTCGTTTTCCCCTTACCCTTGTGTGACCCTTTCACCCTAGCAGCTGAAATTTTGCCACTTTGACCCTATTATTTCCCCATCGGAGGATCCCCTACCCTGATTCCTGAGTTGTTAAACCTCCCATTGACTAGTTTCTGCTATCCAGGGATCTAGTCTCTCGTTTTCGCTTGTCGATTCCTCGACAAGTTCCCCACTCCCGCCACACCCGGGCTTTTCCGTCACCCCCTTTTTCTCCAGGTTATTTTATGTTTGCAGGACTACGCCTAGAGGAGATTGTTATTTGAAAACAAAAAAACCACCCCAACAAAAAAAAACAACCCCCCAAACCAACCCCCCCAAACCCAACCCCCCCTTTTTGCATCGTCCTTCATGGGCGCGCCAACCATTTATTTCCCACTCCCCCTCAGTTGCATAAAGTCCTTTATTTTGTCACGGCCTATAATGATATGTAGATTCTCCCTTTTTTTACCTCCGCTAATCTGAGGGCGTTTTAATGTCTGCCTTTGTGATGTCTCCAAACGAACTGTTTGGATCATGTCCGTTCCGATCTTTTCCTCATGTTTTTGCCCCTCTTTCCCGTACATCTGTCTTCCAATGTCATTCTCAGCGGTCTTGATCTTGTTCTTTCGTTGTCCTCCTTCCCAATGGTACGCGGCGGCGGGGACGTTGGAGTCAGACCAGCTAAGTTCCCTCCGCGCAGGTGTTTTCAGCTCCAGTCCCGGCGACTCTTTTGAAGTTTGAATTCTAGTGTCGTTGCTAATCTTCGTCCCCTATTGCCTCCAATTTCTCCTTGAATCTTGCGTTTCCCCCCTTACGGGGCGTCACCGTTCTCATTAGTTATTCTGCGATTTTCTTTCCCTTCGCGCAGGTCTTTACGTTTTGCCGAGGTGACACAGATTTCTTTCTCTTGGTTGAGTGCTTGTTCCCAACGGGCCCCAAAGCCCTTAAAGACCCGACATCGAGACCACACCCCATTTCTCTCCCGCCCTCACTATGGAGTTGAGTACTTTGACCCCCCTTTGACAACGTTGCCCTAGAGTTAATTCTTCTCCTGGATCCTTGAGAGTACCGCAGTCTAGAGATATACTTTTCAAATTGCCCCCCCCCCCCTCGGCTCCACACTTCGACCCTCCAGTGACTTCCCCGCGGGCGCCCTTATTCAGATTCGTTTTCTCACCTCCCCGTCCCCGCCCCTCTCCTTTCGGACCGACGCGATATCCCTGGCTCGACGTCGTCCCCATACGGCTTTTTTCTCCCCCAAACCTGAGGCACAGGATCTATATTCTTTCATTTTTGATCAACACCCCCTCCGGTTCTCACCACAATGTTCACTGACACTCCCGTATCCCCCCCTCGCCCTCACCTTTCTAGGCTAGAACCTTTCAATTAGACAGCGTATCACTTATGAGAGCGTCTCTTTAAAATCAACCCTCCTTTATGCACTTCTCCCATTGTCTGCAACAGCTGTGCCCGTCGCCTGTTCCCTTTCCCCGCTCCCCACTACACAACATGATTAATTTTTTTTTTCTCTCCGTCCTTCCTGACAACATCCTGTTTATTACCGCAAATGCTGAGCCTTATTGTGGCCAGGCCCTTTTTCCCCTTCCCACATATTTTTTGAAAGAACCGCAGCTTTTCCAGCCAGCCCTTCCCTTTCTCCCTGGATTCGCGATAATGTCTTTTGTCCATCAGACTCTGTGTCCCTCCCACCACAAATTGCCTTGATTCCCTGACTACGCTGCCCCCCTTTTCGGTTTTACACATTTAGGTCAAACCAACCGGCCCCAAGCACCTTCTTTCTTCATGTTGCTTCTATCTTTCACTCACTAGGGTTTTGAATGTCCCCATGCGTCCTGCATTCCCCCTCCACCCCCCAACCATCGTTAACAGTAATCCCAGTCTTCGTGCGATTTGCACGATTACACCATTCCCGATCCTGGAATCCATCTAGTGCCCAGGTGTTTGAGCTGTCATTCTTTCCCCCGTGTATTTTCAGTTTATCTTGAGATATTCGCTTTGTCCTCCCCCCTCTAAGAAGTCAAGATCCCCAGCTCAACAAATTAGACCATTGCCACACAGCTGGACAACATAAAAACGTATGACCCCCCTCATAGAAGAACGGGAGTTCTAAATCCTCTATTGTCCTAAAGGGTTTGGATTTTTCCCCCCTCCGTACCTCACAGGGAAGCTCCTCAGAAACCTTTCCTGCAAAACCCCTCAGTGCCTCTCCCACCCTCCTGGATTGTTTTGTCATCCTTTTTCTTGTCCGCCCCCCCCAATTATTCTCAATGGATGGACCCCTTCCCACTAGTTACCACGCAAACCCCTGTCTCTCTCCCACTCCGTTTTTCTGTTGTTGTGGCTGTTCCTCCGATTCTCAGCGCTCCGCCTTTATGTTTCCCCATAGACACATGCCTTAATGTTGCGTTCTGGACACTAGGGTCACATATCCGCTCCCTTTCAACACCCCCTGCTCCCCAGGCCATGATACACCAGATTTGTTCCCGTCCGGGTCCAATCCTCACCCTTACTGTTTTGCCCCCCATTCTTCAGACTTTTTTCCCTCCCCTCTTGGTCTATATAAAAACTGGGACATCTGATTGGATTAATCCCCGGTTTCCCCATCCACGAGGACTCAACTTTTCCCCCTTCCCCCCTAACCTCGCCATACCAGCTGACGCCTACACACCTCTTCCTACTACGTTCTTTTTATGAGGACCCCGTAACTTTTAGGAACCCCGTCCGATATCTCCCCGCCCCTCTCGGGTTTTTTTTTCCGTCCGATTCTCCTTACGGCTTCTCTGCGCGGCAGTTTTCCATACATAACACTTTTTCAGCGTAGCGGTGTTGTTCCTTTAGGGAGGCTCTCGAGATGTTTCTTTTTGATGGTTTCTGCTGGGATATATCCAGATCCTCTACTCGTTCCTTTCCGTGATTGTCCGTGACGAGGGCTTTATGAGACTTGGTATTCTACTCATAGGCTGAGGAAGTGCCTTAGTTTGGGTTCCCCCTTGTTCTCTTCTTCTGTTCAAGGTTTTGTCAACGGTATCGTTTCGCAGCGCCACTCCCCCTCACCCCTCCCCTATTGCCGTTCAATGTATTTTCAGCTCCGATCGTGAGGATTCCCTTTTATTCTTCCAACCCGGCACCCCATCCCCCCATTCTCGTAGATCGGTTTCCCTTTTACTCTTCCCTCCTTTGGCTCAGATTCATTGTGTTAGTCCTTGAACCTGTTTCGACTTTCCCACATCAGGATTTCAGTGCCTGCGCTCTTTATTATGGCTAGCCCGTCCGGTTTGTTTGATGTGGTAAGGAGTTCAATCCAACCTTTAGGTATTCCTGACCGTCTTGTACCCTTGTTTCGTGTGCATTATTCTGGCAATTCCGAAGTGTTGGATTAGATGCTCTTCATTCTGTGTTTTTTCCCCCATGTGCTCAGACCTGATCCAAGTACTGGATTTCCCGTTCCTTTCCCCTCTCCGACCCTTTTACGAGTCAACAAGTGCACGATTCTAGAAGGATATCTTTCGGACCTTTTTTTTTCCACAAAGGATGTGACGAACTTGTCTGTTTTTTTGCTTTTTTTTTTTTTGAGCGTGGACAATTACTAGTCTTGTGCCAAATGTCATATCCCCAGAGTCGCGACTTTCTTGGTCCCTTTTCCAATTAATTTCAGTTTCCCCCTTTCTGCTTGCGTTTTTTGCACCTAGCTCTAGTCTCTTTTGACCCGATCAGTCGATTGTTACCCAACTCAATGGAAATAATCGAGAAATGGGTTTTTTTTTTTTTTTTTTTTTTTTTTTTTTTTTTTTTTTTTTTTTTTACCCCGAGTAGCGCGCGCGCTGAATCGCTTTTTTACTCCCTTTTTCCGTTTCCCCTTTCGGTGCTTTCCTTCAATTAGGTCGCCCCCCCATTGCTTTTTCCTCCCCTTTACGTTTAAATTGTCTATAAAGAGCTCTCAATGTGAGCGCCAGCTTCCCAGTGGGGTGGGCCCAAACAGCTTTCCCCCAAAGACTGTCCCCCCCTGGATCGAAACTCTTTATATGTTACATAAGCGTAATTATTTGTTAGAAAGTTTACTCTTTTCTCGGGTAATTCAGTCTTCTTCCCCAACACTTTTATCCACTGTTTTTTCTTACTCCATTTTACCAGTCTACGGGTCCTTTGTCTCCGTAGAAATTCTTCCCCCCCCTCTGTCCATTCCTGGACTAGGACTTTCCTTGTCTCCCCGTTGTCCATGGAAGTCGGCTTTTACCGGCAAGCCCCTGTCGTCCTGTTCTCCTGTTTCCCATTCCGACTGGGGTTTTGCTCCTCAAGTTGAGTCAAGTTCTAGTCTTGGACCGAGTCCATTTCTCGTGTCCGCGATCCCTTTTTGTATCTTCTTCATGATCAATGGATCTTTCCTGACTAACTCCTGTCAGTTTCATGGGGCAACCGTGACTCCGTCTTGTGCGACTTTTTTGGGGCTGACTTCGAGCGGTCTTCGTTGTTTTCGCCGTTTGGGGAAACCATATAATCTCTATTTTTTTAGAACGATCTGTTTTGTTCACCGGTGCGCAACCACCCAACAGACCCCCCGCCCCGAACCTCCCCCCCCACCCCCCCCCAATTGAGCGAATAATTTAGCGGTGGACCCCCGGAAAAGTCACCCCCTGCGTTCAGCCATTGCGGCCGTTTCTTATTTCCCAGTGATAATCCCTCGCAACCAATTTGACATTTCCCCCCCCCCACCTTGCGCCCTTGAGGCATCTCGGGAGGAAGGCAAAGGAAAGCTCTTGGTTAACAGCCCCGCGCGCTACCCGGGAGGAAGTCTAAACATAAAGAAATCGGGGTTCTCCGACCTTTCAGGATTCCCAGGTTCTCCTAAGAATGATGAGGGCTCCTCCAACCTCGCGCTTCATAGTTCTCCCACGTCATTATTTGGTCCTTTTACTCCGCAATTGGATCCCCCAAACATCCCAGTTTTCCACAAACTTTCAAATATATTACCCAGGCCCTAATTGAAAGTCTTCTGAGTAGCCACATTTACTTTCAACTTTCATTGTTCAGTCCCTTCCCAATTCCTCCACTTTTGACTTGGGAATTGTCCACAGCATCTGTTTTCCCCGGTGCCCCCCCCCGGAATGGCAACTGCCGCCTCCAAACTCCCCACCAGAGATCATCTTCCCCGTCCCTCCTTTCCAACAAGTCCATATCCCCGCATTGGCGAGGCCCCTTTTTTCTTGCCCAGTCCAAAGTTTCAGGGTTACCACTTTCTTTTCCTAAGTGGACAGCTTCAACTGAGGACTTGAAGAAGCAACCCAAGAGTCGCTATCTTACTCCCGGCTATTCGTCAGTCTCTTAAGGTCCGAAATGTCTATGTGTTTACCCCAGTGCAGAGACGTTTCTTTTATCCTTTCTTGCGTCCCGAGAAACTCTGGCCTGCCATGCAGTTTTCCGTTTTCCCCACTGTACCCCTCCTTGGTACCACCCCACACTGGTCTCAGCCCACTTACTTTCCGTGAAGAGGCCTCTTGTTTGACCTTACATTCGAACAACGAAGGACATTTCCCAAAGCTCCCCTCAAAAATGACCCACAAGACCGCCCCCCCACATCCCTCGTTCCACCCCCTCTGGTCCTGCTTGGTGCGATGTCCCCCTTGAAATACCGCTCATTCCCTTGACCTCCAAGAGTGTAAAGATTTTTTTTCATTCTTAGGACTTTGACGGTCTCTTCCGTTAGACTCCTCCCCACAGATGAAATTATTTATTGTGCTTCCTTTGATGTCCTTTTTTCCGTTTTGACAGACCACACCGAAATGTATTGCCTCTTTCCTCAACCCCCCAACCCTTTCGAGGCCCATGGCTTTTTTTCCTCCCCCCAACAAAATCTTGAGACTCGTCTCAAGGGGGGAGTTTACATAAGATCTTGATTAAACCAAAGGGTTTTTGCGATTTCCCCCTCTTCCCTCCCTTACCCCCAAACCCGGAATGGGCCTGTCAACGTCCCCTGACCCCCTTTTCCCTTCAAAGCGCCTTGTGTTTTCAGTCATGACTGCCGCCCCCTCATTGTGGCCTTCCCTCGTCCACCTCACTTTTTTGCAATATCACCCCCCAAAATCTAGCCCCTTGCAATGGATGACCTCCACATGTATTAAAGTGTTTACCCAGTTGACCCATGATACTCGACTCCGTTTCGTGTTTTGGCCTTGGGTTTTATACCAAGATGAATCCGTGACTTAATCTCGCTCCCCTTCGGAGCTTTATGAAATAACTTTTCTCTGAAACAGCCCGGTTTGGCGTTTTTTGAGTCCCATTGCGCACCCTATTTTTGAGATAATTTCCCTTTCCCCCCAATTATCCCAAGATGTCTGGCTCTATACCCCAATCCCTATTCTTTTCAACCCCGGCTAAGGACCATGTACCGACTTCTTGAACCCTTCTTGTTTATTCTTTTCATTCCTCCCCGCGTGGCACTTCTCATCTACTCGTCACAATGGCTCCCCTAGATTCTCCTCCCCGGAACTTGACGAGACTTTTTTTTTATTTTTCTGATACCATTTCCCCCAGCATTCCATCAACTTTTTCCTCTTCTCTCTAGTCTCCAGCCTCCACTCTCCCCTCCCACAAAGCCTTTTCCATCTTTCAAGTTACTTTTTCTCTTATATGAGTGGAACCTGGTGCCTCTCGCTCAGGCCTTTCCTTACTCCCAACCCAGCGTCAGCTCTCTCTATTTTTTGACCTACCCGTGGTTTTGGTTTTTTTCTCTCGATCGGTTTCGTATGTTTAAGGCCCCTTTCACGGACCCCTTTACTTGCGCCTGCAGCTGTTTGACAAGAAGACACATATCCGTTCACTTCCCTCTTTTGTGGTTTTTCTCCCTTCTTTTTTCGGGTCTTTCTGGTTTGAGGCGATCTCTAGTGGCGGTCTCTGGCTGGAGGTCGTTACTATGGGGATGTATCCTTCAGCTCCCCTTACTCCTTTCTTCCCTTTTCCGGGTTACTTCCTTTTCCCTAGGGCTTGAAGAAGGTCCTGTTAGAGCTTCCCCACCCAATCAGGTGTACATGCTTAATGTTCCTTTTGGGGTTTAACGAGATCTGTTCTTTCCGGTTTCTTAGCTCCTGGCAGCTTTTTCTCATTTTTTTTTTTGTCACTAGAAGTCGCTCCAGTGTCCTTGCTCCACGTTTCGCACGCACACGCCAACCCTATGCCTGTTTCATATCCAATGCTGTCATAAGCTCCGATTTCGTTTAGCGCTTAGTAGTTTCCCTTCTTTTTTTTAGAAACATTAGACCACAATGGGTTAAAAAAGTTGTGTTTAGATCCCCTCCTTTTGTCAACTTTTAATCGTCCCCATTGGCTTTTCCTCCCCCCGCGCCGCCTATGGGGTTTCCAGAACAGAGTCCTCCATAACAGCGCACGCATTTCGCCCAGAATTTTCCCCCCTTTCTCCCTCTTTTTGAAGTAATGCTGTGATCGAAGGGAAATGTCGGGTTTTATTCCCCCTGTCTTTATGATGCTCCTTTCCCCCCTCCCCCCTTAAGTTTGTTGATGGTTCTGAGGGACGGGAGTGGTCATCTCAAATCCCTAAACATTTCTTGTGATCCATTTTCCGATCGGAGTTGATAACATCAACCCCCCTGCCTCGATTCGTCCCATTTTTGATTTTTTTTGCACCCTGCGTCCGGGCCAGTGCCTCGCCTTTTTTTGCTTTCTTAGATGTCTTCTTTATGAGTGTGCTGTCCACAGGTGATACGGACTTCTTCACTTCTAAACTCACCTTTCTGCATCGTGGTCGGATTCTACCGTCCCGAGAAATTAAAGTTCTCCTTTTTTGGACGCGCTCCACAACCTTTTGCCCGCTTTTTTTTATTTGGAATTATTTTCCCCATTTGCCCTTTGCACAGCCGGGAACACTGGATGAATTTATTTTTTTCAACTCTTTCTTTTGTGTGCTCTTTGCATTTTGCTGAGACGCCTTTTTCAACAAATGTATCTTCCCTCTTGGGGCCAATTTCACTATTCAGCCACCTGAATCTTTCTCGCCCCTTTGCTTTTTCCTTCCCTCACAGTTTGGTTTTTACCCAGTAAATTGGGTCAGACCTTTTTTTTGACCTTTCCTCACTGTCCTGGCATTTCCCCCCCTTGTAGCTCAGAGATGCGGCGGATCCCCCCCCCGTTGAAAATAGATTCGATTGAAAACATACCTGCACCTTTTCCTCGTCTCCAGAACCGGGCGTAATGAACCTGGAGACCTCTCTTTTTTTCCCCCCTATCTCGTTCACTCGAACTTTAGGTTCCCTTAGTGTCTTCACCGGTTGCATTTCCTTCCCCTCCCGTTCTCTGCCATTGCGGTACTCACCCCTTTTCTTTTTGCAGGACTGACTACTCGGGAGCTTCACTCATGTCCTTGTTTTTTCATGTTTGGCGTCCGTCCATTAGAGGGTTGAGCGGGTTCCCCTCTGTTGTCATTCCCACCCCCTCCCTTGGCATCCTGAATTTTGGAGGGTGGAGCCTCTTTTCTCTTCCCCCCTTATATACGCGTCCAGAAGGAGGGAACCTTTTCTACCGACGGCAGACCCTTTCGATGGATCTTCGTTCCTCTTTTTTTTCTCTCTTTTTTTTTATTCTTTTATTTCTTTTTTTCTTTCTTGGTCTTTCTTGTTTTTTTGCTCCACCC
>Ga0179593_1300411_pt1 | contig 13441 bp, 17 predicted proteins | sample CZODoug2_1_08_16_FD_185931 | JGI IMG/M metagenome (GOLD analysis project Ga0179593, IMG submission 185931) | Vadose zone soil fungal communities from Angelo Coast Range Reserve, California, USA - CZODoug2_1_08_16fungal (PacBio error correction) | ecosystem: Environmental > Terrestrial > Soil >... | reverse complement strand
TTGTTGCCCCAAAGCGCGCACCACGAAATGCGCGCACTCCCCGGCGAATTTACGGCATAAAACACACCCTATTTCTTTTCTTTCCCTTTCCGCTTGCCGACTTTAATTTTTTTCCCATCGCTCCCTTTCCGCCCCCTGTTTTCTTTCTGCTAAAAACATTTTCCGTTTCAGGAGGACGCGCCACCAGAGACTCCCTCTTAAAGACCTTCCTTTACTGCATTGCTCCGCTTCCTCGGTTCTTTGTCCAACGGAATTCGACTGTTCACCCCCTATCTCTACCCAGCGCCTAGACCGGTGACTTTCCCCCCCCCACCAAAGCGATCGTAGCAAGCGTGCTTTCTCCACTCGTTAGGCCCATTTCCGTAAAATATGGAGCCTTTTTTTTTTTACCAAAGACCCCCTTTGTTATTGTTAACTGAACCGACTACCCCCCAGAATCCTTTCTCTCCTGGCAATTCTCCTTTCGTCCTCCATCAACTGTCTGACGCTTCGTCATCACTCTTTCGACATCATCTTCTCGCAGTTTTTTTTCCCCTTTTCTTCAACGGTCAGGCCTCCGCCCCTTCCCCATGGTTTGTAGATGTCCCTTTTCCCGCCGCGCCTGCTTTTTAACGCGATTAAATCCCCTCCCGCCTTCACGACAGTTCTCTTTGGCGAGCGTATCCGAACTTCAGTCGTAGTCTTCAACTTTTGTCAAGACCCTCGACATGACTCGGCGACTATGTAAAACTCCGCGCACCGCAGCGGCTCGGGAGCCCGAAGTTTGTCTGCTTGACCCTATCCCCCCCTCGCGCGCGAATATTTCGGCCCAACTATGGGGATCCAAAAGCCCGCATTTCCGTCCCCCCCCAATGGTCGAGCCGACGCCCACCTTCATTTCTCAAAGTCTTCTATTCGAAAGTCTGGTTTTGGTTTTTTTTTTTGTCACCCCTCTCGGGTTTGGGTGGAGGCACCGTCCTTCCAGTAAATATGAGAGAAAGACACGCCCAGCCGACTTTCACTAGATACGTACGTTCCCCATCCGGAAACTTCAACCCAAAAGCGGCGTGATTTTTTTCTCTTACCCCCTCCCCTGCAGAGGTCATTTTTTCTCAAACTTTCCTACACCTCCTTCGCTTTCGCAACCACTCGACTTTTGTCCCTCGGACAACCAGCCATTCAAGCAACGCTGACAGTCTTACGAAAGAAATTCCCTTCGCCAAGCCGTTTTTTCTTCAGCCGGTTGCTTCCGGCGCGGAAAACGAAATCGGCCTTAAAGAACAACGCAAAATTTCACTGCCCTTCAGTGTTTTCAGCGCTTTGGATCCTTTCCAAGACGGAAACGGCCCGCTATTGCCCTTCCCTGTGAATCTTGAGTCCTCTGACCCCCCTTTTCTCGCTTCCTTCTCCCCTGCCTTCATTCCCACAAATTTTTGTTTCTTTTTTATTCGTCCTAAGGACGCCCTATTAAATCGTCGAACACCCAATGTCCTTCCAGTCCCTCCGTTTTGGGTCCCCCCGACACCGCGCCGGCCAAGGTCTTGCAACCACTCGCCCCCGTTCTTAAAGAAGCCAACGACGAGGAGTGGTTTTCGTCTCCCCTCTCCTCCTTTTCGTTTCCTTCCCTCTTGCCGGTCTTCGTTGGCCCGGATCAGCTTCCCCTTCCAGATTATGAGAGAGTTTTATGCTGGAGGACTTTTGTTTTTTTTTCGTCGCCATAAGGCCCTACCCCTTTTTGAAGGCCTGCCCTTCTTTTTTTTTTTTTCTAACCGCTCCGCTTCAATTTATCTTACTCTCAGCCCCCTTGTCCGTGTCGGTTTGAATTTTGATTTCCACTAATACCAGGCATATCTTTTTCCTCACATCCCCAGCCCAGTGGGGCTTGGCGCCTTTTGGTCCTTTGACCGTGATCTTCCCACGAACGGGCACTTCCCGGATTTCTCTGCTTTCAGCCTTTCTCCCTTGGACATCCGCGCACCTTCGCTCTCCTCCCGAATTTCACTCCTTCCGATGGCTTCCACACGACCTCCCTCTTCCAAGTGCTTCCATCGCCAGGAATGATCACCGTTTGTCGACCTCATTTTTTCGTAGGCTATCCCTCCCCCCGTCTTTTTTTATTCACCAAAAATCCTTTTCACCTGATTCCTTCGTTCTTTTCTCTACGGCCGGCTGACATTCGGCAACTTCCTTCCTAAGTTTTTTTTTTCCATTTGCCGCCCTTTTTTCGTATAGTCAGACGGTAGCTGCAGGGCCGAAAGTTCATTCGGTCCTTATTGCGTGCCTGTCCACCCCCCCGAAGTTGGAGCGACAGCGTTTCATCTCCCTCCCAAACTTTTTTGTCGAGCCCCTGATCCTTTTCGTTCTTCTGTCGGATGAAGCCCCTGGCGCCCCAATTGAAGCGCGTATCTTTTTTCATCATCCCTCCCGTTTCAGATCCCGGCTTAGGAAGATCGAAGTTTTTTTTTTTGTTTTCGCTCGAAAACAGCTTCCTATGAATGGGGGAATCGGCCGTTCTGTTCCACGCGACCCCGTTACAGCCCCCATTCTCCCCCGAAGTGGCCTTTTCTTTTTCTCTTTGTTTCGGAGTATCCACTTCCCAAAAACCCGGAAGACGGACATAGTGGGAGTGCGACCTTTTCTGTCATTTCGCGTCTCTCTTGAGGCCCCGAATCTTGATTTGAAATCTTAAGCCCCCCCGGCGAGGTCATGCCGTCACAATGAGGGCAGTTATGGAGGTTTCGGAAAGCGTGTCCTCCCCCCCTCTCTTCAACCTGCTTCTCCCAAGAATCTTGAGGCCTTTTTTTGGATTCCGTTCCCCCCCCCCCCCCCTTGATGTTTGGTTGCTAGAACGCTTGAAAGGGCGCTTCTTTCTCAACTTATCCCCCACGCCGCGTGTTTACACCGAACTTTCTCCCGTTTCGCCAGGCATGTGGTTTCCATATTTTTTCGCAGCGTGCTCCACAGGATTCTGTGGGGACTTTGCCCGTTCGCCCCATTTGAGGTTTTCTAGGCGTTCCCCCCCTTCTCTACTTTGTTCCCACCCGAAGCAGGACTTTTAGACCCGAAAGCTTTTCTGATCCTGCTTTTCCACGATTTGGCTGCGCTCAAGGTTCAACTTTTTTCTTTCCCCTTAGCCGGCCCGTAGGGGCTGCTGTTGAAACAGGTGAATCCGCTCCTTTCTCACTGCATGCGGAAGCTCGGAAGCGTGGCCGCTTTTCTTTCCGGCCGATTCGTGTCGGCCGGACCTCCGGTCGGTAAGTAGAAGTCCGTAGCTTTCGGCCCCTTTTTTCTCCTTTTTTTCTTTTTTTCTCGAGCCTGTAATGGAGCCGTCCCCTCCTTTTAGTTTTTTTTAGGGATGCGTCAGGAGGTCGCGGTTGAGAAAGACTCGTCGCTTTTCCTTCGACCTGCATAACGACTATTTTTTGGTGTTTTTTTCAACTTTTGTTTGTAGACGATGAGGGGCGGGTTGGTCCCCCTCTTGTCCGGCTTTTGGTATAAGTCTTCTTTCATGGACCTCTGCCTCTTTCGTTTGTTTCGGTTTTGAGTCCCTCCGAAGATGAGTTTCTCCTTACAAGCGTTTCCCTTTTTTCTCTTGTTTTTCGAACGGTCTTCGTGCCATTTGGTTGGGCTTCCAAGTCTTTTTGGGGACGCCGCCCCTCTTTTTTCCGAATGCTTCCTTTGGATTGTTGAGCGTATGTTCCTCTTAGCCTGCGGCGGTTTAGACAGTCCCATATCCGCTGCGGGGAAGAGCTGCCGCGGCTTCTTCTCTGTTTTTTGGCCGGAAAGTGGTGTCTAGCTCTCTACTTCTGTTGGCGCTCCCATGTTCTTTCGGTAAATCCCTTTTTTATTTTTCCATCCTCGATGGGCGGCTTTACTTTTAGTCAGCTTTTTTGGGCCACCTCTTTTTGTTTCCCTGCCCCAGATAACCTCCCGGTCACGCCGAAGCGGACTTTCCTACCCTTAATCTTTTATGCTTTCCTCTGATGGCGCCCGAGTTGACCGAGTTTTTTCAATTTCTTTTCCTCACTCCCCTGCTTCTCCAGTAGAAAGGTTTTTAGTCTTTCATCCCCCCTTAGCAGAACCGTCCCTTTAATTTGTAGAGCTTTTCCCTTTTTATCCTTTCCCTTTTTTTTTCCTTTTTTCTCTTGCAAGAGGGTCCATTACTGTTCTGATCATTTGACCCACTTTTCCCTCTGGGAGAGTCGAGGTTTCTTTTAGTGATTTCCCGGTTTGAGCCCTCCCGATGGAAACTTTTGCAGTGAAGTAGAGGATGTTCCTTATTTTTTGGGGTTCTTTAGTCCTTACAAAACGGTCCCCCCTTTTGCCGTATAGGAGTATTGTTGCTTCTTTTCTTCTTTTCAGGTTTGCTTAGTTTCCTTGTACCCAAGCCTGTACGCAAGTAGAATTGTTCTTGACTGCTAGTCGCGGTATTGGCGCGACCAATTTTTTTCTCTGGTTCCTTCTTTTCTTTTCCCCCCCCCTCCTAAGGTGTGTGGGTGATTTTCTCCTTGGCTGCACCCCCCCCAGCTTTTCCCCCCATTTTGCGCTAATACTTCAATGATCTGGTCCTACACGCTTTCTCTGCGTCCAGGGAGATTGGGGTAACTCTTTTTCACCCCTTTTTTCCGACCTCTTTTTGAATCAAAGCAGAAACTCCGTAGAGGCCTTGTCAAAACTTTTTCAATAATGTGGCACTAAGTTCCCTAAGAAGAGAAGTCTCCTTTTTTTTCATGCGCCCGCACGGCTAAGATAAGAGGTATTGGTCCCCCTTCCCCCCCTTTTCTTAACCTATCCCTTCCTCGCCTAGGACTGTTGATCAACCCAGTCATCATCCTTCTCCTTCCCCTTTCTTCTCCGATCAAAACGACTACTGCATATGGCTCAGGTCCCAGATTCTGTTCATTGGTTCCTTGGAAATTTCTTCAACAGTGAATCCTTTCTCCTTTGCAGTTACTGTTTTTATTCCTCTTTTTAAACTTCGTGAGATCCTTTCGGAAGAGAAAGTTAGTCCCCGTCAGTCTGGTAATTTTTACAGCCTCTCCTTTCTTTCTTCGGGATCACTTTAAGATTACCAGATTCCCTAGATTAAATAGTAAATAGTCTGCGTCTCCCATTTTCTGTCTAGAAAGTCTGCTTCCTCCCCTTTTTACTCTTCGTAATCTCACACAAAAATTTAATGGCAAGCCCACTACCTTGATGATAGCACTATTACCCACTCGCTCTTGAGAAGTAGTGGGTCTTTTACCTCGCATTCGGCAGTTTACACCCCTTCGCGGACGCACCCTCTTGGGCCCCCCTTCCCCCTAAATTTAAAAAAAGCACGGTTAATACACCAAATGGTCCCCCTACTCGCAGGCAGTCTAGCGCCTTGATGTTTTGATCCCGTCTCGCGCATTACCCGCATTTCTCGCAAAGGACGGTTGCACCTCCTCCGTCCCCTTGTTATGACAGGAGCAGTCCAAGCCAATCCGACATTTTTCGGGAGTAGGATGCCTTTACCTTATATCCCTTCCTGCCTCCCCCCCAGCCGACGATGTAATGGGCGCCCCCGTTACCCGACTTCTCCCCTTTTCGAATAACTTTGACAACAATCGCAAAGTATGGCATTTTCTTCCTTCGTTCCAATAAGCTGGCTTATTTTACCCGTCAAGAAAATCAAGAGTATTTTTTCGAATTCTCCCCCCCTTGCGTGCATTGCGGCCGACCAAAACTTTCACATCGGTCACTCACCCGGCCAACCAATGGCCTACTCCTTAATCGGCTGCTCCTTGAGCAGGTTTTTTCCCCTGCTGAAAAATAGGCTATTACTTGCTGACTCTTTTCTGCTTTCCTTGCACTCTTTTCTCAGCTTCCCTAAGACATGATTTATGATTTCACCTCTTCAAGTCCTCCTCTGTTTTTCTCATCCTCCAAGTTTGAAAGCCTATACCTGGTTGTCGACCCCCCCGCAAGTCGCCCCTCCAATCCCGTTGTGTCCCCGCCAGTCTCCCCTGCCTCTTGCCACCCCCGCTGCCGACTTAGTCTGTTAAATTTCCCCCCTTTTTAACGCGACCCCCCCGCCCGGGCTGGATCAGTTCGTACCCTCCGCCCTCTTTTGACTCCTGCGCGCTTCCCCTTGGCCCCCGGTCCGTTTCCTTACAAGATTTGAGAGCAGGTTTACTCTTTTGGTAAAGGACATTGGTTTTGTCTCCCCTCCCCCCCTGTTCTCCTGTTTACGGCCTTGCCAGATTTGGGCTTCGATAACCTTATTGGGCCCTCCGGTCACCCGTCCCGTAACGAGCTCGAACTACCCTCTGTCCTTTTTGCTTGCTTTTGATGGCAATATTTCCCCTTTTCCACCATCACGAAGTCATAACCATCTTGGGCTTCGCGACCGGTGTTGACAACTACTTTTCTATTTTCAAAAGTCTTTTTACCCCTTCCCTCCTGGTCCATCCCTCGCGAACCAACCGTGTTCCCTCTATGCAGATCTGTATCTTTTCTCCCCCCCTGGAATAAGCCAGCTTCTTTTTCTCGCCGCTCCCCCTTCTATGTACCGTTCTTTGCCTCGCCCGTATCCGTTTTTCCCCAGTTCTTCTATCCCTCCCACAGTCTTTTTTTTCCTCCCCCAAGAAATGCCCAGCCACGCTGACCCTTTTTTTGGTCATTCTCCGAAGGCACTTCCCCGGAAACCATTTTGGTTTTGCCATCTCCTTCCCCTCCCCCCCTTTTTTGTTTTGAATTCTCATTTGCCGAAAATGGTTTCATCGGACCGCTCTCCTCCCCTCGTCCGCACTTGAATCAGCGTGATTGGGGCCATGTAGTGTTCAATAACCAAGGTGGAGGAAGTTTATTGAGCCAGCCTCCCCCCTCCCCCAGGATCGTTGGCGGAGTCCTTGACACTTATTCCCCCCCTTCCTTTATGAAGAACATGATCAACCCCTTGAATCTGCGTATCAGTTGAATCCCCCTTACGTGTTGATTAGGACCATGGAAGACTTTTCCTGGTTTTTTTTTTTCCGCTACTTACGTTGACCCCCACGCGAATCCTCTCCTTGAGGAATAGTAAAGTTTCTTTGTAACCGCCTCTTAGTGAAACGACCCCCCCAATGCGCGTCCCAGCCCAACTTTTTAGTTGTCGGTATTAGTCTTGATGACTTGTGAGTAAAGTATTGCCCATCCCCCATCGAGACGGACATAGTTTTTGAGTTTTTGATTCTTCCCTTTATGGCGCCCGTTCGCCGCGGAGAGGAAGTTTGAGTCCTCCCTTCCCCCCCTTACGCTTTCACTGTGGGTTTTTATCGAAGTCTTTCCTACGCCCTCTTCCCGACTTTATTCTCCAGAGATAAACTTCTCAAGCCCTTGGTTTTCCCTGTCCCGGAATGTCTCCTGTAAGCCCTCTCCTGCGTCAGCGGATGCATTATCTTTGGTAATAGATCCGAATGATCAAAGTCGGGAATTTCCTCCCTTCACAAAGAAATGCACCGTTCCTTTTTGGGTTTTGTCAAGATTGACTGTGCGTTGCCGTCGCTTTTTGGTGACCAGACCCCTTTTCTTGAATGTTTTCTCATTTTTTTTCTCCTTGCGTTCGCACCAGTTTGAGACTCCCCGTGATTTTCCATAAAGCCCTTCCGGTCGTCTTCCTTGCCAGAATCCCTTTTTTTCGGCAGCTGATTCAAGATTTTTGGCCTGCCTCCCTGTCTGCATTGCACTGCGGCTCTTTGCCGCTCCAGTTGGTCCTCTGTTCACTCCCCCCCTCCTGGCACTTCCTTCCCTCTTTTTCTTTTTTTCTTGACGGCTCTTTTTTTTCGGGTTTCGGCCCGTTTGATCAGCCCGCTTTGTACCTTTCGACGTTAGGGGAGGCGTTTGAACTTAGCCTGGCCGGCAGCTGACTAATGGACTTTCCTCATACTTTTTTTTCTCGTTGGTGAGAAGATGCGAAGGGACGGTCGAAGTCTTTGTGCGCCTTTCCCTCCAGGTCTTTTGCCTGAATCGTCTTGGGTGTTGTTAACTGGTGCCCCGTCTTTTCGTCTGCTGAAGCGGGTTTGTCCCCCGGCTCTGCTTGCTGGCGGTCTAATGAACATGTCATGGACGCTTTACCTAGTCCTCCGGTTTAGTTAGGAGCTTTTTTTCATTGATCGGATCCTCCAATCTCGCTTTGAGACGCTTTTTTTTTTGCGCTTTAGTTTTTTCCCCAGGGTTCCTTTTTTCTGGCTTTTTTGGGGAAATCGCACAGATGTGTGTTTTTTTTTCCCTATTGACGAGATTTGTTGATTTAGCTGCGAGTAGCCGTTCCGGAGGTTTGGCTCCCTCATCTCCGTTTAGCTCGGAGTTGATGGATACCCGCCCCGAGGCTTTTGAGGGTGGTGGGTTTTGAGCCGACTCTACAGCCTTTTTTTCTCTTTCGCTTGATTTCGGTATAAGACGCTTTTACTTGGGGATTCGGTTAGTTTTTTCGGATTTAATCTTGCTTTTGACTGCTTTTCTCCCCCTTCACGGTCCGTCGCCCAGTGCAAGAGCATTATTCACTGACTTTTTCCCTTTTGACGAGTTCTTTTCCCCTAGACTATTATGTCTGCGAGTTATTGACGAAGTTACTCCCGTGCGGCTTTTCCCCCTTCTTTTCCTGCCAAGGCGCGACTTTAGTTTCTTACCCCTTTTGAGCAGCCCCTTTCCCCTCTTGTTCGTGAACTCTTAGCCTGAATTTCCTTTGTCTTTTTCAAGCGAGCTCAAGCCGGTGTTAATCCCGCCGTCGATCCCTCGCGTGTTGGCAAATTCGGGAGGGCGCTGGACCCCGATATATTTTTCCTCATCGAAGTCCTTGTTGGACTCCCCCCAAACCTTTCCATCCGCGCCCGACGGTGCGGTGTTTGCCCTGGCGGCCGATGGCTTCCAAGTCCACCCCGGGCAAAGTTTGGTTGCCTGCGTGACGTTCTGTGTTTTGATTGCTTAGTTGAGGTTTAAATCTTACCCAAACGCTGCCCTTACCTTCCCCGAGAAAAATAGTTTTTTCTTCGAAAATTGACGTTCCTCGCTCAACATGTAGTGTTGACCGATTCTTGGTTTTGCACCCAATCCTTTCTATTTCTTCCCTGTTGTTGTTGTATTTCCTGCAAACACCCCACTCCGCGTGCCTCCCACACGGTCAATGTGCGCTCCCCCACCGCGATCTTTTCAGGAAAACCCACGATTTCGAACTTTGTTGTCATGAATCCTGTCCGCCATCAATTCGTCTCAGACACTTTCCGTTCTGTTCCTCATTGAATGCCTCCCCCCCCTTCCAGAGCTGTTCCGTGCTATCCTCTGGTATCCAGGACTTAGATGGTAAAAACTATCATGATTGAGCCTCTCCTTAATGTTGCCACAACGTCTAACTTTTACCCTTCCTTCGATTCCCTGCTTGCTCGCCGCCCCCCCCCCCCTTACAACGCCAACTCTTTCCCCCTGTTCTCTTATGTTGTCCGGTCTCCTTCCACACCTTAGTGTTCTGCTCATTTATGTCCCGACTAACCTAACCTTTCTCTTTGCAGTCTAAGTGGAGTTGCCTAACCACGGCTTGATATTTTCCCACTCGCTTCCCAACTCCCGTCAAGGAGAACTTCCCCCCCCTTTTTTGCTTTTTTTAAGGACCCTCTTCCGTTCCTAGGATTGGTAGAACGGCCCCTGCTTCCCAGCCCTTTTATCAGCTGAGCTCTTACCTTCCCCCTCCCTGCCCCGGAATCCGACGTCGCAATCTTCTTTTGGTTCCCTCGGGCTCCGCCATCTCCAGCTTCATTTTTGTATCCACCCTTCCGGCACGTACATGACTATAGTCCATATTAAATCTTTGCTTCCCTCTTTTTTTTCCGGGGCTTTTCCTACAGAATATGCCTCTACGCGCAGTTTTTTTTTTCCTCTCCCCCTGAGGGATTAAAATCGTTGGCCTTCCCACTTCACAAAAGGTATGACCGCACCCCCCCACCTTTGTCCCCTCCCCGCCGAGTACACTTTTTTTTTTCTCTCAAGATTTCTTTCCGGGGGCTCCGTCTCTTCATTTTCTCCAGCTCTACCTTTGGAAGAAATTGTCCATTCCTCCTTCACCTGTTTTGGTTCCCTCCCCTGCAAGAAGTACGTTTTTTTCGCCGCTTAGTTCACCGCCCACCGGTCCCCCCCTGTCACCGTACCCAAAACACCGGTTGCTCTTAGTCGCCGCCACAACTCACGATTCTGGGACCTTCTCCCTTAGCCCCCTCTTGCATCTTAGAAACCACATAAATTTATTTAATCTTCCCCACCCTAGGTTTATTCATCGCTGCCGGTATACGAAGAACTTCGCAATGTCCGGGCTACTACGCACTCGGAGGTCGTTCTTTCCAACCCCATCCCCCTCTCCTTCCACAGAAACCAGGGCACCCTTCTCCGACGTTCCCGTTCTCCCCCCTCCCCGGCAGGATTCCCCCCTCGGCCCCCCCGCCGTATTGCAGTTCGTATGGTTTTTCAACTTCGGGATCCTGTCCCTTCAGAAATTTGATATAACAGCTTTCCCGATTCTCGTGCTTTTTCATGTCTTTTCAATGTGACGCTATTCACCGTTTCCCTCCTCCCCAACCGTCGCCCACCTTCATCAGTGGTGTTCCCCAATTACGTTCCCTTTCTCTTTAACTCCAGAGAGGTCTTCCATTTTAAAGTAATCCCGCCCCGTTCTTTTTTTCGTCTCCCCTTTCGCTCTCGCTTTCCCGCTCTCCGATCCCCCTTTCTGTTCCATTGAAACCTTGCTTTTCCCTCCCTTCCCCATATTATTGTTGTCTCTCTTTAGTATCACGTATGTTCCCATCGGCTTTATTTCTATCACAATAACGGAACCCCCCCCCCTTTTTACTGCATTTCCCTCTGGTGGTCCCCAACTCACAGTCTGAGGCTTCATTTCCATCCTCTCCCTCGTCACTTCTTTAGTTCTCCCAGTAGTCTGTTTGCGTTGCTTTTCTTCCAAAATTGTCACCTCTAAAGGCAATAAGCACGCCCCCCCAACCTTTGAGGTCTTGTCTGCTTTTTGTGACACGTGGGACAAGCCCTGTTCCACCAGTCATCGGTTTTTGTTTTTCATTTTTTCCTTGGAAAACCATCGCACCTTCAGATGTACTGTCTTCCCGTCTTTCCCTCTTCGCTGGCTTTTTAACAATATTTGAAAGTGCTTTCCCCCAATTCGCCCTTATTTTCATAAAGTCTCTCTCACGGTTTCCTTGCCTACGCCTATCCTTTTTTTCCTTCTTTTATAACTCCTCACCTTTTGGACTACTTCCATTCCATTAATACACAGGCTCCCTTTTCTTTGGATCTTCTCCTGGCATCCGCCCAAAACAGTTGCCTTCTCTCTTAGCTCCTCCTTGGTGTTGTTTGCGAAAATGGTCTTCTTCTAGTTCGACCAATCGTTCGATTCGACTTTAGTTTCTTTAAGTTGGAGTTCCTGTGCGAGAGCCAGCCGCCGAAACCTTATTCTTTCTTTCGCGTCAACCGTGCTCCCTAACTTTCATTCGATTCATACCTTTCTCCGAAGTTGGGCGTATCCGTTTGGAAAGGCTCTTTCAGGATTCGGCCCCTCTAGATCGTCATTTAGGTTGTTTTCTCTTATGAAGTCCCAGCTCTTCCTGCCGCATTCTTGTGGGCCAACCGTTTTTTCCCCCCCCCTCTCTTTCCGTTTTCCTCTTTTAGCCCCACCTTTGCGTTGTGTCTTCCCTAGACTGGGGCCGACGATCCATCGGGTGCGATAGAGTAACTTTCTTTTCGAGTGCTTTTCTTCCGCTTCCTAGAGAATCTTAGTTCCGCCGCCAAACGTCCTCTTTCCTTCTCCACCCCCCTTCGGTCAGTTCGCAGCTGATTTTTCCAAGTCCGTATGTAAGCCAAGTCTCTCTTACCTGCCCCTTTCTTTTCCCCCAAGAATTCTTTTTTGTTAAGCTTCTCGTGACCCCCATGTCCTTCCCGCCTTGAGCGTGAAGCGCCGCGTTAGTCCGACCTTTTCCCCTCTTTATCTGCTACAAAAAGAGTTTTTTTTTGATCTTTTCAACTCAATCCGACGTGTTTTAATCGCTTTCCCCCGACGCTTTCTTGGCACCCCGGACCTGTGGTGCGAAGACTTCCTCTCCACCCTTTTTATGATCCTCCCCGTTTTGTACGATGCAAAAGCGCTAGCTTTTTCGATCGTGCTAAGACCCATCCACCCCATGGTGTTATCCGGATCACCCTTTTTTACTGCCTGCAACCGCGTTTGCACTTTAGTCGATTGTGACGCGTTAGGTCCCCCTTTCCTCGAGGGCTGACGAAGACGTTGAAAGGCTTCTTTCATCGTTGTCTTTTGTCTCTTTTTCGGTTCCCCTACGCTGAAAGCAGCTTATACGTCGTGCCCGGGGTAGGATTGCGTCTTTTTCTCCTCCCCCCCAGTGATTGTTGGATGAATCTGCCCATCCTGATTGAGTGCAAAAGTGAGGTTGATTCGGTACGTGACATGTTCCGGCTTTTTCAGCGACGACATTAGTCGCAGCATTGTAAAGTTTTTTTTTGTTCGTTCTGACGGCGTTGAATGTGGCCCAAGATTTGGATTTGATTGCGGTTCCTTTTACACTTGACCGACCCTGTGCTTGCAACGAGACTTTCTCGAGCGTGCCCTTTAAAGCGCGGTTATTCCCGCTCTGACATCCGATTTTGGACTTTAGTGCGCGCTTCCCCTTTGGGGTGCTGTTCCTTGGGCTTTTGTTTGAAGAAAGTCTTGTTCGATGTTGCGTGTTGTGATCAAGCCTTCTCTTCTCGTTCAGGCTGGGATCCCGCCCATCCCTCTTCCCGATCTTCTTAAGAGCGTTCGTCTTTCTCTGTTTTTTTCCTTGGATGTGGATCTCGCGCGACTCATTAGATGGCTTCCTTCGGCCCCACCCATTCTCTGGAGATTTGCGGCTCTGTCGTCTTTCCTCCTCTATTCTCGGGGAGAATTTCCCCCTTATGTCCCGTCCGTCGACCATAGAAGGCAGCTTGGTGCTTTTTCACTTACCCTCCGCTTTTCTCAGCTTGCTTTCTCTCTCTTTTTCTTTCGACCCCTTCAGACGTCTTGCCCCCCCCCGCGAAGCCAGGCGTAGGTAAGGGTTAGTCTTCATTTAACTTCTTTCCCCGCTCGATTTTTCGAGAATATGGAGCAGGGCCTTCTGTGTGCTTTTCTTTTTTTTTTGCCGGGGCCCCTCTCTTTATGAGATACTGTGGTCCCAGCGGGTGACTTTTTGACAGAGACTTTTTTCGAGGCCGTTGCGCACTGAAACGATGGCCTTCCTGGCGTTCCCCCTCGGGATGTTTTTTTCTTCGTCGCTTGGCCCCTTGTCTTCAAGGAACACGCAAGTTTGTTGCCGCCTTCTGCAGTTTTGGGGGGTTCTTCTCTTTTTTTTCTCTTCCCCCCCAACGCGTGTGCCCTGTTACGCAGACAATTTTTTCTTGCCGCCTGTTCGTCTTCCTCTCCCCCTTTTTTGTT